>Ga0066905_100000175_pt1 | contig 14291 bp, 15 predicted proteins | sample PanSoiMetaPlot36_FD_67483 | JGI IMG/M metagenome (GOLD analysis project Ga0066905, IMG submission 67483) | Tropical forest soil microbial communities from Panama analyzed to predict greenhouse gas emissions - Panama Soil Plot 36 (version 2) | ecosystem: Environmental > Terrestrial > Soil >... | reverse complement strand
GGCTCCTTCGCAACATCGACATATCGACGTAGGGGTTTGATGCGATGAGAGGCCGCAAACCGCTCCCGCTCATGACCAAGGTGCTGGCGAACAATCCCGGCCGGTACCCGCTCAATTTACGCGAGCCCAAGAACGAGGCGCTTGATCCGACGTGTCCGGAGGAGCTGATCGACCCGGTGGCACGGACTGAGTGGGATCGTGTGGCCGTCACGCTCAGTGTAAGTGGGCATTGCACGACGGTGGATCGCACGATGCTGATGGGTTATTGCCTGAAGTATGCGCAGTGGCAAGCACTTGAGAAAAAGGTGCGGAAGCAACCATGTGTCGTGAAGGCGCCGAGCGGCTATCTGATGCCGCATCCCGCGCTTGGCATGGCAAACAAGATGTTTAGTCTGCTGTTGAAGACGGCGGCGGAACTGGGCCTTACGCCGAGTTCACGCACACGGGTCGTGGCGGCCAAGGGAGCAGACGCAGGCGATGACTTCACGCGCTTCCAGCGTCGCCGTCAGACGGCGTAAGCGGCCTCCGGTCCTGCATCGCGTCGATCGCTATGTGCGCGACGTCCAGGCCGGAACCATTGTCGCAGGGCCGCTGGTGCGTCTGGCCTGTGCGCGGCATCAACGGGACCACGCCACCGCGCAGACCAAGGGGTTCTATTTCGACGCCAAAGCAGCGAGCCATGCGATTGACTTCATCGAGCAGTGGGTCGTGCTGCCCGATACGCTCGGCGACGACGGCCGCCCGCGGCCCTTCCGGCTGCAGCCGTGGCAGGCCTTCATTATCGGCTCGCTCTTCGGCTGGCGGTGGACGGCCTCGAGGCATCGCCGCTTTCGCAATGCCTATATCGAAGTCGCCAAAGGCAACGGCAAGACGCCGATGCTCGCGGCGGTTGGGCTCTACGGGTTGCTGGCGGATGGGCAGCGGGCACCGGAGATTTACGCCGCGGCCACCGATCGCGACCAGGCGATGATTCTCTATCGCGATGCCGTACGGATGGCGCAGGCCTCGCCGGCATTGGCCTCCCGTATTCAGTTCTCCGGCATCGAACACGTCCACAACATGGCGTACGGCCTCGGATTCTTTCGGCCCTTCAGTCGCGAGCAGAGCGCCAAGTCCGGTACCCGGCCGCACATGGGCCTCATTGACGAAGTCCACGAGCATCCCAATGCCGACATCATCAACAAGATTCACGCGGGCGCGAAGGGCAACCAAGAGGCGCTGTTTCCGGAAATTACGAACAGCGGCTTCGATCGCACCTCGATCTGCTGGCAGCATCACGAACATTCGCGCAAGGTGCTCGAGGGCACCGTGGAGGACGATCGCTGGTTCGCCTATGTCTGCACCCTGGATGAGGGCGAGGATCCGCTGACGGACGAGGCCTGCCACATCAAGGTGAATCCGAATCTCGGCGTGTCGATCCATCGCGAGTACCTGCGCGATCAGGTGGCCGCGGCCACACACATCCCGGCGGAAACGAACACGGTGCTGCGGCTCAACTTCTGCGTGTGGACCTCCGCGTACAGCCGCGCGATCGATATGGCGCGGTGGCAGGCGTGCCCCCCGCTGCCGAGTGAGGCCGAGCGCACGAAGGCGCGCTGTTTCGGGTGCCTGGATCTAGGCGAGACGGACGACATTAGCGCCTGGGGCTGCGTCTGGCCCTTCGATGACGGGCGCGTGGCCGTGGCGATGCGGTACTTTCTGCCGCGGGCGGCGCTCGAGCGCAAACCGAACCGGCCGTATCCGGAGTGGGAGCGCGCGGGCGGCCTCACGGTGACGCCCGGCGATGTCACCGACTACAGTGTCGTGCGGGAGGCGATCGAGGCCGATTGCGTGCGCTGGGGCGTGCGCCAGGTGTTCTACGATGCGCGCTCGGCGCGCGAGACGGCGCAGTTGCTCCAGGCGAAAGGCATCGACGTCGTGCCGCTGCTCCAGGGGTTCCAGCTCACGGAGGCGATTCGCCGCCTGCTGGCGCTCATCACTGCCGGCCAGCTCTGTCACGGCGACGATCCGATCCTCGCGTGGATGGCATCGAATCTGGTGCTGATTACGGGCGTGCGCGGGGACGTGCGCCTGGCGAAAGAGAAGGCGCCCGAGAAGATTGACGGGATCGCAGCGCTCGTGATGGGCATCGAGGGCGCCCTCATCCGCCGCGAGCGCACGCCCGAGCCGCAGTATCAGGTGATGTTCTTTGGAGGCCGACGATGAGCACCGATCCTCCACCCAAGAAGCGCGGCCGGCCGGCGCTCGATGCGCAGGGAGAGCCGAGCGTACGCGTTACCCTGCGGTTGTCTGATGCGGAGTATGGGCGGTTGCAGCGAGCCGCGACGACCTTGCGCATGACCGTGCAGGATGTCGTGCGCCTGGCCGTGACGCGGAATTTAGACGCCAAAAATTGACAATCGCCCCACGTTGGGTGCCAATACTCGGCACACCGATGGATTGGGCCTATAGCACGTGGCTCGTCAAAGCGGTCAACGACGAGCAGCGCATCATCGAGGGCCTCGCCAGCTCGCCCGCACCGGATCGGGCCGGGGACATCCTCGAGCCGAAGGGCGCGGTCTTCTCGCTGCCGATGCCCCTGCTCTATCAGCACGATCAGCGGCAACCGATCGGCGAGGTGCTCGCCGCCGACGTCCGGCCCGATGGCATCCACATCCGCGCGCAGATTGCCAAGGGTCTCACAGACGCGATCGAGGACGCCTGGCGCTTGATCAAGGGCGGCCTCGTGCGCGGCCTGTCAGTCGGCCTCAAGCCGATCGAGCTGACGCCGCGCAAGGGCAAGAGCCTTGCCTTCCACATCACCAAGTGGGACTGGCTCGAGACGTCCTGTGTCACGGTCCCAGCCAATACCGAGACCAGCATCGTTGTCATCAAATCGCTCGACGCGAGGCACCGGGCCGCGACAGGCCACAGCGGTGCGTCCGTCCGGTCACCGCATCCCGGTGCCACGGGACGTTCACCCACGGGGAGCGGCAGCATGAATGCCTCCGACCAGATCACGGCGCTGCGCGGGCAGTTGCAGACCAAGCACGCCCGCATGGATGAACTGAACACGATCGAGGCCGGCGACGGTCTCGTGCTGACCGAGGAGCAGCAGACCGAATTTGACGCGCTCACCACGGACGTGACGAACCTGACCACGCGTCTCAAACGGCTCGAGGTGATGGAATCCTCCAGTGCGCTGCTGGCGACGCCGGTCGCCACCCTCGACCGCGCGACGATGACGCGCGCCCGCCTGCCGCACGTCGAGGTCCACGATCAGACGCCGCCGGGCATCGGGTTTGCGCGCCTGGCGATCTGCAAGATGGCTGCGCTCCTCAGTGGCGGCGCGATGAACGCCCTCGACATCGCCAAGCAGCGGTATCCGCATGACGACCGGATCCCGCTCGTGCTCAAGGCGGCGGTGGCGGCGGGCACGACGACCGACGCGACGTGGGCGGGGCCGCTCGTCTACGCGAATCAACTGGCCACGGAGTTCATCGAGTACCTGCGCCCGCAGACGATCGTCGGCCGGTTCGGCCAGGGCATGGTGCCCGCCCTGCGGCGCGTGCCCTTCAATGTGCGCATCGTCGGGCAGACGAGCGGCGCCAGTGCGAACTGGGTCGGCCAGGGCGTGCCCAAGCCGGTGACCAAATTCGACGTGGCGCCGGTCACGCTCGGCTTCGCCAAGATCGCGGCGATTTCGGTGATCACCGAGGAGCTGGCGCGGTTTTCCAGTCCGAGCGCCGAGATGCTCGTGCGCGACGAGCTGGGGCGGGCCATCATCGCGCGCATGGACGTCGATTTCATCGACCCGGCCAAGGCGGCGGTCGCGAACGTGAGCCCGGCCAGCATTCTCAACGGCGTCACGGCGGTGCCGGCGACGATCACGGATGCGGATTCGGTGCGGGGGGCGCTCGGGGATCTGCTCGCCACCTATCTGACCGCGAACAACACGCCGGAGTCGGCCGTGTTGATCATGCCGGCGACGATTGCGCTCGACTGGTCGCTGATGTTCAACGCGCTCGGGCAACCCGAGTTCCCGACGTTATCGATGCGCGGCGGCACGCTGCAGGGGATTCCGGTCATCACCACCCAGCATGCCAGCATCTCCGGGAATAGTCTCGTGATCATGGTGAATGCGTCGGACATCTTCCTGGCCGACGACGGGGGCGTCACGGTCGATGTGTCGCGCGAGGCCTCGATCACGATGTCCTCGGACCCGGTGGCGGATGCCGCGACGGCGAGTGTCGTCAGCATGTGGCAGGCCAACGAGCTGGCGCTGCGCGCCGAACGGTATGTCAACTGGGCGAAGCGGCGCACCGGCGCGGCCCAGTACATCTCGATTGACGAAACCCCGTAACACGCAGGAGGCGGCGCATGGTGACGCTCATTGCCCGAAAGGATTTCACCTACGCGCGCCGGGCGGTGCGCGTCGGGGAGACCGTCGAGGTGGACGATCGGCTGGCGATCGCGCTCGTGGCCACCAAACGGGCCGTGCGCGCCGACGTGGCCGCGGCGCCGACGCCGCGGCCCACGCCGGCGCCGCGGCCTGCGCCCACGCCGCCCGTGCCCGCGCCGCCCGCCAGGCCGCCGGTGGAGGACGATCCCCCGGCCGGCGACAACGGCGAGACCACGGAGGACGAGGCGCCGGTGCCCGCGCCGGCTGAGCCGGTCGAGGACGCCGGACTACGGACGCAGCGGGCTGCCGCGACGATGCGGCGCCCGCCGACACGCCGCACACGCGTGGGGCGCTGATGCGGCTGCTCGGGTACGACATCACGATCACGAAGGCCATGGCGCCGCTCGTGCCCGTGGACCGTCGCTATGGGCGCGGCGGCTGGTATCCGCTCATCATCCACGAGCCGCAGACCGGCGCCTGGCAGGCGAATCAGCCGACGAGCACCGAGACGGTGCTCGCCCATTTTGCGGTCTACGCGTGCATTACGCTCATCGCCAATGATGTGTCGAAGAGTCCCCCGCGCCTCGTCGCGGAGGACGACGACGGCATCTGGAGCGAAGCCGAGAATCCCGCCTTTTCGCCGGTGCTCCGCAAACCCAACGGGTACCAGAACCGGGTGCAATTCTTCCAGTGGTGGATGACGAGTCTGCTCACGCTCGGCAACATGTACGCGCTCAAGCAACGCGACGGCCGCGGCGTGGTCACGGCGCTCTATATCCTCGACCCGCTGCGCGTGACGCCGCTGGTGGCGCCGGATCGATCCGTGTTCTACGAACTGAAGACGGATAATCTGACCTGCCTGACGACGCCGGGGGAGCCGATTGTCGTGCCGGCGCGCGAGATCATCCACGACCGGGTGTGCCCGCTCTTCCATCCGCTCGTCGGGTTGTCGCCGCTCTTCGCCGCGGCGCTCCCGGCGCTGCAGGGACTGCGCATCGAGAACAATTCCTCGAACTTCTTTGCGAACGGCAGTGTGCCGAGCGGCATCCTGACGGCGCCCGCCTTTGTGCCGCAGGAGATCGCCGACGACATGAAGACGCGCTGGGAAGCGGAATTCGGCGGCCCGGAGAACGCGGGCAAGGTGGCCGTGCTCACCAATGGCTTGACGTATGAGCCGATCACGCACACGGCGCTCAACTCGCAGTTGATCGAGCAACTCCAGTTCACGGCGACGATGGTCTGCGCCTGCTTCAAAGTGCCGCCGTTCATGCTGGGCCTCGCGGGGCTGCCGAGTGTGACGAATCCGGAAGTCGTCATGCAGCTCTATTACGCGCAGTGCCTGCAGAGCTATATCGAGGGCATCGAACTGGCGCTCGATGAAGGCCTCGAGCTGCCGCGGCCCTACGGCACCGAATTCGATCTCCAGAATCTGCTGCGCATGGACAGCGCGACGAAGATGCAAGTCGCGGCCAATGGCGTCAACGCCAGCGTGTTCACGCCGAACGAAGCGCGCCGCACCTTCGATCTGCCGCCGAAGGCCGGTGGCGAGAGCCCGTATCTGCAGCAGCAGTACTACAGCCTCGAGGCGCTCGACCGGCGCGACAGCCAGAGCCCGCCCCCGCCCACGCCGCCCCCGGCGCTGCCCGACGAGGGCGAGGAGGATGAGGAGGCGCTGACCGAGCGGGCGATCGCGCTCACGCGCCAGGCTTGGAGCCGCGTGGCATGACGGAGCGGGCGATGGCGGCGATCGTGACCGGCATCGTCACCGAACTGCGGGCGCAGATGACGACGGCGCTCACGGCGCTCGAGACACGGACGGCGGCGCTCGAGCAACGCACGCCGCGCGACGGCGCCGATGGCCGCGACGGCACGGATGGGCTGAATGGCACCAACGGACGCGATGGCGTGAATGGCCGGGATGCCGACCCGGCGCAGCTCGTGGCGCTGCAGGCCCGCCTCGACAGCCTGCAGGCCCAACTCTTGACGCGCGAGATGCCGAGCCTCGAGGCGCTGCGCCTGGTCATCGACGGCGCCGTGGCGCACGCCCTCGCCGCCGTGCCGAAGGCGAAAGACGGCGTGAGCGTCACCGGGGCGCTGCTCAATCCCGCGGGGCATCTCGTGCTGACGCGGAACGAAGGGCCGCCGATCGATGTCGGGCTCGTGACCGGGGCGCCCGGCGCGGCCGGGCCACCGGGAACCCACGGCAAGAATGCTGCGTTCACGGGGGCCGTCGTGCTGAAGCGGCTGAGCGAGCGGAGTGTGCAGTGGTGCTGGGACGATGGCACGCCCGTCGAGATACGCGACGCGGCTGGCCAGGTCGCCTCGCCGGTCCTCACCCTCCCGGCCCTGCTCTATCGCGGCGTCTGGCTCGACGGGTCGCCCTACGAGGAGGGCGACGTCGTGACGCATGACGGCAGTTTGTGGATCGCCAAGGCGGCCACGACCCGCCGGCCCGGCGACGGGCAGACCGAGTGGCAGATGGCGGTGCGGCGCGGCGTGCCCGGCCCGAAAGGCAAACCGGGCGAGCCCGGCCCGGCCGGCCGTGACCTGACCCAGATGGATTACGACGGGCGGAAGTGGTGACCCCATGCTGGTGACCTACGAGACGGCCGCGGCGCATCTGAAGCACGGCGACCTCACCACCGATCCCGAGGTGCAGACGGCGACCCTGCTCTATCTCGCCCAGGCCGAGGCGTTCGTCCTGACCCACATCACGCGGGCCGATGCGACGTGGACGGACGCGACGGATCCGGCCAGCGACCCGGCGTTTGCGATCGTCCAGGCCGCGATTCTGGGCGTGCTCGGGAACCTGTGGCGGTTCCGCGGCGACGACGCGGACAGCGGGAAGGGGAATGGTCCGCTCATCGCGCGGGCCGTCGAGATGCTCGCGGCGCTCCGCGATCCGTCGTTTGCGTGAGGCGCGATGGCGGAACTGCTGCACGTCACGCCGGTCGGCACGCGTCGCGCGAAGGTCACCCTGGAGCATCGGGTGCAGACGACCTCCGGGTTTCCGGTCGAGACGTGGGAGACGTTCGCGACGCTCTGGATGCAGAAGGTCGATCTCCTGGGCAGCGAGGCCTTCCGCGCCAATCAGACGGCGGCGCGCTATGACGTGCGCTTTATCGGCCCCTATGCGCCGACGCTCGATCCGGAGACGGTGGACGTGGCGGCAACGCATCGGCTGCGCCATCGCGGCCAGGTGTACGACATCACGTCGGCCGCCATCGTCGGCCACTACGAGGGCATCGAGTATTACGCGATGACCTCGACACAGACCGAAGGCCTCTGATGCACCTGAGCGTCACCCTCACAGGCCTCGAGCCATTGTTGCAGACCCTGCTGCAGGAGTTGCCCGAGGCGCTCAATCCGCCGATGCTGCGCCGCGCGCTCGTCGCGGCGGGCGAACCGATCCGCGCCGGCATGCAGGCGCGGGCGCCTCGAGGCCCCGACGCGCCACACCTGGCCGAGTCGATCATCGTGCGCCCGCTCGCGCCCGGCGAACTCGAGGCGGTCACCGATGACACGGCCGGCGTCGAGATTGGGCCGACGCAGGGATTCTTCTACGGGTATTTCTTTGAATTCGGGACCGTGAAACTCCCGGCGCGGCCCTTCGCGCGGCCCGCCTTCGACAGCGGCCAGGCCGCGGCACTCCAGATCGTCGAGCAGCAACTGGGCGCGGCGATCGAGCGGGCGCTCAAGCGGAATCGACCACAGTCATGAGTCCCGAGGAAGCCGTCGTGGCCCGGCTCCTCGCGCTCCCGCCGGTGACGGCGCTGGTCGGCACGCGCGTCTGGCTCGTCATGATCCCGCAATCGCCGGCCATGCCGTGTGTGCGCGTCCAGCAGATCAGCCAGATCGATGAAGGGCAGCACACGCGCGGTGGGGGCGGCAGTCGCGGCTGGGCGCGCGTCCAAGTCGATACGATCGCCAACGTGACGACCGGCGGTAACGGCTACACGACGGTGCGCCATCTCACGGAGGTGGTCCACGGGGACGGGCGCGGGCCGCTGGCGACCGGGCTGCTGGGCTGGACAGGTCCGATCGGGCCGCTGACGATTACCGGCATCTTTTCGATCCTCGATAGCGTCGCCGAGATTACGCCGGACGCCGTGCAGCAGATTCGCATCCGGCGCGATTACGCAGTGTGGTTTTCTCAGGATCTCTAAGGAGCACAGCACATGGCCGATGTCACCAATACCTACTATCCCTCCGAGGGGATGATTGGCTACGGCACCCAGTTGCTCGTCGCGGTGGACGAGGACGCCGACACCGCGGCGACCGTGGCCGTCGCGGAGATCACGACGATCACGCCGGGCTCGATTGATACCGAGGACGTCGTGCGCACGCATCTCCGCTCGCCCGATGCCCATCACGAGCACATGCCGGGCATCCGCGACTCGGGCGCCTTTGAGCTGGTGGGCACCTTGCGGCTCGATCACGAATCGCAGAACAACGACCCTGGCCCGCCGGGCGGCTTGATTTACCTGCAGCGGACGCGCGCGATCCGCAACTTTGCGATCCAGTTGCCGGATGAAGCCGGGACCACGCTGCCCGTGCGCGGCTACGTGTCGCGGTTCCAGATCGGCGCCATGGGCACGACGGGCCTCCTGAACTTCACGGCGGCGATCATGCCGACCGAATCGTACAGCGCGGATCTGCCGGGCTGGATTGCGGCAACCGGGGCGACGGCGGGCACGCCGGGCACCTTCACGCCCACGGGCGCGACGGCGCCGGCGAATCTGGCGGCCTTGGCCGGCGTGACGGCGAGCCCGGCGACGGCGTGGACGACCGGGCAGCATGTGATTCTCGGCGACGCCTCGCATGCCTATTGGAACGCGACGGCCTGGACTGCCGGGAACGCGCCGTAAATGGCGAACCGGGAACGCGGCGAAGTCGAAGTGGTCCTCGAGGGCGTGCCGTACACCTGGCGGCTCACCACGAATGCGGCGTGCGAACTCGAGGCGCGCACGGGGCAGAAATTGGGCGAGGTGCTCACGGCGGCGGATGCGCTCAGCATGCGGGCGCTGCGGGATCTGGTCTGGGTGCTCCTGCAGCCCTATCACGCGGGGGCGTTTCCCACCGCCGAGAGTGCCGGCGAGTTTATCGACCGCATCGGGATGCTCACGGCGATGCTCAAGTTCCGCGAATTGCTGGCGGTGAATCAACCGCAGAACGGAGGGGCGGCCGAGGCGACGGCAGGCCCTCCTCCGGCGCCTCCGGCTGGGACTGGCGACGCCTCGTCATTGCGGCTCGCCGGTTAGGGCTCAGCCGTGAGGCGTGCTGGTCGGCCACGCCGCGGGAATTGTTCGATGACTTCGAGGCGCTGATGCTCCGGCGGCAGGATGACCGCGATCGCGATCTGACGCTGGCGTGGACGATTGTGAATCTGGCCGCCGGGACGATGAGCAAGGGGCGCGTGCCGGACCTCGCCCCGCTCCTGGAGGCCACGCGGGGGCCGCGGCGGACACAGACCGTGGCCGAACAACGCGCCGTACTCGAGGTGCTGGCGCAGCGACTCGGCCGGCGGCTCACGACCCGGCACGATCGGAAAGGACGCGATGGAGGTGCCCGTCAGCCCCCCGAATGGCCATCCCAGCTCCCCGGCCCCGCCGGTGCCCGCGGAGTCGGCTGCGGCCCCGCGGCGAGAGTTGCCGCTGCGCGTCGGCAACCGCACCTACCTGCTCGTTGAATCGATGAACGCCTATTGCCGGATGGAGACGCTGCTCGCGGCCCGCACGAGCGAGCTGGTCCTCGAGGCGGCGGCCGGGGGCATGCGCGCCACGCGCGCCTTGCTCTGGGCACATCTGCAGGCGCGGCACGGGGAGGAGTTCCCGACCGTCGAGCAGGCGGGCGATCTCGTCGATACCGTGGGGCTCGAGACCGTGTGGCAGCAACTGCAGGCGCTCGCCGGCGTCGAGGCCCCTGCGCCGGCCCGGTCGATCTCCCGTCAGGTCCGCCGTGCGCGCACGCGAAAGGCGCTCCGTGGCAGCTAGCGGCACCGTCGGCATCCTGCGGGCGCTGCTCACGGCGGACGCCTCGGCCTATCAGGCCACCCTGAAGAAATCGGCCGACGCGACCAAAGCGTTCGGGCAGAGCGTCACGGGGGTCGGGCAAACCGCGCAGAAAGTCACGCCGCAGCTCACGCGCCTCGAAAAGAGTTTCCAGGGCGACAAGCTCCTCTACACCGCCAACAATCTCACCAAAGCCATCACCAACGTGGGCGGGGCGGCGAAGCTCACCGCGCGGGAGCAGGAGCAGGTCAATCGGCAACTGACGGAAGCCATCGCCAAATACAAGGCCCTCGGACAGACTGCGCCGAAAGCGATGGTCGATCTCGAAAAAGCGACGCGGAGTGCCACGCAGGCGACATCCGGGTTGATGACACGGATCAAAACGATCGGGACGGCCGTCGGGGCGGTCTCCGGCGTCATCGCCGGCCTCGCCGTCGGTCTCACCACGCTGGGGGCACGGGGCGCCGACGTGGCCGATGTCACCGAGCAATTCGAGATCCTGACGGCCGCCATCGGGTTGACCTCTGAGGCCCTGCTCGAGCGGCTCCAGAAGGCGACGCTCGGGACGATGTCACGCTTCGAGCTGATGAAGACCGTCAATCAGGGCCTGTCGCAGGGGCTGACGCTCACCGCCGAGCAGTTTGAAACCACGGCGGATCTCGCCGCCGTGCTGGCCGACCGGATCGGCGGGGACACGGCGCAGGCCTTCGAGACCCTGATCAAGGTGATGGCGACGGGAAAGGACAAACAGCTCCAAACCATCGGCATGAACATCGATGCGGCGAAGGCGGTCGATGCCTACGCGGCGAGCCTCCACAAAGCGACCAAGGATCTGACCGAGCAGGAAAAGCAGCAGGCCATCGTCAATGGCGTGCTCACCGAGGGGCGGCGGATCATCGGGCAATCCGGCAAGGCCGTGGCCGACGCGGGGGACGAAGCGGGTCGCGCGACGGCGAAGTTCAAGAACCTGATCGACGCGACCAGTGAGTGGGTCGCCAAGCATCCGGACCTCGTGGCCATGTCCTCGGCCATTTCCAGCATCTCGCTGGCGTTTGCCTCGCTCGGGCTGGCGGCCGGGCCGCTCCTTGGCCTCCTGCGGAACAGCGCCCTGTGGGCCTCGATCTCAACCGGCCTCACCTCGGTCGCGACGGCCGCGCGCCTCAGCGCCGCTGCGTTCGGGCCGCTCACTCTGGCCGTGACGGCGTTTTTCGCCGCCTGGAAGATCGGCCAGATGGAGGCGGTCAAGAACTTCGTCGCGGCCAAGTGGCTCAGTTCCGATGACTTGCCTGCGGTCGTGTTCCGACTCGCGATGGGCCTCGACAAGATGTCGGAGGCCGATGCCAACGCGGCCGTGGCCGCGACGGCGAACGCGGAGGCACAAGGCAAGAAGGCCGCGGCGATCAAGGAGGCGGCCCGCGCGAGTTTGGCGCGACAGAAGGAGTCGGAACTCGCCCGCGAGGCGTTCGAGCGCCAAACGGAAGCCGACCGCAAGGCGATCGCGGCCGAGCAGCAACGGCTGGACAAGGCGCGGCTCGCCACGGAGGCGGCGAAGGAGGCCCAACGGGCACGAGAGGCGGCGGCACGCCAGGAGTTGGCCGACATCGAGGCGACGCGCAAGGCGCTTGAAGGGCTCGGCCTCATGACGCGCGTCTCGGTCATCGAGGCGTATGAAGACTTTGCCGCCAAGGAGGCCCTGGTCGGCGCCGAGGGCGTGAAGATGGACGCCTTCCTCATCGCCATGGTGCCGCACCTGACAGCATGGGCCGAGGCGACGCGCCGCTCCGGCGTGGAGCCATTAGCCGAGCTGGAGGCGGCGCTCGCGCGGGCCGGCGAGGCGCTGCGTCGGACGATGCCGCTCTTCGATCAGGTCGATCTGCAGACCCTGCCCCAGGTCATCGGCGGGGCGGCCGATGAGATGCAACGGCTCAACGAGCTAATGAATGTCACGCCGGAGCAGTGGATGCGCGGGCGGGCGCTGGATGCGCTCACAACATTTGGCGTGCGGTCGCGGGAGGAGCAGCAGGAGTTCGTCGAGACGACCCGGCGGATGTGGGACGCCATTGTCCGCACCTACGGCGAGGGATCACGGGAAGCCACCGAGGTGCTCGCGGAGATGACCGACGAGCAACTCGCGGTGATTGGCCGCCTGCCGACCTATTGGCAACGTGTGATCGTCCCGACCATTGGCGACGCGCTCGATGCGATTTCCCGCAATGTCACGCAGACCTTCGGCGAGATGCTCGTCGGCCTCGAGAAATGGAAGGACGGGTTCGTCGCGATCTGGAAGAGCCTGAAGCAGGCGATCGCCAACATCCTCGCCGACATCCTGCAGAACTTCATCCAAGGGTTCCTGAAGAAGTTGCTGGCCGCGATCGCCGGCCAGCGGGTGGCGACCGCCGTGGCGGGGCTGGTCGGCGGGGCGGCGCAGACCGTGGCGGCGGTCGGGACGGGGGCGGCCATCGGAGCCGTGGCGGGCGGCGGGGCGGCGGTCACCGGTGGGCTGCTGGCCTCGTCCGCGCTCCCGGCAGCGGTGACGATGGGCGCAGTGCCCTCCACCGGGCTGGCGGCGGGCGGCGCGGCCGGCACCGCGGCCGGGGCCGGATTCGGCGGGACGCTGGTGGCCCTCGCGAGTAATCCGGTGACGTGGGGGGTGGCCGCGGCGGCCCTGCTCGCCTTCGGCATTGGTAAGAAGGGCTGGTTCCGCGGCGGCGAAGAAGGCGTGCGGGTCAATCCCGCCCGCGATCGGTTCCTGCGCCAGTTCGGCCCGCCGGGCACCGGCGAGGGCAGCGGCTTCTACACGCTGGCTGCGCTGCTCACACGCCTGACGGGTGAACCTGGCGGCGGCCGATTGTTTCGACTCTTGCGCACCGCCGACACCATGCGGGAATTCACCGCCGCGGTGACCATGATCAACACGCTGTTGCAACGGCGCGGCGTGCCGATGCAGACGACCACGCCTTACCAGCGCCGGCCCATGCACGAGGGCGGCCTCGTCGGCGAGGGCGGCGCCGGCGAGGTGTTGATTCGCGCGCTCTCGGGGGAAGGCATCCTGTCGCATCGGGGCCTCCGCACGCTCGGCGGCCCGCCGGCGCTCGAGGCCATGAACGCGGGGAATCCGTTTCCGGCGGTGGCCTCCGCGGCGCGCACGGCGACGCGCGGCCAGGTCGCCATGGCCTTGCCGGCCACGCTCACTGGCGTGAGCAGTTTCGGCGCTGCGGCCGGGACGCAGCAAGTCACCATGCACGTCAATATCCAGGCGTGGGACCGCGCCGACCTCAACGATGCCTTCCGCGACGAGATCATTCCGCGCCTCAAGGACGCGCTCCAGTTCAATCAGGCGGGCATCCTGACCGCCATGAAGCAGACCGTGGGGGGGCGCTAGCCGTGTGGTACGCCCTGCCGGCTGATGACCTCGCCCCGAGTGCCGTGGCCATCACGGCCAGTGCGGAAGATACCGGCTATCCCGCCGAGTGGCTGGTCAACGAAAACCCGGCGCAGCCGGCCAAGCTGACGACGACGAGCGGCTCTTGGGTCCTGGAGTTCGCCTCGCCCATCACGCTCGCCGCGGTGGCGCTGATTTATCCGCAACTCGATGCCGGTCTGTCCGTCGTCCTCGAGGGCAACACGGGCGACACGTGGGCCACGCCGGCTTTCTCGCAGGCGATCACGATTCCCGGCCCGCATCCCGACGACCAGGCGATCAGCCCGATCGCGGAATTGACCGGTGCGCCCAGCTATGCCTTCTGGCGGCTGTATGTCATCGGCACGAACAGCGTCCCGGTCGCGGTGGGGCGCCTGATGCTGCTCGGCGCGCTCCGCATGTTCGAGGACGGCACGTCGGTGCGCTGGGGCGTGGTCGAGGAGGAGGACTACGGCATTGTCGAGATGCCGACCGAACT
>Ga0066905_100000173_pt1 | contig 14316 bp, 8 predicted proteins | sample PanSoiMetaPlot36_FD_67483 | JGI IMG/M metagenome (GOLD analysis project Ga0066905, IMG submission 67483) | Tropical forest soil microbial communities from Panama analyzed to predict greenhouse gas emissions - Panama Soil Plot 36 (version 2) | ecosystem: Environmental > Terrestrial > Soil >... | reverse complement strand
GGCGCGCGGGCCGGCTTCGGCTTCGGCAAGGGCAAGGGCGGGGGCGGGGGCGACTTCAAGGAGCGGATGGCCAAGATGATGGAAAAGCTCGAGCCGCTCAAGGACACCCCCGAGGACCAGCTGGAGGACAAGATCCGCGAGGCGTTCAAAGAGGACCTGGAGGGGCCGATGAAGGACCTCGAGAAGATCCTAAAGCCGGAGCAGACCAAGCGGCTCTTGCAAATCTCCCGGCAGAACGCCGGCGTCAGCTACCTCGCCTCGACCGACGGGATCAAGGAACTCGAGCTGAAGGACGAACAGAAGACGAAGGTCAAGGAGATCTACAAGGAGCTTCAGAAGGACGTTGACGAGCTCCGGCGCAGCGGCGGAGGCAAGGGCGGTTTCGGCCTCTCACCCGAGAGCCGGGAGAAGATGCTGAGCCTGAACAAGGAGGCCAAGGAAAAGGCCCTGGACGCGCTCACCAAGGAGCAGAAGGAGAAGTACAAGGAGCTGACCGGCGAACCGTTCGAAGTGAAGTTCGAATTCCGGCGGCCGAAGAAGGATGATTGATTGAAGGGTTCCTACTCCCCATAGGTCTTATAGGACCCAAAAGTCCTATAAGACCTTTGGGCCAAAGCTCACACCTGCACCTCACCACCACTCCCTTTCCGTTACAGCTTCCGCTTGAGCCATAGCGAGCCCTTTCGTAGCATGGGTGTCTCTCCTGGCCCGATCAAGGTCTCGCCATGCCCGTTCGCGTCGTTTGCCCCGAATGTGGGGCCACCGCCACACTCGATGAAGACTCCCCGGACGCGGACGTTGCGTGCCGCCAATGCGGCAAGCCCGTGCCGTTCCCGGCCGTGACGTCGGCCGGCCCGCCCCCCTTGCCCGGTGCGCGACGGTCGGCACCGAAGACTGACCCGGGCTACGATGTGGTTGACAACGAGAACGAGGACGAGGACGACCGGCCCTCCCGGCGGCGCCGGGACGACGACGAGGACGACTCTCCCCGATCCAGGCGTCGGCCCGACACAGAGGACGAGGACGACGACTCGCGCACGCGGCGACGTCGCCGGGACGACGACGAGGAAGAAGAAGACGATTCGCCCCGGTCGAGACGGCGTCGGGTCCAGGACGAGGACGAGGAATTGCCGCGCTCCAGGAGCCGCCGGGACGACGAAGACGAGAACGACGAAGACGATTCGCCTCGTTCGAGACGTCGCCGGAATCAGGACGACGAAGACGAGGACGACGACTCGCCCCGATCCAAGCGCCGCCAGGACGACGGGGACGAGGACGACTCCCCCCGGTCAAAGCGCCGCCGCGACGAGGAGGACGAAGAAGAAGAGGTCGACTCGCACCGTTCGAAATCCCGCCATGAGGACGAGGACGAGGAGGACGAACCGCGTTCCAAGCGCCGCCGGGACGAAGACGAAGACGAGGAAGATGACCAGCCCGCCCGCCGGTCAGCGACCGCCCGGGTTGCGGAAGATACAGAGGACGAAGACGACGAGGAGGACGATTCGCCGCGGGCGAAACGGCGAACGCCGGACGACGACGAGGAAGAGGAAGACGACGAAGTCGACGACCGGCCGCGCCGCCGGCGGACGCGGCGCGCCCCGGCCCGGTCGAGCAAGACCATGCTTCTCGTCGCCGGGCTCCTGGCCTTCCTCGGACTCGGGATCGGCGGCGGGGCGGCCGCGTACTTCCTGTGGTCGAGTGAGCCAACCAAGGTCGCGGACGCCGGCGACGGCGACCACGGGCAGAACCCCGACGCCAATCCGCCCAGGCCGGCGCCGCGCGACCTCGTCGTCCGTCCGGTCGCGTTCGAGGGCGACCGACGGGGCATAATCCTCCCCGGGCCGCCGGCCGACATCTGCCCCGGCGCCGCTGGCCGCCTGCTGTTCCTCCATTGCCCCGAACAGCGCAAGCTCGTCGTCTTCGACGTCTCCGAGGCCGTGGTCGTCAAGGAGATCGCGACCAACGGTCCGGACACCCACTTCGCGGCGAGCGCGACCAAGTTACTCGTCGCCGACAACGCCGCGCGCACCATCCGCCGGTTCGACCTGGTCACCCTGAAGCAAGACCACGAGGCCCCGTTCCCGTTCGACGGCCCGGTCAAAGCGATGGCCGTCGGTCACGAGTCCGAAGGCCCGGTGCTGGTGCTCGGCGATGAGCCCGCGGACGAATGGCCGGTTCGGTTCGTGGATGTGCAGACGCTCGGCCTGGCAGAGGTCGGCTGGGACACGCCGCCCCCCTCCAGGTTGCCCCGCAACCTGACCTTCCGTGCCGCGGGCAACGGCAGCCGGTGGGTCGGCTGGTCGGTGGCCGGGGTGGTCGTCGTCACGCGGGCTGGAAAGCGACTGACCGCCCAGAAAGTGATCGACCAGAACCCCGGATACGCCGCGCTGACCGCGGACGGGGAATACCTGTTGAGTCACTTTGCCCCGACACCAGTCCTGACGCGGCCGATGACCCCGGCCAAACCGGACTCGCCCGAATTCATTACCCCGGCCGTCACCGGACCGCTCTATGTCCACGTGACCCCCGCGGGAAACCCGGGCGACACGACGGCCAACGTGTTCGTGTCGGCCACCCGCATGGCCCTGAACCCGCAGGGTCTGGCCGGCCGCGGCGGCGTGCCCCGGCCGTACGCCCCGGGCGACGCCGTGCCCCCGGACCGGCGCATCCATTTCGTGCCTGAGGCCCACGCCCTGGTCGTCGTTCCCCCCGGCGGGAACCAGTTGGAAGTGTTCAAGTTCGACTTGGCGACCGTGGGCAAGCTGGGCGACCTCGTCGCGGTCGTCACCAGCACCCCGCCGGCAGCGTTCACCCCCGGCAAGCCGTTCGCGTACGACGTCAAGGCGCTGACCGGCGTGCCGGAGGCGACGTTTACACTGACCGGCCCGCCCGGGGCGACCGTTTCGCCGACCGGGCAGGTGCGCTGGGACCCGCCCGCCGACTTGCAGGCCGAGCGGATCAACATGCGGGTGGAGGTGCAGACAGCGCGCGCGGGGGTTTCGCAGGCCCTCGCCCTCTACAACACCGCGGCCCCGGCCCCGAATGCGGTCATGCCGAAGCCCAAGACTCCGGTCGAGCCCAAGCCGAAGGAGAAGGAGCCCAAGTCTCCCGAGCCCAAGGTGCCCGTCGTCACCACCCCGCCGCACATCGCCCCGGGGGCGAAGCTGGTCACCACCGCCGCGACGCCGCCGATCCAACCTTTGGAGCTCGCCACGCCGTTTATTGAGGTCGCGATCCCCGGGCAGCTCCGCGATGTGTGTGTCGGCGGCGGCGGGCGGTTCCTGATTCTGCACTGTCAAACCGCCCGCAAGCTGGCCATCTTCGACCTGTCCGCCCTCAAGGTGGTCAAGGCGCTCCCCCTCGGGTCGGACAACGTCCTGTTCGCCGCCGGGGCCGACAAGCTTCTCGTCGTTTACCCGGACGAAAAGCTGATCGAGCGGTGGAACCTGCTCACGCTCAAGATCGAGACGGAGGCCCCGCTGGAGGTGCGGCAGAAGCCGACGGCCGCGGCCATGGGCAGCGCCACCGCCGGGCCGCTCGTCCTGGGTGGGCCGCAGGCCCAGAACAACGCCAGCAAGATGGCGCTCATGTTTGTCGACGTCGAGACGCTCAAGGAAGTGATGATCGAGAAGGCGACCGGGGACTTCGGGGTGACGTTCGGGACGGCCGCCCACTTGCGGGCGTCGGCCGACGGCCGGCTCCTCGGGTCCTGGTTCGCCCAGTTGCAACCGAGCGGTTTGCAGACCGCTCGACTCGAAGGTAACTCGATGACCGGGTCGCACAAGCGCGAGTCGGTCGGGCATGTGATCCCCGGGCCGGACGGCCAGATGGTGTTCACCGAGAAAGGGATGTATACCTCGACGGGAGAGCCGACCGGACGGCGTGACCCAGTCATCCCGGCCGCGACCGGACCAGCCTACCTGACCGTGATCCCGGACGGGGCGAAACGGGTCGTGGGGGTGTGGATGCCGAACCAGGAGACTCCGGCCGCAACGTTCACCGACCTGCCCGGGTTCGACGGCCGCCGCGACCCGTTCGAGCGCGACAACCCGACCCTGGCGCTCGACAAGCGTCTGTTCCTGATTCCGCCGGCCCGTGTCCTGGTCGTGGTGCCGCCGGCCGCGGACAGGCTGCTCGTTTACAAGGTGGAGGCGTCCCTTTCCGCGCCGTCGAAGAAGGCCCGGCCGATGAAGGAGGCGCCTTCGACCGGGGACGACATCCTGTCAGTGACCAGCACGCCCCCGGCCACGGTCAAGAAGGGGGGCAAGTACACCTACCAGGTCGCGGTGAAATCGCAGTCGGGCGGTGTGAAGTACCGATTCACCGAGTGGGCGACCGGGATGACGGTGTCGGCGGAGGGCCTGGTGTCGTGGACGGTGCCGGAGTTACTCAAGCGATCGTACTTCGACATCAAGCTGCGGATCACCGACGCGAACGGGCACCAGATCGAGCACAAGTGGCGTATTGACGTGGTGGATTGAATAGCCCCGTGGGGACAGACCTCCACGTCTGTCCGGGCCTTGCGCGTCCATGGCGATTGCGGATTACGCGAAACGCCTCCGCGATGCACAGCCCGGACAGACCTGGAGGTCTGTCCCCACGTGGTCGGCTGGGAGTGCGGAATGAGCGCCTTCCTCTTCGTGCCGATCCTCGCGTTCACCTGGATAATCGGGTTCGCGGTCGTCCTGCACGCGTCCCATTACTTCCTGACCATCGTCGAGAGCTCGGCCACCGGGACCGCCCGTAACCTGCCGTGGCACGGCCGACCGTTCCGGGAGTGGATCCGCGATGGGGTCAACTGGCCAGACGAGCCGGTCGCCGACTGGTTCCTCAAGGCCCTGTTCCTGGCCTACCTCACCGCCCTGTGGGCTGGGCCGGCCATCCTGATCGGCTATCTGGTCGCCGGCAACTCCGCCTGGGCGACCGTCATCGCCGGAGTCGCGTACTGGCTTCTGTTCCCGATCGGTCTCTTGTCGGCCATGTCGTCCGAGGACCGCTGGACCCCGTTCCGGGCTAGTCTGCTCGGGTCGCTCGTCCGGCGGCCGGGCAAGACGCTCGGTTTCTACCTGCTCAGTGCCCCGGTCCTGGCCGTCCTGTTCCTGACGTTCGACTTGACGCTGTTGCACTCGTCCCGGGCGACGATCGCGTGGGCGTGCGCCCTGTCGCCAGTCGCGGCGGCGATGTTCTTCGTCTACGCCCGACTGCTCGGCCGGCTCGGCCTGGTCATCTCGTACGCCCAGCCGGACGAGCCCGAGGAACCCGTGCCGGCGAGGAAGCCCAAGAAGCGAAAGAAGAAGCCGCCGTTCGCCTACGACCCGCGCTACCGGCTCGGCGTCCCGCGCGAGGAGAACTCCGAGTTCGTGCCGACGGAAGCGCAACCGACCGAATTGCCGGCCCTCGAGACGCCGATGGACGGGCCGGTCACGGGTTACACGGTGGACTATTCGGGGAAGCCGCCCCCGGAGGAGGCGCCGAAACCGGCCCCGGTGATCCACAAGTTCGACGACGAGGACGACACGCCGATCACGGTCCAGCCGCCGCCGGACATCGACAATACGGACCGGACGCGGCTGGCGGCCGAGCTGGCTCAACCGTCGCAGCGCGAGCTGGAGCTGTATCTACGCGAGCGGCCGACGGAGCCGGCCAACCCGTACGGGGCGGAGGCCGTGACGTTCCTGTTCGACGCGAAGACGCTCGACCCGTGGCTGCGGCTGACCCTCGGGATCGCGGCGCTGGCACTATTGCAGCGGGCGCTCGATGCGCTGCGGCCGACGTGAGCTGAGTGAGTTGCTCTGCGAGAGCGTCTTCCAATTACACGAGTAGCTTCGGATGCAGCTTCGCCTTCCCCTCGACGCCAATCAGCCGCTCGGCCAGGCCGTGGTGCTCGTAGGTGAGCTTGAACGGATCGAGCCCCAGGAGGTGCAAGATCGTCGCCTGCAGGTCGCGGACGTGAAAGGGGTCCTCGCCGACGTAGTAGCCGATGTCGTCGGTCTTGCCGTACGTCTGCCCGCCGCGGATGCCGCCGCCGGTCAGGAGCATGGTGAACGCGTACGGGTGGTGGTCGCGGCCAATGAACGGCTGCGTGGGTGAGTTCTGGGCCATCGGCGTCCGCCCAAACTCGCCGCCCCAGATCACGAGCGTCGAGTCCAGAAGGCCCGTGCGCTTCAGGTCCTTGATCAGCCCGGTCAGGGCCCGATCGACCTGCTGCACCTTGATCGGCAGCGTGTGCGGGATGTCCTCCCCGGGGCTGACGCCGTGGTGGTCCCATCCCCAGTCGAAGATCTGGACGAAGCGTACCCCCGCCTCGACGAGCCGCCGGGCGAGCAGGAAGTTGTTCGCCAGGGTCGGGTCGGTCCCCTTGTACAGGGTCCGCGGGTCGGTTGCGCTCTCGGCCGCGGACACGTGTCCGGGCACGGCACCGTACAGGTCGAGCACCTCCTGCGGCTCCTTCGCGATGTCCATTACCCGGGGCGCCTCGACCTGCATGCGGTAGGCCAGCTCGTACTGCTCGATCCGCGTGACCGTCTCCGGGTCGCCGAGGGCATCGGCCTGCATCCGGTTGAGCTTCGCGAGCGCATCGAGAGTCTGCCGCCGGCCGTCGCGATCGAGGCCGGGGGGGTTGGACAGGAACAGGACCGGGTCACCCGGCGAGCGGCATTGCACACCCTGGTAGACACCGGGCAGGTAGCCGTTGCCCCAGACGCTCTTGCCCGCGTCCGGGAACTTGCCCCCGGAGGTGAGCACCACGAACCCGGGCAGGCTCTGGTTCTCGGTCCCGAGGCCGTACGTGGCCCACGACCCGAGGGCCGCCCCGCCGAAGAGGTTGGTCCCGGTGTGCAGGTAGAGCTGGGCGGGGGCGTGGTTGAACTGGTCGGTGACGCAGCTCTTCACGATCGCCAGGTCGTCGATCACTTCCGGCAAGTGCTTCCACAGCTCGCTCAGCTCGGCCCCGTTCTTACCGTGTCTGGCAAACTTGAACGGCGTGCCGAGCATGTTGGGCACGCCGCGGATGAACGCGAACCGTTTCCCTTCGAGGTACTCCTTCGGGCACGGCTTGCCGTTGAACTTGACCAGCTCCGGCTTGTCGTCGAACAGGTCGAGCTGACTCGGGCTGCCGGCCATGTGCAGGTAAATGACCGCCTTGGCCTTCGGCGCGTGGTGCGGCTTCTTTGGCGCGAGGGGGTTCTTGGGCGCGTCGGCCCGGGCCCGGTCGCGGGCGAGCAGGTCGGCGAGGGCAATGGCCCCGAGGCCGACACCGCAGTCGCGGAAGAAGTGGCGGCGGGTGATTGCCTTGGCGTACTCGTGGAGCAGATTCATGTGGTGATCAGATAGGACCTATACGTCCCATAGGACCTATAGGTCCTATGGCTTGGTCAAGAACTCATCTAGATTCAAAATCACATTCCCCACCGCAGTCAGGGCGGCCAGTTCTACCACCGGCATCCCCTCGGGCGCGGCGCCGAGCGGGTCGGTCGCGAGCACCTTCGCCTCGTCCGGGTGAGCAACATAATGCTCGACGCGAGCCTCGTAAAGCTTCCGTAACACAGCGACCTCCTCGGGCTTCGCCTTCCGCACGAGTGCTCGCTCCAGGCCATGAGCGATCCGCTCATCCGCGGTCTTTCCCGCCGTGTACATCTTCCGGGCCAGCGATTGGGCCATCTCCACGAACGCGGTGTCGTTGAGCGTTACCAGCGCCTGGAGGGGGGTGTTCGTATTCAGCCGGCGGATCGTGCAAAGCTCCCGGCTCGGGGCGTCGAACGTGGTCATGGCCGGGTACGGAGCCGTTCGCTTGACGTACGTGTAGAGTCCGCGCCGGTAGCGATCCTCACCCTTGGCCGTGATCCATTTCTCCCCGCTGTAAGCCGACCTCCACAGCCCGTCCGGCTGCGGCGGCATGACCGAGGGGCCGAACATCTTTTGACTCAAGAGACCCGAGGCCGCGAGGGCCGTGTCGCGGATCATCTCCGCTTCGAGCCGGAATCGCGGGCCGCGAGCAAGGAGCCGGTTGTACGGGTCGCGCTGCAACAGTTCGGGAGTCAGCCGAGCCGACTGCCGGTACGTCGCCGACATGACCAAGGTCTTGCACAGCCGCTTCATCGACCAGCCGGTCTGCCGGAAGTCCACGGCCAGCCAGTCGAGCAATTCTGGGTGCGACGGCGGCTGGCCTTGCGAACCGAAGTCCTCCTGCGTCTCGACCAGCCCGCGGCCGAAGAGCTGGGCCCAGACACGGTTGACCGCGACCCGGGCCGTAAGCGGGTTGTTCGCGTCCGTGAGCCAGTCGGCAACACCGAGCCGGTTTCGCGGGGCCTCGACCGGGAACGGGTGGAACGCGGCCGGCACGCCGGCCTCGACGACCTCGCCCTGGTCGAGAAAGTTCCCGCGGTTGTGGACGCGGTTCGGTCGCAGCTTGCCCGCCGGCAGCTCCTTCAAGATCGGCGTCTGTGGAACCGGGACCGCGGCGATCTGCTTTTGCAGGGCGTCGAGCCGGTCGCGGATCGACTTCGTCACTGGGGCGATGCCCGCGTAGTACGCCCACACGTAGGTCCGTTGATCCGGCGTCCGGCGTTCGAAGGGGACGGCCAGGACCGTCCGGACCTCGCCCGGCAGCTCGCCGGTGAGCGATGGGCCCTCGTCGCCCGTGAGGAACAGCCGGAACCGGCCGATGCTGAACCCGGGGTAATTGAACTCGAACTGGTGGTCGAGGGTGACCTCGAGCTCGACCCCTGGCCCCGGGAAATACGGTTCGGCGAGGCTGAATACCGCCTTGTGGATATCGAGCTGCTTCGGGGCGACGGCCCAGCCGTTCTTGCGCGGGTTCGGGTTCTTGAGCGCGTGCGCGACCGGGTACTGGTCCTGGGAGAAGTCGGCGACGGCCGCGGCGACGGCCAGCTCCTTGGCGTCGCCACTTTCCGGCTTTGCCTTCACCACGAAACGGCTCAGGACGAAATTGCCGTCGTTCTCCGCCCGGCCGACGCCCCCGCGGGGGTGGGACTTGTCCGGCAACACTTCGAGCTGAATACCGGTGATCCGATCCGTGACCGGGATCCTGACCGTGTACGTCTCCCGGGCTGGTCGGCGGGCCTCGGCCAGGACCGAACCGTCCTCCTGGATCTTCATCGTGCTGCCGCTGGCGGCCGTCATCTGTCTCGGCTTCACCACGGACCACCCGGCGCGCTTGCGGGCTTCTTCCTCCCACTTGCCGGCCGCGGTCTTGAAGTCCTCGGTGTATGTATGAAGCTCCTGCCGGACGCGCATGTATTCCGCCTGAAGCCTGGTCACAATCTCCTGTTGGTCCTTCGTCGGGGTCGGGAGGCGCGGCCGTTCGTCGCCGGTGTCCGCGTCTTCGGTCTGGTTGAAGAACGCGTACAGCTGGTAGTACTCCTTCTGACTGATCGGGTCGTACTTGTGACTGTGACACTTGGCGCAGCCCGCTGTCAGCCCCATCCACACTTGCATGGTCGTGTCCACGCGGTCCTTGACCGCCGCGACGCGGAACTCCTCGTCGTCCGTCCCGCCCTCGTCGTTGACCATGGTGTTCCGGTGGAACGCGGTGGCCAAAAGTTCCTCTGTGGTCGCGTTCGGCAGGAGGTCGCCCGCGAGCTGGTCGCGGGTGAACCGGTCGTAGGGCATATCGGCGTTGAACGCCTCGATCACCCAGTCGCGCCAGCGCCACATGGTGCGGCTCAGGTCCTTCTCGTACCCCTTGGTGTCCGCGTACCGGGCCAGGTCGAGCCACACCCGCGCCCAGCGCTCGCCGTACGCGGGGGACTGGAGCAAGTCGTCCACGAGCCGCTCGTAGGCGGCCGGCGACGAGTCCGCGAGGAAGCGCTTCACCAGCTCCGAGTCCGGCGGCAGCCCGGTGAGGTCCAGGGCGACGCGACGGGCCAGCGTGTGCTTGTCGGCCTCCGGCGACGGCCGGAGTCCCTCCGCCTCCAGCCGGGCGAGGACGAACCGGTCGATCGTGCTCCGCGGCCATTCGGCGAACTTGACCGCGGGGGGTGGGGCCTTCACGGGCTTTTCGAACGCCCAGTGGCTGCCCCACTTCGCGCCTTCCTTCACCCACCGCTTGAGGAGTTCGATCTGTTCCGGGGCGAGCGCCTTGCCTGCATCCGGTGGGGGCATGCGATCCTCGTCGCCGCTGGCCACGCGTTGAACAAGCTTGCTCGCGTTCGGATCCCCGCGCACAACCGCCTTCTTCGCCCGCGCCGACTCCTCGACGTCGAGCCGGAGCTTGGCCTTGCGCTGCTTGTCGTCGGGGCCGTGGCAGCCGAAGCAGTTCTTGGCCAGGATCGGGCGGACGTCGCGGACGAAATCGACCGGCTTCTCCGCGCCGAACGCGGGGATGGCCATGAAGACCAACAGCATCGCCAACCGGATCGACCGCATGACACCACTCGGAGCAAGGGACTAATGGCCTTGGGGCCCGGCATTTGGCCGGCCGGGCTCGGCCTTCGCCGTTTCCCGCCGCATAGTATCTTTTTTTAATGCGACATTCTGCGACATTTTGCGACACCTCCCGCGGTCGGCGCGACAACCGCGACGGAAGTGCCGGGGTAGGTCATCGATTCACGCCTCCAGGTTGCGAGGCCGGGCGTGCCTCGCCCATTCCCTAATATTGGCGCACGGCCCAAAACGGGAGCCCTTTCCGGGATTTTGTCGGAGTTTTTTTGGCCGCGAATCGCCCGCGGCTGATTTCGAATGTCAAGGACATCCGATCGACTGGAGTCCCCTTGTCGGCGGGAAGTGCTAACCTGTCCCGCGGGCACCTGTCACTTCGAAGGACGTCTCGGAGTCCGCCGATGGCCGTGAAAGTCAGCGTCACCGTTTGCCTTATCCCCGAAGCAAAAGGCGGGCCGTTCGTCCTGTGGGACGACCTGCCCGCCGCGGTCAAGCTCGCGGGCGATCTCGGCTTCAACGCGGTTGAGCTCTTCCCCCCCGAGCCCAACGCCCTGGTCCCGGAGACGGTGAAGGACTTGCTCGCGCCGCGCAAGCTCGCCGTGTCCGCGGTCGGCAGCGGCGCCGGGTGGGTGCGGCACAAGCTCTCGCTGACGCACCCGGACCCGGCCCACCGCGAACAGGCGCGGGCGTTCGTTCGCGGCATGATCGACTTCGCGGCCGCGCTCAACGCCCCGGTCATCGTCGGGTCGATGCAGGGCCGCTGGGGCGAGGGGGTGACGCGCGAGCTGGCCCTCGCTCACCTCGCGGAGGCCCTCACGGTGCTGGGCGAACACGCGCTCAACCGCGGGCAGGTGCTCCTCTACGAGCCGATCAACCGGTACGAGACCAACCTGATCAACACGATCGAGGACGGGGTGCCTTTCGTCCAGGGGTTGCCGACAAAGGGCGTAAAGTTGCTGGCGGACCTGTTCCACATGAACATCGAGGAGGCGGACGTCGGCGGGGCGATCCGGTCCGGGGGGAAGTACATCGGTCACGTCCACTTGGCCGACACGAACCGCCGCCCGGCCGGCTTCGGGCACCTGGACTTTGGTCAAGTGGTGGCGGCGGTGCGCGAGATAGGCTACGACGGCTACTTCGCGGCGGAGGCGCTGCCGTACCCGAACCCGGAGGGAGCGGCGCGGCAGACGGTGAAGCGGTTCCGGGAGCTGTTTAGATAATTGTTCGTGCCGCTTCGGAGTTGCACCTCTTCGGCAATCCAGTCATGCTGAATGAACGATACCGCGGGAGATCCCGGTATGAGGACTCACGCCCGGATGGCCGTGCTTGCTGTGGCCAGTGCGATTGCCGTCCTGGTCGTGGGGCTGTTCTTGCCGATCTGGATCGAATGGCGAGTCAGCGGATGGTGTGGGGTTGGGTATTCGGTACCGTTATGGGAGGGATTGGCCGGCCTGCCGGCAAAGAGTGAAAAGGAGCGTCGAGACTCACTCAAGGAAAACCGGACGAGCTGTGCCGTTTTGCTCGCGCTTGCCGCCGGCACCGGTTCGGTCGTGTTCTTGGCGGGTGTTCGACGAGTGCATCCGGACGCCGCGAAGGATTACTTGGAAGGCCCGAACGGCTCTCTGCGCGATGGCCGTGTCCAACCGTCAACTTGAGGTTTTGTCGGGTGGGCCGAGACTTCGAGGCCCACCAAGCTCCCCGCGGTGGGCCTCGAAGACTCGGCCCACCCGACAAAACTCAAGCCAGCCCCTCTTATTTGTCTTTCGCTGGGATGTACTTCTCAAACCCGTCGACCATGCGCACAAACGTCTCGCGGAACTCTACCGGCACATCGCGCGGATACTTGAGCGAGACGAGCAGGTGGCGATCGAGCCGCTTGGAGTAGGGCGCCCGGGCCAAATTGGTGAAGTACCGCTTGTCGAACGACTGCGGAAGACATGCCTGGCCGCCCCACCGGCCGTCGCGCAGGTCGAGGGATCCGCAGATGCCCCCTTTCTGCGGCCCGACCTCCTCGAACGCGTCCTGCCACTCGCCGCTGAGCAGCGCCTCGTGGATCATGTACTTGCGGGTATTGAACTCGAAAGAAATGGTTTGATCCGAAAGCGTGACCTTGGCCTTCGGGTAGTACTGCTCGACCAGCTTGCGAACTTCTTCAAACAGCGTCTTCAGGTCCGGCTTCGCCCGCTCATCTGCCGGGGCGGTCCCCGGAATGCCAAGCAGACATCCCACCACCAAAGCGAACAACGTCGCACGAGTCATCATTGCCAGGTCCTCTGCTGTGCCGAACGCGGGGCCGAGCCGCGTAGTGGGCTACGAAAGAACTGGCTTAATGACTTCCCCATGCACATCTGTCAAGCGGTAATACCGCCCCTGGAACTTGAACGTCAGCCGCGTGTGATCGATCCCCAGGAGATGCAGGATCGTCGCCTGCAAGTCGTGGACGTGGACTCCGTCCGTCGCGACGTTGTAGCCGAAGTCGTCCGTACTCCCGTGCGTCATGCCCGGCTTGATCCCCGCCCCGGCGAACCACATCGTGAAGCAGCGCGGGTGGTGGTCGCGGCCGTAGTCGGTGGCGGTCAGCTTGCCCTGTGAGTAATTCGTCCGCCCGAACTCGCCGCCCCAGATGACGAGCGTGTCGTCGAGCAGGCCCCGCTGCTTCAGGTCCGTGACCAGGGCGTAACAGGCGCGATCCACTTCCTTTGATTGCTTGCGGATGCCGGCGGGCAGGCCGCCGTGGTGGTCCCAGCCCGGGTGGTAGAGCTGGATGAAGCGCACGTTCCGCTCGGCCAGCCGCCGGGCGAGGAGGCAATTCGCCGCGAACGTCCCCGGCTTCTTCGCGTCGTCACCGTAGAGCTCGAACGCCTTCGCATCCTCCTTCGACAGGTCCATCACCTCCGGGACGCTCGTCTGCATCCGGTAGGCCATCTCGTACTGGGCGACGCGGGCGGTAATCTCGGGGTCCCCCTCGCGCTCGGCCTGCAGGGCGTGCAGCTCGGAGAGCCGGTCGAGCATCTTGCGCCGCGACTCGCGGGACACGCCGTCCGGGTTGTCCAGGTACAACACCGGGTCCTTGCCCGACCGGAACATTACCCCCTGGTGCTGGCTCGGCAAGAACCCGTTGCCCCAGAGGCGCGCGTACAGCCCCTGCTCGGTCTTGTCCTTCGAGATCAGGACGACGAACGCGGGGAGGTTCTCGTTGGCGCTGCCGAGGCCGTAGCTGAGCCACGCCCCCATGCTCGGCCGGCCGGCGAGCTGCGAACCGGTTTGCACAAAGGTGATCGCCGGGTCGTGATTGATCGCCTCGGTGTAGCACGACTTCACGAAGCACAGCTCGTCGACCATCTTCGCCGTCTGCGGCAGTAAATCGCTGACCGGCGCCTCGCACTTGCCGTGCTTGTCGAACTTGAAGATCGAGCCGGCGAGCGGGAGCGTCGCCTGGTTGCCGGACATGCCCGTGAGCCGCTGCCCCTTGCGGACGCTCTCCGGCAGGTCCTGGCCGTTCATTTTGTTCAAGAGCGGCTTGTGGTCGAACAGGTCGAGCTGACTCGGCCCGCCGGCCATGAACAGGTAAATGACGCGCTTGGCCTTCGCTTCGAAGTGCGGCTTGTCCAGGATCCCCTCGAACGGATTCACCGGCGCCCCGCTCGCCGTTTCGCGGCTGAGCAGACTGGCGAGCGCGAATCCGCCGAGGCCGAGCCCCGCGTGTCGCAGGAAGAGCCGTCGGTTGACGGGGGGGAGGATGTCGTGGGACATAGTAGTGCTTTCAACGTAGGCCGCACACTCCGTGTGCGGCCGGTCGGCACACGGAGTGTGCCGACTACCATGGGTCTTTCCGGACGTAATCAAGGTACATGATGGTGCTTTCAACGTAGGCCGCACACTCCGTGTGCGGCCGGTCGGCACACGGAGTGTGCCGAC
>Ga0066905_100000171_pt1 | contig 14340 bp, 19 predicted proteins | sample PanSoiMetaPlot36_FD_67483 | JGI IMG/M metagenome (GOLD analysis project Ga0066905, IMG submission 67483) | Tropical forest soil microbial communities from Panama analyzed to predict greenhouse gas emissions - Panama Soil Plot 36 (version 2) | ecosystem: Environmental > Terrestrial > Soil >... | reverse complement strand
TTCGGAAACCGGAGGAGCGGTTCAACGGCCTCGAAGCCATCGGCAAGGACAACTCCGCCGACTGGTTCAGCATGACCCAACGCTTGACGCTGATATGATCCCTCGTCGGCTAAACTGAAAACACCCCATTTCTATGGAGTCATCATGCACCGACTGCTTTTCACGGCCCTCGCGTACGCCACCATCATTGTCAGGGTTGAAGGGCAGGATCCCAAAGATTCCGTCAAGGCCAACGAACCGGGGCCGGAGTACGCGAACCTCAAGGCCTTCGTCGGCACCTGGGAACTCACCGTCGAGGGCGTCAAGGAGAAAGGCTCCGCCCAGATCAAGTCGATTCTCGGCGGCCGCTTCATCACCGAAGATGTCAAAGTGCCCTTCGGCGGCCTAAACATGGAATGGCATGGCGTCATTGGCTACGACCGCGTCAAGAAGCAATACACGGGCGTCTGGTTCGACAACATGGCCAACACCACCGAAAGCGGCACCGGCGAGGCCGACAAGACCGGCCGCATCCTCTCCTTCCGCGGCGAACATGCCGGCAAGGCGAAATTCCTCTGGCGGATCTCCAACGACGGCAACAAAGCCATGACCATCGAAATGTTTGACGTGGCGAAGGACGGAAAAGAAACGCTGGTCATGAAGGTGCGCGGCGAGAAGCAGAAGTAGCGCCGTCCATTGGGCGTTGATCTACTGGAGGAATGACGATGGATAAGAACCGCATTTTCGCGATGAAGTTTGCCAAGGTATATCCGCTCTATGTCCAAAAAGCGGAAGGTAAAAAACGTACGAAAAGAGAAGTTGACCAGATCATCTGCTGGTTGACGGGCTACAGCCAAAAAGAATTACAGAAACAGCTCAAAGAGGAAACTGATTTCAAAACCTTTTTTTCTCAAGCACCGGCCATTCACCCAAATAGCTCGCTAATCAAAGGCGTCGTGTGTGGTATTCGTGTGGAAGAAATCGAAGATCCGCTGATGCAAAAAATACGCTGGCTCGACAAGCTGATTGATGAGCTAGCAAAAGGAAAAGCGATGGAGAAGATTCTGCGCCAAAAAGTCGCTTCGACAGAAGACGATAGTCATTGAGAGAGCGCGTTACGCGTACGCGCCACCGTTACCCGCTCCATCATCTGGGCGGCCCGCATTGGCCGGAAGAACGATGGCAAGGAAGGTGACATACAAGAAGGCGACGAAACCCAAGCAGCGAAGGCCAAAACGGTGCCTGCTGCGGCCACGGCTGAGCGAGCACCGCCGGATCGCGGGATAACCGTTTCTGGCGTGCAGATCGACGCCGCAGTAGAATCGGTGCTGTTGGTTGTAGACGCGCATGTCATGCCTCCGTGGTGACGGGCCGCCCTGATCCCGCTTAGTGGTTGCCGATGCCCCGGGCGTCAGCTGAAAGACCCACGCTGGGACCGGGAGCAATCCCGCGATCCCTCTTCCTATTGGCGACAGGCCCCGGCCCGTCACCACCGAGGCCATGAGAAGTATCCCGGCGCTGCACCTGCCCCAGAGGGCATATCGGCTTTCCGTGACGGATAGCTCCCCGTGCCCGCCGGGCAGGTGAGCGGGTCGTTCAGCGATGGAGGCGACTGATGGCAGACGAGCCCTTGTTCATGGCGATTCGCGACAGCGACCCGGAGTTCCAGCAGACGGTGCTGGACTCCCACGCGTCGCTGCACGAGTTCCGACGGCTCCTCCGCTCGCCGGGCTCGGCACAGTGGTATCCCTGCGTCAAGACTCGCTTGACGGCTCGGAAGGAAGTGGCGTTCGTTTGGCTTCTGGTGGTACGCGATACCTCCTCCGGGTTCGTGGCGACCGTCTTCGAGATCCCGCCCGAGTTCAAGGGGATCCGGGTCGGGGACCAGGTGAACATCTCCGATGCCGAGGTCATGGATTGGATGGCCAACCAGGCCGGCGTGCTCCGCGGCGGCTTTTCGCTGCGGTATCAGCGGTCCAAGCTCCCGCCCGAGCGACGGGCCTGGTTCGATCAACATATCGGGGTGTCGGAGTACGCCGAACCGGGTGCTACACCCAGGACCGGCCGCGTGTAGGCTTTCCCCGACCACAGTGCACTCGGGCGGCCGGTGCCGCTCCAAAACTCGCCGCGCACGCGATCAGGGCCGGTCTTGTCGACGAGTTCCAAATGATTGTCTGCCGCGTGGTCGGCGGCGGCGGAAAACGGTTCTTCCCGGATGGTGTGCGGCTGGAGGTGGAACTGGTCGAGGAGCGACGGTTCCGAAAGGGAGTGGTTGTCTTGCGGTACGCCGTCCGCGGCAGATCGATGTAAAGTGGGTTGGGCTAGGCGCTGCAATAACTCTGTTCAACGATTGAATGGTAAGCGGGGGCGAGTTCTCAGATCGGGGAGGTGCGGGGTGAATTTCACTGAGCAGGTTCCGTCCAACGAATGGACCCCCCTTAAGCACATGGGAGGGGGAATTGCGGAGGCGTGGTTCAAACCGGACGGCGAGCCGCTTACTCTTATGTTCCGGGTGCCCCAGGATCGGTTTGAGATCGCTGACATTACTCAGCTTTTGACGATCGAGGACCTTCTACAGGCCGTTGCCATTCCGAATGAGGAGGTTGACTCCTGGCAATTCGGCGACGAGTCCCATTTGGGCATGAACGGAACCAATCCCGAGCTGCGACGTCTCCTGCCGCCGCCCCCGCCGGACGCGACGCACCTCACGGTCCACGTCCGTTTGAAGCCGCCGGAGCCGGCGGCTGCCGGCCAAATCCGGTGTGAGCAGGACGTGCCGCCGGAAACGTGGCAAGCACTCGAAGCCTGTTGGCGGGGAATATTGGGACTGGAAACGAGTATCGACACGTTACGCCTCAGCATGGACAGCGTACGGCTCGAAATGGAAGCCGCCTTTAAGAAGACGCTGACGGTCGAAGAAAAAGTCCACGCCTTGCAAGCCGACGTGGCCCAATGGAACAAGGCCAAGAACCGCGTTCATTACGCCCTCCCGAAGGCGCGCGAGTTTATCCACCGGGCCACCTGGGCCCTGGGCGTGCCTGAGCGGAAGAGGCTCGAGGAAGTCCATAAAAATCACATCGAGCCGCGGATCCCGTTTCCCCAGATGGATCAAGTGCGGGAGCAGCTGGGACACTTGCAAAAGGACCGTCAGGTGTTGTTCGCGCAGGGCAGCTCGGTCTTCCAGGAATGCAGAGGTCTCCTCGCGGAGATTCAGAGGGCCGCGAGCACGCTCCAGAGAAACGCAGCGGACAGGGCACGCGAGAAGCGGAGCGCCGGGCGGGAAAAGGGCAAGCATTTGTAGTATTGGGTTCTGCGCACCCACACGATCACAACGACCGCAGAAGGATCGCCTCGATGAATCCAAATAAAGCGCTCTGGGAAAAAGGCGACTTCACTCGGATTGCCGACAGCATGCGCGAAAGCGGCGAGGCACTCATCCGGGGGATTGGGATCACCAAGGGACTCAAAGTCCTGGATCTCGGCTGCGGTGATGGAACGACCGCCATTCCCGAGGCGAAACTCGGGGCGGACGTTCTGGGCGTCGATATCGCGCAATACCTGGTTGAAGCGGGGAACAGGCGCGCTCGGGAGGCGGGCCTTACGAATTGCCGTTTTCAGGAGGGCGATGCGTCCAATTTGCACGGGCTCAAGGATCACTCGTTTGACCTGGTCGTGAGTATCTTTGGCGCGATGTTCGCGCCGAAGCCGTTTGATGTCGCCCGGGAGATGGTGCGCGTGACCCGACCCGGGGGTCGCATCGTCATGGGCAACTGGATTCCGGGTGATCCGACGCTGGTGGCCCAGATCCTGAAGATCAGCTCCGCATACTCACCGCCGCCGCCGGAGGGCTTCATCAGCCCGATGACGTGGGGAATCGAGAGCAACGTGATCGAGCGATTCGTCGCGGCCGGAGTTCGCAAGGAGCAGATTTCGTTTGCCCGCGACACGTACATGTTCAACTATCCCGGGGCGCCGTCGGCGCTCCTGGCGACGTTCCGACAGTACTACGGGCCGACGATGAATGCGTTCGAGGCGGCTGAAAAGAGCGGACGAACCGCCGACTTGCAGAAGGAGCTGGAGGCCCTGTTCAAAAGCCAGAACAAGAGCCCGCGCGAGGATACGACGTCCATTCCAGCAACTTACTTGCGCGTCACCGTTGCGGTTTGAGAGTGTGGCCACTGGGCACCGGTCCGCGGGCGATCGTGATGGGGCCGAGCCGGTCGAGGTTGATCGGCCCGTGGATCGGGAATCCGGCCGGCGGGGCGGGCGACGCACCCGCCGGCCGTTCGGACTACCTCACGAACAGTTGCATGTAGCGTTTCCCGTCGGTGCCGACGCAGAACGCGGCACCGGCATACTGGTAGCTGTCGTAGGTGCAGCACGAACCCCAGCCTGTGCCGGCGGGCCACGCCGCACAGCCGGCGGACCTGGCCTGCGTCCCCGCGGGCAGGAACCCGAAATCGTTGGACGTGTGTCCAGACATCCGGTGTTGGGCCCGGTAGACGGCGCACGCCGACGCCCCCCGGGCCAGGTTTTCATCCAGAAGGAAGGGCTGCAGACCGCGGGCGGCTCGGGCCGCGTTCACCTCGTCGAGCACCTGTTGGGCGGTCGCCACGCCGCGGACCTCCTCCGCGGCAGCGAGTCCGGGCAAGACCAGAACCAGGGCCGACAGAATCAAGAAGCGCATCAATGCCTCCATTCACGCGGGCGACGGTAAGCCCTTCACAGTATTATCGGACGCGCTGGCCGGCCACCCTGGGAAGGCGATTTCCCGTCGCGGCTGCCGTCCCGGCTCGTCGGACAGCCGAAATTGAGTGCTGCACGGGACTTGCGGCGCTGGTAGACTGCCCGTTCCGTGTAACGATCCCCGGAGGAGAGTCAGTGCGGACGCTGGTCCTGACCTGATGCCGCTCCGTTGAACCTTGGCCTTTGCCGTGGGGTGTTTGACATGAGAAAGTGGTGCCTCACCATCCTGCTGTCACTGGCAGCCCCAGCGCTCGCCGACGACCGCGCCGGGGTTCCGGCGACAAAGACGTGGGAGTTCTCGATACCCGCGGAGAAGGAATTGGGGAAGCTGCCGCTCGACGGCGCGGTCCCCAATAACTGGGAAGTACCCGACAAGCTGCGCTCGGGTTACCTGACGACGAAGGAGCAATTCGCGAGTCTTTGGAAGGGGGTCGGTGCGACCGGACCGCTCCCGGATGTCGATTTCGCAAAGAGCAGCGTCGTCGTCGTCGAGGAGCGGGCCAAGAACCTGGAGATCGCCGACTTCCGGGATGGCAAGCCCATTCTTCGATTTGCCATCGTCGGGAGAAAGACGACGGATCGCTATCTCACCCTGGCTGTGTTTCCGAAGGACGCGGTCGACTCGGTCGTCAAAGCGCGAAAGTAGGCGAGCGGGCTGCTCGGACTGGCCTCCGATGCCGCCATTACACCTCACCCCCGACCGACTCTGCCTCTTCGCACAAGGAACACGCTCATGCAACGACTCGGCTGCGGTCCCTTGGTTTTCGTGGTCGTTGTCTCGTGCGCCGGCGTCCAGGCCTCCGAACCACCCCCATATTGCGCTGCCGGGCCGCTACCCGAGCCGGCGCTGTTCGCCGAGGGGGTGATCTCCACCGGCGAGTTCGAATCCCACCCCGCCTTCACCCCGGACGGTCGCACCCTTTACTTCGTACGCAGCACGCCGGAGTTCACCGGCTGGACGATCCATGTCACCCAGCACGCTGACGGCCGCTGGTCCGCGCCCAAAGTGGCGTCGTTCTCGGGCAAGCACCGCGACGCCGACCCGTTCATCACGGCCGACGGCAAGCAGCTCTACTTCATTTCCGACCGCCCGGTCGACGGCAAGTCGAAGGAGGACATGGACATCTGGGTGATGGACCGGGCCAAGGACGGGACCTGGGGAGAGCCGCGCAACCTTGGGGCGCCGGTCAACACGTCGGCCGACGAGTGGTTCCCGAACGTGGCCGCCAATGGAACGCTCTACTTCGGTTCCGGGCGTCGCGGCGGGCACGGGAAGACGGACCTGTACCGGGCCGGCCGCAAGGACGGCAAGTTCGTGGAGCCGGAAAACCTCGGCCCGGGCGTGAACACCGACGCCGACGAGTTCGAGGGGAGTGTCGCCCCCGACGAGAGCTTCCTGGTCTTCATGGCCCTCGGCCGCCCGGACAGCGTCGGCGGCGGAGACCTGTACATCAGCTACCGGAAGGACGGCAAGTGGACTCCGGGCAAGAACCTTGGCATGAAGGTGAACGGCCGCGGGCTGGAGATCTCGCCGTACCTGTCGCCCGACGGGAAGTACTTCTTATTCTCGAGCGCCCGCAAGGTCGGGGATTTCCCCGCCGCCAAGCGCCCGGACCGGCCGCGCAATGGCCTCGGCGACATCTATCAGATGGACTCGGAGGCGCTGCACAAGCTGGTGAAGTAGCGCCGGGGATCGGCGGGCAAATTGTGTGAATCTTCCTGGACGACTTGAAATACTCTGTGGCCCGTCCGGTTTGGTGAACCGCCAGGGTCGCGGTGCCCTTATGCGGCTTCCTCAAATTGAGTCACTTGAAGTAGCCAATATAGTTGGCCCACGCCTTCCAGGGCTCGACGAAGTCGTTCCAGGACCAGAACTGCAAGAGTACGATGACGACCACGGCCGCGACGATGAGGAAGAGGACCGTTTTCATGGGGCGGGTATCCGGCGAAGAACGGAGTTTGTCCAAACCGTAGTACGCGTTTGTCGCCGCGTCCACGGGGGGTTGGATGACTTGGCGATGGTCCCATGTGAGGAGCCCATGTCCGAAGTGCACGTCTTCGACAAGGCCAAGTGGCACTACGAGGGGGATTACCCCGCCGGCCTCGATCCCGACCAGGCATTTGTCCACACCGGCTTGTTCCTCGGATGGATCATCGACGCCGGGTTGTACAGCGAAGAGTTCGCGCAGGACTTCGCGAAGGAGATCCGCCGGTTCAAGGCCCGCAAGCTCACCGGCCCGGGCGTCTACCGGGCGGCAGACGGCGTGTTCGCCGATGACGTGCTGTCCGAAGCAGGGCGGGCGTTCGCCCTGGCCTATTTTGAGTTCGACTCCGGCAAGTACCTCAACGACTACGACAAACTGCTGTCGAGCGGGTTGCCGTCGATGTACCATGTGCCGGACACGTGGGCATGCTACGACGCGCTCAAGCCGCAGATCGACAAGCGGTACGCGGCGTGGCGGAAGAAGCACCGGTCCAGGTAGTCCGACGTGGGCCGCCGGTTGCGGTCGTGGCGAACCAAGCCGCACCGGACCTTCGCGGCGGCTGACCTGTTTGGTCGTTCGGCGGCTTGTGAGCGCGGCATGAGCGACCCGGCGACGAAACCGTGTACGAAATGTTGCGAGCTGATCCCGCAAGGCGCGTCCCGCTGCCCGAGGTGCCAGTCGTGGCAGTCGGCCCGGGCGTATCTGGCCGGGAACCCACAATCGTGGCTAAGCCTGCTCCTTCTTCCGATCTTCCTGCTCATGCTGTACTGGACGCGGATCGATCGCGGGGAGGACTTCGCCAAGTACCGGGATCAGATACGGGTGCTGGACAGCCAACTCCGGGTGACGGACGAGGAGATCCTGCGGCACGTGGTGACGGTCGGCCGGCTGCGGAACGAGTCGCCCGTCAAGTGGACTGATGTGGTCATCGAGGTCCAGTACTTTGACGCGGATGGTAGGCTGGTGGCGACCAAGACCGAGAATGACCACGCCTTGGTCCTGCTGCCGAACTCCGAACATGCCTTCCAGGTTAGTTCGTCGGCCGAGCTGCCGCCGAGGTCCTACGCGAGCCAGAAGGTCTTCGTCCGCGACGCGCGGGACGCCCGCCGCTGGCCGTGAATCCCCGAACAACGTGCCAAAGGCGGCGGCGGACGTGATCCTGGCCCTAGAGAATTCTGTGTCCCCCGGTGCGGCCGCCGCGGCCGTGCCGCGTCGTGCGGCGGCAATCGGGTTTACGGCGAATCCTGTGAACGCGCTCACTCGTTGCGTCCTATCAACGATCGCCCTGTTGGCCCTATCCTCTTCCGAAGCGCGCGCCGTCATCAAGGCGACCTCCCCCCTCAAACTCTTCGTGCAAGACAGCACGCAGATCGTCCGCGTACGAGTCACCAAGTTTGAGCCCGACAACAACCGGCTGGTGTTCGAAGTGCAGGAGGACATTAGTGGCAAGTTGGAACAGCGCGCCATGAATACGGTCTGGAAACTCGATCCCGAATCGAAGTGGGAGGGCATCCGGGCCCTGCCTCGGCTCCTGAAGTCTTTCGGCCCCGACCAGGAGGCCATCCTCTTCATCAACGACACCGGCGGGTTTTGGCACAACAAGGGGGCGGAGAGGAAGAACCCCATCGCTTTCGGGTTCATGAACGGTTCGTGGTTCTGCCTGGAGAGTACAAGGCGCGACGACGGCAAGCTCCTCTGGAGACTGGCACAAGGGGAGCCATACCTGCGCACGACCTTCAAGGGGACCACGGCCGAGTTGAACAAGGTGCTGGTCGATCACCTCGCCGGTAGGGGCAAGCTGCCGGATCCGGTCAAGACGGAACCGGGCTTCGGGCCCGAATATCAGCCAAAGAAATGAACCACGGCAAGTGACGCGATGTTAGCAGCCAGCGGCCTGAACTGGATCAGTGGCCTCGGATGGCTGGGGATCCTGTGCCTTCCCGTCGTCTTTGTCGGCTACCTGGTTGCCGCGCACGCCTTTGCCCGGTGGACAATGGGTTCCGCGGTCAGCGGGGGCGGCCGGTTGGCCACCGGGCTCGTCGTCGCCGGCGTTGTGCTCGGAGCCGGCGCGGCCTTGCGGGCGGCCGTTGTCGGGCCGGACGGGGCGGTCCCCGGGTGGTTGAGGCAAGTTCTCTGGGGAGGGGGGACGGGGCTGGCTTTCGGGGTCGGCGCCATGGTGCAATCGGTCCGGCGTCCCAGCCCGAGGAGCGGGGCCAATGTGCCCGCGCCGCCTGCGCCGTCGCCGGAGACCCCGACCGTCGCCGCACGTCACCGGGTCGCCGTATTCCACGCGACACTGTTCGGGCTCGTTGCTGTCGGCTTCATCGGCTGCGGTATCGCGTTCGTGGTCCTCGCGGTCACGAGCGCTGGCTCGTTGATGGTCGGGCTGTTCGGCGGATTGGCCATTCTCATCGGCCTTGCGCTCGCTCGGCTGGCCTGGGGGGTAGCGCGCCGTGGTCGCCGCGCCGCGCCGACGCGGGCTCGTCGGCCCGGCTCCATGCCAGGCGGCCCGTTACCGGGCTGATACCAAACCACATGACAGACCCTCGACCGCCTGGCGATGAGAGCTCGAGAGGTGCAATAAGGCGAGCCAAGCCGAGCGCCACTACTCGTCTCTCGGCGGGGCCGGGTACTCCTTCTTGCACTCGGCCGCGGCCTCCTCAAACCCGGCGGGTACCTCGGCAAAGCGCTCGACGCGCATGAAGGTCAGCAACCGCGCGCTCTTGGCCGACTGGTGCGCGGTCAGAAACCCGTCCCGCATCTTCTGGACCATGGCGTCGTCCAGGCCCCCCTTCTTGATCACCAGCACGGTCGGCGGGAAGGCGTCGGACTCGCTCAGCACCCGGACATTTCCCGACGCCCCCGGGTAGAGCTTCTGGAAGTGGACCCAGGCCGCCTGGTCGGCCGCGGTCACGTCCGCCCCGCCGTCGATCACCTTGTGGATGGCGTCGTGGACCGTGGCGGTCTTGACCGTCTCGGCGAAGTCGCCCCCGCGCATCTCGTCCGCCTTCCGCTTGGCCAGGAACATGCGCGCGTGGTCCTTCAGGGTGTCGGTCATGGCCAGCTTCCCGCCCTTCAGGTCCCCGAGTCCGGTCGCCTTGCGGTCGTGCCGGACCAGGAGGTAAGCCCGAATCTCCTTCGGCTTCTCGATCGCGCAGACGAGGGGCACCAGGTCCGAGCACTTGTCCTTGGCCCAGCCGAATTCGTGCCCCCGGAGCATCCCGATGGCGAGCTTTCCATCGTCCAGGGCCCGGGCCACGGCCGCGGCGTCGGCCGGGCGAATGATCTCCGAATCCAGCCCCATCTGCCCCTTCATCAGGTCCTTGAACGGCTGTGTCGCCGCGCCCTGAAGTTCCGCGGGGACATTCCGGAAGGCAGTCTTGGGGATGCCAACCTTGTAGACGACCGGTTCTCCGGCGCGGGCGGCGGGCATTGCGAGGACGGCGGCCGCGGAGGCCGCGAAGATAATTCGAATCACAAACACTCTCCTCGGGCGGGCAGACTCGGACGTCGGTTGGGGGCGCTGGATGATGGGCAGAGCCGGCCCCAGGAAAGCAGGCGAAGTCGCTCACACAGCCCTGGGGTCATGAACTATACCTTCGCGGCAGGCGGCCTGAGACGGGCGGGGCGCGGGGACGGGCGGAACCGGATCATCGGCGGGTCAAAGAAGTACGTTGAAAGCAAAGAGTATAACCAGCTGTCCCGCCCGGCCAACAAACTTTACCTCAAAATAAACGACACGCGCGGCTCGACGAGGACTGAGCCGTCAAATACCACTCGGTCCGGCGGGACGGAAGCGGAAGCGATGCGGGATCGTTGCGACATGCTACCTTTGCCGGTCTTACCGATCGGTCGGTGAGTGGGATTGAGGGCCGCGCTCATCGACCGGAACCCGATTCTCGGCGAACAGCACGTCGAGCCGGAGGTCCAAGCGGGGAAATTGGTTGGGGATTTCGATCGAACACAGACCCGACCACCCGGGCACGGGCACTTTCTCGGGGAAGGAGCCCTCGACCAGGACAGTGGCGCCGCTAGCTATCTGGTCGGCGGATTTCTTGTGCCGGCCATTCAGCCGGGTTAGCATCGCCTTGTCCCGCCCGCCGCCGCGCCGTCGATTCCTCGACCGGAAAGTTCGACTCATGGCCAAGACATGTCCCAACTGCGGGTACCGGCCGATCGGTCCGTTCACCGACAACTGTCCGATGTGTGCCGAGCCGGTACGTAACGTCCGGAGTGACCGCGCCGGCTTCGGCGGTCCGTCGAGCCTGGTGAAGTGGCTCATCATCGGCGGGGTCGTCGCGGTGTTGGGCGTGGGCGGGTGCTGTGGGCTCGGCATGTGGAAGTTCGGCACGGCGATCCGGGACGCCCAGGAAGGATTTGAACGGATGCAGGCGGAGCACGAGGCCGAGCGCCGGGCCCGGACCGTGGTGGTGGCCGCGGCGGACTTGTTGCAGGAATTCCGTACCGACCCCGGCGCCGCCGACAAGAAGTACGCGGGCAAGTACCTGGAGGTCACGGGGGTCGTCGAGCGGAGCGGCCGGGGACGATACGAAGTGCCGTTCGTCGTCCTGCATGGCGGCGACGAGAACGCGAAGCACAAGATCGAGTGCTTCTTCGAAATGGCGATGGGGAACGAGCAGGATCAGGCCCGAATCCGGCGGCTGGACAAGGGCGAGACGATCACGGTGCGCGGCGAGTATGACGGTCAGGTCAGCAACGTACAGCTCCGGGAGTGTGTATTGGTCAAGTGACCCACCAATAGGGGGCTGGCGCCTTCGGCTACGGCGACCTGTCAAGGTCAGCACCGACAATCCGCGCGGAATTCGGTCAGAAAGTGAGGGGGGGAGGTGTGAAAAAAGTTGGCGTCCTTGGCACCCTTGGCGTCCCTAGGGTGGGGTGTAACGCAACGCAACGAGCCCGAGTCGCCGCGATGTGCTCGACCCGCCCTGATACGTGGAGCGGACTTCAGGAACTCGGAGCGGGTTTGTCCGACGCGCCAGCGAGGGCCCTCGCTGGCGCGCTGGCGCGTCGGGCTAACCCGCTACACCCACTGAAACGTGCTCTAAGCGGTGTTACATAAGTCTGTCGCGGCGTGCGCTGGAACCTCGCAATGGATTTGCAGCGACCGCAGCGGACTTAGGTAAGACCGCTTAGTACTTCCACGACGGCAGAAAGAAAACGGGGCGTCGTACCTTCGCGAGGTACGACGCCCCTACCTTTCAATGTGTCTTGCCGTTCTTACGGCAGCGGTCCGTTCCGGTCGTTGGCCTGGAAGTCGCCGAGCGCCGGGATGGTCTGCGGCGACGCGGCCATCGGGTTGAAGACGAACTTCTGCAGCGGGTTGGTCACGGCCAGGAACTTGAGGGCGTGGTCGGCCGTGACCCCGAACTTGACCCCCCCGTTATCCGGGTTCACGCTGGCCAGGACGACCGAGTTGATCGTCGTGGCGATCACGTTGGACGCCTGGAACGCGTTGACCAGGGCCGTCGCCCGGAACGAGCCGATGAACGACGGCAGGTCGTACGTCCCGGTCCCGTCGTCCGGGCCGGTGTACCCGGCGTCCAGCCGGCTGTTCCAGAACTGGCCGACCACGACCGACTTCACGTTCCCCGTCACGTCGATGAGGACCTGATTCACCTTGCCGGCGACCCGGACGGCGTTCAGGTTCCCGGTGACCTTGACCGTGGTCCCGGTCATGTCGCCAACGCCACGGCTGCCGGCGCTGATCGTGCCCGCGGTGCCGGTCACGTTGATGCTCTCGGACCCAATGCTCCCGGCCGCCCGGAGCCGCGTCAGGGCGAGGGCGGGCGGGACGAGCCCGACCCCACTCACCTCGATGTCGGAGTTGAAGTTCCCGATGATCGGCAGGGTCGTCAGGGTCGCGGGCTTGCCCTTGGCGTTGATGACCCCGATGATCGGGGCGGTGATGGTCCCGTCCCCGACCGCGATGGCCGTCAGGCTGGCCAGCTTGACGGGGACGTTGATGTCGGTCCCGTCAGCGATCATCCCGGCGGTGATCCGCGTGGCCGGCCGCAGGAGCGTGGCCGGCGGTGCCCCCATGGTGATGTCCGCCCCGCCGCTGACGTTGCCGATCACGAGGTTCCGCAGGAACCCGGTCAGGTTGATGCCCGGCCCATTCAGGTCGGTCGTCGGCGCTCGCAGAGCCAACAGCCCGGTCCCGGTCACCTCCGCCACGCTGGCCCGGCCGTCGCCGGTCCCGCCCCGGGGCTTCCGGGCCGTGATGACCAGGCTGGACTTGAGCGGGTCGGTGCCGGCCAGGTCGATCCACTCGATCGGGCCGTTGCCGTCCCCGTCCGTGTCGGTGAGATACACCGTCGCGGTACCGAGCCGGCCGGCCAGCCGGACGGTCACGAGGTCGCCGGCGAGGCCGGAGGCGTCGAAGAACATGCTCGAGGGCACCCGGGCGGTCGCGTTGATCACCCGCCCGTCGCTCGGGGCGATGGCCGCGGTGGCGGACGTGAGACCCAGAGCGGGGCTACCCACCGGGTTGGTCAGGGCCAGGTTGATGAGCTCCTTGCCCTCGTTCAGCGGGTCCGGGAGGATCGGGATCGTGAAGGACTTGGCCCCGCCCTCGCCGTCGGCCCAGCTCAGGGTGCCGCTGACCGGCGTGTAGTCCGCCTGCCCGGTGGAGGCCGACCCGCCGTTGTGAGCCGTGCCGTCGCTGGTGCTGTAGTCAATCGACACGGCCCCTTCCGTCTGGCCTGCCCGGGTCACCGTGATCGTGACGGTGTGCGCCGCGAGGTCTTCGGTCGTGTTGTAGACGGCCTGCGTGAACCCGAGGGTACCGCTGTTCACGAACTGCACCTCGTTGTCCGTACTGGTCGAGGCGAGGTTCAGGTTGCCGGCGTCGTCGGCCGCGCCACCAGCCGGAATATTCGCGATCACCGACCCACCCGTGGTCATGCCTGTCACGGTCACAACGTACGAGGCGAGCGAGCCGGTCACATTCACCGTGAGCGTGCCCCCCACGGTGCTGCCAACCAGGCTCACGTCCGACGGTCCGAAGCCGGTGACCGGCTCACTGAACTGGACGTCGAACTGGATGGAAGCGCTGTTGGTCGGGTCATTCTGGCCGACCGCCTGGTTGATCGTCACCGAGGGAGGCGTGCCGTCGAAGGTCACGGAGTTGTCCGTGCTCGTGGACGCTACGTTGCCGGTATTCTGCGAGTTGACCGCGGCCCCCGCCGGGATGCTGGCGATCACCTTCCCCGTGCCGGTCATGCCCGTGACCGTGACGGTGTAATCCTGCCCCGGGCTGGCGCCGCTGACCGAGGCGACCAGGGTGCCGCCGACTGTGCTGCCGGTGAACACGACATCCGACCCGGTGAACCCCGTCACCTGCTGGTCGAAGTGGACGGTGAAGGTGATCGGCGACACGGTCGTCGGATCGGGTTGCGCCGCGGCCTGGTTGATCGTGACTGTCGGGGCGGGGCCGGGCGCGTTGACGACCTGGGTCACCTGATGGGAGGACCCGGCGAACCCGGGGGCCCCGGAGTAGGTGGCGGTGATCGTGTGGTTGCCGGCGGTCAAGGAGCTCGTCGTGACCTGTGCCTGCCCGTTGCTCAGGCTAACCGGGGTGCCGATCGGCACGCCGTTGTTCAGGAACGTC
>Ga0066905_100000168_pt1 | contig 14419 bp, 16 predicted proteins | sample PanSoiMetaPlot36_FD_67483 | JGI IMG/M metagenome (GOLD analysis project Ga0066905, IMG submission 67483) | Tropical forest soil microbial communities from Panama analyzed to predict greenhouse gas emissions - Panama Soil Plot 36 (version 2) | ecosystem: Environmental > Terrestrial > Soil >... | reverse complement strand
CTCGCCCAGATCCGGACGGGCGGCGAGGCGGTCAGCGCCATCGATCTGCGCTTCCGCGACCAGGTGGTTCTCAAGACCATGAGCCGGTGAGGAGGGCAATGGCGAGATCTCGAACGCGGCAGGTCATCGCCGGGCTGGACGTGGGCACGACGAAGATCTGCTGTGTCATTGCCGACTGGTCGCCGGTGGGCAATCTCGACATCATCGGCGTCGGCGCGAGCCCGTCGCGCGGCCTCCGCAAGGGCGTGGTCGTCAACATCGACTCCACCGTAGAGTCGATCAAGCACGCGGTGGCCGAGGCCGAGGAGATGGCCGGCGTGGAGATCACCTCGGTGATCGCGGGGGTGGCGGGCGGCCACATCCGCGGCATGAACAGCCGGGGAGTGGTGGCGGTCTCGGGCAAGCACCGCGAGGTGAGCCAGACCGACATCGACCGCGCACTCGACGCGGCCCGCGCGGTCAACCTGCCCCAGGATCGCGAAATCATCCACGTGCTCCCGCAGACCTTCCTCGTCGACGACCAGGACGGGGTCAAGGAGCCGCTCGGCATGTCGGGCGTCCGCCTCGAGGTCGAGGTGCACCTGGTTACGGGTGCCACCACCTCGGTGCGCAACGTGGTCCGCAGCGTCAACCGCGCGGGCCTGCAGGTGCAGGACCTGGTGCTGGAGCCGCTGGCCTCCGCGGAGGCGGTGATCTCGACCGAGGAGAAGGAGCTGGGCATCCTGCTGATCGACCTCGGCGGCGGGACCACCGACGTGGCCCTCTTCCGCGACGGGGCCGTGTGGCACACCGGCAGCCTGCCCCTGGGCGGTGACCACATCTCCAACGACATCGCCGTGGGCCTGCGCACGCCGACCGCGGACGCCGAGGAGCTGAAGAAGCGCCACGGCTGTGCGCTCACCGCGCTCGTGCGCGAGGACGAGGTGGTGGACGTGCCGAGCGTGGGCGGGCGCAAGGCGCGCCAGCTCTCGCGCCAGATCCTGTCCGAGATCATCCAGCCCCGCGTGGAGGAGATCTTCACCCTGGTGGCCCGCGATCTGGTGCGCGGCGGCCTCAACGACGTGGCCGCGGGCGGGGTGGTGGTCACCGGCGGCAGCTCGATCATGCACGGCGTGCCCGAGCTGGCCGAGCAGGTGTTCGACATGCCGGTGCGCCGTGGGGTGCCCACCGGGCTCTCCGGGCTCTCCGACGTGGTGCAGAGCCCGATCCATGCGACCGCGGTGGGCCTGGCGCTCTACGGCGCGCGAGGGCACGGAGCGGGCGGGCCCACGGAAGTCGAGGAAGCGACGCTGGTCGGTCGCACCGGCCGGCGGCTGAGGGACTGGTTTGCGGAGCTCTTCTAGGAAGAAGGGGGGTGGAGGCTTGCCTCCGCGAGCCGCCGGACAGGCGGAGCTGTTCAACACGGTGCCGCGCGTCCGGGAGCGGCAACCACAGGGTCGGCCCTCACGGGGACAATCCCTGCCGGGGCAACCCAAGGAGGAGTCGATGGAGCATATTAAAGGGCGGCGGCCGGTGTTCGAGCTGGAGGAAGTGCGCGAGGCGGCAAAGATCAAGGTGATCGGCCTCGGCGGGGGCGGCTCCAACGCGGTCAACCGCATGATTTCGGCTTCATTCACCGGCGTCGATTTCATCGTGGGCAACACGGACCTGCAGGCCCTGCGCTCGTCGCCCGCGCCGGTGAAGCTGCAGCTCGGCGCGCGGCTCACCGGCGGCCTCGGCGCCGGCTCCGATCCCGAAGTCGGCAAGAACGCCGCGCTCGAGGATCGCGACGAGATCAAGTCCGTGCTCGAGGGCGCGGACATGGTATTCGTGACGGCCGGCCTCGGCGGCGGCACCGGCACCGGCTCCGCCCCGATCGTCGCCTCGGTGGCCAAGGACCTCGGCATCCTCACGGTGGCGGTGGTGACCAAGCCGTTCACCTTCGAGGGCCGCAAGCGCGCGCTGCAGGCCGAGGCGGGCATGGCCGCGCTGCGCGCGGTCGTCGACACCCTGATCGCGATCCCGAACCAGCGGCTGCTCGCGGTGGTCGACCGCGGTACCCCGCTGCTCGAGGCCTTCAAGGTCGCGGACACCGTGCTGCTGCAGGCGGTGCAGGGCATCTCCGACCTGATCCTGGTCCCGGGCCTGATCAACCTCGACTTCGCCGACGTGCGCACGATCATGTCCGGCATGGGCATGGCCCTCATGGGCACGGGCACCGGCAAGGGCGAGCATCGCGCGCTCGACGCCGCGCAGAAGGCGGTGGCCAGCCCGCTGCTGGACGAGACCTCGATCGAGGGCGCCCGCGGCATCCTGATCAACTTCACCGGCGGCACCGATCTCTCCATCCACGAGGTCGAGGAGGCCGCCCGCATCGTGCAGGAGGCCGCGCACGAGGAGGCCAACATCATCTTCGGTGCGGTGCTCGACGAAACCTTGCAGGACGAGGTCCGCATCACCGTCATCGCCACCGGCTTCACCGACCGCAAGGAGGCGACCGTCCCCGGTCCCAAGGTGGTGCCGATCCCCTCCGGGCCGCGCGGCCCGGCGCCCGCCAAGGACTGGCGGCGGCGCATCGCCGATCTTCGCGCCGAGGGCGAGGAGCCCGCGGAGGAGGATCTGGACGTGCCCGCCTTCCTGCGCCGGCAGGCCGACTAGGCGCGGTCCCGTTTCTGCCCTCGCCCACCCTCTCCCCCGTTTCGGGGGAGAGGGTGGGGTGAGGGGGATCGAGGAAGCGAGGGGGACGGAGGAAGCGAGGCGACGTAGTCGAGGTAGGGCCCGAGCCGGAACTTCTTTGCGGTGTTCTCCGAGGACATGTAGCGGACGGAGCCCAGTACCGGCCGCTCCGGGGCCCACGGCCGGTCGAAGAGTCCGAAGCACCACAGGATCCCGGTGTAGGAGTTCGGGTCGCGGCCGTCGATCGCATACCGGTTGTTGAGGTGTTCGAGCGTCGCGTAGGCTTCGTCGGGCGTGCGGGACCACTCGAGCACCTTCTTGCCCCACAGCATCCGCATGTAGTTGTGGATCGTGCCGGTGGCAGCGAGCTCACGTTGCGCGGCGTTCCACAGCGGATCGTGGGTCTGCCCGGCTTCCCACTCCTCGACGGAATAGACATGAGCCCGCGCGTCGCCGGCGTGGGCGGCGAGCGTGGCGCGCGCCCACGCCGGCAGCGCGCGTTCGAGGCTCTCGGTGTCCTGCCGGCGCGTCCAGTGCCAGTGCAGTCCGAGATCCCGCCAGGTGATGGCCTCGTCGAGGAAGGCGTTGACGTCGGCGTCGCGGCAGAAGAAGGCTTCCCGGCGTCCGACCGCGTGCGGGTCGAGCACGGCCGGGCTCCAGTCGCCCGTGCTCGCGAGCACGCGCTCGACGACCTCTTCGATCGCGATGTGCCCGAAGTGCAGGTAGGGGCTGAGCCCGCTCTGGTGCGCGCGATCGGGGGGAGCCGGGTGCGAGCGTCTCTCGGCCGTGCCGCGCAGCCGATGGGCAACGAAATCGGCCAGCCGCTGCCGCGCCGCGGGGCCGCCGCCCGGCGTGGCCGGCACCGCAGGCACGCTGCGGTCCAGCGGCAGCGATGCGAGCAGGCCGTCGAGATCGTCGAGGTCGGCGGGCTCGAACGGCGGCGCCATCGGGGCCGCTCCGGATCCCTGGGGCCGCGCAGCGGCGCGATGCTCCCACGCTTCCCTGAACGCTCGGTGGATGCGCGGCCGCAGGTGCGCGGCCGCCGACACCGTCGGGCCCAGGCGGCTCATCGGCACGATGGCGCCGGCGTCCACGGCGACGACCGCGACCTCGACGCTCGCGGCCAGAGCCGCGACCTGCCCCGGCACGATGAAGCACGGGAAGTCGTCGGTCACGACGAGAGCGGCGCGCGCGGCGAGATCGGCGAGGAGCCCGCGGCCTTCACCCGGCTTGCGTTCGACCCACGGCCAGTAGGTGAGTCCAGCTCGCCGGGCGGCCGTCGCGTTGGCACGCATGCCCTCGAGCACGAAGCGGTGGAGTCGCTCGCTCGCCCAGGGGTAGCGCAGGCGCAGCCCCTCGTACACGACGAGCGGTCGGCCGAGACGGCGCCCCTCCGCGATGGCGTGATCGAGGGCGAGGTTGTGGTCGAGACGCCGGTTGGCCTGCATCCAGTAGAGGATGTAGTCGCCCGCGGTGTTGACCGAGCGGTCGTTCGCCGGTCGCACGCGGGTGTCATTGAAGGTCACGGCTGTCAGCATACCGGTCCGGCGAAGCCCCGGACCGACGCGAAACGATACTCGTGAGAGAATGAGCGGGTGACTGTCAGCCGATCGCGCCGCGAAGAGGAGCCGCCGTTTTTCGTGACCTCCCCGCTGCTCACCGCGCACGGCCTCCCGCACCTCTTCACGACCCGTCACTTCCCCGGCGTCTCGCGCCCCACCCAGCCGCGTCCGCCGTTCGGTCCCGAGGCGCAGCCGCTGCTGGCCCCCCGGGGCCTCGCCAGTGAGCCCGCGTTCGCGCGTCAGGTGCACGGCGCCGAGGTGATCGAGGTCGAGCGGGGCGGTCTCGCCGGCCATGCCGACGCCCTAGCCACGTCGCGCCCCGGGCTTCCGCTGTGCATTTCCACCGCCGACTGTCTGCCTATCGTGCTCTACGACCCTCGGGCCGGTCGCCTGGCCGGCGTGCACGCGGGCTGGAGGGGCACGGTTCAGTCCGTAGCCGCGGCCGCGGTCCGCCGCCTGGTGCAAGCGGGCAGTGGGCCCGCCGACCTCGTTGGGGCGATCGGGCCGTCCATCGGGCCCTGCTGCTACGAAGTCGACGCCCCGGTCCTCGAGCGCCTCGGGCGGGCCTTTCCGCAGGGCTGGAAGGACTGGGTGACCCCCAAAGGGCCGGGGAAGTGGAGGCTCGACCTGTGGCAGGCCAATCTGGACCAGATGACAGCCGCCGGCGTCCCGCGGGAACGGATCGATCTGCTGGGTCTTTGCACGGGGTGCCGTCCAGACCTGCTCTTCTCCTACCGACGCGAGCGGGGCGCGGGCCGGCTGGTCGCCGTGTCCGCGCTGCCCGGATCCCCGGCCTCCGGACCGACCCTCGGCCGCCGGGCCTGACGCCCCGCAGCCACCATGCTAGAATCGCCCCCACTCATGCTGGACATACGCGCCAACCTCGGGCGGGTCCAGGAGGCCGTCGCGCGGGCGTGCGCGCGGGCCGGTCGCTCCCCCGACCACGTCCTGCTCATCGCGGTTTCCAAGACCATGGAAGCCGAGCGCATCCGCCTTGCCATCGAGGCCGGCGTCGCGGCTCTCGGAGAGAACCGGGTGCAGGAAGCCAAGGAGAAGATCGGGGTGCTGGGCCACGCGGTGCCGTGGCATCTCATCGGATCGCTGCAGACCAACAAGGCCCGTGATGCCGCGCGGCTGTTCGACTGGATCCACTCGGTGGACCGGCTCGACCTGGCCCGGGAGCTCTCGCGCCGCGCCGGCGACCGGGTGCTGAACGTGCTGCTGCAGGTCAACCTGGGCGACGAGCCCCAGAAGGGCGGCGTCGCGCCCGCCGAGGTCAAGCGCCTCGCCGAGTCGGTGGCGGGGCTGCCCGGGCTCCGGGTGCGCGGGCTGATGGCGATTCCACCCGCCGCAGAGAATGCCGAGCACACGCGCCCGCATTTCCGACGGCTGCGCGAGCTGCGCGAGGAGCTGGGCTTCGAGCACTGCTCGATGGGGATGAGTGCTGACTACGAGGTCGCGATCGAGGAAGGCGCCACGATGGTGCGAGTGGGCACCGCCATCTTCGGTCCCCGCGCGTCCTCCCCCGGGGGTCACGCGTGAGCATCAAGGACAAGAAGGTTGGCTTCCTGGGCTCGGGCAACATGGGCGAGGCCATCATCAAGGGCTTGCTCCAGACCGGGCTCGTGCCGGCCGCCTCGATCGCCGCGACCGACGTGCGCGCGGATAGGCTCCAGCAGATGGCCAAGCAATACGGGATCCGCGCCGCCGGCGCCAATCGGGAGATGGTCGACGAGGCCGACGTGGTGATCCTCGCGGTCAAGCCGCAGATCATGAGCGCGGTGCTGCAAGAGATCGCGGGCTCGGTGAGCCGCGGCAAGCTCCTGATCTCGGTCGCAGCCGGCGTGCCGGTGTCCTCCTTGCGTGCCGGGCTCGGCAAGCCGGCGCGGCTCATCCGCGTGATGCCCAACACTCCCGCGCTCGTGCTGGAGGGCGTGACCGCGATCGCGCGCTCCGAGGGGCTCGACGCTGGCGATCTCGAGATGGCCCAGGAGCTGTTCGGCGCGGTGGGCCGCGTGGTGGTGCTGGACGAGGACGCCCTCGACGCGGTCACCGGCCTCTCGGGCTCGGGCCCGGCCTACGTGGCGATCGTCATCGAGTCACTGGCCGACGGTGGGGTGCGGATGGGCCTCGACCGCGCGACCGCCATGACCCTGGCCACCCAGACCGTGCTCGGCTCGGCCCGGCTCATCCTCGAGACCGGAACCCATCCGGCGCAGCTCAAGGACATGGTGTCTTCCCCCGGCGGCACCACGATCGCCGGCATCACCGCGCTGGAAGAGGGAGGCGTGCGGCGGACATTCATCAACGCGGTCGAGCGCGCCACCCTGCGCTCGCGCGAGCTGGGAGGCAAGCGCTAGTGGACGGCTTCGTGGACTTCCTCGGCTGGCTCCTCGGCTTGTACTCGTGGGTGATCATCGCGGCGGCCCTGATCACGTGGGTGAGCCCGGATCCACGCAATCCCATCGTCCAGTTCCTGCGGCAGGTCACCGAGCCGGTGCTCGCGCCGGTGCGGCGCCTCCTGCCGCCGTGGAAGACCGGCGGGCTCGATTTCTCCCCGCTGATCGTCATCATCGCCATTCAGTTCGTGGAGCGGGTCGTCCTGTCGAGCCTGCGCCAGGTGCACTGAGGAGGCTGCCGTGCGCATCACGCCCATGGATATCCGTCAGCAGCAGTTCACCGTCCGGATGTTCCGCGGCTTCGACGTCCAGGAGGTGGACACCTTCCTCGAGGACCTGGCCGCCGACTACGAAGCGCTGCTCAAGGAGAACACGCTGCTCAAGGAGCACCTGCAGGCCGCCGAGGAGCGTACGCGCGGTCTCGAGCAGCGCGAGCGCATGCTCCAGGAGACGCTCGTCACCACCCAGCGGATGGTCGAGGAGATGAAGGACAACGCCCGGCGCGAGGCCCAGCTCCTGATGAAGGAGGCCGAGGTCCAGGGCGAGAAGACGATCGAGGCCGCGCGCACCGCCGAGGCCGCCATCCAGGCTCAGGTCAGCCAGCTCAAGCGCACCCGGCGCCAGCTCGCCGAGTCGCTGCGAGCGACCGTGGACATGTACCAGCGGCTGCTGGACCAGGACCTCGAGCGCGATGCCAGCCAGGACGCCAGCTAGGCCCACCCCCTCGCTTCTCCACGTCCGGGTGCAGCCCCGCGCCCGGCAGAACGAAGTGGTCGGCTGGCAGGACGAGACGCTGCGGGTGCGGGTGACCGCCGCGCCTCACGACGGTGAGGCCAACCGGGCGGTCAGCCGCGCGCTGGCCGAGACCTTCGGCGTGCCGATCTCGCGGGTGGTGCTGGTGCGGGGCGCCGCCTCGCGCGACAAGGTGTTCCGGATCGAGTCCGGGCGGATCGATCCGGGGCGGAACGCGCGGGCATGATCAACCCGGTGCGCTGGGAGAACGAGCGTCTCGTCCTCCTCGACCAGACGTGCCTGCCCGCCGAGGAGGTCGAGCGGTCCTGCGCGTCCTGGACCGAGGTGGCGGACGCCATCCGCCGGCTCGTCGTGCGGGGCGCGCCCGCCATCGGAGTGGCCGCCGCCTTCGGGCTGGTCCTCGCCGCGCGCGAGAGCGCGACGCGTGACGCCTCCGCCTTGCGCTCCGATCTCGAGGATGCGATCAAAGGGCTCGCCGCGACCCGTCCCACCGCGGTCAATCTCTTCTGGGCCCTCGACCGGATGCGCCGGGTGATCGACGCCGGGCCCGATCTCCCGGCGGCCGCGCTGGCCGAGCGGCTGCTCGCCGAGGCCCAGGCGATCTCGGCCGAGGATCTCGCGGCCAATCACGCGATGGGCGCCCACGGCGTCGCGCTGGTCCCGGAGGGCGCCCGCGTGCTCACCCATTGCAACGCGGGCGCGCTGGCCACCGCCGGCTACGGCACCGCGGTCGGGGTGATCCGCGCGGCGCACGAGCGCGGCCGCCTCGCGATGGTGTGGGTCGACGAGACGCGGCCGGTCATGCAGGGCTCGCGCCTCACCGCGTGGGAGCTGGCCCGCGAGGGCATCCCGCACCGGCTGATCTCCGACGTAGCCGCGGGGTTCGTGATGCAGCGAGGCGAGGTGGACCTGGTCGTCACCGGCGCCGATCGCATCGCGGCCAACGGGGACACCGCGAACAAGATCGGCACCTACTCGGTCGCGGTGCTGGCGCGCCATCATCGAATCCCATTCTACGTGGCCGCGCCGTGGTCGACCATCGACCCGTCGATCCCGGACGGCGGCTCCATCGTGATCGAGGAGCGCGACGCCGCCGAGGTGCGCGGCGTAGCCGGCCGGCAGACCGCGCCATCGAATTCGCCGGTGTACAACCCGGCCTTCGACGTCACCCCCGCCGAGCTGATTACCGCGATCATCACCGAGCGCGGCGTGGTGCGCCCGCCGTACCACTTCGCCTAGCCCCGGCGAGGCCTCATTTCCCGCAATCGCGAGATCGCCAGCGCGCGGGAGTACCACGACCGCACCGCGCACTCACCCGAGTCGGTGCGCCGCAGCGGGCATGCGCTGGACTGGGAGATCAAGCCGCTGCCGTTCAAGATCTACCCGGTGATCGAGCCGCTGCGCCTGCCGACCGATCTGCCCGCGCTCACCATCGACACCTTCGCGGCGCTGGCCCCCGACCTGCCGAGCGCCTCCGTCCCGCCGCTGGACCTGCATGGTCTGGCCGCGCTGCTCTTCTTCTCGGCCGGCGTGACCCGCGTCAAGACCTATCCGGGCGGTGCCCAGGTCCATTTCCGCGCCGCCGCGTCCACCGGCGCGCTCTACCAGACCGAAGCGTACGTGGTGGCCGGCGACGTCGCGGGGCTGGCAGCCGGCGTCTATCACTTCAACCCCGGCGACTTCGGCCTGCGACGGCTCCGGACCGGTGATTTCCGCGGCGCGGTCGCGCTCGCCGCGGCCGACGAGGCAGTCGCCGCGCAGCCGGCGTCGATCGTGCTCTCGGCGATCTACTGGCGGAACACCTGGAAGTACCAGGCGCGCGGTTATCGCCATCTCTTCTGGGATTCGGGCACGCTTCTCGCCCAGCTGCTCGGCGCCGCTCGCGCGCTCGGCTTGCCGGCCCGCCTCGTGACCGGCTTCGTGGACGTCGAGATGGACGCGCTGCTGGGGCTCGATGCACAGAAGGAGGCAGCGCTGGTCGTCGTGCCGGTGGGCGCGGCCGGCCGCCCGGCCCCGCCCTCGCCGCTCGTGACGGCGCTCGCGCCCGAGGTGATCCCGCTCTCGTCGCGCGAGGTGGACTATCCGCTGCTCCGTGAAGCCCTTCGCGACTCGCGTCTCGACTCCGAGGCCGAGGTCGAAGACTGGCGCGAGCGCGGCCGCGATCAGACCACGCCGCGGCACGAGACCGGCGCGGAAGGCCTGATCGCGCTGCCGGCGCCGAGCGGTGAGGCCGGGCGCTCTCTCGCGGATACGATCGCCCGGCGCGGCTCGACCCGCGAGTTCTCCGGAGAGGCGATCGGCGCCGAGGCGTTGTCGAGCGCGCTCTACCACGCGACGCGGGGCTTCCCGGCCGACGTGCCCGCCGGGCAGGTTGATCTCTATATCGCCATCCACGCGGTCGACGGGATCGAGCCGGGGGCCTACTTCTACGATCGCGCTTGGCACCGCCTCCTGCGCCTGCGGGCCGGGGATCTGCGAAACGACTCGGCCTTCCTGTGTCTGGAGCAGCCGCTGGGCGGCCGGTCGAGCGCGACCGTGTTCTTCCTCGCCGACCTGACGGCGGCGCTGGATCGCTGGGGCAATCGCGGGTACCGCCTGGTGAATCTCGAGGCGGGTTTGATCGGAGGCCGGCTCTACCTGGGCGCCTACGGCCAGCGCTTCGGGGCCAGCGGGCTCACCTTCTACGATCGCGACGTCGTCGCGTTCTTCTCGCCCCACGCGGCGGGGAAGGACGCGGTGTTCGTCACCGCGCTCGGGCGGTCGCTCAAGCGGGGATAGCGCGCCCGCCCGCCGGGGCGCGTCGTGGCTAGAAGTAGGCGAGGAGGCGGCCGCAGCAGATCGCGCCGGTCCACAGGACCAGGGACAGCGCAGCGGCCATCCGGGCCCACGCGGGGGTGGCCGCGGCAACGTCCCATCGCCCCACCGACTTGAACGGCCACTGGTGGAATGCCCCCGCGTTGAGCACGGCGGCGGCGATCAGGACGAGCTTGAGCCGGAAGGCCGGATTGCTCGCGAACTCGGTGGCGTGGGCGGCGAACATCATGAAGCCGGTCGGCACCACCAGGCCGAAGCCGAGGCGCGCCCACGTGAGCAGGTGCGCGGCCAGGGCGCTCACCGGGAGGCCTCGGCCGAGCCCGAGCAGCCGGAGATCGAAGAAGAAGCCACCTCCGACGACCACCACGAAGCCCAGGATGTGGAGGATCTCCACGATCGGGTAGAGCCATTGCCACTGGCGCATCGCTATCGCCAGCGCGGACGTCTCGAGCCAGACGAGCCAGGCCGCACCCTCGGGCGGATGCACGGCCTAGCGAAGTTCCGTGGTCTTGCCGCCGACGGTGATGCGCTCCGCGCGCATCTCCTCGGGATCGGTGCGGTTCGGATAGCCCACGACGGTCGCGGTGACGCCCGGCTGCAGCGCGGTGCGGGGCAGGCCCCGGTTCTCCATGCGAGTCGGCGGGGCCAGCACCACGACCCACACCTTGCCGCCGGCGTCGAGCTTCACGAAGCCGTGCGGATGCTCGTAGCCCGCCTCGCGGATGATCCCGGTGAGCGTCATCTCCTTGCCGCTGTCGTAGCCGCTCCAGCCGTGATGCGCCAGCGTGGGGGCGTTCAGCGTGGCCACCATCGCGGCCACTACCAGCGAGCACGTGATCGATCTCATGTCCGCTCCTCTATGGAGGGGGAAGGCGTCCGGCCACCGTGAGCGCGCCGCCGCCCTGTGGCGTCACGATCACCATCTCCCCCATGGCTGGGCTCACCCCGACGAAGGCCACGATGTTCGCCCCGTGCGTCACCATGATGACGTTGGTGCCGGCCCGCGTCTCGCCGGCCAGAGTTCGGAAGGCCCGCGTCTGCTCGGCCTGACGCGTGCGGTCGACGAAGAGCGAGCTGAGCGGCGCCCACGACTCGACGGTGCCGAAGGCCAGGCGCGCGGTCTCCAGACAGCGGCACCACGGGCTCGACAGCACGCGGTCCACCGGGATGCCGCGCGCCGTGAACGCGGCGCCGATCCGCTGCGCCTCCTCGCGTCCGGCCGCGGTGAGGTTGCGCTGGGTCGAGCAGTCGTCGAGTCGGAAGCCGGGCGGGTCGCCCACCGCCGGCGGGGTACTGCCGTGTCGGAGCAGGACCACCTGCCCGCCGCCCTTGAGCAGCGTCCAGAGCACCTCGCTCGCCGGAGCGGGCGCCGGCAGCGCCAGCGCCACTGAGACGAGCAGGAACGCCGCCATCCACCGGGGGGTCACGACGCAATGGTACACGGCATTCGGGGGGCGAGTTGATTGCAACACATCGAGGGGTTCTGTTACCGTGTTCGGGTCAACTTGAACCATAAGGAGCCTGCAATGAAGAAGTATTACCTGATGGCGCCGGGTCCGACCCCCGTGCCGTCGAACGTCCTGCTGGCGATGGCCCAGCCCATGATCCATCACCGGACGCCCGAGTACGAGGCGCTCTTCATCGAGGTCCGGGCTGGGCTCAAGCGGCTGTTCCAGACGAGCCAGGACGTGATCCCGTTCACCTCGTCGGGCACCGGCGCCCTCGAGGCGGCGGTGGTCAACACGCTGTCCGCGGGGGACACCGCCCTGGTGCTGCGCGCCGGCAAGTTCGGCGAGCGCTGGGACGAGATCTGCCGCACGTACGGCGTCACGGTGATCCCGCTGGACGCTCCCTTCGGCCACACGGTGTCCGCGGATGCCTTCGAGCGGGCGCTCCACGCGCACCCCGACGCCAAGGCGGTGCTGATGCAGCACAGCGAGTCCTCGACCGGTGTGCTGCACGACGTGAAGGGCATCGCGGCGGTCACTCGCGGCACCGGGGCGATCCTGGTCGTGGACGCGGTGTCGAGCCTCGGCATCGCCGATCTCCGAATGGACGAGTGGGGCGTGGACGTGGTGGTGGCCGGATCGCAGAAGGGCCTGATGCTCCCGCCCGGCCTCTCGTTCTGTGCGCTATCCGAGAAGGCGTGGGGCCACGTGAAGGCCTCACGGCTGCCCAAGTACTACTTCGACATCGCCACCGAGCGGAAGTTCGTCGCGCGCAACGAATGCCGCTTCACGCCCGCCGTCTCCATCTTCGTGGGGCTGCGCGAGGTGCTGAAGATGATCGAGACCGAGACGCTGCCCGGCGTGTTCCGCCGTCACGAGCGGCTGGCCCGGGCGACCCGCGGCGGCGTCGAGGCGCTCGGCCTCGAGCTGTTCGCGAAGGCCACGCCGAGCCCCGCGCTCACCGCGGTGGTGGCGCCGCGCGGGATCGACAGCGAGGCGGTGCTCTCGACCTACTCGACCTCGCACAACATCACCATCGCGGGCGGGCAGGGGGAGATGAAGGGCCAGGTCTTCCGCCTCGGCCACATGGGATACGTCGCGGACTTCGACGTGATCACGGCGCTCGCCGCGCTCGAGCAGGTGCTGCAGGAGCTGGGGCACCCCGTCGACCTCGGCGCCGGGGTGCGCGCGGCCCAGAAGGCCCTCGGCGAGCGCTGAGCGGCATGCGCGTCCTGCTGGTTCGCCACGCCGAGACCGACTGGAACCGGGAGCGCCGCTTCCAGGGCCGGCTCGACATTTCGCTGTCGGCGGCCGGCCGCGAGCAGGCGGAGTCCGCCGCGCGGCTGCTCGCCGCCACGCCCCTGGCTGCGGTCTGGTCGAGCCCGCTCTCCCGCGCCCGCGAGACCGCGACGGCCATCGCCAACCCGCAGGGCCTCGCCGTCCACGTGGAGGAGGCGTTCACCGAGATGGACTTCGGGGAGTGGGTGGGGCTCACCCGCGACGAGGTGAAGGCGCGCTTCCCCGACGCGCTGTCCGCGTGGGCCGAGACGCCCCAGACGGCCCGCTGGCCCGGGGCGGAGCCGCTCGAAGACGTGCGCGTCCGGGCCCTCGCCGGGCTCGAGCGGCTTCGCGCCGCCCATCAGGGCCAGACCGTCTGCCTGGTCTCTCACGGCATCACCAGTCGCGTCCTCATCCTGGAGGCGCTCGGTCTCGGACCCGACCGGCTTTGGTCGCTCCAGATCTCGTCCACCGGCATCTCCGAGCTCGAGTTCCGCGACGACTGGACCACCCTTCACCGGATGAACTCGCTGGTCCATCTGGCCGACATCGCGGTTGCCTGAGGTCTCGAGGTGAGCGTGCCGCGCAAGGCTCAGCAGACTCAACTGCCCAAGGGGGCCAAGATCTATCTGCCCGACGAGGCCGCCCGCAAGCGGGCGGTGGAGGAGCGGCTGTTCGACGTCTTCCGCCGCTGGGGCTACCGCGAGGTGGTGACCAGCGCGTACGAGTACTTCGACGTGCTCTCCCCGGGCACTGACGGCGAGCTGCAGGAGCGCATGTTCAAGATGGTGGACCGCGAGAGCGGACGGCTGCTCGCGCTGCGGGCCGACGTCACCCCGCAGATCGCCCGCATCGTCGCCACCCGCATGCGGGACGAGCCGAAGCCGCTGCGCCTGCACTACGTCACCAACGTGTTCCGCTACGACGAGCCGCACGTGGGCCGCTACCGCGAGTTCTACCAGGCCGGGGTCGAGCTGATCGGGCTGCCCAATCCCGAGGGCGACGCCGAGATGATCGCGATGACCGCCGAGGGCCTGCAGGTCCTCGGGCTCGAGCGGTTCCAGATCGATGTCGGCCAGACCGAGTTCTTCCGCGGCATCCTCGAGGACGTCGGGGCAGACCCGGCCACCTCGCGCGAGCTGCGCTCGGCCCTCGGACACAAGGATCTGTCCGCGCTCGAGCGGCTCGTCGGCGAGCTGCACGCGCCAGCCGCGGTGGGCGAGCTGCTCCTGGCCCTGCCCACCCTGTACGGCCGCGGCGACGTGCTCGACCGCGCGGAGCGTCTGGTCAAGAACGCCCGGTCCGAAGCCGCCCTCGCCAACCTGGCCGAGATCTACCGGCTGCTGCGGACCTACGGCCTGGCCGACTCGGTGCTGCTCGACCTGGGCGAGGTGCGCGGCTTCGACTACTACTCGGGCGTACACTTCGAAGCGTACGTCTCGGGGCTGGGCGCGCCCCTGGTGGGGGGCGGCCGTTACGACCAGATGCTGGCCCGCTTCGGCTACGATTG
>Ga0066905_100000167_pt1 | contig 14459 bp, 12 predicted proteins | sample PanSoiMetaPlot36_FD_67483 | JGI IMG/M metagenome (GOLD analysis project Ga0066905, IMG submission 67483) | Tropical forest soil microbial communities from Panama analyzed to predict greenhouse gas emissions - Panama Soil Plot 36 (version 2) | ecosystem: Environmental > Terrestrial > Soil >... | reverse complement strand
GCGACAGGGACCGCGACCGCGACCGACTCGGGCGTAATAGTCCGGAGTTAGGGGCGCGTACCGAGCATCTGCCGTGGACGGGACGGCGCGGAGTTGCGGCGCGCCGGGGCCCGGTGTGCCTCGGGCTGACCTGGGGCGGTAACGGGACTGCCGAGGCCCGAAGAATGGGCCGGAGCCTTGCCAGGCTCCGGCCCATTCCTGCCTTGTGGCTTACCCGCCGCCGGGTTTAGGGGCCAGTGATCGTGATGAAGTCCCCCGTGAAGCCCGCGAAGTGCAACGTGTACGTGAAGCTCGAGAGCGTAATCGTCCCGCCCCGCACCGACTTGGTCCAGTTGGGGTTCGGACAGGTCGCCTGCGCCACGAACTGCGCGTTCGTCGGCACGGGCGAAGAATTCAGCGACGGGACGGTCAGCTTACCGTTCTTGGGGGAAAGGCTGCCGGTGGTCGTCGGCGCGGTCTGGACGCTGGCCTTGACCGGGACGGTCATGCCGCCATTGTTGGTGCAGTCGACCGTGGCCGAGTACGTCGTATCCAGTGCTCCCGTCGCGTTCGAGTTACCCACGCCGGCAAGCTGGTACGAACTACACGTGACCAATTGCGTCGAGGGGTCAACCGAGCACGTCGCCGACGTACCGGCTGAGAAGTGGGTACCCGTCGGGGCGGCCGCCGGATTGATAGTTGTAGTTGTCGCTGCCGATGCTGCCGCGGAGAACGCGATGACCGCGGCAAACGGCACTGTCAAGAGGAAGAGGATCCGTCGGAACACGATTGTGTCCTCCTAACCAAGAGTGGAGTCGGTTGTGCCCTCCCTTGCACGTTGAGTAGACTCCGCGTCACTCCCCGTGCGAGCGGGTATGGGCATTGTGAAGTGAGCGCTTCGTGAGACCACATGACGCGCGCACGGGGGGCCACGCTGGCGCGGGCGCCAGCCAGGCCGCCGCGTTCTTTGCTCAAAGCGGCGGTTTAGAAGTCGCGTGCTTGAAACGCGCATGGCCTACTTGCCACCACAGGAATCGGATTCCTATGGAACTGCGCACATCCCCCAAACGCCCGAATAGTTCCTCGGCGTCCCAGCTAATCCGATTTCGCCAGGCTACACCCGGGTACGTGGGCCGTCGAGGGGTGCGGGCGCCGATAATCTCAACGGCCCTGCCCCAGCTAGCCTGAGGACCTCAGCGCCCCCCTGACTTTCCGCAGGGCGGGAGGCTGCCGCGTGTCGGGCGCTTACCGGGGCTTGACTCTGGCTGAGACAATGGTTGACAATTGTTCATAGCCTGATCGAATGCTCGCCCCGGCTCCGCAAAGCCACACAAGTCACAACGTACCCAGTAGCTTGAAGCCCCCCTAGCTCCCCCCGGCGTAGCTGGAGCTTCTACCGGCGGGGGAGCTACGAGACCCCCAGGTCGCTGACCTGGGGGTCTCTCATGTGTGGTGGTGCGGTCAAGACACCGCCTAGCGCCATGGGCCGGTCGGAGGTTGGCTGGAGACGTAATGTGGGTGATCCGCAGAGGCGGTCGGACCAGGGGAGCGGTCGCCGATGACCACAAGCCCTTACATCGCGCGGGCGAAGCCGACAGGCGCCGGAGGTGTTCGTGACGAACGACATTAAGAGCCGGGCGAGTCGCAAGGTTGCGGTGCTGGGCCCGATCCCGCGCGACCAGGTCGTGACGCATGCGGGCGAGCGGTTCCACAAGTACGGGTGCGTAATGTATACGGCGGCTGCCCTCTCGTCTCTGCTGGATACTGGCGACACGATCGTCCCTGTTTCACACGTCCGTCGGCAGGATGAGGGCCCGATCAAGCAGATCCTGAGCTCCTTCCCGAATATCGACACCTCCGGCATAACCTCGCCCGCCGACCAGGGGGACGTGGTCGAACTGCGCTATGTCGACCAGAATCGCCGTGTCGAGCGGCAGACGAGCTTCATGAACCCGATCCTGCCGGCCGACCTCGACAAGGTGCTCGATGCCGACATGTTTGTCTGTGTCCCGATCACGGACTATGAGGTGGGGCAGCCAACGCTGCGGTACATCAAGGAGCACAGCCGTGCGACCGTGGTGCTGGATGGCCACGGCCCTGCGACGACGCTGACCCGCAGCGGCGAGCGCCGTCCAAGGGTCTGGGCTGATCAGGACGTATGGCTTCCGTACATCGACATCCTGAAGATGAACCTTGACGAAGCGAACACGGCGTGGCTTGGTGAGTTCGCGGAGATGACCGCTGATCCCCCCAAGCTGAGCGATGAACAGGTGCGTGACCTGGCGCATCACTGCCTGGACCGCGGCGTCGGGGCGGTATGCGTGACCCTCGACGAACGTGGCTGCGTAGCCTTCTTCCGGGACGGCTCGGGCGGGGTCGCCGGGGAGTTCGTCGATCGCATCGAGGTGGAGCACGTCGTGGACACGACCGGTGCCGGCGACTCGTTCGCCGGGGGACTGGCCTACGGCTACCTCGCGTACCGGGATTACGTCGTGGCCTGCCAGTATGGGAATGCGATGGGTGCTCAGCGCGTCACCGGCACGGATCTGAACGTCTACCTGCCACGAGAGGAAACGGAGCGGCAGATCCTCGCGGCGTACGGCCCACGATCGTAGGCGCTGCCCCGGCGCCCTTTCATTTCGGGACCGATCCCTGGGCGCCTGCGCCCAGCACATGCAGAACGAGCGGAGCGGGTACACCTTCGACGCGGCCGGCCCGCCGTCCGTGACCGCGAAGGCGGCTGCGCCGGCAGGAGGTGCCGTGGACGGTTTCTTGCTCGCCTATGACGGCTTCGATCCCGGGAGCGAGGGCCTGCGGGAGGCGCTGACCTCCACAGGCAACGGCTACCTGTGCACACGCGGCGCGGCCGAGTGGGAAGAAGCCGACGGCGTGCACTACCCGGGTACGTATGCGCACGGCGGGTACAACCGCGAGACGACGATCCTGGGCGGCCAGCCCGTGCTCAACGAGGACCTGGTCAACCTGCCGAACTGGCTGGTCCTCCAGCTGCGGATCGAAGGGGAGGATGTGATCAGGCTCGCCGATGTCGACCTGGTCAGCTACCGCCATGAGCTCGACATCCGGAACGCGACTCTCGTCCGCCAGCTCCGTTTTCGTGATGGCGGAGGCAGGGAGACAACGCTCAAGAGCCGCAGGTTCGTCAGCATGGCCGACGTTCATCACGCCGCGATCGAGTGGACGCTCGTCCCGGAGAACTGGTCGGGCCGCGTCGAGGTGATCTCGGCACTCGACAGCCGGGTGAGCAATCACGGCGTGGCACGGTACCGGCAGCTCGAAGGCCGCCATCTGAACCCGGTCTCCCCGCGGACGCTCGGGCCCGAGGTGATCGCGCTGAAGGCGGAAACCCGGCAGTCGAATCTGTACATCAGCCAGGCGACCCGCACCCGGGTGTTCAGCGGCGACCAGCAGCTTCCGGTGAGCCGGACGCTGTACCAGATGGAGGACTACGTCCAGCAGGTTCTGGCCTTCGACGTACGCCAGGGTGCGGCCACGCGGGTCGAGAAGATGGTGGCGTTCTACACCTCCCGTGACCCGGCGGTCAGCGACACGCTGGTCAGGGCGGCAACGTCGGCGGCCCGGCACGACGAATTCGCCGCCTCGTTCCGGCGCCACGATGCGGCATGGGGCGAGTTGTGGCGGGTGTGCGACATGCGCGCGCCCGAAAACGATCAGGTGCAGCCGCTGGTCCGGCTGCACATCGCGCACCTGCTTCAGGTTTGCTCCCGGCACACTGCCGACCTGGACGCCGGGCTGCCGGCCCGGGGGCTCAACGGCGAGGCCTACCGCGGGCACGTGTTCTGGGACGAGATCTACGCGTTCCCGTTCTTCAACTTCCGCTTGCCCGAGGTCACGCGCGGGCTGCTGATGTACCGCTACCGGCGGATGGGTGAGGCGCGGGCGGCGGCCCGGGAGGCGGGGTGGCGGGGCGCACTGTTCCCCTGGCAGAGCGGCAGCGAGGGCACCGAGGAAACCCAGCGCGTCCACCTCAACCCGCTGTCGGGCCACTGGGAGCCTGACCTCAGCCGCAACCAGCGGCACGTCAACGCAGCCATCTTCTACAACATCTGGCACTACTTCCAGGCCACCCATGACCTGGAGTTCCTCGATGGCTACGGCGCGGAGATGATGCTCGAGATCGCGCGCTTGTGGGCGTCGATCGCCCACTTCAACCCCGAGCGGGAGCGCTACGAGATCCACGGCGTGATGGGCCCCGACGAGTTCCACGAGAAGTATCCGGGTGCGCCGGAGGGCGGGCTGCGCAACAACGCCTACACCAACGTCATGGTGGCATGGCTGTGCGACATCGCGGTGAAGCTTCCGTCGCTGCTCCCGGCGAGCAGCACGCAAGGCCTGCGTGCGCGGCTAGGCATCCGTGACGACGAGCTGGCGCTGTGGGAGGACATGAGCCGCCGGATGTTTGTCCCCTTCCAGGGCGACGGAATCATCAGCCAGTTCGAGGGCTATGACGACCTGGAAGAACTCGACTGGGACGCCTACCGCGCGAAGTACGGCAATATCCAGCGGCTGGACCGGATTTTGCGTGCGGAGGGTGACGACCCGAACCGGTACAAGATCACCAAGCAGGCCGATACGGTGATGCTGTTCTTCCTCTTCTCAGGCGAGGAACTGCGCGAGATGTTGGGGCGGCTGGGGTACGGCTACCGTCCCGACACGGCCGAGCGGAACGTCGCGTACTACGACCGGCGTACCTCGCACGGCTCGACGTTGAGCTTTGTCACCCACGCGGGGGTGCTCGCCGCGCTCGACCCCGAAAGCTCGTGGGAACGGTTTCTCGTCGCGCTCCGCAGCGACGTCGACGACGTCCAGGGCGGCACGACGAAGGAAGGCATCCACGTCGGCGTCATGGCCGGGACACTCGACGTCCTGCAGCGGTATTACGCGGGCACCCACAGCCGAGACGAGGTTCTGTACTTCGACCCGCGGCTCCCGAGCGAGCTCGGTGGCCTGTCGTTCCCCATGCAGTTCCGCGAGACCCCGATCCTGGTCACGCTCAGCCGCGACCGGCTGACGCTGGCCGTTCATCCCGAGGGTGTGAGCCACCCGGTGCGGGCCGGCATACCCGGCGATGTCCGCGAGCTCTGCCCGGGAGACGAGACCGTGTTCGAGCTGATCCGGGCGTGACGGCCAACGGGCCGCCGGCCGATCACTAAGGGCGGACGGCCGCCCCGGCCGACGCGCACCGATCGCGCTCTAGCTGCCGGTGAGCTGACCCGCTTCGCGGCGAAGGACCTCCCAGGCGAGCCGGACGTCGTCCTCGGTCGTCCGCGCGTTGCCGACCGCAAGCCGGAGGATATAGCGCCCGTCGAGTCGCGTGTGCGAGAGGAAGACCTCGCCGGTGGCGTTGACGCGTTCCAGCAGCGCCTCGTTCGCCTCGTCGCTCCCGGTGAGGCGGAAACAGACGAGCGAGAACGGGCGCGGCGCGCAGAGCTCCCAGCCGGGCTGGTCCCGCACCCACCCCTCGAAGAGCGCGGCAAGGCGGATCGCCTCGCGGATGCGCTGCTGCAGCCCGCTCCGGCCGTAGCAGCGCAGCACCGCCCAGAGCTTGAGCGCGCGGAAGCGGCGGCCGAGCGGGATCGAGTACTCGCTCAGGCTGACGACGTCCTCCTGCACGCGCAGGAACTCGGGCACGAGGCTGAAGGCACGGCGGACGTCCTCGGGTCGGCGCGTCCAGAACGCCGAGCAATCCGTCGGCGTGAAGAGCCACTTGTGCGGGTTGACAGCGAGCGAGTCAGCGCGCTCCCAGCCCGTGAAGAGGGGCCGCAGCTCGGGACAGAGAGCGGCCGAGCCCGCGTAGGCCGCGTCGACGTGGAGCCAGACGCCTTCGGCCGCGCAGCGCTCGGCGATCGCCGGGATCGGGTCGATCGCCGTCGAGGAAGTCGTCCCGATGGTGGCGACGACCGCGCAGGCGCCGTCGAGGTCGAGTGCGTCGGCCCGCATGGCGAAGTCCTCGTCACCCGGTACCGTGCGCACCTCAAGTTCGAGCAGGCGCGCCGCCTTGGCCGCAGCGGAGTGCGCGTGCTCGGAGCAGATGACGACGCGGCTCCCCGGCCTGGCCGCGCGCGCGGCGGCAAGCGCCGTCACCATGCCCGTGGACGCGGTGTCCTCGATGTGGCCGTGCCAGTCGGTCGGCAGCCCGAGTAGCTCGGCGAGCCAGGTAAGCGTCACCTCCTCGAGCTCCTGCAGCGCCGGCGACGCGCGCCACAGGATTCCGACTTGGTTGAGCGCAGCGGCGAGCAGCTCGGCGAGGATCGCGGGCTCCGAGCCGGTGCTCGCGAAGTAAGCGAAGAAGCGTGGGCTCTGCCAGTGCGTGATGCCCGCCATCAGCACCTCATCGAGGTCGCGGAGCACCGCCGCGAACGGCTCCGGCTCCTTCGGTGCCGAAGCGGGCAGGCGTGACCGGATCGCGCCCGGCGCGACCTGCGCCAGCACCCGCCGCTCCCGCAATGACGCGAGGTAGCTTTCGGCCCACGCGAGCGCCGCGGCGCCGTCGTCTCGCAAACTTGCGCCAGCTTCAACGGTGCCCCGTTGGTCCGCTCGAGGAAGCGAAGAGCGCCGCGGATCACCATGGGCGCGCCCTCGGTCCTCATCGGCTCCTCGGGCGCAAGGTGCCGGGAGATCATGAACAGATCCTTGGTCGGTTCCACACATGAGCCCAGTATCGCGCCGGACCAGGGCCAGGAATTGGACCAGCGTGCACACTCCTTGCGCCCGCGTGCAAGAACCCGCGACCTCACCGCGCGCATAGCGAGAGAGGTTGGGAGTGTCACCGCGTGTTTTGGCACATGGGGCGGTCTGGATCAGTACCATTGCCGTTGTCTTGCTTGTCCATTGCTGTTTCGTGACCATTAAGGCGCTGGCGCGCCGCAAACGGAGCAGGTGTCTGGTTGACGTTGATCGTTAGGCCGGGCGGGGGGCGGGCCGACAGGAGGAGCCGGGTGCGGGGCGCCGTCCGGTCGCGTGTTTACCTGCACATCGGAGAGCCGAAGACGGGCACGACGTTCGTGCAGCAGGCGATGTGGGGCAACCGCGCCCGGCTGGCCGCGCAGGGGGTCATGCTGCCTGGCTACGGTCATCGCGATCATTCACGCGCCAGCCGGGATCTGCGGCAGGCACGGCGGCGGGCCGGTGATCCGGCCGGTTCGTGGGCTGGCGAGTGGGATGTCTTGACCGGCCAGGCGCTGCGGGCGGGCGGGGCGGCGGTCATCTCGGACGAGGTGCTGGCGGCGTGTAACCCGCCTCAGGCCGACCGCGCCATCCGGTCGCTGCTTCCGGCCGAGGTGCACGTCGTCCTGACCGTGCGCGACATAGCCAGCCTGCTGCCTGCCGAATGGCAGGAGAGCGTCAAGTGCCGTGGCACCGTTCCCTGGGAACAGTGGCTGGCTGGCGTCGTCGACAGTGCGCCGGCCGCTGACCGGCGCCGCCGGTCGTGGTTCTGGACCGTCCATGACACGCTGGCTATCCTCCAGATGTGGTCGCGGCACATCCCGCCGGACCACGTAACTGTGATCACTGTGCCGCGGCAGGGTCCGGCCGAGGCGCTGTGGGCACGGTTTGCGTCCGTGCTGGGAATCGATCCCGGCGGCATCGACGTCCCATCGGCGCGTGTCAACAGTTCGCTTGGGTTCGCGGAGGCCGAGTTCTTGCGGCGGATGAACGAGGCGCTGCCGGACGGCATGCCCGAGTGGTTCTACACCCGGAACATCAAGCGACTCCTCGCACATGACGTGCTGAGCGCCCGGCCGCCCCAGCCGCGCCTGGCGTTGCCTCCCGACCGGCAGGCCTGGGCGGCCGAACAATCGGAAATCCTGGTGACGGCGCTGCGGGATTCCAAGTACCACGTTGTTGGTGACCTGCGTGACCTGCTTTCGCTGCCCACCAGTGGCCGCTACGTGGCGCCCGCTCGCCTGCCGGCTGGCCAGCTGCTGGATGCCGCCGTGCACGCCGCGGCGGCATTGGCCGATGACCAGTACCGGCAAAGCCACCCAGCCAGGCGCCGGCCGCAGCTACCGCGCAGCCCGCGGCAAGCAGCCAGCAAGCTGGGGTGGGCCCTGCTGAACGGGCACAGGACGCAACGGATACTCCGCAATGCCAGCCACCTCGCGCCCGTGCGGCGTCTGCGGGTCCTGATCTGGTGCGTACTGATGCATCCCGCGCGTCACCGTCCGAATCCCGATCCTGCAGGCGATCCCGACGCTTGCATCGATCCCTGAGAGGTAGTGCCGCGGGCCCGGCGGGACGCTGCCGTCCAAGCCAGCTAGTCAGGGGCCGAACACGATCTTCTCGATTTGAGCTAGGCAGTGGAGCCGACGATGCGGGCGTGGACGGCTATGTAGAGGTTCCACTCGTGATCGAAGCCGTACCAGGTGCCGTTTCGCACCATGCCGATCTTGTCAAGGATTCGGGCTGAGCGAGTATTGGCGGGGTCCACGATGGCCACGACCCGTTCGGGCCGTTCCGCCAGTCCCCACTCCAGGCATGCCCGGGCGGCTTCCACAGCGAATCCATGTCCCCAGTGAGCGCGGCCGAGCTTGTAGCCCAGTTCGATATCCGGGCCTCCGTCGAGGTATTGCAGGCCGCACTCGCCGATGACCGTCCCGTTGCCCTTCTCGATCACCGCCCACCTGCTGAAACCGTGCCGGGCCTGGTGACTGATCTTCTCGCCGAGCCTGGCCCAGCTCCTCTCCCTGTCGCACGCCGTGCCGGGGACCGGCCTCATCACCTCGGGGTCAGACCACACCGCGTACATGGCCTCCAGGTCGGCCGGGATGAACGGGCGGATGATCAGCCGCTCGGTGGTGATGGGCAAGGGCACGTTCGCATGCTAGCCGCGTGGACCTGGCTCAAGGATCACGACGGCGGTCTCCGACGATCGGAGTGACGCGTATGCGTCCAAGTTCTTGACAACCTCCCGCCACCTGGCCCACAGGCGTGACCGTTCCTCTCCCTCCGCGGCCCTTGCCCTGACGATGCACGGCCTGTCGGCGAGATCGACTCTCGCCCCGGGATGCGCTCGGAGATTGAGCCACCACCCGGGCTCACCGTCGGACCAGCCGTTCATCGCCAGCGTGACGAGGTTCGGGCCGTCCTCGATGTACCCAAGGATCACGCTTCGCTGCTTACCCGTGCGACGCCCAGTGGCGGTGAGTCGCAGGGTGCCCCACCCGTTTCTCCTCGGGCGCCAAAGACCGACCCGGCCGCCGGTGGCGCGGTAGAGGCCGCGATGCGTGTCCCAAGCCAGCCGGACAAACCATCGAGGAGGGAGTCGCGGCCGGCTCTCGCGTTCGTTCGGCATGGAACGCCCTCACTGCTGGCTTCCTCGCCGAGCCTAACGGAGACCGTCGCCGAGGCGCTCGGTCCCGGGCGATCGTGGCCATGCGCCCGCCCGAGCCGGCTACCGGGGTGTCAGCGGACCTGGCGGAAGAACTCCCGCACATCGCCGACCAGGAGGTCGGGTGCCTCCAGGGCGGCGAAATGTCCGCCGCGGCTGAACTCGGCCCAGTGCACGACGTTGTGGTCGCGTTCGGCCAGTGGCCGGAGAGTGATGTCGTTGGGGAACACCGCCACCCCGGTCGGCACCGGGGACTTCGGCCGGGCCTGGCCCCAGGTGCGGGCGCCTTCGTAGTAGATGCGGGCCGCCGAGCCGGCGGTGCCGGTCAGCCAGTACACGCTCACGTCGGTGAGGATCAGGTCCCGGTCGACCGCGTCGCCGGGCAGGCTGGCGGCCGGGTCGGTCCATTCCTTGAACTTCTCCACGATCCAGGCGAGCTGGCCGGCCGGGGAATCGGTGAGCGCGTAGGAGAGGGTCTGCGGCCGGGTGGCCTGGATGCTCGCATACCCGCTCATCTCCCGGCCCCACTTGTCCATGAACGCGAGCCGGGCCTGGTCGGCGTCGGACAGGCCGGCCAGTTCGGCTGGGTCGCCGGAGGGGAAGGTGCCCAGGTTGTTGACGTGCACGCCGACGACATGCTCGGGGTCGGTACGGCCGAGTTCGGGGGAGACGATCGCGCCGGTGTCGCCGCCCTGGGCGCCGTAGCGGTGGTAGCCGAGGCGGTGCATCAGCGCGGCCCAGGCGCGTGCTATCCGTCCGGTGTCCCAGCCCGGCCCGGCGAGTGGGGTGGAGAAGCCGAAGCCGGGCAGCGACGGGGCGACGACGTGGAAGGCGTCGGCGGGATCGCCGCCGTAACGGGCGGGGTTGGTCAGCGGGCCGATGAGGTTGATGAACTCCACGATCGAGCCGGGCCAGCCGTGGGTGATGATCAGCGGCAGCGCACCCGGCTCCGGGGAGCGGGCATGCACAAAGTGCACGGTCTGGCCGTCGATCACGGTGGTGAACTGGGGGAACTGGTTCAGCCGGGCCTCCTGGGCGTGCCAGTTGTAACCGGTGGCCCAGTAGCTGGCCAGCTCTTTCAGGTAGCTCATCGGTACCCCGGCCTCCCAGTCGGCGCTGGGCAGATCGGCTGGCCAGCGGGTGCTGGCCAGCCGCTCGCGCAGGTCATCGAGGTCGGCTTGGGGGATGCCGATCCGGAACGGGCGGATCTCGCTGTCAGAAGAGGCGGTTGGTTCGCTCATGGCCGCAATGCTAGAGGCCATTGCGGTCAGTTCCTGTCCGCGATGGCTGGCAGACTTAGAACTCATGCTGGAAACCTCGGGACGCCTGCTCCGCGTGCTTGCGCTGCTGCAGTCACGCCGCGACTGGCCGGGCCCGGAACTGGCCGCCAGGCTCGGGGTGAGCCCGCGGACGCTGCGCCGGGATATGGACAAGCTGCGCAGCCTCGGTTACCCGGTCGAGGCCGTGCCCGGCGCGGCCGGAGGTTACCGGCTCGGCGCGGGCGCGGCGCTGCCTCCGTTGCTGCTCGATGACGAAGAAGCCGTCGCGGCCGCGGTCGGCCTGCGCACCGCGGCCGGCGGGACCATCACCGGGATCGAGGAGGCCTCGGTCCGTGCCCTGGTCAAGCTGGAACAGGTGCTCCCCTCCCGCCTGCGTCACCGGGTCAGCGCGCTGCACGCGGTCACCGTGCCCCTGCCCGGCGCCGGGCCGCCGGTCGACCCGGCGGCCCTGACCGTTATCGCCACCGCCGCCCGCGACCGGCTGCGGATCAGGTTCAGCTACACCAGCCACGACGGCACCCATAGCAGTCGCACCGCCGAACCACACCACCTGGTGCACGCCGGCCGCCGCTGGTACCTGCTCGCCTGGGACCCGGCCCGGGACGGCTGGCGCACCTTCCGCGCCGACCGGATCGCCTCACCGCTGATCACCGGCCCCCGGTTCACCCCACGTGACCCACCCGGCGGCGACCCCGCCGCATACGTATCCCGCTCGATATCCTCCGCCCCCTACCGCTACCAGGCACGCCTCCGGCTGCACCTCCCCGCCCAAGCCGCCGCCCAGCGCCTGCCGCCCACCGTCGGCCACCTCCAAGCGGACGGTGAACACGCCTGCATCCTGCACACCGGCGCCGAATCACCCGACGTGCTCGCCATCTACGTGGCCATCCTCGGCGCGGAGTTCGAGATCCTCGACCCACCCGAACTCGCCGAGCACATCCTCGCCCTAGCCGGCAGGCTCACCCGCGCAGCACGCCACTGATCCCTCGCTGCAACACAGCACCGGGACGCTACGGATCGTTGCCGAGCCCTTCGCCAGCAACGTGCGACGTGGGGATGTGGCTGCGGCGGTTCCGGTGGCGCCAGCGCGCGATCGGGGAGACGCTGGGCATCGCTGAGCTTGGCCCCTCTCGGAGGTTTGGATGCAGCGCCTCTTGATCTTTGTGGCGCCAGCCCTGGCGCTGGCCCTTGCCGGTTGCCGGCCGTCAGGCGCGTCCGGCCAGGCCGCTCAGCCAGCCACGCCGTCCCGGGTGGCGGCATCCTCGCCTGCCGTGTCCCCGCCGTCGGCGGTGTCTGCACCGCCGCAGCGCGTCCTTCTGCCCGGGGATGAGGGGGCGGGCGGTCAGGCTGCTGCAAAGGCGGCTCGCGGCGCTGAGGTATTACCCGGGCCGGGTGGACGGCCGGTTCGGCCCCGACACCCTTGAGGCCGTCTGGGCGTTCCAGGACACGCAAGGCCTGCACCCGCGGGATGCCGTGAGTCCGGCGATGCAGCGGGCGCTGGCCAGCCCGCGGCCGCCCAAGGCACTGGTCCCCCACGGCGGCCGCCTGCGGGTGGAGGTCAACCTCAAGGATCAGGTTCTGGTCCTCTACCGGCGCAATCATGTCGCGCTGGTCAGCCACGTATCCGCCGGCGGCGGGAACTACTTCTGCTCGCCGAACGGCTGCGGCAACGCCATCACGCCGACCGGCGACTTCACGACCCTTTCGTTCATACCGGGCCAGGTAACGGTGCCGCTCGGCGAGATGTACAACCCCGTGTTCTTCATCGGCACCACCTTCGCGATCCACGGGGATACCCACGTGCCGCGCCGGCCGGCCTCCCACGGCTGCGTGCGGATCCCGGCACACATCGCCGCGTTCTTCCGCACGCTGGTACCCACCCCGGGCACGCCGGTGTACATCCGCGGCTGACGTGGGCAAACGACCCATGCACCCCCGGCCGGCGGGTATCTGGGTGACGGCGCTGTCTCGTGCCGGTCGGTCTTCAGCGCCTAAGGTTCGGCCTCGTCGTCGTCGGCAGGCTGCGCACTGCCCTGATCTGGTGCAACGAGGTAGAACGCCGAGTCAGTGGTCGTGTCAGGGGCGTGACAGGTTGGTGTCAGGCCGGGTGCCGATGGTGGTTGCATGACAACTTCGGCGATCGCAGTTTCGGGACTGCGGAAGGCATTTGGGGACAAGACCGTGCTCGATGGCATCGATCTAGATGTTGGTGCGGGAACGGTCTTCTCCCTGCTCGGCCCGAACGGTGCGGGCAAGACGACGACGGTCAACGTGCTGACCACGTTGATGAAGGCCGACGGCGGCACGGTACGCGTCGCCGGCCATGATGTGGCGACCGAGACCAAGGCGGTTCGCGCGGTCATCGGGGTCACCGGCCAGTTCGCCGCGGTGGACGAGCTGCTGACGGGCCAGGAGAACCTGCAGTTGATGGCCGATCTCAAGCGTTTGGACTCCGGCGAGGGCAGGCGGGTCGTCGCGGAGTTGCTGGAGCGCTTCGACCTGGCCGAGTCAGCGCAGAAGCTGGTGTCGACCTATTCCGGGGGTATGCGCCGGAAGCTGGATCTGGCGATGACGCTGGTCGGCAAACCCAAGATCATTTTCCTGGACGAGCCGACGACGGGACCGGATCCGCGCAGCCGCCGCACCATGTGGGACATCATCCGCCAGTTGGTGGCCGATGGCGTCACGATCTTCCTGACCACCCAGTACCTGGACGAGGCCGATCGGCTCGCGGACCGGATCGCGGTGCTCGACCAGGGGCATCTGGTCGCCCAGGGCACTCCCGGCGAGCTCAAGCGCCAGATCCCCGGCAGTCACGTCCGGCTGCGGTTCGCAAGCGACCTCGAACTCGAGAGCGCGATGCGGATCCTCACCGACTCCACGCGGGACGACGAAGAGGATCTGACCTTGCGGGTCCCCAGCGATGGTGGGGCGAAGTCGGTGCGGGCCCTGCTTGTTCAACTCGATGGCCGGCGCCAGGATGCTCACGCGGGAGGTCGACCAGGTGCTCAGGCGCCGGCCCGGCCTGGGCACCCTGGTTGCTGACGGCGAGGCGCTCCGGGCCCGGCTCGCGGGGGAGCGCGGGTCCAGCTTCCCCGGGGCCGCGGCACTGACGGCCGCCGAGCTTCGGCTCCTGCCGCTGCTCTCCACCCACCTGTCGCTCCCCGAGATCGCCACCGAGATGTTCCTGTCCCGCAACACCATAAAGTCGGAGGTGGCCTCGATCTACCGGAAACTGGGCGCCTCGTCACGCAGCCAGGCGGTCGCCCGGTCCCGCGGGCTGGGACTCCTGGAGGGGTAACGACGGGTCTTTCACGCCATCAGGGTTGATGGAACTCGCCCCGGCCCGAGATGGAGTGGTGTTCAATGCCGCTCAGCTAAGGGGCCGGGCCGGTGATACTTGGAACCGTGACTATTACCCTGATCACCGGCGCGAACAAGGGACTTGGGCGCGAGACCGCGCGCCGGTTGCTCAAGGGCCGGCCACACCGTACTCGCCGGGGCGCGTGATGCAGAGCGCGGGCGGCGTACGGCCGACGAACTCGGGGCTGTCTTCCTCGAGATCGACCCCACGAGCGACGCAAGCGTCGCGGCAGCCGCCGGACGGGTCCGGAGCGAGTACGGGCGGCTCGACGTGCTCGTCAACAACGCCGGCACCGCCGAACCGCGTGTCGGCGCGGCCGATCTCACCGCAGGCGAGGCGATGCAGGGCTTCGGCATAACGTGTTCGGCCCGATCCGGGTCACGCATGCGTTCTTGCCGCTCCTGCGCGCCTCGGATAATCCCCGGATCGTGAACGTGTCGAGCGGCGCCGGGTCCTTCGCGCGCAT
>Ga0066905_100000165_pt1 | contig 14487 bp, 12 predicted proteins | sample PanSoiMetaPlot36_FD_67483 | JGI IMG/M metagenome (GOLD analysis project Ga0066905, IMG submission 67483) | Tropical forest soil microbial communities from Panama analyzed to predict greenhouse gas emissions - Panama Soil Plot 36 (version 2) | ecosystem: Environmental > Terrestrial > Soil >... | reverse complement strand
TCGCTGTTCGCTTCACGGTCAAAGGCGACGCCTCACCGGAGAAGCTCCGCGCGCTCGTCGAGCAATCTCGCAACCGCTCTGCGGTTTACGACATCCTCACCAGCCACGTCCCCGTCACGATCGACATCGCCACCGACTGACCAACCCGCGCCGGCCGCGGCCACGCGTAGGGCGCGGCCGGCGCGTTCGAAGCGGCGCTGACATCGCCGAGCGCAGGCCGCGATGCTACCCGCACGGACCAGCAGGGAATCTCCGCTCTCGCCCGATCTGGGCGCAGTCAGGAGCCGCCTTGCCAGCATCGAGATCGAAGGGAGCACGTCCGGTGACCACTTATCACCTCATGGGCATCGTCGCCCGCGAGCAGCTCGACACGCTGCTGGAACAGGCGCAGACTGCCCGCCGGGCCAAGCGCGCCCGCCCCAACTCCGCGGCGCCAAGCTCGCCGGCACTCCGCATCGCGCGCCGATCACGCAGGCGTGAAACGCCGCACGCGCGGCGAGCTGTGACCGACAGCGTGAGATGACCGCTCGATCATCCGCATCGCCACCACTACCGGCACTCCTCACACGCGCCACAGGTGGGGCCGCCTCGAGCGGCTATGGGTGCATGAGCTCGCCGGCTGGCAACGGTACGGACACCGTGTTGCCGGCCGGCGCGAGCGGGCAAGTCCACGACGGGCTGTAGGCGCACGACGGGTTGTAGGCGAAGTTCAGGTCAACGACGAGCCAGCCGTCGCGGACATCACCGCCGAGGTCGGCACCCTTGACCGTATCCAGCAGATAGCGGCCGCCTCCGTAAGTGCGTGTACCGGCCAGCGCATCCTTGACGGGCACGAACACCCCGCCGCCGTAGGACTCGAGCCACCACACATCGAGGTCGCCGACCGTCGGCAGGTGCAGCACACCGATCCGGGTGAACGGGACCACCCCATCGGTTGCCGTCGGCACGTCCCAGCGCACCGGCTCGGCGTCAGTGTCAACGGCGACCTCGAACCGCAGGCGTGGCTCGTACACGCCGATCTCGGCACCCAGAAACGCTGCGCGCTCCTCAACCGGCACGGGCGAGGCGGGATGGGCTGCCAGCAGCTCATCCCTCCCCGCCCGCCAGAGCGCATGTGCCTCGGCCGGGTCGTCCGCGGCGCGCACAGCGCCATAGAGTGCGAACACCCTCCGGCGCCAGTCCGTGACGCCGAGCGCGTAGCGTCCCGGCTCAGCCTGATCCTCGCTCACGCTGTCCTCAGATCAGGCCCTTGTCCTTGAGGTAGGCCTCAGCCACATCCGCCGGCTCCATGCGCTCGCCGTCGACCTTGAGGTTGAGCTGCGCCAGGTCCTCCGTTGTCAAGACGCTGGACAGCTGGTTCAGCGCGCTGGCGATCGCCGGGTCTTCAGCACTCTTCGCGTTGACGAAGGGCACCAGGTTGTCGGCGAGTTGCAGGTGCTTGTCGTCCTCGAGGATGACGAGGCCGAACTGGTCAAGCGTGCCGTCCGTCGTGCCCACCAGCCCGAGCTGCGCCGTGCCTTCCTTGACGGCTTGCTTGGTCTGGGTGCTGCCGAAGCCGAGCGGCTCGACCTTGGTGATGTTGAGACCGTAGGTCTTCTCGAGCCCTGGCTGGCAGAACGGCCGCTGTGGGCACTCCTCGGTCGCGGCCAGCACGATCGGCTTGTTCAGCGCGCCAAGGTCGGACAGCGTCTTCAGGCCGTTCTCGTCGGCGAACTTCTTCGTGACCGCAAAGGCGTTGGAGTCGACCGCCTGGGACGGGTTGAGCACCACGAGGCCGTAGGCCTGGGCGAGTGGCGTCACGAGATTCACCGTCTCAGCCGCGTCGCTGGTGGCGATGGTCGGAGCGTCCGGACCGTTCTTGGCGTGATTGAGGTATTCGGTCATCGTCGCGAGATATTCAGGTACGACGTCGATCTCGCCGCTGCGCAAAGCAGGGGCATAGAGCTCCCGGTTGTCGACGGACTGCACCTTGACGGTGAAGCCGGCCTTCTCCAGGAGCTGTTTGTACATCTGCTGCATGATCAGCATCTCGGTGAAGTTGGCGCCGCCCACCGTGAGCTCGCCTTTCGCACTTGCGGCCGGGCTGCTGGCCTGGCTCGCCGAGTCATCATCCCCGCCGCATGCGGAAAGGGCGAGGACTAGCCCCAACGTGAGAGCGAAAATGGAATAGGTCTTGCGCATCGGCGGCACACCGCCTTCCTGGTCCGCCTTCTGTGTCCCGTGCCGCTCCTTGCGGTCACGCGTGTCCGGCAGGGCCCCTCGGGGCGCCCGCGCAGGGTCCAGTCAACCCTCCCCGTCCGACAGAATCACTCATCCGGAAGATCGCGAATCGGTAACGGCACCGACCGCCGGGTCGAAACCTCGGCCGCGGCTTCGCTTGCGCGCCCGTTCCTGCGGGTCCAGCAGACGCTGCAAAAGCCCGAACAGGACTTCCACAACGAGCGCGTAGGAGGCGACGAGGATGGCGCCAGCGACGATCTGGTCCTCGTCCTGCAGCCCGAACCCCGCTGTGATGATCCGTCCCAGACCGGGCCCGGCGACAATCGCCGCGATGGTCGCCGTCGCGACCACCTGCACCGCCGCAATGCGTACGCCGTTCATAATCACCGGGATCGCCAGTGGGATCTCCACTCCCGATACGATCTGGCGCGCGTTCATGCCCATGCCCCGAGCTGCCTCGACGGTGTCGCGGTCGACCTCGCGTATGCCGACGTACGCGTTCGTCAGGAGCGGCGGGAGGGCAAACAGGACGAGCGCGAGGATGGTGGCGAGTGTCCGCCGCTCGAGCCCGAGTGGCAGGACGAGCAGGACGAGGACGGCGAAAGTCGGGACCGCGCGGCCAATGTTGGAAATGTTGATAGCGAGGGCGCCACCTCGCCCGATGTGTCCGAGCCACAGCCCGATCGGCAGCGCGATGAGACCGGCAACGAGCAGGGCTATGCCCGAGACGTACGTGTGCTCCCAGAGACGAGCCGCGATGCCCTCAGGACCGCGCCAGTTGGCGGGGTCGGTGAGCCATCCCCACGCACCGGTCAGCCAGCCCATGTCACCCCGCCCTTCGGCGCCAGGGCGTCAGCCTGCGCTGGAGCAGAACCAGCAAGAGGTCTGCGACGATCGCGAGGGCGACACACAACACGGACGCGGTGAGTACCTCGGCCTTGAAGTTGCTCCGGTAGCCGCGGTAGATGGCATTTCCGAGGCCGCCGAAACCGATGATCGCGCCGACCGTCGTCAGTGCGACCGCTGACACCGTAGCCACGCGCAACCCGGCGAAGATCGTCGGTAGCGCGAGCGGCATCTCCACCCGAAGCAGCATCCGTCCGGCGTCATAACCCATGCCACGTGCGGCTTCCACTGCGTCGGTGGGTACGGAACGCAGGGCAGTAAGGTTCGTACGGACGAGGATCACGAGCGAATAGACGGTGATCCCGATGATCACGGTCTCGATGGTGAGGCCGGTCAGCGGCTGCAGCAGCGCAAACAGGGCGAGCGACGGGATGGTGTAGAGCATCGTCGATGTGCCAAGAACTGGACCCTCGAGCGGTGCCCACCGCCGCACGAGAATCGCAAGCGGGAGTGACACCACAAACGCCAGCAGAACCGAGACAACCGTGATGTAGATGTGCTGGCCGATCATTTGCCGCAGGTCGTCGCTACGGGTCTGGACGTACTCCCAGCAGATCCACTGGTTGCGCAGCAGACACGACGAGTCGGCGGGGCTGGCTGGACTGACGAGCACGAGTCCGACCGTACCGGAGATGTCCCGGTGCGACTCGGCGGAGCACCTGCTCCCGCGACCCCCGCCTCAGCTGCGTTGCCCGCGGCGAGGGCTGCGCGCTCTTTCCTGCGCCGGGCGGAGCCGCTGTAGTCAGGCGTCTGCGAGTTCTCGGCCGAGCCTCGCGCTTGCTTGCACGACGGCTTCCACGTCCGCTGTACCCGTGCGGAAGTTGACGATGCAGGCACGCAGCGCGGTCCGCCCGTTGCGCAGCCGTGCGCTCGACACGATCGCGATGCCTTGTCGCTCCAGCTCCTCGATCACCTCTGCCTGGAGGGCGTCGAGCCGATCGTCGGGAACGCCGTCCGGCTCTACCCGCCAGCACACGACCGAGAGCTCCCGCGGCGCGGCCAACACCAGGTCAGGCGTGGCCTGCACCAGGCGTTCCATGTACGCCGCGAGCAGGAGGTTACGGTCGATCATGTCGCGGTACCCGTCGAGCCCGTAGGCCTGCAGTGCCATCCAGACCTTTATCCCTCGCGCGCGCCGGCTGTTCTCCGGCCCGAGCTCGGCGAGGTCGACCCGGCTGTCCGCGGCCGCACGAGTATGGAGGTAGGACGCGTGGAAAGCGAACGTGCGGGCGAGCAGACCGGGCTTGCGAACGAGAGTTACCCCGGCGTCGATCGGTGCGTACAGCCATTTGTGCGGATCGCAAGCGATCGAGTCGGCATCGGCGCTGGCGCGAAGTGCCAAGGGGGCGCTCGGCGCAAGGACGGCGAAGGCGCCGTACGCCCCATCTACGTGTAGCCATAGCCGCTCGGAGCGAGCGATGCGAAGCAGCTCAGGGATCGGGTCGACCGCGCCGGTACCGACTGTTCCCGCGGTCGCAACAATCGCGATGGGACGGTTACCGCGCTCCCGGTCCTCCGCGATCATCCGAACGAGCGCATCGACCCGCATCCGGTAGGCCTCATCCACCGGAACCAGCCGAACGGCGTCGGTTCCCAGACCCAGCAGCTCAGCGGCCTGCTGATGGCAATAGTGGATCTCCTCACTGGCGTAAATACGGAGGTTCGGTGCACTACCCGTGGCGTTCATGCCTTGGCGGCGTACGTCCCACCCGGCAGCATGATCGCGGATCACTGTATGCGCGACGATATTGGCGAACTGACCTCCGCTGGTGTAAACACCTTCGGCCTCGGGCGGAAATCCGAGCAGCTCCTTCAGCCATTCGATCGACTGGACTTCGACCGAGGTTGATGCCGGCCCGCCCCGCCACAACCCGATATTCGGGTTGATCGCCGACGTCATGAAGTCCCCTAGGACTCCGACCGGGTTCGGGGAGGACGTGATGTAAGCGAGCCACCGCGGGTGTCCGATGAACGTGGACAGGGATGCGACCTCCTCGAGACGGTCGGCGATCAGGTCAAAGGGCACTGGCGAGCGGGGGACGGGCTCCTCGAAGCGGCTCAGGACTCCCTCCGGAGTTGCCGTCGGCCCGGGTCGGCGACGTTCCCAACCGGTCGAAACGCCGATGACGAGCTCTACCACCCGGTGTGCCGCCTCATCCCACGTCTCCGGGTCCCAGTCGAAGCTCACCTCCGGCAGGTCGGGCCGCGTCACCTCGTCTACCTCATCCACGACGGCTCCCCTCCGTTGGCCTTCGGCTTGGCACCTTGGGCTGCATCGTCGCGCTGCCAAGTACGGCGAGCATACGAGGCCTGGGGTTGAGCCGCTGGGCTCGGCGCGGGCCTCCCTTGGCTGCCGCCGCGCACCGCGGTCCGTCTGCACGAAACCGTTGTTGGGGCTTGCCAGGGCCATACTGCGTATGCATACTCAGTATCTATGTCGGTCAGACACGGTCTATTAGCTCTGTTGGCTGAACAGCCGAGGTACGGCTACCAGCTGCGCACCGAGTTCGAGGCCAGGACCGGAGCCACCTGGCCGCTCAATATCGGGCAGGTCTACACGACGCTCGCGCGCCTTGAGCGAGATGGTTTGGTCATACCGCGGGGCAATGACGGCGAGGGCCATGCGTACTACGCCATCACCGACATCGGCCGGGCCGAGGTAGCGCGCTGGTTCTCCAAGCCGGTCGCGCGTACTGTGCCGCCGCCGAGAGACGAGCTCGCCATCAAGCTCGCGCTGGCGATCACGGCGCCCGGAGTGGATGTGCTGCGGATCACCCAGGCACAGCGAACCCACACACTGCGGGCTTTGCAGGACTACACCCGGCTCAAGGTCCGGGCCACCGATCGGGACATCGCCTGGACGCTTGTGCTCGACTCCCTCATCTTCCAGGCCGAGGCCGAGATCCGCTGGCTCGACCACTGTGAGTCTCGGCTGGCTAGGGCAGAAGCCGCCGCGCACAAACCGGCGAGCTCCCAGCCGAACCGCCACGCGTTCACTCAGCACGCCCGAGGAGCCGGCTCATGACCAGGTCCGACTCGCAGCCCATCCTGCGAATGGTCAACGTCCACCGCACCCATGGGCGGGGCGAGGCCGCCGTCCATGCCCTTCGCGGCGTCTCCCTTCAGGTCCGGCCTGGCGAACTCGTCGCGGTGATGGGACCGAGCGGTTCGGGTAAGTCCACCCTGCTCACCATCGCCGGCGGGCTGGACATGGCAACCAGTGGCGAGGCCTTTGTCGAGGGTGTGCCGCTCGGTTCGCTGTCCGGTCGGGACCTTGCCCGGGTCCGCCGGCGCTCCGTCGGCTACGTTTTCCAGGACCTCAACCTCATCCCTGCGCTCACCGCGGCGGAGAACGTCGCGCTGCCGAGGGAGCTGGACGGAGCCTCGGCCCGGCAGGCTCGCCGGGAGGCCATGGACGCGCTGGCCGAGCTCGACCTAGGCGACCTGGCCGACCGGTTCCCGGATGACATGTCCGGTGGGCAGCAGCAGCGCGCAGCGATTGCGCGGGCGCTGATCGGCCCGCGCCGACTGGTGCTCGCCGACGAGCCGACGGGTGCGCTGGATTCGGAGACCGGTGAGGCTGTGCTCAGGCTGCTTCGCAACCGCTGCGACGCCGGTGCCGCTGGCGTCCTGGTCACTCACGAGGCACGACATGCTGGCTGGGCTGACCGGGTGGTGTTTCTGCGGGACGGCCTGATCGTCGACGACACCGGTGGTCAGGCTGACGCCGAGTCGCTGCTCGAAGGTGCGCGATGAGCGAGCGTAGCGAACGAATCACCAAGCTCAGCGCCCCCGCGAGCGGGGCCACCGAGCACAGCGAGGTGGCCGCGTGAGCGGATGGCGCCCGGCATTACGGATCGCCTGGCGAGAAGCGCGCCGGCATCGGGGGAGGACGGTACTGATCGCGGCCCTGGTCGCGCTGCCCGTCCTGGTTGGCGCGTTCATTGACGTGGCGATGCGGACTGGAGAACTGCCCGCGGCGGAGCGGGTACGCCGGTACATGGGGTCTACCGCGGACGCCTACCTGGAGATCGCCGCATGCGCTCGAATCTCCGGGATCGATTATCACGACAACCGTCCGTTCGTCCGGGCCTCCTGTGATCAGGACCGCTCGGACAAGGTCGACCTGGCCTCATTGCTGCCGCCGGGCAGCACCTGGATCGAGACAAACCTCGGCGACGATTACGGCCGGCTCCGTAACGGCGACCGCAGCCTGCGGACCTTGCTGCAGCAGCTGGACACCTCGTCGCCGCTGGCCGACGGCCTGCTCCGGCTGCGGGACGGGCGTCTCCCCCGCGCGCTGGGGGAGGTCGCCCTGACCACCGAGGCAGCAAGCGCACTGCGCGTCACCCCCGGGGACGTAGTCGCCTCCCGGCAGACCGGCCCGGTCACCGTTGTCGGCCTCATCGTCGAGCCGTCCTGCCTCGGCTGCGAGAGTGCATGGGGTATGCCCGCGTGGTTCCCCTCTCCGGCCGCACGCTCGCCAGGCGCCCAAAGTAGTACTGGCCCCCTCGTCGATCTGGGCAAGCCGCAGGAGTACGGCAGCTACGGCAGCTTCCTGGTCGACCTGCCCGACTCGGTCGATCCGTTTCGGCTGCAACACGATCTCTTCGCGCACGGTGTGGCGCTGGCGCCTAGGGCTGAAGCGATCGATCCACCCCCGCCCCCGCTGGACCCCGGAACCGCGATTGACCCGATGGGCGTGGCAATCGCCGCGCTGGTCATCGGCTTCGGCTTGATCGAGGTGTGCCTGCTGGCCGGTACGGCGTTCGCCGTCGGCGCCCGCCGACAGGTGCGCGATCTCGGACTGGTCGCGGCGGCTGGCGGCGACGCCCGCCATATCCGCCGGATCGTGCTAGCCCAAGGCGCAGTCACCGGCGTGATCGGCTCGGTCGTTGCGCTGCCGCTCGTCATCGTGGTGGTCTTCCTGTCCCGGCCTTGGCTGGAGCGGGTGAACGGCGCGCTGATGGGACCGCTGGATGTGCAGGCGCTCGAGCTCCTCCCGCTGGTCGGGCTTGGCGTGCTCGCCGGACTCGCGGCCGCCATGGTTCCGGCGTTTACCGCCGGCCGGCTGCCAGTCCTGGACGCGCTGAACCGGCGGTTCAAATCCACGTCGCTGTCCGCACGGTGGCCGAGAATGGGCCTGATCCTGTTCGTTGCCGGGAGCGGGCTTGCCGGGATCGGCTCGTGGCTGTGGCTACGGGCCGAGCAGCACCATCAGCGAACGGTTGACGGCCTCTCGGTTCAGGTGACGGATCAGATGGTCCAGGTCAGCAACGACCCGACCGTCGGACCCTCGACCACTCCATACGTGGTGCTGCTGCTGACGGCGTTCGCGTTGGCTGCGCTCGGTCTGGCCTTGCTTGCCCCGACGCTGGTCGCGACGATCGCCAGGGCAGCCCGGCGGCTGCCGCTGTCGGCCCGGATGGGGCTGCGCGACGCAGGCCGGCATCGGCACCGCACCGGCCCGGCGGTGGCGGCCATCATGGGTGCAGTCGCCGGATCGGTAGCACTGGCGTTCTGGGCTGTTGCCGACCGCGACTACCAAGACCGGACCTACTCGTGGTCCGTGCCCAAGGGCTGGATGCAGGTCGACGTGCACGACGTTGCGGGGAACCCGGCGGCCGCGTTCGGCGACATCAGCGGCCTCGCTCGGGAGTTGCTTCCGGCACGTGATGTGCTCCGAGCCAGTTCGGCGGCCGTGCCGCCTCCGGTCGGCTCCACTGCCAACCAGTCCAGCTACTCAATGGCCTGGGCGCAGCCGGTAGCCGGCAGCTGCCCGCCCCCGGATCGATCGGGTAGCAACGGCATGGTCGGCGTGGCGGATCCGGCCACCCTCAGGCTGGTGTTCGGCACGGTTCCGGCCGCGGTGGAACACGCGCTCGCCGAGGGCAAAGCGGTCGCCACCGACTGCGCGCTGATCGGACACGGAAGGATCGCATTCCTCCATGAGGGCATGCTCCAGGACGTGGTCTCGAAGACCGACATGCCCGCTCCTATCACTCTTTCGGCCGTTCTCGCAGAGCGCCCGCGCTACTTCGGCATCCCTTCGATCCTGCTCCCACCGGCGTCGCTCGGGCGCCTTGGATTGACCGCGGTGCCCGGCCAACCGATCATCGCGACTACCCGCACCCCCACGAAGGCGGAGGAGCGCGGGTTCGCCGACGCGTTGGCCGATCGCTATCCGGACGCTGAGGTCTCGGTGCAGGTCGAGCGTGGTTACCAGTCAGACAACGCGCTCGTGCTAGCGGTTCTGACCGGCGCCTGTGCGTTCGTCACGCTGATCGGCACTGCCATCGCGGTCGCGCTGTCCGCGGCCGAGGCCCGCTCCGACCACGCCACGCTGCTTGCCGTGGGCGCCGACCCACGTCGGCGTCGGGGTCTCGCAATGGCGCAGGCAGCGACGGTCAGCTTCCTCGGGGTGGGGCTCGGCGTCGTGCTCGGCGGGATCGTCGGCGCTGCCATGCTCGGTGCCGATATCAGGCGCCCGCTGCTCGCGCCCTGGGCCACACTCGGCCAGATCGTCATCGGGATTCCGCTGCTCGGCATGCTGATCGCCGGGTTGTTCACCAGGTCGCGGCTGCCGATGGTGCGCCGGATGGAGTAAACGCCAGTAGTTGCGGGCGGACCCTGTCCTTGGTCAGGTTCAAATCGCTGCGGGCAGACCGAAGCCTCGGAGGGCATCGGGGGTGAGGAAGGTGATCATCTCCTCAATGTGGGCGCCACGCAGTGTGAGTACGTTGACCGCGTGCGGTACGAATGTTTGCGCTTTGTGGTCCCAAAGGTAGGCACCAAATGCGATCTGTCCGTTAGCGCGCGTCGGAACCAGACGCCAGCGATTAGTCGCTGCGAGCGGCACCCGGCGGAGAAAGGTCATGACCTCGTCTCGGCCGGCGTACCAGGTAGGCAGCGGTGGCATCGCCATCCTCGCGTCCTCGGTCAGCATGGCGACGAGCGCGTCGACGTCGTTGCGTTCCCATGCGGAGACATAGCGATCCACGACCTCGCGCAGCGCGGTGTCGCCAAGCGATCGCAGCGTCGCTTGCTGGCTCTGGCTCGGCAGTCGTCGGCTGACGGCCGCATGTGCGCGCTGCAATGCGCTGTCAACCGAAACCGGTGTCGTTTCCAGCGCTTCGGCGGTTTCCCGGGCCGAGAAGCCGAGCACATCACGCAGAATCAGAACCGCGCGCTGTCGCGCCGGCAAATGCTGGACGGCCGCGACAAACGCGAGTTCGACGCTTTCGCGCTGCTCGTAGCGAGCATCCGGGCCGAGCAGACCGTCCTCGAGTCCGATCCGCTCCTGCGGATACGGCTCGAGCCAGACCGATTCGGCCGCTGGTTCCCCGGGGCCGTCGTGTGGGTCGGCCGCGGGGCCGTAGTCGATGGGCAGCACCCGCTTCGGCCGTCGCTCGATCACCTTCAGGCAGGCGTTAGTGGTGATCTTGTACAGCCAGGAACGAAACGAGCTCCGTCCCTGGAACCCTGGCAGCCCACGCCAGGCGCGCAGCAGCGCCTCTTGCAGCGCATCCTCTGCGTCCATGGTCGAACCGAGCATTCGATAGCAGTGCGCATGGAGCTCGGCTCGGTACGGCCCGACCAGGCGCCCGTAGGCATCTTCGTCACCCGCCCGGGCGGCGGCGAGCAGCTCGTTCTGGTTGTTCGCCATCGTGGCCAGGCGAACGGATCTGGTTCCGCCCTCAGATCCAGTCGTCATCGCTTGTGCTCCCAGAACGCGACCTCTCCACCGGCAGGGCTTGAGACGACGCTACGCCACCCCGCGGGTCCCTCGCGGGGCTCAAGCAGCACTGCCGCACCGAGTCGGCGCGCATGCTCGGTGAATTCGGCGACCTGGTCGACCTCTACGTACGGCAGCCACAGTGGTCGCCTGGCGCCGCACTCGACGATGCCACCGCCGATGCTGCCACCTAGCTCAAGCGCAAGGTACGACCCGGATGCCGTGTCGATTGGCTCCGGGCGCCAGTGGAGGAGCCGGGCGTAAAAGGCGCTCGCCCGAGCCTGATCACCGGTGTGAAGCTCGAGGTGAATGACTGGGCTCGAGCCTGGCGGATTCATCTTCATCTCTCTTTGGATCGGTGCGGCGCTCCGACTCCATCGTCGCGGAGGGAGGTCTGCCGCCTGGTCGCCTGGTGATCCGAGCCCAGGCTGGTATGGCGCTGGGCTCGGATCACTCAAGATCGGGTTCTAGTCGCCGAAAAGGCGATAGGAACCGATTTCATGAGTTGAGCTCACACGCGGATTCTCTTCGCAGCGGTCCTCGATGTCTTTCTGGAAGCGCTTGAACGCCTCGACCTCTAGGAGCGGGCTCTGCCCGTCCTCGGTGTCGATCGAGGCGAGGTGGATGAAGCTCACCCCGTCGTCGAGCTGGAAGGTCGCATAGTGAAGTCCGCTGGGCTTCTTGTCGTCCAGTTCGGCGTAGACGGCCCGAATGAGTTCCACATTCTCCGCCGCACGCTCGGGCTTGACCTTGTAGCGAGCAATGAAGTGGTTCATTGAGAATCTCCTTGAGTAATCGGTGTGGTCGCTGACTGGCGGAGCTCCCCGGGCCACGTGCTCGCTGGTTCGTCGCCAACGGCGCCCAGCATGGGGAGCAGGAACCGCACGCTCAGCCCGCCCTATCCGCCTCGAGTACCGGAACGGCGCCCTCGATTTCGGCCGCTGTGACCTTGCGGCGAGAAAGGGTGGCAGTTACCGGCAGGGCAAGGAATGCGACCGCCGCGCAGACCCAGAAGGCCCACTGGAAGCCGCCGGTGAGCGCCGCGGTGAGGGTGTTCCCCTCGCCGATCAGCGTTTTGAAGTGGGTGGCGGCGACCGTCGACGCAATCGCGACGCCTATCGCCCCGCCGAGCTGCTGCGAGGTGTTGAGCAAGCCGGAGGCGAGCCCAGCCTCCTGTTCGGAAACGCCGGTGAGGCCCGCGATCGAGACCGGGATGAAGCCAAAGGCTGTGCCTGCACCGGCGATGAAGAACGGTCCCGCCAGGGCGCTCCAGAAGTGTCCATGCAGCGGCACTTGAGTCGCCCACAGTGCACCGCCGCCCACCAGCGCCATGCCGATGGCCATGACGGGCCCGGCCGAGAGGCGAGTGACTAGCACCTGGGAGAGGCCCGCGAGGGCGACGGAGGTGAGTGACGCTGCCAGCCACGCGGAACCGGCCTGGAGCGCCGAATAGCCCATCACCTGCTGCATGTAGAGGGTGCCGATGAAGATGAAGGCGAAGAAGCTGCCGCCGAGCAGCATCCCCACGGTGTTCGCGACCGCGACCGTCCGGAGCCGGAAGATCTTCAGCGGCATCAGCGGAGTGTCGATCCGCATCTCCACGATCAGAAAGGCGAGGAGCAACGCTGCCGAAACTACGAGAAGTGTGACTGTACGGGCCGATCCCCACCCCACCTCTGGTGCTTTCGAAAGCGTGTAGACAAGCAGCAACAGCCCACCCGTCACGGTGACGGCGCCGAGCGGGTCGAAGCGGCGGCGGACAACGTCGAGCCTGCTCTCCGGGACAATGCGGGGAGCGAGCAGCAATGCGCCGACCCCGATCGGCACGTTGAGGAAGAAGATGTACTCCCAGCCCGCGTACCGGGTGAGCAGCCCGCCGGTGATCAGGCCGATCGTTGCCCCACCAGCGCCGATCCCGCCCCACAGACCGAGCGCCTTATTCCGCTCGGCGCCCTCGGCGAACATGTTCATCACGATCGAAAGCGCAGCAGGCAAGACGACAGCCGCACCGAATCCCTGCAACCCGCGCATCGCGATCAGGAAGCCTTCGCTCGTGGCCAGCCCAGCGCCGAGCGATGCGGCGGTGAACACCACCAGGCCGAGCATGAAGATCCGCCGTCGACCGAGCAGATCCGCGGCACGACCGCCGAGCAAGAGGAAGCCGCCGAAGGTCACGCTGTAGGCGGTCACCACCCATTGCAGGTTGGACTCGGAGAAATGAAGCTCGCGGCCGATGGTCGGCAGCGCGACGTTGACAATCGTGAGATCCACGATCGTCATGAAGTACGACACAGCCAGCACAGCGAACGCGCGCCAGCGATGAACCGGTGCCTTCAACTCGGTGGTCATCTCAACCTCATGCGGACGTCGTCTCGTCTACGGGCGATTCGGCCCGCCATCCTTGGAGATAGAGATCCGGCGAGAGGCAGCGATCCATCGTCAGCTCGGGGAGAATTAGCTAACTAGCTCGCACGGACCCGCTGACCTGCACGAACGATGATCGGATCTGTCGGTCGTGGGCAATTGATCCGTCGGGCGTCGTGACGCCTGCTCGCCCAGCACGGATCGTTGGCAATGCGGTGCCGGCCTGCGTTCTTGAAGCCGACCCCGCGGACAGGGCAGCATCGCACTTGCTGGCCCGTGTCCGGCGCGTACCTCTGGCCTTGCAGGCCCTGTGCGACCGGATGTCCTCACGTCTCCGACCGGAAGCAGGTGCAAAGTGGCTGAGCCTGGCACTACGGGACGACCGTCGAGCGCGCTGCGACGGGTGCTCGTTCCTCTTGCCCTCGCTCAGTTCATCTGCAGCTTCGCCGGCTCCAATATGAACGTGATGATCAACGACATCAGCAAGGATCTCGACACGACAGTGGAAGGCGTCCAGGTCGCGATCACGATCTTTCTGCTTGTCATGGCCGCGCTGATGATTCCGGGCGGCAAGCTGAGCGACCGGTACGGCCGGACTCGATGCTTCACCGTCGGCCTCGTCCTTTACGGCATCGGTGCCTTCTTGAGCGCGATCTCTCCCGGCCTGGGCATCCTCATCCTCGGCAACTCGATCTTCGAGGGAGTAGGCACGGCCCTGCTCATCCCACCCGTCTACATCCTCACCACGCTGCTGTTCACCGAGGTCACCTCACGGGCCCGCGCATTCGGCGCGATCAGCGCGCTGGGAGGCATCGGGGCCGCCGCCGGGCCGCTGATCGGTGGCCTCATCACCTCGGCCATCAGCTGGCGGGCAGCCTTCGTCTTCCAAGTGTTGGTCATCGTGGTGATCGTCTGGCTGAGCCGCCAGATCCGTGATCCGCTGCCACCGGATCCCAGCCGCCCCTTCGATGCTGGCGGGGCGATCCTCTCTGCCGTCGGCCTCGTCCTCCTGGTGATGGGCATCCTGGCGGCGGACAACAACCTCTGGCTGATGCTCGCCTTGATTCTCGCCGGCGTCCTCGTCCTTGCGCTGTTCTTCCGATCGGTGCGGGCCAAGGAGCGCGCCGGCGAAGAGCCGTTGCTGCCGACGAGCCTGTTCCGTAACCGCACCTCCAACCTCGGCCTGGTCACCCAGAACACGCAATGGCTGCTGCTCACCGGCGTGTCGTTCGTTGTCTCTGCCTTCCTTCAGGTGGTCCGCG
>Ga0066905_100000164_pt1 | contig 14501 bp, 14 predicted proteins | sample PanSoiMetaPlot36_FD_67483 | JGI IMG/M metagenome (GOLD analysis project Ga0066905, IMG submission 67483) | Tropical forest soil microbial communities from Panama analyzed to predict greenhouse gas emissions - Panama Soil Plot 36 (version 2) | ecosystem: Environmental > Terrestrial > Soil >... | reverse complement strand
CCGGTCACGTCGAACAGTACGGCGATCGGCAGGCTGGTCGGATGCTCCTCGGAGTCGCGCGCCTCGCGCACGGTGACGCCAAATGGGTCGAGGCTAGGGTGGGCAATCCAGTCGTCGCGATGACGGGTGGTCCGCATCCGGCTGTCGTAGTCGAACGCGTCCGCACCGGTTGCGGCCCGGTAGGCGGCGGCTGCGGCGTAGGTGTTGGTGGACCATCGTCCGCTTCCCATCTCAGTCCTCCTTCTGGTGTGCGGTTCCGGGATCTCCGGTGGCCGTGGTAGTCGTCGCGGGCACCGAGTGTCCGCTCCGAGGCAGGTCGGCAGGCAGGTGGAATGGGCGGAACCGTCGGGGGCCGTACATTCTGTGGAGCAGCTCATCGAGCTCCTCAAGGAGCGCCCAGGCGTCCGACGGCCGACCAGCCGGGTTAGTGCGGGTGCAGCCGGCGATGAACGCCTGCATCGGCTTCGGCGTGCGTTGGCCCATGAGCAGTGCCATCAGCCGGGAGGCCAGGTAGATATCGGTTGCGGCCGTCGCCGACTGCTTGGCGAACACCTCGGACGGGTACAGCATCCGACGCGCCGTGACCACGGCGGTGATGGGTGCGCCGGGGTAGCAGGCGGTGTCAACCGCATAACACCAGTCGACGAGTACCAGCCCGTGCTCGTCGGGTTCGACGAACACGTGCTCCGGAACGACGGCACCGTGCACGATGCCGGCTCGGTGAGCGGTCCCGATGGCGACCAGTAGCCGCCGCCACATCCAAGCCGCGTCCCGGGGGTCGAGCCCACCGGGGAAGGTGTCGAGAAGCTGCGCGAAGCTGACGAACCCGTCGATTCGCTGCAGCACGGTTGTACGCCGGTGGATGCCGGTGTCCGCCTGCCGGTGGGTGAACGCGTCAAGCAGCTGTGGCAGGTATGGCGCGAAGCGTGGGTCGCCGTGACTCGCAATCCGCCCCAGCGCATGCGCCTCGGCCTCGATCAGGTCGTTGTGCCGCGGATCGCGGGTCACCTTCCAGACCGCGGGCACGGTGGCTGTCGGGACGCCCGTGGGCGCACCGCTGCCGCGGCGAGGATGGGCGTGGTCGGCGGCGTATACGTTGGCGATGTCGCCTTGGGCCAGCAGTGGTCCGACGCTAACCGTGCCGCGACCTGTGCGCACCGTCACCCTCGTGGTAGTGGCGGTCGTGAACTGGGCGTACAGCTGGCTCAGCCGGGCAAACAGGGCGTGTGCGCGTGCTGCGTCTGGTGCGACATCGGGGTGCACCAGCCGGGCGAGACGCCGGTACCTATGGATCGCGCCGGTGAGATTTCCGTCCGCGGCGATGGGGCCGAAGAGGTCGATCGGGTTGGCGGCCGCGTCGAGGATGGCCGCAGCGCTATCGAAGTCCACCGCGTTGGCCGGCCGGGTCATCGGATCTGCTCCTCGGTCGCGCTGCGCAGCAGCGCCGGGTGCAGAAGCCGTGCGTCGCCGGCGTGGTACAGCTGTGAGCGCGGCCCGCCCCGCGCGCCGCCGCGTTCGGTGGTGGCACCGGCGGATTCGACGAACCCCGGAACCGAGAGCACCTTCCGCCGGAAGTTGGGCGCGTGCAGCCGCTCGCCCCAGACCGTCTCGTACACCTCGCGCAGCTCGCCGATCGTGAAGTCCTGATCGACGAACGCCGTGGCCAGTGGCGTGTACTCCAGCTTCGAGCGGGCCCGCTCCAACCCGTCAACCAAGATCCGGGCGTGGTCGAACGCGAGCCGGCGACTAGTGCCGGGACGCTGGGTGGCACGGCGGCCGGCGACGAGATCGGCGGGGCTGGGCAGCCCGAGCTCGTCCACCGGCACCCAGGCGGCGGCTGCCGCATCCGAGCCGGCCCGTGGGGTCGGCAGCTCCGGCGCGAACGCCAGATATGCCACGGTGACGACCCGCATCCGCGGGTCACGGTCGGGATCGCCGTAGGTCGCCAGCTGCTCGAGGTAGACGCGGCCCAGCGACTTCAGGCCCGCCTCCGGGTGCCCGTTATCAGCCAACAGCCCGGTTTCTTCCGCAAGCTCGCGGGCAGCGGCCTGCTCCAGCGTCTCCTCGTATTGGCGGCCGGCACTGTCCGTGTGCGTCTTGATGAACCCACCGGGCAAGGCCCAGCGATCGGCGAACGGGGGCTCCGCCCGCTGTACCAGCAACACGTTGAGCCGGCGGTCGAGGATCGTCAGGGCAACGACATCCACGGTGACGCCGACCCGGGGGTATGCCGCTGGGTCGTAGTCAGCAAGAAACCGCTCCTCCGCCTCTGAGCGCTCGGTCATCGGGCAACTCCCTCGATTAACTCACGCAGAGACTAACTCATAGTGAGATTAACTTGCAAGATGCCGGCAACGCCGTGCTCGCGGACGAACTAGTCGCGTCCGCGGGCGGCAGGTCGAGGGGTAAGCCGAGTCGTGGTCGGCAAGGCGCCTTCCAGGGCTAGCGCCGACAGTCCGGCCGCGAGCGCGACGCCGGCGGCGCCCAGCATCGCCGCGGGTGGCGACACGCTGAGCACCTGCGTTCCCAAGGTCGGCGCCAGGGCCAAGCCAAGCCACCACGACAGCCCGATCGTCGCCATGTAGCGGCCGCGTAGCGCCGCCGGGGCCAGATCGGCGACCAAGGGCATCAGCACGGTCGTGTAGAAACACTCGCCGACGCCAATCAGGATCGCGGCGGCCAGCAGCGCGGGGTAGGCATAGGTTCGACCGAGGTTGCCGGCGCTGACGACGAGAAAGCAGGCCAGGACGAACGTCAGCGCGGCGATCGCCATTGTGACCGCACGCCGTCGACCCTCGGCGAGCCGTGCCATCGGCAACTGGGCGACTACGACAGTGATCGCGTTCGCGGTCAGCATCAAGCCGATCACGCGCGGACCGGCACCGATCTCGCCGCTCACGTAGGGCGGCACGATCCAGGTGAAGACTCCCCAGCCGACCGCGATCATGGCGATGTTCGTCAGTGCCAGCCGGATCGCGGAACCTGCGGATGACCTGCGCCACTGGCACCTGCGCAAGGTCATAGAAGCGTAGCCCGAGTCCGGATCCACCATGGCCGGCACGAGCACGCCGACATCGTGATAGTGCCGAAGGGCCTTGACGCTGAGCTGAGTCATCCGGGAGAAGTCGCCGATGGCGACCCGCACGCTCATTCCTGACCCTCCCGGCCGGTCTGCGCAAGCGTCTCGCGCACCATCTCCTGCTGCGTCTCACCGTTGCGGTGACTTCGGACGAAGCTCATGAGCCGACCGTCGACCCTCCGGTAACCGGAGAGTCAACGGGCACCAAAAGGTAGTCGTCAGTCCGCCATCCCGCCGGCCGCACCGGTCATGAACTCGGCGAGCTCGGACGCGAGGGCGGTCCGTGCCTGCGCAGTATCGATCTGCCGGACCTGGTACCTGGACAGTAGGTAGTGCAGCCGTTCGGGCGCGACGCCGACCAGGGCGGGCACGATCGCGCGCCCGAGTGCCCAGGCAGCACCGGCTTCGCGATGCAGAGCCGGCTCATCGACAGAGGACGGCCCGATGACGGAGACGAGGACAGCAGAGGTGGCCAGCCCGCGACGCCAGTCGTCGCCCTCGGTCGAGATGGTCAGCACCGGTCGCTCCACTGCCAGGCAGGTAAGCGAGGCTGCGCCAAGCTGCTCCACGAGTTGACCGACCACAGCCGCGTCCGCTGCGTCGTGGCTCACCAGCAGGTCACGCTCAGTCAGTGGTACCGCCGGCCAGCGAGCCGCCGGAGTGTCCATGAAGTCGAAGAATCGCGCGGACACTTCCTCGTCCCGCTCCAGCTCGCGGCGCAGCTGCAACGCCACCGCCATGGTGCCCGCTTCCGCATCGCCGATGCGGCTTGGGGCGTCCCGATGCACTGCCAGCAGGACTCCAGGGCGCGGAACTTGAGCCACCCTCGCGGCCCCTGGTAGCCGCTGGAGATGCCAGGAGAACATGTCGTACTCGTCCGCGTCCGTGGACATATGCGAACCGCTCTCGGCCCGTTGGAAGTTGTAAACAGCGGCGTTGGCCCCAACTACCGCGCGTAAGGTCTCGCCGGTAGTGGTCTGGTACCTGCCGGTGCGCCAGGCTGTCCCGTCGTACAGCACGGCAAACAGTTCGCGCATCATGCGACGTCCCCCGACTCCCGGATCCCGGTGACGATCGGGGCGAGCTGCGCGGCGAGTGCTTGTGCCGCCCCTCCGGCCGTGTCAGTGACGTCCGTCGCGATGACAGCGTGGGGTAGCAACGCCCGCAACGACGTAGGCATGTCGTTCGGCTCTAGACCCACCACCGTCGGAATGACTGGTCGGCGCAGAGCCCACATCGCTCCCACCTCGGCCTGTACCCAATCACTGTGCGCCGACTGTGGTGTCAGCAGAATCACACCGGCACGCGAGCTGAGCAGCGCAGCTCGCAGCTGCTCGGCCCAGAGCCGACCCGCCGCCAGCGACATCTCGGCGAGGAAGCACGCCACATCGAACGCACGCAGCGCACCGACGAGGCTGGCTGCGAAGGGCCCGTCCTGCGCCGAGTAGCTCACAAAGGCGTCGAAGTGGAACAGCGGCGCAGCCGGCCGGGTCGCATCGGGGCCGCGAAGGAAACGCCGCAGTCTCGGGCCATAGGTGTCGTTCTGCATCACGCTGGAGCGGATCCCGAGCATCAGGCCCTGCGACGCAACATTTTCTCCCCCGAGATGCACGGCCACCACCACCCCCGGCTCGGGCACCTGTGCGACCGTAGTGCCGACCGGTAGCTGCTCCGACTCCCAGCCAAAGAAGAGGCAGTCCGCTGCCCGGACCTCCACGTGGTCCTGCGGGTCGTCCTCCTGAGCGTTGACGGCACCCACGACGCCGTCGACCAGTGCAGTCAGCTTGTGCGTCTCTGGCCAGTCCACCCAGAGAGCGAACCGAACTCCATCGGCGTAAAGGATGACAAAGACGCGTCGCAGTTGTGAGCCGACTGGCTCCGACATGGCGGCCTCCCCCCGCAAAGTAGCGATTCAAGTCTGGCAGGTACCGGGCGCGCCGGGCAGACTCCTTGCAGAGACGCCAGACACCCTGGATGGAGTGCCGTGAGCGGATCGCAATTCCCGGCGGATCAGTCGTATTCCGCAATGTCGTTAGCCAACGACAGCTACGACTGGTACCGCAGCCATGCCATCCGGGCGAGGCAGTTGTACAAGAGCAGCGAGACCCTGGTGCTCGTGCTGGCCGCGGCCATCCCGGTCAGCGCGGCGATCTGGCCCGGGAACGCGGTTCCGGCGGCGGTACTCGGGGCCTTGGTGGTCGTCCTGACCGGCGCAAGGTCCATCTTCCACTGGCAGGAGAACTATCTGCGCTTCAGCAAAGCGCGCGAGGCAGTCGAGGCCGAGCGACGGACCTACCGCATCGGCGCGGCGCCTTATGACGACCCGGCTACCCGCGACGCCGCACTTGCGGCCAGGGTCACCGGCATCGAACAGGAGGAGATGGCGGGCTGGATCGAAGTCGCCTCGCAGCGGCCCGGCGTCGCCGGCAACGGTGAAGGTTGATTCCTGCCTAAGTGTCGGGAGGTAGGCCCAGCGGCCGGCCGGCCCGACGTCAATGTCTCATGCGCGACCGGGTCCGCGAGCGTTCTCGAAGGAGTACTGTTTCCGGCCATGACCGTGGACGAACCTCAGTCGGACCAGGGTCCGACACCGCCACCCGCGACCTCGGGGCCGCCCGCCCAGACGCCACAGCAGCCCCCGCCACCGACGTCACCAGTCGCGCCGGCGAGGCCGTGGCAGCAGCCGGTTGGTGTGGTGCCGGACAAGCTAAGCGACGTCTACTACCGCACCGGCCTCACCATCTTCCTGATGATCATCACGCTCGGGATCTGGGGCATTTTCTGGACCTACCGAACGAGCGAGGATCTCAAGAAGTACAACGGTGACGGCCTAGGTGGCGTCCTTGGCATCGTGCTCTATCTGTTGATCTCCATCGTCCTTATGTTCACGATCCCGAACGAGATCAAGAACATGCACGAGCGAGACGGCCGGCCGAGCCCGATCACCGCCGTTTGGGGCCTCTGGTTCCTGCTCCCGCTTATCGGCAACATCGTCTGGTATGTCAAGGTGCAGCGGGTACTGAACGACTTCTGGTTGAGCAAGGGTTCACGACCCGCCTGATGCGCCCTCGGTCGCGAGCGCGATGAGCAAGGTCCAGGTTCGGCCGGTGTGACCTCAGTTCAGCGCTAGCAGTCCGGCGCTTGTTGGCTGGAAACCGCAGGCGCCGTAATAGAACGCAGCCAGATGATCGTCGAAATCCACGTGCAGATATTCACAGCCCGCTGCCGTGGCGCCCTGCCGCGCGTGATCCACGAGTCCGGTGCCGATGCCTTGGCCTCGTGCTGCGACCGCGACCATGGTGTCTTGCAGCCAGGCGTGGACCAGGCCGTCCCAGAGGACGTTGACGAAGCCGACGAGATCGGCGCCCTCGCGCACTACGACCCAGCCGAGGCTGTGCCGGTGAACCAGTTGGACCCAGTTCCACTCTGACTCGTCGAACACTCTGGTGCCGAACGCTTCAGCGTGCAGCACGTTGACTTCCTGGTTGGTGAAGTCGCCCCGCCATTGATAGGTCACCGTCATGGGAGCAAAACCTAGTTCCGCGCGCGCTCGACGACGACTGCGGCTGATCTCCACTAGTGCAACCGGCCCCGCTGAGCGCGGCGTCATGTCTGCGACGGCGGCCGACACAGATGGATGTCATCCACGGAGGTTGCATTGAAGATCCGAATACCACAGGTTCTGCTTGTGGTCGCTGCGCTCACCGTGAGCGGCGCTGTGGCGGCGCCGGCGGTGGCGACGGAAACCCCCCGATTAAACGAGGCCCAGCTAAGGGAAGCGCTGACCACGCTCAAGGGTCACCATGCCAGCGACGCTCGGATCGAAGCCGAGCTCGGGCTGGTCCACGTGTCCATCCCGACCACGGCCGCTATGCCGCTCGACCACAATGACAATGTCACCGTCACCAAACCCCAGCTCTACTACTTCCCCGGCCGCTACGACGCGGGCCAGCCTCCGGTATGGATCGCGTCGAGTACGTACCGCTGGAATAACGAGGATTGGGGCGGCACGAAGTGGAGTACGCCGCCGTTCTGGCCGTGGGAAGACCCCCCGCCCGACGAGGGCTCGCCCGGTATCGATGATCGCCGCGTCGACGATATCGGTGGACCCGACCGGTTCGGCATGCTGCTCTCCGAACAGGTCATCCCGCGTGGGGCGTCGGCCATGTTCTGCTCTACCGAGGGAGCATGTCGGACCGTGACCAACCTGGCGAATCCAGACTTCGGGACTGGTGCATCGTTCAGGATCCAGGACAGAGAGCTGGACGAGTGCACAGAGACCGTCCTGTTTGGCATTTGGTGCTGGCGCACCGGATACACAGCGGATACCGGCGTTGTCGCCTACTCGTTCGACTGGCTGTCGCCCGGCTGTCACATGTTCGCTGCGACCTACGCGCACACGTGGAATGAGACCGAGATCACCTCCTGGGGGCCGAGTGCGGGCTATCCGCTCGCTGTGGGGATCTCGGTTAGCTACTCCAACGTCAGCGAGGGGGACGACTGGTCCAGCCCAACAACGCTGCGCGCATGCGTCGCCCGCACGGCAGGCAATCAGTGGATCGTGACCGGTGGCGACGGAGTCAGTGCCAGTCCCCCGAGGGTCATGCCGGGTGGCGGCGGCAGTTCGCCACCCGCGCCGCCATCCGGCCTCGCGGTGAAGCGCAATGACTACAACCGCAACAGCGTCAGCGATGTAGTGGGGATCCGCACGTCCGATGGCTGTCTGGCCGAGTGGTCAGGTAACGGCAACGGCGGCATGGACTACATCGGCGATATCGGCTGCGGCTGGGACAGCTACACCGAACTGACCGCCGTCGGTGACATCAACCGAGACAGTGTTGGCGACCTGGTCGCGATCAGGAAGTCCGATGGCTGCATCGCCCGGTGGACAGGTACCGGCACGGGTGGGTTCGCCTACATCGGCGACTACGGCTGCGGCTGGAACAGCTACGCCGAGCTCACCGGCGCCGGTGACATCAACCGGGACGGCGTCGCCGACCTGGTCGCCGTGCGCAAGTCGGACGGGTGCATCGCGCGCTGGATGGGCAACGGCAACGGCGGTCTCGACTACGCCGGCGACTACGGCTGCGGCTGGAACAGCTACGCCGAACTGACCGGTGTGGGCGATCTCAACCGCGACGGCATCGGAGATCTGGTCGCAGTCCGGAAATCGGATGGCAAGCTGGCCCGGTGGTTCGGAACCGGAACCGGCGGGTTCAACTACGCCGGCGACTACGGCGGTGGCTGGGGCAGCTACGCGAACTTGGCCGGAATGGGTGACCTCAACCGGGACGGCGTCGGCGACCTGGTCGGCATACGCAAGTCGGACGGGTGCATCGCGCGCTGGACAGGCAACGGCAACGGCGGTCTCGACTACGCCGGCGACTACGGCTGCGGCTGGTCGAGCTACACGATCGCCTAGCCCACTGACCGACTCAGCTGAGGGCTTCGGTGTGCCTGGCAGTTCGCTCGTCAGCGCGCCGAAGCCCTAACTGTTGCGCTTCGGTAGCCTCGAATCCATGTGCTGACGTTGGAGGCGGGATGGCACAGGCACCGGCGTTGGACCCGGTCGAGACCCCAAAGGTACCGGTGAGCAATACCTACCACGGGGTCACGGTGACGGAGGACTACCGGTGGCTGGAGGATGCCGGGGCGGACCAGACGAGGTCCTGGACCATGGCCCAGGACCAGCGCACTCGTAGCTATCTCGAGAACCTGCCCGGCTATGGCGCGGTCCGTCGGCGGGTGGAAGAAGTCCTGAAGTCGGAGTCGGTCAGGTACGACGCCGTCGCGCGCGCCAGCTCGGCGTATTTCGCGCTCAAGCACCATCCCCCGAAGCAGCAGCCGTTCCTGGTGGTACTGAGCAGCCTCGACGACGTGTCAGACGAGCGCGTCCTGGTCGACCCAAATGAGATCGATAACAGCGGCTCGACAACGATCGACTGGTACCGGCCCTCCCCAGACGGCAGCCTGGTCGCGGTGTCCCTGTCCTCGCACGGCACCGAGGACGGCACGGTGCATGTCTACGAGGCCACGTCGGGCGAGCTCACCGGGGTCACGGTGCCCAGGGTCAACGGTGGCACGGCCGGCGGTTCCCTCGCCTGGGCCGGTGACTCCGCCGGCTTCTGGTACACCCGGTACCCGTCGCCCGACAAGCGCCCGGAACACGACGTCGACTTCTACCAGGAGGTCTGGTACCACCCGCTCGGCAACTCGCTAGCGGACGACCGCCGCGAGTTGTCGGCCGTGTTCGCCGACGACCGGATCGCGGAGAATTTCCTGAGCTCCTCCCCCGACGGGCTCTGGGTGATGGACCGGGTCCAGAAGGGCGACGGCGGCGAGTGGCAGGTGTTCGTCCGCGCGCAGCGGGGTGCTGACTGGTGGTTGGTCGCCGACCTGGACGACCGGGTGGCCCATGCCGCTTTCGGTCCCGGGGCGCTGTACCTGCTGTCCCGGCTGGACGCTCCGCACGGGAAGGTTCTGCGGCTGCCGCTGGAGGCCGAGGCGACCGTCGCCCAGGCTGTTGTGGTGGTGCCCGAGGCGGAGGTCCCGATCGAAGGGCAAGCGGTGACGTCGCCGAACGCCGGGGGTGGTCTGGCGGTGACGGACAACCGGCTGTGGCTCGTCGGCATCGACGCGGGCCTGTCCTCGCTGCGGCTATTCGACCTCGACGGCACGCCGGCCGGGCCGGCCGAGGTTCCGGCCAACTCCTCGGTCTACGGCCTGGTCCGGCTGGACGGGCTCGAGGTTGCCTACGCGACTGAGTCGTTTACACAGCCGCGGTCGTGGTGGCGTGCGTCCGGGCAGTCGCCGCGCCGTACCGCCCTGGTAACCAAGACCCCACTTGACTTCTCCGGCCTCGAGGTGCGCCGGGAGTTCGCGACCTCGGTCGACGGCACGCAGGTGCCGGTGACCCTGATCATGCGGCCAGGATTACCTCACGACGGCACCATGCCCGCTCTGCTCACCGGCTACGGCGGCTACGGCATCTCCCTCAAGCCCCGGTTCGACCCGACTTCGCTGCTGTGGCTGGAGCAGGGCGGAGTGCTCGCGATCGCGCACACCAGGGGCGGCGGGGAGTACGGCGAGAGCTGGCACCACGCCGGTCGGCTCGCGACCAAGCAGAACGTCTTCGACGACTTCGCCGCCTGTGCCCGGTTCCTGGTCGACTCGCAGGTGACCACGACCGAGCGGCTGGCGATGATCGGCGGCTCCAACGGCGGTTTGCTCATGGGGGCGGTGCTCACCCAGCACCCAGGCATCAGCCGCGCCGTGGTGGCGATGGTGCCGGTCCTGGACGTGCTCCGGGTGGAGTTGCACCCCAACGGCGCCTTCAACGTGACCGAGTTCGGGACCGTCCAGGACCTGGAGCTGTTCCGCGCAATGCGTGCCTACTCTCCGTACCACAACGTCGAGGACGGGGTGGCGTACCCCGCCGTACTCCTCACTGCCGGTGAGTTCGATCCCCGGGTTGACGCTTACCACGCGAAGAAGATGGCGGCTCGACTTCAGGCAGCAACCTCGTCCGGCCAGCCAGTGCTACTGCGTGTCGAGGCGGGAGGGCACGGCCTCGGAAGCTCGCTGGACCAGCGGGTGTCCGAGCTCGCCGACGTGTATGCCTTCCTATTCGACCGGCTCGGCATCGACTATCAGCTGCGCAGTGACGACATGCTGGCATCGCACTGAGCGGACCGTGCCACCGCGATCGCTCCGCGAATCTGGATGACGTCTAACGAGCGGACGAGGCGCAGACTGTGCCAATGAGGCGAATGCTTCTGGCGGCGGTGACAACGTGTCTGTTGACCGGATGCACCAGCCTTCTGGGGAACAGCGCGGATGCATGCTCGGACCCGGCGAACAGGCCGGCCGAGGTCGTCACACAGCCGGACCTCACAGAGGTTTCCCAGAGTGCGTCGAACGTCGACCTGCAGGCCACAAGCAGCCTTGACGAGCGTGTCCGCTTGACCGTCAGATTCGACGACGCCGTGGCCTTGGACGTCTACCTGCCCGGCAAGCCGCGCAGATGCACAAGTTGGCCCGTCTACCAATACACGTACCGGCTGCCTACGGGTCAGGCGATCGTGACGGCTACAACGGACCGAGGACAGCGTGAAGCGACGACGCTCACGGTTGCCGGCCACAAGCGCTGGGTGGTTGTCCAGATTCAGGACGGGTTCCCGTTGGAACTCGACACGTGGAACAGCCAACCGCTATGGGGGTGACTGCCTTGTCTCGCCCACAACCCGCTGATCCATGGCGTGTTTGATTGTCCTACGGCTGGTGCCTAGCCAGGCTCGGTCGAGGCGTCGGGTGAGGAGCTTGCGTGCAATGACGACACCGGAGGAATCTGCGGACCGTACATCGACGGTTGGCCCGAGCCGCCACGTCGCCGACTTCTGGTTCGACCCGGTCTGCCCCTGGGCCTGGATGACCTCACGGTGGATGCTCGAGGTCGAACGGGTCCGTCCGGTGAGCACCCGTTGGCATGTGATGAGTCTGTCCATTCTCAACGAGGACACGGAGCTGTCCGAGCGCTACCGGCGGCTCATGGACGAGGCCTGGGGACCCGCGCGGGTCTGCATCGCCGCGGAGGAGGAGCACGGCCCGGAGGTCCTGCTGCCGCTCTACACGGCGCTGGGCATCCGCTTCCACGCCAGAAAGGAACCAAGAGACCGAGACACGATCGAGGCAGCGCTCGCCGAGGCCGGGCTTCCAGAATCGCTCGTCGATGTCATGGACTCAACCGCACACGACGACGCGCTGCGCCGTTCTCACCACGAAGGCATGAGCCAGGTCGGCGACGATGTCGGCACGCCGGTGATCAGTGTGAGTGGATCGGCTCTGTTCGGCCCCGTCGTCTCACCAACTCCGCGGGGCGAGGCAGCCGGCCGCCTTTGGGACGGGTTCCTGCTGGTTGCCCAGACGGATGGCTTCTTCGAGCTCAAGCGCTCGCGTACCCGAGCACCGATCTTGGAGCCGATCTGACGACCCTGGGCCGGCGCTACAGTGTCGGCGTGCCAGGAAAGGCTACTGCGTCATCTCCTAGCTGATCGGGTCCGATGTAGCGTCGGCGCGTGACCCGGGTTCAGTACTTCACCGCGTGCACGCTCGACGGCTTCATCGCCGACGAGAACCACTCTCTCGACTGGCTGTTCGAGGCTCCCCACAGCGCGGACGACGGAGCGTGGGATGAGTTCATCGGGGGTGTCGGGCCGATGGCCATGGGCTCGTCGACCTACGAGTGGGTACTGCGACGCTACGACCTGCTGGCCAACCCGCAGCCGTGGCACGACTTCTACGCCGACCGGCCGTGCTGGGTCTTCTCCCACCGCGAGCTGCCGACCATCCCGACCGCCACCATTCGCATCGTCTCCGGAGACGTCCGTCCTGTGTACGAGGAGATGGTCACCGCGCTTCCCGGCAAGAACGTCTGGATCGTCGGTGGCGGGGATCTGGCAGGCCAGTTCGACGATGCGGATCTACTCGACGAGGTTTGGCTGGGAATGCGTCCGGCGTTCCTGAGAGCCGGCGCGCCGCTGCTGCCGCGCCGGATCACTACCAAGCGCCTGACGCTGCGCGAGGTGAGACACACTGGTCAGCAGCTACGACTGATCCTCGATGTCGCCCGCCACAACTAGGCAGTGGTCGCGGTCGGCGTTTCATGGACTCCGGCCTGCAATGTCCGTCGGAATCGGGTCTCATCGTCCGGTGCCGCTCTTCCTTCGCTTGCCTTCTGTATCCGGCGCGTTCACGGAGCTTGAGGAGACTAGCCATCGGGCTCATCGACAGTTCGGCAGATAAGGAGGCGTGGCCTCCGTGGTGGACCGCCCTGAGGCTTGGGAAGGCCAACGGATCACCCGGAGAAATCTGCTGACGTACGTGGGGATTGGATCGACTCTGGTCGCAGCCGCCCCGCCCAGCAGCACCGCGTCCGCGCACATCGCTGAGGACGCCGTCGGCGCAGTGCCGCTGCGTGACGACTCGGTTGATCGGTGGTGGCGTGCCGGCGACCATCACGTCCACTCCGAGTACAGCGGCGATCTCGACACCAGCACCAACCCGCCCAAGTTCATCAAGGGCGCGGATGGGGTCTACCCGATCGTGACGAATGCGATCATGGCCAGGTTCTTCGGGCTGACCTGGGTGATGTGCACCGACCACGGCGGGCCGACGCACTCGAAGGTGAACCTGGAGCTGGCGTACCCGGATCTGCTGCGATCCCGATCCCTGGTGCCTGAGGTGTTGCAGTTCTGGGGGATGGAGTTCGACACGCCTGCCCACGATCACCACACGCTGATGATTCCCCGGCATGACGGCGAGGCCGAGCAGCTGTTCGAGATCGAGAGCCAGTTCTCCAAGCGGGATCCGTTCCCGACCGATCCCAGTCGGGACACCGAGGCGAAGATGATCGAGTTCCTGACCGCCGCTACGGGAATGAGTCCGCGGCCGCTGGTCATTGCCCACCATCCAGCGCGGTCCGCGCCGGGCCCGGGTGTGTACGGGCAGAACACGCCGCGGGAGTTCCGCCGCGCCAACCACCTGGCCCCCGATGTCTACATCGGATTCGAGGGGGCGCCTGGCCACCAGGCCGGCCCGCTGGTCGGCAATCCGCGCGGAGCGTACGGCAACTACCCGACGCACGGCGGCTTCGACCAGATGACCGCGCGGCTCGGTGGTCTGTGGGACTCGCTGCTCAGCGAGGGCCGCCGCTGGTGGATAACCGCCACCTCGGATTCGCACGTGCACTGGACTCGCGGCGGTGTCGACTTCTGGCCCGGCGAGTACTCCAAGACCTACGTGCTGGCGCGGCAGGACTACGCGGACGTCATGCACGCGCTGCGCAACGGTCGGATCTTCGTCACCACCGGCGACTTGATCACCGGGTTGGATGTCGTCGCGCACGCGTCGGGCCGGCGGGCGGGAGTGGGCGAGACCCTGGCTGTCGGCCAGGGACGCGACGTCCAGGTGGAGATCAGCCTGCGGCCGTTGGCCCGGGCGAACTTCAACGGTGATCGCCCGCAGCTGCGGCGGGTCGATCTCATCGTCGGACAGATCACCGGACCCAACCCCAACCCCGACGCGGACTCCAGCCCGACCACGAAGGTCGTCGCGAGGTTTGGTCCAGGCGACTGGCAGCAGCGCGGCGCAGCCCTGATAATGCGGCACCCGCTGCGAGACGTCGGGACGGACACCTACCTGCGGGTCCGGGGCACCAACACCGACGAGGCCGAACCGCTTCCCGATGCCGATGAGGACCCGTGGAGCGACCTGTGGTTCTACTCCAACCCGGTGTTCATCCGACCGACTTAGCCCAGCCGGGGCCGTGACCAGCTCAACGCTGGACCGCGATCGAGCTCCGGCGCCACGCGGCGAGGCCAGCGGCGAGACCTGATCCCGGGGGCGCGCGCCTCGTGATCTGCAG
>Ga0066905_100000163_pt1 | contig 14590 bp, 6 predicted proteins | sample PanSoiMetaPlot36_FD_67483 | JGI IMG/M metagenome (GOLD analysis project Ga0066905, IMG submission 67483) | Tropical forest soil microbial communities from Panama analyzed to predict greenhouse gas emissions - Panama Soil Plot 36 (version 2) | ecosystem: Environmental > Terrestrial > Soil >... | reverse complement strand
CTCGCTGCGGAATTCATCGCGCATGGCATGGATCGAGGCGATTACCGGCCCGGCCTGGATGCCGAGATTGACAAGCGTTGCCTCCGACAGCTGCAGGCTCGCCTCGATGGTCTCGGGTACCGCATCGGTGACGCCGATGCCGTAGAGATGGCGGGCGTGCGTCGCATCGCGAGCCCGTGAGACAATGGCAATATCGGGTCTAAGCTTGCGCACGATGCGAACGATTTCGTCGATCGCCGTCTGGCCATGGATGGTGACGATTACCGCTGTTGCCTGCGCCAGCCCGCAGCTCAGCAAAAACGCGGCGTTGACGGCATCGCCATAGTACACCTCCCGTCCGCGCCGGCGATATTCGGTGACCGCAGCCGGATCGCTGTCGACGGCGAGAAACGCCACCCGGTGTCGCTCCAGCATCTCGCACACGACTTGCCCGACGCGGCCGTGGCCGACCACGATTGCCCGCTTGCGCGTGTCGCTCGGCGGCGCCACGCTGAGGATGGGGTCCAGCGCCCGCCGCGCTTCCATCCCGGCGGTCAGCCGGCGCGCCAGCTGCGCCAACAGGGGAATGGTGGCCATCGTCGAGGAGGTGACCACCAGGGCAAAGCTGGCGGTGCTCGGCGCCACCAGCTGCAGCGCCGTTGCGAGCGCAATGATCACGAAGGCGAACTCGCCGCCGGGACCGAGCAGCAGCGCGGTTTCGATGGCCGCCGGCTTTGCCACGCGAAAGCTGCGCGCCAGGCCGACAACCAGGGTCGCCTTGACGACGATGAGGCCGACCACTGCGGCAGCGACCCACAACGGTTCACGCGCGAGTTCGCGGAAATCTAGGGTCATGCCGACGGTAAAGAAGAACACCCCCAGCAGCAGGCCTTTGAAGGGTTCGATTGTTGCCTCGATCGCCTTGCGGAACTCGGTTTCCGCCAGCAGCAAGCCGGCGACGAAGGCGCCAAGCGCCATGGAAAGCCCGGCCAGGCTGGCAATCACCGCCGTCCCGACGATGACGAACAGCGTGGCGGCGACGAACAGCTCGCTCGTCCCTGTCGAGGCGACCAGCCGGAACAGCGGCCGCAGCAGCAACCGGCCAACCGCAACGATCAGACAGATTGCCAGCACCGCCTGGGCCACCGCCAGCGCGAGGCTGGCACCAATGGCGCCGCCCCTGCTCTCACCCAGGATCGATACGAACAGCAGGATCGGCACCACCGCCAGGTCCTGCGCCAGCAGGATCGCAAAGCTGGTACGGCCGGTGGCGGTAGCAAGGCGCCGCTGATTGGCGAGGATCTCGATGACGATGGCGGTCGAGGAGAGCGACAGGCAGGCGCCGACGATGGCTGCAGCCGCCGGCTTGTAGCCGGCCGCCAGAATGATTGCGCCGAGCACGGCGGTTGACAGCATGACCTGCAGAAAGCCGAGGCCGAACACCAGCCGGCGCATGGTCAAAAGCCGCTCGAAGGACAGCTCCAGGCCGATCACAAACAGCAAAAACACCACGCCCAACTCGGCAATGGCCGAGACATTTTTGGCATCCACCACCGTCAGCCAGTAGAGGATCGGCACCTCGGCGATGAACGAACCAAGCCCGAGCGGTCCCAAAACCGCGCCGGCCGCCAAATAGCCAAGCACCGGGCTCAGTCCGAACCGGCGCACCAGCGGCACTACCACGCCGGCCGTGCCAAGGACGACCAGGGCGTCGCTGTAGGCGCTGAGATTAATGAAGGTAGCGGGCATCCGACCCTTGCCTCTGGGCGTGGCGCTGGCGCCGGCGTAGCCTTGGGTAAGGCGTTGCCTATTGCAAGGGCTATCTCGTGGCGGCTCCGGCGCGAGCGCGTGCCGGCACAGCCATGGTGGTTGCCGGGCTCAGGCCGCCGGGCCGCTCGCGCTAATGGCGGCGGGGATCAATAGGATTTCGGCAAGCCCAGCGCCTTCTCGGCCACGTTGCACAGGATCAGCTCACGACTGACCGGTGCGATGCGTGCGATCAGGCTTTCGCGCAGCAGCCGCTCGACGTGGAACTCCTTGGCATAGCCCATGCCGCCGTGTGTCAGCACCGCGGTTTCGCAGGCCTCGAAACCGGCCTCCCCCGCCAAGTATTTGGCGGCATTGGACTCGATGCCGCAGGCCTCGCCAGCGTCGTAGCGACGGGCGGCCTGGAGCATCATTAGATTGGCCGCGGCCAGTGCCATCCAGCACTTGGCCAGCGGATGCTGGATCGCCTGGTTTTGCCCGATCGGCCGCCCGAACACCACGCGCTCCTTGGCGTAGCGGGCCGCGCGCGTCAGCGCCGCGCGGCCAATGCCGACGGCCTCGGCCGCCACCAGGATGCGCTCCGGGTTGATGCCATGCAGGATGTACTCGAAGCCTCTGCCCTCCTCGCCGATCAGGTCGGCCGCGGGCACCGGCATGCCGTCGAAGAACAGCTGGTTTGAGTCGACGGCCTTACGACCCATCTTGTCGATGACCCGGGCCTCCACGTATTGGCGGTCGAGCCTGGTGTAGAACAGCGAAAGGCCGTGAGTTCGCTGCTTCACCTCCGCCAGCGGCGTTGTGCGTGCCAGCAGCAGCACGCGCTCGGCCACCTGCGCAGTCGAGATCCAGATCTTCTGGCCGTGGATCAGGTAGCCGGCGTTGCTGCGTACCGCGCGCGTGGTGAGCCGCGTCGTGTCGAGGCCGACGTTGGGCTCGGTCACCGCAAAACACGCCTTTTCCTCGCCGCGCACCAGTGGCGGCAGAAACCGTTGCTTTTGTTCCTCGCTGCCAAACACCACCACCGGATTGAGGCCGAAGATATTCATGTGAACGGCGGAGGCGCCGGAGAAGGCGGCCCCCGATTCGGCGATGGCCTGCATCATCACCGCGGCTTCGGTGATGCCGAGCCCGGAGCCACCGTAGGCCTCCGGGATGGCGATGCCGAGCCACCCGGCGTCGGCAAGCGCCCGATGAAAGTCGTGCGGAAAGCCGCCGTCGCGGTCTTTCTCCAGCCAGTAATCATCGCCAAAGCGGGCACAAACCTTCAGGATCGCGTCACGGATTTCCTGCTGCGCCGAGGTGAGGTCCAACGCCGTCATGGTGCCTCCTCGTCGGCCCCGACCACGCCGCTGCGCCGCAGTTCGCCGATTTCCGTGGCCGTGAAACCCCAGTCACCGAGCACGGCGTCGGTGTCGGCCCCGAGCGGCCGCGGCGGCAGGCCAAACTCACAAGCGCTGCGGCTGAAACGCGGCGCCGGCGCCGGCTGCAGCACGTCCTCGCGGCGGCAGAAGGTCGCGCGCGCCTGGTTGTGAGCATGGTGCTCGACCTCGGCCAGCGACAGCACCGGCGCGACGCAGGCGTCGCTGCCGGCAAACACGCGCTCCCACTCGTCGCGGGTGCGGGTGGCGATCACCTCGGTGAAGCGTTGCGCCAGCACCGGCCAGCCCTGCCGGTCGTGCTGACGAGGCAAGGTCGCCGGATCGAGGCCGAGTTTTTCCAGGAATTCGGCGTAGAAGCGCTGCTCGATGGCGCCGACCGACAGCCACTTGCCATCCTTGGTGCGGTAGACATTGTACCAGGGGGCGCCGCTGTCGAGCACGTTGACGCCGCGCTCATCGCGCCAGGATCCCTGTGCGTAGAGACCGTAAATCGGCGACATCAAATAGGCGGCGCCGTCGACCATGGCGGCGTCGACGATCTGGCCCTGCCCCGACTTCTGCGCCTCGATCAGCGCGCACACCACGCCAAAGGCCAGAAACATGCCGCCACCCCCGAAATCGCCCACCAGGTTGAGCGGCGGCATCGGTGGCTGATCCTTGCGGCCGATGGCGTGCAGCACGCCGGCTAGCGAGATGTAATTGATATCGTGGCCGGCACTTTGCGCCATCGGCCCTTCCTGGCCGAAACCCGTCATGCGACCAAACACCAGCCGCCGATTGAGGGCACACAGCACGTCGGGTCCAAGCCCCAGCCGCTCCATCACCCCTGGGCGGAAACCCTCGATCAGGCCGTCGGCGCTGGCGGCCAGGCGCTTGATAAGCTCCCGTCCCGCATCCCGCTTGACGTCGACGGCCAGCGAGCGGCGGCCGCGGTTGAGGACATTGAACCTGGCCTCGCGGCCGGGTAGCCCAAGGTCGGTCGCCTCGCGCCGATCGACCCGGATCACTTCGGCACCCATGTCGGCAAGCAAGGTTGCCGCGAACGGTGCCGGGCCGATGCCGGCCATCTCGATGATGCGCAAGCCGGTGAGCGGACCCATCGTGGCTACCTTCTGCTTGATCACCGTTGCCAGAGCCAGCAAACGACAACAGGGCGCGGGGCGCGCGGTGAGCGTCGCTGGCGTGGTTCTCTCTTGCCAGAGCCGTCAACGATAAATCATCGCGCGTCAAGGTTTCTAGAGCTCAAATGCCGCCTCGGGCGTGCCGCCTCGGGCGTGCCGCCCGGGGTGGCGCAAAGTGCCGATGTTGCCGCTGTTGGTGAGCTATGCGCCGCGTGCCCCCGATAGATGCCGCCAACCTCAGGGCTCATGGACGTATGGGCCGGTGCTGGCGGCGAGCCCCGCGCCATCCGATCGCTTCAGGGCCCCAGGCCCGGACGGACGCAAGCTGCGGTCTGAATCGCGGCCATGACCGGCACTGCCGTCGACGCGATCCTCGCCAGCGCCTCGAAACGCGCTTCAACGACCATCTCGCCCAAGCCGTCGACCGGAATTTATTTGCATGCGCCTCCGGTCGTGCTCGGCAACCGCCAAGCCAGCCCGCAGCGCCCGCCGCGCTCAAGTATTGACGTCGTAGGCCGCCAGCGCCGCCATGTTGACGACGTCGCTGTCCATGGCATTGAGCGGGCAGATTTGCACCGAATGCGTGAGCCCCACCAGCACCGGGCCGATCAGCGTGGCACCGCCTAATTCCTTCAGCATCTTGGTCGAGATCGACGCCGAGTGGAACGCGGGCATGATCAAGACATTGGCGGTATCGGATAAGCGGCAGAACGGATATTGCCGCAGCGCCTCGCGATTGAGCGCGACATCGGCCGCCATATCGCCATCGTATTCGAACTCGACCTGGCGCTGGTCGAGGATCGCGACCGCTTCGCGGACGCGATCGGAGCGCTCGCCGCGCGGGTGTCCGAAGGTGGAGTAGGCCAACAGCGCCACCCGCGGCTCGATCGCCAGCCGGCGGGCAACCCGCACCGCCTCCTCGGTGATATCGGCCAGCTGGTTGCCATCGGGCATATCGTGCACGCTGACGTCGGCGACCAGCACCACCCGACCGCGAATGAGCGCGATCGATACGCCGATCACGCGCCGCCTCGGTCTCGCATCGAGCACTTTGCGCACGTCCTCGTAGGCCGTGTACCAGTTGCGCGTCACCCCGGTCACCATGCCGTCGGCGTGGCCCAGTGCCACCATGCAGGCGGCAAACACGTTGCGGTCGTTATTCACCAGACGCTGGCAGTCACGCAGCAAGTAGCCCTTGCGCTGCAGGCGGGCGTAGAGGAACTCGGCATACTCCTGCCGGCGCTCGTCGAGGCTGGTGTCGTGCATCTCGATCACGTCGGTGAGGCCAATGCCGGCGAGATTGAACGCTTCGCGGATCGGCGCCCCACGCCCGATCAGGATCGGACGGCCGAGGCCGGCGTTGTGGAAGGAGTTGGCGGCACGCGCGATCTGCGGCTGCTCGCCCTCGGCAAAAACGATGCGCTTGGGACCGGCCCGCACCTGCGCGAAAATGCTGTTGAGCCAGCCGGCAACCGGATCGAGCCGACCCGACAGGCGGCCGACGTAGGCCTCCATGTCGACGATCGGCCGCCGGGCCACGCCGGTATCCATGGCCGCTTTCGCCACCGCTGGCGGTACGTGGGTGATGAGACGCGGGTCGAACGGAGCCGGGATGATGTATTCCGGGCCGTACTTCACCTGCCGGCCGAGAAAGGCCGCGGCCACCTGGTCGGGAACGTCCTCCTGCGCCAGCTCGGCCAGCGCCTTGGCGGCGGCGATTTTCATGGCTTCGTTGATGGTCGAGGCCTGCACGTCGAGGGCGCCACGAAAGATGAACGGGAAGCCCAACACGTTATTGATCTGATTGGGATAGTCCGAGCGTCCGGTGGCCACGATGGCATCGGGCCGCACCTCGATCACCTCTTCCGGCGTAATCTCCGGGTCGGGATTGGCCATGGCGAAAATGATCGGCTTTTGCGCCATCGACTTTACCATCGCCTGGGTCACGGCCCCCGCCGCGGACAGGCCAAAGAACACATCGGCGCCCTCCAAGGCGTCCGCCAAAGTCCGCGCCTTGGTCTTGGCCGCATAGCCCGACTTCCATTGATTCATGCCTTCCTTGCGGCCCTGGTAGATCACGCCTTTGGTGTCGCAGAACACGACGTTGCCGCGCGGCAGGCCCATGGCGGTCAGCAGTTCCAGGCAGGCGATGCCGGCGGCACCGGCGCCGTTGACCACCAACTTGAAGGTTTCGATGCTGCGGTTCGTGAGCTCAAGGGCATTGATCAGCCCGGCGGCGGCGATGATCGCGGTGCCATGCTGATCGTCGTGAAATACCGGGATGTTCAGGAGCTCCTTCAGCTTCTCCTCGATGATGAAGCAGTCGGGGGCCTTGATGTCCTCCAGGTTGATGCCGCCGAAACTCGGCCCCAGGTAGCGAACGCAATTGATGACGGCATCGGCGTCGGCGGTGTCGATCAAGAGATCGATGGCATCGATGTCGGCGAAGCGTTTGAACAGGGCCCCCTTGCCCTCCATCACCGGTTTTGCCGCCTGCGCACCGAGATTGCCGAGGCCCAGAATCGCCGTGCCATTGGAGACCACGGCCACCAGATTGCCCTTATTGGTGTAGTCGTAGGCGAGGTTTGGATCCTGGGCGATCGCCTGCACCGGCACGGCGACGCCCGGTGAATAGGCCAACGACAGATCGCGCTGGGTTGTCAGCGGCTTGGTCGGCGCGATCTCGAGCTTGCCCGGCTTGCCCTGACTATGGAATTGCAGGGCTTCCTGCGCCGTGAAGTGGGCGGCGGCAAACTTTCTCGGCATGAACCACTCCTCAAGATCACCAGCTCTGAACGATAGAGCGCGCTCCCGAGCCGCACAATGGCGCTGAAAGAAACCGGTGCTGGTGTTTTCTCGTTGCCATGAAACGGCTATGCCTTGCCCCTGTTTGTTGGTGGCGGAGCATGGATCGTCTCAAAACACCCAAGGCCGGAGCCAGCACCATCGCAAGCGCCAGCGCCGCGGCGCCGGCGACCGGTGCGGCACCGCTGCCGCCGGCGACGGCAGCCGAGCTCGCAACCGAGCCGGCGGCGACCGCAGTTACGCCCTCGATGGCGCAGTTTCTCGACATCAAGGCCAGCCACCCGGATTGCCTGCTGTTTTACCGCATGGGCGACTTCTACGAGCTGTTTTTCGAGGATGCGGTGGCCGCGGCCGAGGCGCTGGGCATCGTGCTCACCAAACGCGGCAAGCACCTCGGCGGCGATATCCCGATGTGCGGCGTGCCAATCCACCGTGCCGAGGAATACCTGCATCGCTTGATCAAGCAGGGTTTTCGCGTGGCCGTGTGCGAGCAGCTTGAGGACCCGGCGGCGGCACGCCGGCGCGGCTCCAAGGCCGTGGTGCGGCGTGACGTGGTGCGGTTGGTGACGCCCGGCACCCTGACCGAGGATAGTCTCCTCGACGCCAGAACGCGCAACTATCTGACCGCCATCTTTTGTCTGCGCGCGCGCGCCGGGTCGGTGAGCCGGGTGGCGCTGGCCTCGTTCGACATCTCCACCGGCGAGTGCGAGATCGGCGAAGCCGCCGCCGCCGACGCCGCCGGAGAAATTGTGCGCCTGTCGCCGGGAGAGGTGATCGCCAGCGATCAGACCTTGGCCGACGCCGACGTCAGCCAATGGCTCAAAAACGTCGCCGCCGCGCTGACCCCGGTGCCCGCCGCCTCGTTCGACAGCTTGGCGGGGAGCCGGCTTTTGCAAGCGCAGTTGCGGGTTGCCGATCTGTCCGCCTTTGGCGCATTCACGCGCGCTGAACTATCGGCGGCAGGCGCGCTTTTGAAGTATGTCGAGCTGACCCAGCTCGGCCACCGGGTGGCCTTGCGCCCGCCCCGGCGCACGGGTCCCGACGACCGGCTCATCATCGACGCCGCCACCCGCTCCAGCCTTGAGCTCGTGCGCTCGCTGTCGGGGAGCAAGGCCGGCAGTCTGTTGGCCGCCATCGATCGCACCGTGACCGGGCCGGGTGCGCGCGAGCTGGCAAGCCGCCTGGCCGGGCCACTACGCGATTGCGCCGCGATCGGCGCCCGACTTGACGCGGTGGCGTTCTTGCACGAGCGCGATGCGCTCAGGGACGATCTGCGCCGGACCCTCAAGTCGGCGCCCGACATTGCCCGTGCGCTCGCCCGCTTGACCCTGCAGCGCGGCGGTCCGCGCGATCTGGCCACGGTGCGCGATGGCCTCGCTGCCGCGGCCGGCTGCGCCAGCCTGATCGAAGTCGGCGCCGGCGCGGTCGGGCTGCCTGCCAATCTCGCGGCCATCGCCACCGGTCTTGCGGCCGCAGCACCGGGCTTGCGCGAAGCGCTCGGCTCGGCGCTCGCCGATCAGCTGCCGCAGCAGCGCCGCGATGGCGGTTTTGTGCGCCAGGGCTTTCGCCCGGAGCTCGACGCGGCGCGCAGCCTGCGCGAGGACAATCGGCAAACGCTGGCCGAACTGGAAGCCAGATACGTGGCCGAAACCGGCGTCAAATCCCTGCGCATTCGCCACAACAACATTTTGGGGTTTTACCTCGAGGCGCCCGCCGCCGCCGCCAAGCCGCTGCTGAGCGAACCGCTCTCGGCACGCTTCAGGCATCGCCAGACCATGGCCGGCGCGGTGCGCTTTACCACCGAGGAATTGCTCGACACGCAAGCGTTGATCCTGTCCGCGGCCGAGCGCGCGCTGGCGCTCGAGCAGGAGATCTTCGCTGAGCTCGCAACCGCGATTTTCGAGGCGCAGCCGGCGCTAGCCGAGGTCGCCGCGGCGCTGGCCGAGCTCGACTGCGTGGCGAGCCTGGCCGAGCTCGCCGCCGAACAAGGCTACACCCGGCCCCGGCTCGATGATGGGACCACGTTCGACATCAAAGCTGGCCGGCACCCGGTCGTTGAACAGGCGTTGCGGGCGGCAAACGCGGTGAGCTTCATCGGTAACGACTGCGTGCTGGTGCCGGCGGCGGCGCCAGCCGCTGGCTTGGCCGAGCCAGCGGTGGCGCGGCTGTGGCTCGTTACCGGTCCCAACATGGCGGGCAAATCGACGTTCCTGCGCCAGAATGCCCTGATCACGGTGATGGCGCAGATGGGCTCGTTCGTGCCGGCCCAGTCGGCCAGCATCGGCATCGTCGATCGCCTGTTCTCGCGCGTCGGCGCTGCCGACGACCTCGCCCGCGGCCGCTCGACCTTCATGGTCGAGATGGTCGAAACCGCGGCCATTCTCAACCAGGCGACCCGGCGCTCCCTCGTGATCCTCGACGAGATCGGACGCGGCACGGCCACATTCGACGGCCTGTCGATCGCCTGGGCGGTGGTTGAACATTTGACTGAGGTCAACGGCTGCCGGGCGCTGTTTGCCACCCACTATCACGAGTTGACGGCGCTGGCCGGCCGCCTGGGCGAGATCGCCAACGTCACCATGGAGGTCAAGGAATGGAAGGATGAGATCGTGTTTCTGCACAAGGTGAAGCCGGGCGCCGCCGACCGGTCCTACGGCATCCAGGTCGCGACCTTGGCAGGCTTGCCGAAACCCGTGACGGCCCGGGCCGGGGAGGTGCTGCGGCTGCTCGAGAACGGCCAGGTCAAGGGGGGTGCGGCGGCGCTCGAGGAGTTGCCGCTGTTTGCGGCGGCCGCGCCTCTCGTTGCGGTCGCGCCCTCAATTGACGTCCTCGCGCACGCCGTCAAAGCCCTCAATCCGGACGAACTGACCCCCAAATCGGCGCTCGAAGCGCTATATAAGCTCAAGGCATTGGTGGACAATGATCCCGCCTGAGGCCAGCGCTGGACCGCCTTTTTGGATCGCCCAACCGCGATGCACGACAGCTTAACCCCCGCCCCTTACTTCGACGCCCGCGAGCTGGCAGCCGAGCTCGTCGCCGCCCGCGAAACGCATGGCTCGGTGACCGCGGCGCGGCCGGCGATCGTCGAGCGCTTGAAGGGCTTGCTGCGGGTCGGCCGCGCGACCGCGCAACGGCAGCTTGCCAGCGACGGCGACGGGCGCCGGTGTGCCGAGGGCTTGGCCCGGTTGCACGATGGTCTCATCAAGCTGGTGTTCGACTACACCGTCAACCACGTCTATCGCGCCACCAATCCCTCCGATGCCGAGCGCATGGCGATCGTCGCCACCGGCGGTTTCGGTCGGGGACTGTTGGCCCCCAGTTCCGACCTCGATCTGTTGTTCGTGCTGCCCTACAAGCAGACCCCGTGGGGGGAGAGCGTGGTGGAGTACCTGCTCTATATCCTATGGGATTTGGGGTTGAAGGTAGGCCACGCCACCCGCTCGGTCGAACAGTCGCTGAAGCTGTCGAAGAGCGACATGACGATCCGCACCGCGCTGCTCGACGCCCGCTACATCCTCGGTGATCAAACGCTGTTTGCGGCGCTGACCCAGCGCTTCCAGGCAGAGGTCGTCAACGGCAGCGCCCGGGAATTTGTCGAAGCCAAGCTGGCCGAGCGCGATGAGCGCCACCAGCGCGCCGGCGCCTCGCGCTACCGGGTCGAGCCCAACATCAAGGATGGCAAGGGTGGCTTGCGTGACCTTCACACCCTGCATTGGCTCGCCAAATACCTCTACGGCAAGGGCCTGAGCGAGGCCAGCGCCGAAACTTCCGTGTTTTCCGTCGAGGAGTATTCGACCTTCCGGCGCTGCGAGGACTTCCTTTGGACCATCCGCTGCCATCTGCATTTTCTGGCCGGCCGCGCCGAGGAACGCCTGACCTTCGATTTGCAGCCGGTGATGGCCGAGCGGCTCGGCTACGCCGACCGGGCCGGGCTGCGCGCGGTCGAACGCTTCATGAAGCACTACTTTCTGGTCGCCAAGGACGTCGGCGACCTCACCACCATCCTGTGCTCGCTGTTGGAAATGGAGCAGCACAAGGCCTCGCCGGGCTTGGCGCAGCTTTTCAACCCGCTGAGCTGGCGTGCGCGCCGCCGCATCCGCAGCACCAGCGACTTTCGCATCGACAACGGCCGCCTCAATGTGGCCGATCCGGACGTGTTCAAGCGCGACCCCGTCAATTTAATCCGCTTCTTCGCCACCGCGGAGCGCACCGGCGCTTTCTTTCATCCGGCGGCGGTGCGGCTCTTGCGCCAGTCCTTGCGCCTGATCGACGACAAGCTGCGCAACGATCCCGAGGCCAACCGCATTTTTCTGGAGATGCTCTCGTCCGCCGCCAACAACCCCGAGCCGGCGCTGCGGCGCATGAACGAGGCGGGTGTGCTCGGCCGCTTCGTGCCGGAGTTTGGCCGGGTCGTGTCGATGATGCAGTTCAACATGTACCATCACTTCACCGTCGACGAGCACCTGATTCGCACGCTCGGTATCCTGTCCGACATCGAGCGTGGCAGCGCCCGCGAGCCGCACCCGCTGTCGACCAACATCATCAAGACCGTGCAATACCGGCGCGCGCTGTATGTGGCCGCGTTCCTGCACGATATCGCCAAGGGCCGCGATGAGGACCACTCGATCGCGGGTGCGCGCATTGCCCGGCAGTTGTGCCCGCGCCTCGGCATGACCGGCGCCGAGACCGAGACCGTCGCCTGGCTGGTCGAGCAGCACCTGACCATGAGCGCATTTGCCTTCAGCCGAGATATCGGCGATGCCAAGACCATTCGCGACTTCGCCGACATCGTGCAAAGTCCCGAGCGGCTGAAGCTGCTGTTGCTGTTGACCGTTGCCGACATCCGCGCGGTGGGACCGTCGGTGTGGAATGGCTGGAAGGGACAGCTGCTGCGCGCGCTCTACTACGAGACCGAGCCGGTGGTGGCGGGCGGGCACACGCAACTGGCATCGCGCGATCGCATTGCCGCGGCGCAGGCGGCATTTCGCACCGCCACCGTCGACTGGCCGAAGGCGGACGCCGATCGCTTCCTCGAACGCCACTACGCCGACTACTGGCTCAAGACCGATGCCCGCAAGGTATTGGAGCATGCCGGCCTGGTGCAGCGGACCGAGGCGGCGGGCGAAAAATTCGGCAGCAGCGTCACCACCGATGCTTTCACGGCCATCACCGAGCTTTCGCTGTTTGCTCCCAACCATCCGCGGCTGTTGGCGCTATTCGCCGGCGCCTGCGCCGCCACCGGCGCCAATATCTCCGGCGCCCATATATCGACGACGCGCGATGGCTTTGCGCTCGACACCTTTTTGTTGGCGCGCGAGTTCGATCAGGACGAGGACGAACTGCGCCGCGCGCGGCGCATCGCCGAGACCATCGAGAAAGTGCTCAAGGGCGAGCTGCGGCTGCCGGCGCTGATGGCCAAGCGCCGCGAACGCCGCGGCAGGATCGGCGCCTTCCAGGTGGCGCCCGAGGTCCTGATCGACAACGCCATCTCGCAGCAATTCACGGTGATCGAGGTCGCCGGGCTGGATCGGCCGGGGCTGTTGTACGAGCTCACCAATAGTCTGTCGGACCTCAACCTCGACATCACGTCGGCGCACATCACCACCTTTGGCGAGAAGGCGGTCGACGTGTTCTACGTCACCGACCTCACCAACAAGAAAATCACAAATCCGCAGCGGCAAAAGGCGATCCGGCAGCGCTTGCTCGAGGTGCTGGGCGAAACGCCGCCCACCGCGACCTTGCTGTCGCAACCGGGCTAGGCTGGGCGCGGGCGGGTAGGTCGCAAGCCTTGATGTCGGCATATTCTCCCGTCACCTGACGCCAGATGTCCTCACTTCGCATCGTGCTCGCCACGTTTGTGCTCGCCTTCCTGGCGCCGGTGGCCCTGCATGCGCTGTGGTGGCTGTCGCACGATGATGCGGTGGCCTGGCACGAGGCCGATTGGTCGAGCGCCCGCCTGCTGCCGGCGGCGCTGAGCCATCCCGAGCCGCTGATCAACGTCTATGCGGCGCGCGCCGGGCGCTGGAAGGGGATCTTTGCGCATCACTGCTGGATCGTGATCAAGGAGCGCGGCGCCGCCAACTACACGCGCTATGACAAGGTGGCCTGGGGTCAGCCGGTCAAGGTCAATGCTTGGGCACCCGACGCGCGCTGGTATGGACACCAGCCGGTGCTGGTCGGTGCCGTCGAAGGCGCGGCGGCGGAGGCCCTGATCGCCAAGGTTCGCGCCGCCGTCGCCGCCTACCCGCACAACGTCCCCGGCGGCTATCGTGTCTGGCCCGGGCCCAATTCCAACTCGTTTGCCGCCTACCTCGTCGCCGCCATTCCCGAGGCCAGGATCGCGCTGCCGCCAACGGCGATTGGCAAGGACTTCCACGGCGGCATCGCCGTCGTGGCGCTGTCGCCGAGCCGCACCGGCATCGAACTGTCGCTCGCCGGCCTGGTCGGCATCACCTTGGGCTGGGTCGAGGGCGTCGAGCTCAATGTGCTGGGGCTGGTGCTCGGCCTCGATCTTCGCCGGCCGGCCCTCAAGATCCCGGGCTTCGGCCGCATCGGCAGCGGCCCGGTGCTCGACTAGGCGCAAGATCGGAGGGCTCGTCTTGCTCTTACTGCCCGGCTCCGTTACGCCTCGGGTGCCATGACACTCTACCGCGCCTTTGCCACGGTCGGCGGGCTGACGATGGTCAGCCGCGTGTTCGGCTTCGTGCGCGACATCCTGCTGGCGGCGACCTTGGGCTCGAGCTGGGTGGCGGATGCGTTTTTCGTCGCCTTTCGCTTCCCCAACCTGTTCCGCCGCCTGTTCGGCGAGGGCGCCTTCAACTCGGCGTTCGTGCCGCTGTTTGCCAAACGGCTCGAGGGCGAAGGCAAGGAGGCGGCGCGGCGGTTTGCCGAGGAGGCCATGGCCGGCCTCACCTGCGTGCTGCTGGTGCTGATCGTGGCGGCCGAGCTGTCAATGCCGGTGCTGATGTGGGGGCTGGCGCCGGGTTTTGCGGCCGACCCCGCCAAGTACGATCTCGCCGTCCTGCTGACGCGTATCACCATGCCCTATCTGTTGTGCATGTCGGTGGTGGCGCTGCTGTCGGGCGTGCTCAACTCGCTGGGCAAGTTCATTGAGGCGGCGTCGGTCTCGATCGTGCTCAACGTCACCATGATGGTGGCGACAGTAATTGCACTGGGCAGCGGCCTGCGCAACGAACCCATGGCCGGTATCATTCAGGCCTGGGGCGTGTTCGCCGCCGGCCTCTTGCAGCTATGGCTGCTGGTCGATGGCATGCGCCGCAACGCCATCGGTCTCAGGTTGCGCTGGCCGCGTTTGACCCCCGGCGTGCGGCGGCTGGTCCGGCTCGGCATTCCCGGCGTGATTGCCGGCGGCGTCACCCAGCTCAACATCATGATCGGCACCATTGTCGCCTCGCTGCAGGACGGTGCGGTGTCACACCTCTACTATGCGGATCGGGTGTATGAGCTGCCGCTCGCCATCGTCGGCATCGCCATTGGCGTGGTGCTGCTGCCGGACGTGTCGCGCCACCTGCGCCAGGG
>Ga0066905_100000162_pt1 | contig 14598 bp, 14 predicted proteins | sample PanSoiMetaPlot36_FD_67483 | JGI IMG/M metagenome (GOLD analysis project Ga0066905, IMG submission 67483) | Tropical forest soil microbial communities from Panama analyzed to predict greenhouse gas emissions - Panama Soil Plot 36 (version 2) | ecosystem: Environmental > Terrestrial > Soil >... | reverse complement strand
AAGCGCGGCGAGCTGGAAGACCCCGACGACCTCAAACGCCGGATCGACGCCGCCGCCAAGTACGTCCCGCTCGACCAGCTGTGCCTGTCCGGGCAGTGCGGCTTTTCCTCCACCGTCGAGGGCAACACCCTCACCTACGACCAGCAGCGCGCCAAGCTCGAGCTCATCGTCCAGGTCGCGCACGACGTCTGGGGCTGACCCCCGCGGGCCTGGCAGCCGCCGGCGACGCCGGCTTGCCGGGTTACTTCAATGCGGCCAGGGCGTCCTCGATCGCGCGGTGGAACGTGGGGTAGGCGTAGATCATCTGGCGCATGGTCTGCACCGGGACCCGCGCGTGCACCGCGACCACGAGCGCGCCGAGCACCTCGCCGCCGGTCGGGCCGGCCGACGTGGCGCCGACGAGGATCCCCGTTGCGGCGTCCTCGACCAGCTTGATGAACCCGTCGTTGCCCGCCTTGTGGATCCAGCCCCGCGTGGACTTCGGGACCGGGTACGCGCCCACGCGCACGCTCAGTCCCTGTTCCAGCGCCTGCGCCTCCGTCAGCCCGACCGCGCCGACCTCCGGGTCGGTGAACGTGACCCGGGGCACGGCGTGATACTGCGCCGGGAAGCCGGCCTCACCCAGGATGTCGGCCACGACGATCGCCGCCTGGTACATCGACATGTGGGTGAACGCGCCCTTGCCCGTGATGTCCCCGAGCGCCCATACCCCCGGGGCCGCCCGCAGGCGATCGTCCACCGGGATGGCGCGCAGCGTCTCGTCGATGCCCACCGCGCCCACGCCGACCCCCGCCAAGTCGGTCCGGCGGCCGGTGGCGACCAGCAGCGCCTCGCCGGTGAGTTCCTCACCGCCGTCGAGGGTGACCGTGAAGCGGTCCCCGTTATGTCCGACCCCGGTGGCATTCTTGCCGACGTGCACGCCGATCCCCTCCCGGCGGAACACCTCCGCCAGCAGGTCGCCGGCCTCGGGCTCCTCCAGAGGCACCAGCCGGTCAGCGCCCTCCACCACGGTGACCCTGCTGCCGAACCGCGCGAAGACCTGGCCGAGTTCCACCCCGACGGCGCCGCCGCCGAGCACCACCAGCGATCCGGGTACCCGCTCGGTCTCGATGGCCTCGCGGTTGGTCCAGAACGGCGTGCCCGCCAGCCCCGGGATCGGTGGCACGGCCGGTGCCGTGCCGGTGTTGATGACGATCGCGCGCCGAGCCCGCAGTACCTGATGCTGGCCGTCCGGCCCGGAGGGAGTGACGGTGACCTCGCGCGGCCCGCTGATCCGCCCGTGCCCGCGGACCATGATCCCTCCTTTGCCGGTGAACCGGTCTACGGCCGCCTTGTCGTTCCAGTCGTCGGTGGCATCGTCACGGATCCGGCGGGCCACCGGCGCCCAGTCGGGATCCACGCGCGCCGTGCCCGACATCCCGTTGACCCGCCTTCCCTCCATGAGCAGGTTGGCGGCGCGGATCATCATCTTGGACGGGACGCAGCCCCAGTACGGGCATTCGCCGCCGACGAGCCGGTCTTCCACACCGGCCACCACCAGGCCGGTCTCGGCCAGCGTGTTCGCGGCCCATTCCCCACCGGGCCCCATGCCGATCACGACGACATCGACGTCGCGATCACGTTCCGTCATGTTCCCTCCTGCCGCGTCGCATCCGCATGCCAGGGTATGACAGGGGGAATGCGCGCGGCGGCGAGCCGGTTGATGCCGATGATGTGCCCGGCGATCTCACCGACACGGACGGGGCAGCCCTCGTGAGGGGCAGCCACACAGGTCCGGCACACTCACCCACGGGACCTGCGGGAACCGATCCCACCTCGATCACGGAGAGTGACGAGGCGTTTCTTCACCGGCCCGGCTCGCGAGCCGGGCCGGAAGGGCCGGGCGGACCGACTGAGCCGGGCGCCGACGGGGCAGCAGGCAGGCCCCCGGAGGGCGAGGACCGCGCGGTGCCGCTCACCGAGCAGGACGCGGAAGCGCAGGTGCACGGCATCTGCTTCAAGACCGGGCCACCCGGACGGCTCGGGGTGGAACTGGAGTGGCTGGTCCGCGACGGGCGCGACCCCGCCTTGCCGGTGGACCAGCACCGCGCGGCCACCGCCGTGGCCCGGCTGGGCACCCCGGGGGTGCTTCCCGGCCGGGGCGCGCTCACCACCGAGCCGGGCGGCCAGGTCGAGCTCAGTTCCGCACCCGCGGCCGGTCTGGGCCACTGCGTCGCCGTCACGAGCCTGGATCTCGCCGCACTCCGGCAAGCCGTCCATCAGGAGGGTCTCTGCCTCAGCGGGCAGGGACTCGACCCGCTCCGCCCGCCGCGGCGCGTTCTCGAACTGCCCCGTTACGCGGCCATGGAGCAATTCTTCGACCGGGCCGGCCCTTGGGGCCGGCTCATGATGTGCAGCACGGCCTCCGTCCAGGTCTGTGTGGACGCCGGCGGCGAGGGGGCGGGCTGGTCCGGCTTCCGCTGGCGATGGCGCCTGCTGCACGCGATCGGCCCCGTGCTCGTGGCCGCGTTCGCCAACTCACCGTTGCGCGGCGGCCGCCCCACAGGCTGGAAATCGACCCGCCAGGCCATCTGGGCGCGGCTCGACCCCACCCGCACCCGCCCGCCGGCCCACGCCGAGCCGGCAGCCGGACGCCGCCCGGGCCGGGCCTGGCGGCCGGCCACCGACCCCCGTTCGGCATGGGTGGACTACGCGCTCGCGGCCGAGGTCATGTGCGTGCGGCGGCCCGGCGCGCGGGACTGGTCCGCGCCCGCCGGGCTGACGTTCCGTGACTGGCTGCGGGGCGCCGGTGAACGCCCCCCGACCAGCAGCGACCTCAGCTACCACCTGTCCACGCTGTTCCCGCCGGTGCGGCCGCGCGGGCACCTGGAGGTCCGCGGGATCGACGCCCAGCCGGGCGATGGGTGGATGGTGCCGCTGGCGGTGACGGCGGCGCTGGTCGATGACCCGCTGGCCGCCGAGCAGGCGATGGCCGCTGCCGAGGTTCTCTGGCACCGGCCCGCGCGGGGCGGGCTGCACGGCCGCGGCCACTCCCGCTCCGGCGATCACCGCTCCGGCTGGCACCCCGCGAGCCCGTGGTGGCAGGCGGCCAGGCACGGCCCGGCGCACCCCGCGCTCGCCGCCGCGAGCCGCCGGTGCTTCGCGGCGGCGGAGGCGGCGCTGGAGCGTGCCGGGGGGCCCGCGGACGTGCGGCGGGCGGTTACCTCCTTCGCGGAACGCTACGTGAGCCGGGACCGGTGTCCCGCCGATGACCTGCTTGATCAGGTACGCGCCGGGCGCGGGTGCTCCCCGCCGCCCGGCCCAGCCAACACCCTCCTGGAGGATTTCCATGGCCAACAAGCCCAGGCATGAGCCCGGCACCGTGGGCGTGCCCGCCGAGGCGCTGCGGGAGCAGATCGCAGAATCCCTGCTCACGGCCCGGGAGCGGACCCAGCTGCTGACCGGCTGCCTGGACGACGGCGACCTGGTCCGCCAGCACTCACCGCTGATGTCACCGCTGGTGTGGGACCTGGCGCACATCGCCAACCAGGAAGAGCTATGGCTGCTGCGGGCCGTCGGCGGCCGCGATCCGATGCACCCGGAGATCGACCCGCTCTACGACGCGTTCGAGCACCCCCGCGCCGAACGTCCCACCCTCCCGCTGCTGCCACCCCGCGAGGCGCGGCACTACGCCGGCGAGGTCCGCGGGCGGGTGCTCGACCTGCTCGAATCGGCAACCTTCTCCGGGGCGCCGCTGGTCACCGGGGGGTACGCGTACGGGATGATCGCCCAGCACGAGCAGCAGCACGACGAGACGATGCTCATCACGCACCAGCTGCGGCGGGGTGCCCCCGTGCTGTCGGCCGCCGAGCCGCCGCCACCGCCCCCCGACGCGCTCGGGCTTCCCGCCGAGGTGCTCGTCCCCGGCGGCCCCTTCACCATGGGCACCTCCAGCGAGCCGTGGGCGCTCGACAACGAACGGCCCGCCCACACCGTGCACGTGGCCCCCTTCTACCTCGACACCACGCCGGTGACCAACGCGGCGTACCAGCAGTTCATCGCCGACGGCGGCTATCACGACCCGCGCTGGTGGAGCCGGGCGGGGTGGGACCACCGCCAGCGGGCCGGCCTGACCGCGCCGCTCTTCTGGCGGCAGGAAGGCGGGGGCTGGGTGGTGAGACGGTTCGGCGTCACCGGGCCCGTGCCGCCCGCCGAGCCGGTGCTGCACGTGTCCTGGTACGAGGCACAGGCCTACGCGGCCTGGGCGGGCAGGCGGCTGCCGACCGAGGCCGAATGGGAGAAGGCGGCCAGGTTCGACCCCGCGGCGGGGCGCTCGCGCCGGTACCCGTGGGGCGATGACGACCCGACCGCCGAACTGGCCAACCTTGGGCAGCGTCACCTGCGCCCCACCCCGGCCGGCAGCTACCCCGGCGGGGCGGCGCCGTGCGGGGCGCGCCAGCTGATCGGGGACGTCTGGGAGTGGACCGCCAGCGATTTCCTGCCCTACCCGGGCTTTTCGGCCTGGCCGTACCGGGAGTACTCGGAGGTCTTCTTCGGGGACGAATACAAGGTGCTGCGCGGCGGGTCGTTCGCGGTCGGCCACGTGGCCTGCCGCGGCACGTTCCGCAACTGGGACTACCCGATCCGGCGGCAGATCTTCGCCGGCTTCCGGACCGCCCGGGACGCCACGCCCGCGGTCGCCGGCGCGGGGGCGTGACGCAAGCCCGATGTGCCGTCACCTGGCCTATCTCGGCCCCCCCGTGACCCTGCGCGCGCTCGTGCTCGACCCGCCGCACGGACTGGCCACGCAGGCGTGGGCACCCCGCCGCCAGCGGCACGGGACGATGAACGTGGACGGGTTCGGGATCGGCTGGTACGCGGACGGCGACCCGGTTCCCGCCCGCTACCGGCGGACCGGCCCGATCTGGGCCGACCCCGGCCTCGCCGACCTGGCCCGGGTCACCCGCACCCGCGCCCTGCTGGCCGCCGTGCGCTCAGCCACGAAGGGGTGCGACACCGGTGCCGCCGCCGCCGCGCCCTACGCCAGCGGGCGCTGGCTGTTCAGCCACAACGGCGTGCTCAACGGATGGCCCACCGCGACCGCGTGCCTCGGCGCGAGCCTGCCCGCCGCGGACCTGGCCGCGCTCGAGGCGCGGTGTGATTCCGCGCTGGCGTGGGCGCTGGTGGCGCACCGGCTGGCGCGGGGTACGCCGCCCGGGGAGGCGCTCGCCGGCGCGATCGGCGACTTCGCCCGCCACGGCATCACAGGCCGGTTCAACTTCCTGCTCACCGACGGCGAGGTGATCAGCGCGACCGCGGCCGGTGACACCCTCTGCTACCGCGCCGCCGGGCGCCACGCCCCGGGCGGGCCTGGCGTGGTCGTGGCGTCCGAGCCCGGTGACGACGAGCCCGGATGGACCGAGGTACCCGAGGGCAGCGTGCTCACGGCGACCGCCGACTCCGTCGAGGTGCGCCCGCTGCCAACGACGCCCCCGCCGACGGCGGGCACGGAGGAAGGAAGGATCCCCGCTTCATGACCGCACTGCACGTCGAACGCTGCCTCCCGGAGGGTTACCTGGACCGCGCCCTGCGCGCGGACGCCCGGGCGGGCCTGTCGGCCTCGCCCAAGAACCTGCCGCCGAAGTGGCTGTATGACGAGCAAGGCAGTGAGCTGTTCGAGAAGATCACCCAGCTCGACGAGTACTACCCGACGCGCGCCGAACGATCCATCCTGGCCGGCGGGGCGCGCGAGATCGCCGCCGCCACCGGGGCCAGCACGCTGGTTGAGCTGGGCGCGGGTGCCGCCGACAAGACCCGGCTGCTGCTCGACGCCCTGCGCGCGGCCGGGACGCTGCGTAGCTTCGTCCCGGTGGACGTCAGCGAGACCGCGCTGATCGAGGCGGCCGACCGGGTCCTGGCCAGCTACCCCGGCCTGTCCGTCAGGGCCGTCGTCTCGGACTTCGAAGAGCACCTGGGCCTACCGGACGCCTCGGGCCCGCGGCTGGTCGCGTTCCTCGGCGGGACCATCGGCAACCTGGTGCCCGATCAGCGGGCCGGGTTCCTGGCCTCCGTCCGGGCGCGGCTGAGACCCGGTGACGCGCTGCTGCTCGGCACGGATCTCGTCAAGGACCCCGCCGTCCTGCACGCCGCGTACGACGACGCGGCCGGGGTGACCGCCGCCTTCAACAAGAACGTGCTGGCCGTGCTGAACGCCCGGCTCGGCGCGAACTTCGACGTGACCGCCTTTGACCATGTGGCGCTCTGGGACCCACGCCAGGAGTGGATCGAGATGCGGCTGCGCTCCGACCTCGGCCAGGTCGTCACGCTGCCGGAGATCGGGCTCACCGTGGAGTTCGCCGAAGGCGAAGAGATGCGGACCGAGGTGTCGGCCAAGTTCCGCCGCGATGGGGTCGCCGCCGAACTGGCGGCGGCCGGGTTCACGATGCTGCGCTGGTGGACCGACAGCGGCGGCCAGTTCGGCCTGTCGCTGTCCGTCCCGGCCTGAGGCCGCACCGGCACGCACCGGACCGGCCGGGCATTTCCCGGCTGGGGCCCGTGCCGGGGCGGCATGCCCGGATCAGCAGCGCTCCACCAGGTGCGCCCGGCTCCCGGGGGGATCGTACGGCTCGGGCCAGAAGTCGTATATCCGGGCGATCAGCCCGTCGCCGTCGAGGTCGAAGAAACACAACCCGAACTGCGTGCCGCTGGCATCGTGGAACCGGATCCAGCTCGCTGCGCGCTGGCCCTGGCCGGCGACCCGCTCCACCGCGATGTGCCAGTCCCCGGGAAACCCCTCGGCGTTGAACCGGATGTAGGCCGCCCGGCCCCGGACCCGTTCGCGTGACTGGGGAAGCTCGTAGATCACGTCCTCGGCGACCAGGTCACCAAAGGCTTCCCAGTCCCTGGCCTCGGCCGCGGCCCAGTAGGCCTCAACGGCCTCACGTGCGTCGGTCATGGCCGGAACCTACCGCCGCGGTCGGACAAATGACCGGTGTGTACCGGCCGGGGCGACCGAGAACGCTCCCGCCGTCAGCGGCGGGCGGGCGTCCCCCGCTCGATCAGGCGCGTGTGCGCCTCATCCAGCCGGAGCAGGCGGGCCAGTTCCGCCGCCACCCGGTGCCCGTCGATCGTGCCGCAGCTGAACAGGTCGATCGCGATGAGGTTGTCCTCCGGCCAGGTGTGGATCGCCAGGTGCGACTCGGCCAGGATGAGCACGAGCGTGACGGCCCCGTTCGGGAACATCACGTGGCTGGTCTCGAGCACGTGGCCGCCGCCGGCGGTGACCGCGTCCGACGCGAGCGCGGTCAGCTCACCGATGTCGGTGACCGGCGAGGCCGGGGTGAGGGCGGCGTCGACCGTGTAGAGGAGCTTTCCCGGCGCAGCGGGATCCGCTTCACGGCGCGGCCGCGACGGGTACAGCAGCGGGCGCCCGCCGCCGGGCGGGCTCTTAGCTGGCATGATGTGGGAGGATACCGTACTGCCCGCTGCGGGCCGTGGGTGAGCGCGAGCCCCGTGGTGACCGGGAGCCAGAGAACGCCGGATGGACGTTGATGTCGTAGTCGCCGAGGTCGCCTCGGCGGTTGGGCTGGCCGAAGGGCCCGCCGGGGTCAGGGACGTGCTGCGGGTGATCGCGCACCACGAGCCGGTGGCGGCCCGCGAGGTCGGCAGGCTCGCCGAGCTCCCGGTCCCGATCGTCGCCGCCGTGTGCAACGAGCTGCGCAAGCGCGGGGTGGTGGACCGGGCACGGCCGGTCCGGCTCACGCCGGCGGGCCGCGCCGGGCTCGCCGTGCCAGCGGCTGGCGGCCCGTGGATCGGCGGGGAGTGCCCGGGCTGCGGCGGCACCGGGGTCATCGTTCCGGCCGAGCTGGCCGGGCTCGCCGCGGAGCTGGAGCGGGCGGCGGAGGGCATGCCGGCGGTGAAGCTGGAGCTGGATCAGACTCACTGCACGGTGGACACCAAGCTCCGCCGGGTGCTGCGGATGCATGAGGCGGGCGCGCTGGCCGGCCAGCGGGTGATCGTGCTGGGGGACGACGACCTGGTCTCGCTGGCGATCGCCGCCTTCGCCGCGCTGCCAGCGGCCGCCGCCCGGCCGCGGCGGCTCGTGGTGGTGGACTGCGACCCCGATCTGCTCGCGTACCTCGGCGAGCGGGCGGCGGCCGGCGTGGTGCCGGTGGAGGTGATCGAGCACGATCTGCGCCAGCCCCTGCCCGCCGGCCTGCTCGGGGAGTTCGACGTGGCGTGCACCGACCCGCCCTATACGGCGGCGGGAGCGGAGCTGTTCCTGTCCCGCGCGGTGTCCGCCCTGGCCGGTGGTACCGGCCGCCACGTGTTCTTCTCGTTCGGCGCCCGCCGCCCCGAGGAGACGCTGCGCACCCAGCGCCTGATCGCCGACCTCGGCCTGACGGTGCGCTCTCTCGTGCCCGGCTTCAACTCCTACACCGGCGCCGGCGTCCTGGCCGGCACGAGCCACCTCTACCACCTGCGCACCACCGCGCAGGCCCGGCCGGCCATCACCGGAGCCCACGCCGGCCCGCTGTACACGGCCGACACGCGGGCCGCCATCACCCGTCCCTACCGCTGCGCCGGCTGCGGCGCCGTGCATCAGGTCGGCCCGGGCGCCCGCTGGAGGACCATCGCGCAGCTGAAGGCGGACGGCTGCCCTGACTGCCACGGCACCGTGCTGCGGCCGATGGCGCTGAGCGGGGCCGGGCCGCGGCCGGCGGCCGGGCGATGACGCTGGCGGGCGCCGCCCCCGCCGGCACACCGGGCGTCCGGATCCGGCCTGCCAGGGAAGAGGACCTGGACGTGATCGCCGGGTTCGAGATCGAGATCGCCCGGGCGTCGTTCGGCCACGACGCGATCGAGGATCCGGCGCTGCACCGCAAGCGGGTGGCGGGGGCGCTGGGCAAGCCGGGCGAGGTCACGCTGGTGGCCGTGACCGCCGGCGCGCCGGGAGCCCCCGAGGTTCCGGTGGGCTGGGCCTGGCTGTCGGGACGGACCAACTCCCTCACCGGCGCCCGGTACGGCAACTTCCGCTCCCTGGCCACCGCCGATACTCCCGGCCGCAGCCAGATCGCCGAGCTGCTCATGCGCGCGGTGCTGCAAGCCTCGGACCAGGCGGGCTTCGTGCATCTCACCGGCAAGGTGCACGCCAGCAACGTGGGCATGCGCGCGCTGTACCGGAAGTTCGGGTTCGAGGCGACCCACATCACGATGGAAAGACGCCCAGGAGAGAGCCCGGCCGGCCCGGCCGGCTCACCCGGCTCGGCCGACACACCGGGGGGCCCGGCATGACCAGGGAGGGCGGGGCGCGCGAAGGCACGGTCAAGTGCGTGGTCTGGGACATCGACAACACCCTGCTGACCGGGGTCTACCTGGAGGCGGGAGACCAGCCGCCGCAGGCCGATCCGGTGCTGGCCGCGGTGCTGGCCGAACTGGGGGAGCGGGGCATTCTGCACGCGCTCGCCAGCAAGAACCCGCCCGAGGCCGCCGCGCACACGGCTCGCGCCACCGGCTGGCGGTTCGCCGCGGCCGAGTGCGGCTGGGGCCGCAAGGCCGACGCGCTGGCCAGAATCGCGGGCACGCTGGGCATCGCCGTGGACGCGCTCGCTTTCGTGGACGACGACCCCTACGAGCGGGCCGAGGTCGGTTTCGCGCTGCCCGGGGTGCTGGTGCTCTCGCCCGAGGAGGCGGCGGAGGCCCCGGGCTGGCCGGAGTTCAGCCCGCCGGTCATCACGCCGGAGGCGCGCCGCCGCGCCGAGATGTACGCCGAGCGCCAGCAGCGGCAGGCGGCCGAACGGTCGTTCGGCGGGACCAGGGAGGAGTTCCTGGAATCGGTCGGCACGCGGGTGACCATCGCCGCCGCGACCGCGGCGGACGTACCCCGCCTGCACGAGCTAGCGGCCAGGACGCGGCAGTTCAACTCCGCCGCCGGGCAGGCCCCGGTGGCCGGTCCCGGCCCGGGCACGGGCATGACCCAGGACTGGTTCCGCGGCTTGCTGGCGGTGGCGCACCGCGACGTGGTCACGGTGCGCCTGCGGGACACGTTCGGCGACGACGGGCTGGTCGGCGGCTGCGTCGTCGCGCGGGATGGGCGAACCTGGACGGTGCCCCTGCTCATGATGTCGTGCCGGGCGATGGGCCGCGGCGTCATCGACGCCCTGCTCGCCTGGCTCGTCCGGGAGGCGGCCCGGGCGGGTGCCGGCCGCCTGCGGGTCCCGTGCGTCGCGAACAACCGCAACGTGCCGCTGCGGCTCGCGCTGGCCGCGGCCGGTTTCCGGGTCCCCGAAGCCGCTGGCGCGGGTGACCAGGGCACGGCAGGCGGGGGACGGGACGGCGGTGGGGCGAACGCCGGCGGGAGAAACGACGGCGGGTCGAACGCAGGCGGGTCGAACGGCGGCGTGCCGGCCGTGTACCAGCGGGATGTGGGCACGGCGCTGCCCGACCTGCCGGGCTGGGTACAGGCTCCGGGTGAGCGGGGCGGAGACGCCGCGTGACCGGATCCAGCTCAAGCGCGGGAGGCGACCCGGCCGGTCATGACACCAGCGGGCCGCGCCCGGTCAGGGAGGCCGGCGCGGGCGGCGGGGCCAACGCGGCCGGGGGGGCCAATGTGGCGGACGGGGCCGGCGTGCCGGGCGGCGACGTGGTGTCGGTCGCCGATGACCTGCGCGCGGTCCTGGCGACGGCCACGGGGCGCGACGAACTGCTGCACATCCCGCCGACCGCGGCGCTGTTCGGCACTGGGGTCGGGCTCGACTCGCTGACGGGGACGCTGCTGCTGCGTGAGATCCAGCGGCGGTTCGGCGTCGACGTGGCGGCCGAGGACCTGAACCTGGACTCGCTGGCCACCCTTGGCACACTGGCGGCATTCGTCGCGCAGCGAGTCAGGGAGGGGGACAGCGCCTGATGGCTCCCGCGCAGCCCGGAAGCACCGTTCCGAGCGTAGATGTCGTGCCCGCCCGGAGGGCCGTACCAGCCCGGGACGCCGTGCCGACCCGGAGGGCCGTACCAGCCGTGGACGCCGTGCCCGCCCGGAGGGCCGTACCAGCCGGGGATGTGGTGGATGTCTGGTGGTTCGATACGCGGACCGTGACCCCCGGCCCGGCGGGCCTCGCCGACCTGGACCGCGGCGAGAGGAACCGGGCGGAGGCATTCCTGTTCCCGGCCGACCGGCACCGGTTCCAGGTGGCGCACGTGATGCTGCGGCGGGTGCTGGCGGGCTACGTCGGCGCCGCGCCCGCCGCCCTGCTCTTCGGCCGCGAACGGTGCCCCCGCTGCGGGGCGGCGGGCAAACCCGTCCTGCTGCCTGCACCGGGCCGGGGACCGCGCGCGGCTCCCTCGTTCTCGCTGGCCCACTCCGGCGACATGGTCGTCATCGCCGTCGCGGGCCACCCGGTGGGCGTCGATGTGGAAACGGAGGCGGCCGGCTGTGTCTGCCCACTGGCCCGGGCGCTCCATCCCGCCGACGCGGCGCGGACGGCCGGGCTGGCCGAGCCGGAAAGGCACGACACGATCATCACCTGCTGGGTCCGCGCCGAAGCCGTGCTCAAATGCACCGGGCAGGGCGTCGGGCACGGCCTCGGCGGCTCCCCGGTGGGGACGGCGGGCCAGGCCGCCGTCCCCCGCGTGAACGGGTGCACGGTGCGCCAGCTGCCGGCCCCGCCGGGTTACCGGGCCGCGGTCGCGCTGGCTGACGCCCGGGCTCGCCCCTGAAACAGCATCAATGTCGTGATCACGATGCCGAGCGCCCGTTATGCTCCCGCGGAAGGCGTGATCATGAGCCAGGTGTAGCCAGATGCGCACTCAAGTCATGATCACATTGGATCCGCCGGGTTCAGGCGGCCATTCGGCTCACCGCTGGAGGCGGCCTGGGGCAGATAATCTCGGGGGCAGGCGGGATGGCTGGCCCACAGGCGGGATGCCTGGCCCAAAGGCGGAATGGCCGGCCCGCAAGCGGAATGGCTGGCTCGCGGGCGGGATGGCTGGCCCGCGGGCGGGATGGCTGGCCCGCGGGCGGGATGGCTGGCCCGCAGGTGGAATGGCTGCCCGGAGGTGGACATGACGGCGGTTTTCGCTCTCGACGCGTGCCGGACCCCGGTGGGAAAGATCAAGGGCTCGCTGGCCGCGGTCCGGCCCGATCACCTGACGGCTGAGGTGATCAGCGCCATGCTGGCCCGCAACCCGTGGCTGGACCCGGCCCGGGTCGACGACGTCTACTGGGGCGCCGCCAACCAGGCGGGCGAGGACAACCGGAACGTGGCCCGGATGGGGGTTCTGCTGGCGGGCCTGCCCGTGGAGGTGCCCGGGGCGACCGTGAACCGGCTCTGCGGCTCGGGCATGGAGGCTATCGCCAGCGCCGCCCGGGTGATCGCGGCCGGTGAGGCCGATATCTGCCTGGCGGGCGGCGTGGAGTCGATGACCCGCGCCCCGTTCGTGCTGCCCCGCGCGTCCGAGCCATTTCCCCGTGAGACCGGGGTTGCCGATACCCGGCTGGGCTGGCGGCTGGTCAGCCCGCGGATGCAGGAGATGTACCCGCCGGTCAGCCTGGGGGAGACCGCGGAGAACGTGGCCGAGCGCTACCACGTGAGCCGGGAGCGGCAGGACGAGTTCGCGCTCCGCAGCCACCGGCGTGCGGCGCGCGCCCACGATGAAGGCCGGTTCGACGGCGAGATCGTCCCGGTCACCACCGAGGCCGGCGAGCTTCGCCGTGACGAGGGTGTCAGGCCCGGCCTGACGATGGACGAACTGGCCGCCAAGCGGCCCGCGTTCCGCAAGGGCGGCACGGTCACGGGCGGCAACTCCTCGCCGCTCAACGACGGGGCCGCTTGCCTGCTGCTGGTCTCGGAGCGGGCTCTGCCCGCCGCCGGTGCCGCGCCGATGGCCCGCTACGTGGGCACCGCGGCGGCGGGCGTGCACCCCGACTACATGGGGATCGGGCCGGTACCGGCGCTCGGCAAGGTGCTCGGCCGGGCGCACTGGCCGGTGGAAGGGCTCGACCTGATCGAGGTGAACGAGGCGTTCGCGGCGCAGGCCGTGGCGGTGGCCGACGAGCTCAAGCTCGACCCGGACCGCGTAAACGTGAACGGCGGGGCGATCGCGATCGGCCACCCGCTCGGTTGCTCAGGCGCGCGGATCACCACCACCCTGCTGCACGAGTTCCGCCGCCGGGGTGCCGCCAGGGCGGCGGCCAGCATGTGCATCGGCGTCGGGCAGGGCATCGCGACCCTCTGGGAGTCCGACTGACCGGCCTCCACCGAGGGCCTCCAGCGAGGGCGGCCCGCCCGTTGGCGGCCGCCCCCGCCGCCCGCTAGCTAGGCCTGCTTCGGCGAGACGCTGAACGCGACCCCGCCCTCGGCGTCGACCTCGGCGTCGAGCGCCTTGTCGGCGAGCACCATCGCGGTGTCGTCGGCCAGGTACACCCGCGCTCCGTTGGTCTCGATCACCTGGTCGCCTTCCACCGGCGCCTCGGCCAGCGCCAGCTGGAAGGGCGGAACGCCCTCGCCCTGACCCATGATGCGCAGGCCGGTGTCGGGCGGCTGCTCAGGCTGCGAGGTCAGTGCGCGGATGGCCGTGACCGCCTTGTCCGTGAGCGTGAGCATGATCTGCTCCTCCCCTGCGTTTGTCGGACGCTCAGGAGTTGTGCACCCTACCCACCAAGCGCGTGCGCATACCTGCGGCAGCGAGCCAATCGCGGCCGGGCCGTCGGCACCGGCCACGACCTGGGCTTTCGGGCGCCAAATTCACCTGTCGCCGCAGGTTGTAACCGGGTAAAACTCGTACTGGCGGGTCATGCAGGGCACCCCGGCGCGAGTGGGGCCCGCGGGTCTGCTGGGGTTCCGGTGCCGACGATGGGAGCTGCCATGGCGATCGTGACCGAGCTCGAGCTTCCCGAGTTCGATTACCTGGCCGACGACCTGACCGGCGAGGTGTATCACGAGCGGCTCGCCCAGCTGCGCAGCCACGGCTGGCTCGCTTCGTCTCCGCTCTCGTACGTCGTGCTGGACCGGGAGGCGGGCGAGTTCTTCCTGCGCTCGAAGGGAACGTCCTTCCCCGGGCGGGAGATCGCCGACCTGTTCGGCGTCAGCGGCGGGCGGCTGCGCGAGCAGATCGACGCCAACATCCTCAACCTCACCGGCGGCCGCCACCGCCGTCTGCGCGCCCTCGTCGGGCCAGCCTTCAGCCCGCGGGCCGCGGACGCGTGGCGCCCGGTGATGCGCGGCTACCTCGAGAGGCTGTGGGCAGGCATCGAGCCGGCCGCCTCGGCGGAGTTCGTCGCCGCCATCGCCAAGCCGTACCCCTCGCTGACCATCACGGCGGTGCTCGGCGCCCCGGAGGAGGACGCTCCCCGGCTGCACGAGTGGTCGCACTGGGTGCAGCGCCAGTTCGACATCCGGGCGCTGTCCGGCGACCTGGCGCGGCTCGAGCAGGCGACCGCCGAGCTCTATGACTACGTCGAGACGCTGCTGGAGCAGCGGCGGGCCGCACCCGCCGGTGACCTGCTGTCCGCCCTGCTGGCCGTGCGCGACGAGGGTGACCGGCTATCCCATCCCGAGTGCGTCAACCTGGTGCTGAACGTGCTGGCCGGCGGCATCGACACCACGCAGAGCCAGCTGGCGCACG
>Ga0066905_100000160_pt1 | contig 14652 bp, 23 predicted proteins | sample PanSoiMetaPlot36_FD_67483 | JGI IMG/M metagenome (GOLD analysis project Ga0066905, IMG submission 67483) | Tropical forest soil microbial communities from Panama analyzed to predict greenhouse gas emissions - Panama Soil Plot 36 (version 2) | ecosystem: Environmental > Terrestrial > Soil >... | reverse complement strand
GCGCTGGCGGAGGCGGCGGCGTAGTGGCCCGAGGCGCGGTGGTGCAAGTCGAGGGGCGACGACAGCTGGCCGCCTCGATGAAACAGGCTGGGCTGAACATGGGCGACTTGACCGCCGCCAACCGTGAGGTGGCCCAGCTGGTCAGCCCCGCCGCCGCCTCGTCGGCACCTCGTCGGTCCGGCCAGCTGGCCGCCTCGCTGCGGCCCACCGCCAGCCGGGCCGCCGCCCGCATCGCGTCCAGCGTGGTCTACGCCGGGGCCATCCACTTTGGATGGCCCGCCCGACACATTGCCCCCAACCCGTTCGCGTTCACCGCCGCCCAGCACACCGAGCCGCGCTGGACCGAGGCCTACAACCAGCGCATCGAGCAGATTCTATCCAAGATCAAAGGGGTCTAGATGCCACAGCTGACCACGCCCGTCATCACGGTCATCCTCGACGACGGGACCGAACACGAATTGCAGTGCATCAACATCGATCTGCTCAACTGGGATCGGGAACGGGCTAAGCGGGGCTGGCCACTACCTGACGTGGCCCCGATGGTGTGGGCCACCTACGTGGCCTATCGCGCCGCGCTGCGCCTGGGCGTGGTCGAGGCCGGGCTGACGCTGGATCAGTGGGAAGCCAAGGCCTTGCAGGTGCGTCCGCTGGTGCGCGATGACGGGGCGGTGTCCAGTGTGGACCCTACCCCGTCGGGAGCCGCGCCCGAATGATCATCGAGATCGCGGTAGCGACGCATACGTCGCCCCGCGACTGGTGGCACGAGGACGACGTGACGCTCGCGACTGTGATCGATGTGCTCGACGAGATAGCCGAGGGGGGGTAAGCGGTGGCCGCCGCAACGCTGCGCATCAACATCATCGCCGACGCGTCCAAGGCACAGCAGACGATGAATCAGTCGGCGACCAGCGCGCAGAAATTCGGCGGTGCGTTGACCAAGGCAGCGCTGCCCGCCGCCGCCGTGGTGGCCGGGCTGGGACTGATGGCCAAGGCCGCCGCAGACGACGCGCAGGGTCAGGCCCTACTCGCCCACTCGCTACAGCGCACCGCCGGGGCCACCGACGCGCAGGTCGCGTCCATAGAGGACTGGATCAGCCAGACCACGCTGGCCACCGGGGTGGCCGATGACCAGCTACGCCCCGCCATGGCCACGCTGGCCCGCGCTACCGGCGACGTGACCACCGCCCAGCAAGCCATGGGGCTGGCGCTGGACATCAGCGCGGCCACCGGCAAGGACGTCGAGGCAGTCTCGGCCGCGCTGGCCAAGGGCTACGCGGGCAACACCACCGCGCTGGGCAAGCTGGTGCCGGGGCTGGACAAAGGGGTGCTGGCCACAAAGGACATGACCAAGGTGACCGCCGAGCTGGCCCGGCTGACCGGTGGCGCGGCGGCGGCCAAGGCCAACACCGCCGCCGGTCAGTACGAACGCATGAAGGTGGCCATCAGCGAAACGCAGGAATCGATCGGGGCCGCGCTGTTGCCCGCGCTGACCCAGCTGGTCGGCATGCTGCGCGGGGCGGCGACGTGGGCGGCCAACAACGCCGGGGCGATGGGCACCATCGTCAAGGTGATCGGCGCGCTGGCCGCCGCCGTGCTGGTGGCCAAGGCCGGACTGATCGCCTACAACGTAGTGACAGGTATCTCCGCCGGCTTGCAGGCCACCTCGGCCGCCGCCGTCGAGGGCAACACCATCGCGCTGATCGCCTACGGCGTGCAGACCGCCGTGGTGCGCACCGCGACCGCGCTGTGGACGGCGGCCCAATGGCTACTCAACGCCGCGCTGTTGGCCAACCCCATCGGTCTGATCATCATCGCCGTCATCGCGCTGGTGGCCGCAATCGTCATCGCCTACAAGAAGTCAGCCACGTTCCGCAACATCGTGGCCGGGGCCTGGAACGCGATCAAGGTGGCGGCGCTGTTCGTGTGGAACAACGTATTGCGGCCGATATTCAAGGGCTTGGTTGCCTACTACTCGATGCTGTGGACCGCCGCCCAAGTCGCCGCCCGGTTGATTGTCTCGGCCTGGAACGCGATACGTAACGGCATCAGCGCGGTGTGGCGCTGGATCAAGGCCAACGTCATCGACCGATGGGTGCAGGGATTCACGCTGATCATCGCCGCCGCCCAGCGTGCGCTGGATCGAGTCCGTTCCATATGGAACGCGATCAAGCAAGCCATCGCCAACGCGTGGGCCGGTATCCGTTCCATCTTCGATCAGATCATCGGCAAGGTTAAGTCTGTCGTCGACTGGTTCGGCAAGATCAAACTACCGTCGGCCGTGACCTCGGTGCTGGGCAAGCTGGGCGTCGCCGGCTTCAAGGCCGCACCGCCGGTCACGGTGGTCCCCTCGGTAGGGCCCCGCGCTGTTCGTGGCACAGCGGCCAGCACAGCGGGCCGTTTACCGGCCCGAGGCGACGTAACCCCCGTCGTCGTCAACATCATCCTCGACGGTAAGCGGGTTGGTGGATACGTCGATAAGGTCATTACCGCCCGGTTGAACGACGAGGGGGCCCGGCTGGCGGCGGGGGCGTGGGCATGACCAGCCTGACCGCCACCGTCGTGGCCGCCGACCCCGTCCCGCAGGTGCACCTCGACGCGCTGATGGACAACGCCGCCCAAGTGGTCGGGTGGTCGATCACCCGCACCGCACCGGGCGAGACAGTCAAGGTCTACGTCGGTGGGCCGGGCCAATCGGCGATGTCCGTTGTGGACGGCACCGCCCCGCTGGGCGTGCCGGTCACCTATCAGCTGACTGTCATCTATCCCACCTCGACCGTGTATGCCGACGCCGGGCCGGTCACCATCACCGGCACCGTCGGGTGCTTCCTGACCAGCCCGGCCACCGGGGTCACGCTGGCGGTGGAGATCTCGACGTGGCCGAGTCGCAAACGCACCGCTCGCCAGGCTGTGCTGGCCGTACTGGGCCGACCCGACCCCGTCGGGGTGACCGACGCGCACAACACCCCGCTGGGTGAGTGGACGCTGATCTCGCGCAGCGACGCCTACACCGCCGCGCTGACGGATCTGCTGACCGACCAAGGGGTGGTGGTGCTGCGTACGCAGCCGGGGTCCAGCATCGCCAGCTGCACAGCGCTGGTCGGGGACGTGGACGAGACGCGCTACTCCACCGCCGCCGGGGACCCTCGTCGACTCTTCGAAGTGGAGATCCAAGAAATCGGGGCGGTGCCGGCCACCGCCTACCCGCTGGCCGCCACGCTGGGCGGGCTGGCCGTCTACGCCGGCATCACCACGCTTGCCCAGCTGGCCGACCTGCGGCCCACGCTGCTCGCGCTGAGCCAGATCGAAACCGGGTGATGCGATGCGCGTGACGTCTCAGTCATGGCGCGACTTGATCGCCTACACGCACCCGATGGTGACCCGCATCGATAGCTATCTGGATGGATCTGTGCTGGCCACCCGGATTCCGCTGACCACCGGGCGCATCCAGTACGACGACTCCGGCGTGATCAAGCGCCGGCTGACGTTCAGCGTTCCCGCCCAGGATGGCCTGGACAGCTGGGACCCGGCGGGCAAGCCCACGCACCCGCTGGCTATGTGGGGCCAGCGTCTGTCGGTGCGCACCGGCATCGGCTACCCGAACGGGGCCACGGAGTACATGGATCACGGTTGGTATCTGATCATCGGTTGGTCCCGCAACGAGGCGGAGGGCAACATCGATGTGGAGGCGGTCGATCTTTCACAGCTGCTCGTCGATGACCGGCTGACCAAGCCATCCGCCCCGGCGGCGGGGGCCACCTTCTTCGCCGAGTTCACCCGGCTGGTCGCGGGCATCGTCCCGGTGGTGCTCGACCCCGGCCTGACCGATAAGGCCATCGCCGCTACCACGCTGGTCTGGGACCGCGACCGCGACCGCGCACTGACCGATCTGTGCGACGCGTGGCCGGCGCGCTGGTACATCGGTGACGACGGGTCGGCCCACGTGGCCGCCCCCTACCCGTTGCCCACCGGGGCCAGCACACCCGACTTGATCCTGACCGACGGCACCGCCGGGACCATCGTGGCGCGGGCCCGAGGCGGGGAACGTGGCGCGGTCTACAACGTGATGGTGGTCGACGGTAAGCCGGCCGATGACGGCACCGCCGGCCCGCACGCCGAGTCCGCCATCACCGACCCGGCCTCGCCGATTCGTGCCGACGGCCCGTACGGGCGGGTCACCCGGTTCTACGCATCCGACTTGATCACTACGACGCCACAAGCGCAGGCCAGCGCGGACACGCTCCTCGGTACGTACTCGACCGCCGGGCGCGTCGAGAGTGTCACCGCCATCCCCGACCCGTCGATTCAGCTGGGCGACGTCGCGCGTGTGTACACGCTCGACGGTGGTCGCTTCACCGGCCGAGTGATCACAATGGACGTTCCCCTCACACCCGACGGCGCTCCCATGTCGATCGGTGTGGCGATGGTGCCCGGCTACGTGTCAGACCCCGGTGTCACGATCGAGGGGGTGTGATGTGCCCACGCCAACGCAGGTAGCCAACCGGCGTCAGGTGCCGCCACCCGTTCGGTTCTACACCGGCACCGTGACCGCCCCCGGGCCGCCGGTCACTGTCGCGCTGGACCCCGGTGGGGCCAGCACCAAGGCCACCCCGATGGTCGGCACCGCCTACGCCAACGGCCAGCGGGTGCTGGTGCTGAGTACCTCGATCGGTAACTACGTGTTGGGGCGGATCGCATGAAAACCACGACCAGCTATGCCATCAGCTACCCCGAGGCGGGCGATCACACCCGCACCTGGGAGTACTGGCAATCGATCGCCACCAAGGTCGACGACCTTCTATCGGGCCGGTGGGGCCAGCTGAGCATCGCCAACGACGTGCAGATCGGTGACCCCGCATCTGGCACCGAACGCAGCCTGAAGGTAACCAGACTCAACGGCGGCGTGGTGCTGACCGCCAAGTACCGGGTGCAACCCTCCGGCAGCGGCGGCGGTCAGGGAACGCTGGCCAGCTTCCAGATCGACGAGGACGGCGTCGAGACAGCCCAGCTGAACTACCGCCGGGACGGGCAGATGTTCATGAAGTCCGGCGGTGCGGCGGGTCTGTCGCGCCCGGTGCCGTTCGCGACGTGGTGCGGCATCTGGTCAGTGACCGGCGTTGCGGCGACCACCGTGGGCACGACGGCCAGCCTGCCCGCCGGGCGGTTCACGCAGGTGCCGGCCGTGTTCTGTATCGCCCAAGACTCAAATATCAACATCGGTATCGCGTCTGGGTCGACCACGACAAGCGTGCCGCTGGTGCTGCGGGCCATCACTGGGTCATCGATCCCCACCGTCAACGTGTTCGCGCTGGCCGTGCAGATGTCGCCCACCTCGACGACCGGCTAAGGGGGAACACCATGGCCCGAGCGGTCATCGACGAAACGCCGATCGCGGTCGATCTGGCGATCTACCAAGGTGACGACGTCTACCTCGATGTCATCGTCACCGACCCCACCACCGGGGCCCCGATCGACATGACCGGCTACACCCCCAAGGCACAGATACGCACCACGCCGCCCGACCCGACGGTGCTCGCCGAGTTCGTGTGCACAGTGGACACGAACGTAGTTCACCTTCACCTGCCTGCGCTCGCCTCCGCCGCGCTCGCCGCGCTCGCCAGCTGGGACGTGCAGATCACCTCGGCCGCCGGGGTCATCCGCACCTTGGTCTACGGGGCGGTCAAGCCAACCCAAGAGGTGACGCGGTGACCATCATCGACCCGCCCCCGCTCGACGTGCTGGTCGTGCCGGTCACCGCGCCAACGGTGACCGTGGTGGGCCCCTCGGTGCCCAGCGTGACCGCGTCGCTGACCGGCCCACCCGGCCCGCCCGGGCCGCAAGGCCCGACGGGCCCAGCTGGCCCAACGGGTGCCACCGGCCCGACGGGCCCACCCGGGCCCACCTACACCCCGCTGGCCGCCCAAGTCGACACGTACTCAACCCCTGGATCGTTCACGTGGACCAAGCCCGCCGGGGCCCGCTATGTGCAGGTCATGATGCAGGGCGGCGGCGGTGGTGGTGGTGCCGGCCGCCGAGGTGCGGCGGGCGGCATCCGGGGCGGCGGCGGCGGCGGCGGCGGGGCCCCGATGGTCAGCCTGTTCTATGCCGCCCCCGACTTGGCCGCCACGGTGCCCATCGTCGTCGGTGCTGGCGGTGCGGGCGCGCCCGCCGTAACGGTCGACAACACCGACGGGGTCCAAGCGGCCCACGGCGGCCCGTCGACGTTCGGGTCGACATTCAAGGCATTCAACGGCGGCGGTGCGCTGGGCGGTACCGCAACAGCTGGCGGCGGCGGCGGCGGTGCCTCGGCGTGGTCTAACGCAGGTTCCATCGGGTCCAACGGGGCGGCGACACCGACCACGGGCGGTTACACGATCAAAGACTCGGCCAGCGCGGGCGGCGGCGGCGGCGGGGTCAGCGCGGCCAACGCGGCTACCAACGGCGGCCCCGCGATGACCCGCCTCGACTTGGCGAACTACCCGGGCATCGTGCCCGGCGGGTCCGGCGGCGTGTCGGGTGCCGACGGCGGGTCATCCACGCAGACGTTCCCCGCGTTCCCATCGCTGCCCGGTTCGGGTGGTAGCGGTGGCGGCGGCGGTACCGGTGGCGTCGGTGGCCGAGGTGGCAACGGCATCCGGGGCGGCGGCGGCGGTGGTGGTGGTGCCTCGACCAACGGTTTCAACAGCGGGGCCGGTGGCAACGGCGGCGACGGGTTCGTGCAGGTCATCACCTATTTCTAGGGCTCAATGGGGGAACACCATGGCTTGGTCTGTGGCCCACAACCTTGACGTGCGACGCGGCCACGTCATCGACAAATGGCCGGGGACGACGGTGTACACGATCGGTGACACGTCGCATCAGTCCGGCCAGTCCGATCACAACTGCGACGCGCGCGACATCGTGCACGCGCTGGACGTGATGACGTACAGCGACACGGCCAAGGGTCAGACCGTCGTCGACTGGTGCATGTCCGAACGCGGGGACCTGGAATACGTCATCTTCAATCGCACGATCCGCTCGCGTTCGTACGGCTGGGAGCCCCGCCCCTACACCGGTAGCGACCCGCACACCGACCACGTGCACATCAGCGGCAAGCACGGATCGACCGGCTACACCTCGGCCACCGGCACCGGCTATGACACCGCCGCCGAGGCGATGACACCGCAGCCCATCGGAGGGGACATGGATACCAACCAGGCCAACCAGCTGACCGACGTGGCCGCGATTCTGTTCGGCATGGCCAACGGGGTCGACGAGGTGACCGTGCACGACAAGGACGGCCGGCTGTCGCTGACCCCGTTTTATGACCGCATCGGCGAGTCCGTCGTGAAGCGGGGCCGGCACTTCAGCGAACACGCCGCCAACGGGCAACAGCCCGAGTGACCGGGTGGGCGGGTGATGTGGCCACCCGCCCACCCCCGTACGTCCCGCAGCGGCCAGCACAGCTGGCCAGCCGGGCCCCCGGTGGGCCGGGTACCAACCCTCTAGCGGCGATCCGCCGGGGGCCCGGACATCGGTAGTGACTCGTCGGCCCGGTGGTTGTGGACACGTTGGGCGAGGTCAGAGTCCTACGCGTGGATCAACGACTCCCGCGCTCGCTGGTCACGCACCTGTGCTCAACACCTCAGGTGAACTGTCTTACACCCCTATTGCACCCCGGCCTTGGCCGTGGTTCGTTAAGGGGGTAAGACGCACCGCCCCGAAGGGGCGGGCGGCCCAGCCACAACCTGAAAGGCACATCCGTGTACGCCTACACCTTCGACGTCGCGTTGATCGACGACGGCACGTATCGGGTCACCATCAAGGCCCCGGACTACCCCCACGCCGAGGCGGCCATGCTGGCCCACGTCGGCCCCGCCCACATCGACCGCGCTGGACTGTGGACCGTCGTGGCCAGCACTGACCCCACCATCACCGTCGAGGTGACCGAGTGACCGCCGCTCGCGCTCGCCGCGCGCTGCCCGAAAAGTTGATCGTCGGCCGCTACCTGCGTAAGAGCACTAAGAGCGGCATCGGTGGCTCGATCACGCAACAGCGGGAGGTTCACGTCGATGACCAGCTGGACCAGCCCAGCTGGATCGACGGGCCCGAGTTTGTCGATAACAACCGGTCAGCCTCGCTGTACGCCACCCGGGCCCGAGAGGACTACGCCCGGCTGGTCGAGGCGATCGTGACCGGCGCGATCAACGTGCTGTGGGTCTGGGAGATCTCTCGATCGAATCGGGACATTGAAGAGTTCGGACCGCTGCGCGCGCTGTGCCGTAAGCACGGCGTGCTGATCTACGTCTCGCGTGAGGGGCGGATGTTCGACATGCGGGTGCCGGCCGATGGCACCTACCTCGCGCGTGAGGTGGTCAAGGGCGAGGAAGAGTCCAACCTGATCGCTGAGCGGGTGTTGCGGATGACCAAGCGGATGGCCCGCCGGGGCCTGCCCACCGGCACGCTGCCGTACGGGTACGCCCGGCACTACGACCCGAAGACGGGCCGCTGCGCTCGCCAGCTGGCCCACCCGGAGTACGCCCCCATCGTGGTCGAGATCGCGCACCGGTACTCGATCGGTGACTCGACCAAGGCCATCGCGGCCGACTTGACCAAGCGGGGCGTGTTCACCCCCGACGACGTGCATCACAACGCGGTCCGCCCCGGGCCTGACGACGAGGTGCACGACGAGGAATGCACGCATGGCCCCGGGCCTCGCCGCTCGCGCTGGACCATCAAGGCCGTACGCGCGATCGCGACGTCGCCCACCTACATCGGGCAGCGCCGCTACCGGGGCAAGCATGAGGATCTGGATCCCCTCTTGCCGGGCAGCTGGCCGGCGCTGATCGACATCGACACCTACGCCGCGTGCCTGGCCCGTCGGCAGGCCGCCTCGGATCTGGCCGCTCCGCACCGTCGGCCGGGCCGCGATCCCATCCATCTGTTGACCGGCATCGCCCGGTGCGGGGTGTGCGGTGCCGGCATGCGCGTCAAGACCTACGCGCAGCGCGGGGCGGCCACCCGCTACCACTGCAAGGGCCCCGGCCATGTGCAGGTGCTCGAAGACGTGCTCGACGAGTACATCGTGGACGTCTTCATGGAGTACCTACTGCGCGACGACGTGGCCGAGGCGGTCGCGCTGGACACCTCGGCCGAGGCGGTGTCGCTGCGGGCCCAGCTGGCCGCGCTACACACCGAGTACGACGAGTGGGAAGCGTTCAGCGCCGACAACGGGGCGGCGGTGACGGGCAAGAACCTGAAGCGGGTGCGCGAAGCCATCAAGGCCACGCAGGACCGCCTCACGCAGGTCGCGGTGCCGCCGATGCTGCGGGTGCTGGTCAGTGACCCCGACGGGCCCGAGGCGGCCTGGGCGAACATGACCACCGGCCAGCGTCGGGCGGCCATCGATGAGCAATGGATCATCGAGGTGCACCCGGCGGGCAAGGGCACCCGAACGTTTGACCCAACACGGCGCGTTACTGTGACGCCTCGCACGCGTCGCACCGCGTGAGATTGATATAGGCCGAAGGGTTGAATTTGCCAACGCCGATCGGAGGATGACTAACCGAATAGGTGCATCCGATGGTCAGCCCATCAGCAGCCCCGCCGGGACATACCCGGCGGGGCTGTTTCTGTTTGTCCATAAGGGATGGATCTCTCAACGGGTGGCGAAGCTACCGGCCGGTCATTCACCCCTGAGGTTAATGGTGCTCGCCACCCCTGAGCAGGCATAACAGTCCATAGGTAACTATGTGCAACCTTGCGCATGCGGTCCGTATCGCTTTGGATTGACCGATATCACCCCGCGTAAACATCCGTGGATCTATGGGGAGACTCGATGCCACTGACCAAGGTTGACGTCGCGGTGCGTCTGAACATGTCCACGTCCACCGTGGACCGCCTCGCCAAGCGGGGCGAGATCGAGAGCACCAAGGACGAGTTCGGCCGCGTCTGCTACACCGTCGCCGCCGTCAAGGCCTACCAGCGCAAGGCCTGGGAGCACTACTGGGATGAGGTGGCCCGCATCGCCGCCGCCGCCCCGCCGCCCACCGGGCCCGCCGCCGCGCGGCTGGCCAAGCTGCTCTGTGGCGAACCGCCCCGCTCGCGTGGTGCCTCGATGCCGCGCCCGCCCATGATCTTCCCGCTCGACGGGGGCCGCCGGTCATGACCGAGGCGAGTCCCCTCGTCGAGGCGATCGAGCGATTGATCGAGCGCGGTGGCCTGCCGGCCCCGACGTTCTACACACTCGACCCCGGCCAGACCCCCACCGTGCACCTGCCCACGCCGGAGGCGGTGCGGGTGTGGGCCCGGTACCTGCGTACCTACACCGCCCGACAGATCCACGTCGCCGGCCGAGGTGGGGCCCGCACCTACATCCTGGTGCACATCGATGGCGTGCTGGTGCGGGTGCAAGCCCCGGGCCAGCGCACCCCGCCCAGGGGCCACTGATGACCGCTGTAGCGCTCGCTGACGACGCGACGAGGTGGGCGGCGGTCTACGTGGCCGACAGCGCCGGCTTGCCCGTCTACGCCGCCACCGTGGCCGCGCGCGGGTCCAACCCGCTCGACGCCCGCGCCACGTGGGACAACGTCGTGCGCTGGCATCCGTGGTGGCCCACCTACGCCGGTACGGTCATCGGTCGCGAGCTAGCCCGGCGGGGTGTGCTGTGATCTCGGCGCTGACCGCTGCGGGCAGCACGCCGCGCTGGCGGCGCACCCGGGCAGCCATCCTGGATCGCGACCGCTGGCGGTGCCAGCTGTGCGGGCGGCCCGCCACCACCGTCGGGCACATCCGCGCTCGCCGTGACGGGGGCGACGATCGCTGGTCCAACCTGCGGGCCGAATGCGCGCCGTGCAACTACCGGGGCGGTGCCGACATGACCAACAGCCGGGCCCGCCCGCCGCCGACGCCTACCCGCTGGTAACTGAATACGTCGATGCACGGTTGTGTGAACGCCGCACAACTCGTCCGTTGTTACACCCTGAAGTCGGCTGTAACACTACGCGTTTACAACGCGCCTATGTATATGGAGGGGATGCAATGCGTAGTTGTGGACAAGTATCTATCGCGCGCACGATCTCCCCCTCCTTCGTCGGGGGAGATTCACGCGCACCCCTGCGTGCGTACGCGTGTGTCCCCGTCGAAAAGATAGATCAATTAATGGTTATCCACAGCTGTGGACAGCCGCGTTCGTGCAGCTGGGAGCGCCAACGCACACCCCTATCCACAGCTTTGTCCACAGTAGGGGGTTGCTAGTGCCCAGCCTTGACCGTCGTGGCTGCGACAAGATCGCAGACACCCTCGCTGGATGGGGTTGGCGAGTGATCGCCAAGTCCAGTCGCCCCGGCGTCTACGTGATCCACCCGCCGGACTCGCCGCCGTTCTCGATCGGCCCCGACAACGGCGGGCCCGCCGCCATCGCGCTGGCCCAGCTGCGTCGGGCCGGGGTCGAGTTCGACCCCAAGCGGCGCACCGTGGCCCGGCACGCCCCGGAGCGGCCCACACCGGCACCGACGCCCAGGCCGCCAGCGTGGTTGGACGCGCCGTCGCTGCGGGCGGCGGCCGACCCGATGCGCCGCCCGGCGGCCCCGCCGCTCGATGCCGACGAGGTGCCCGGCTGGGTCACCGCGCTGCGGTTCAGCGAGCACGCTGGGCTGCGGATGGCCACCCGCGTCATCGCGCCGTGGGAGGTGCACGCCGCCATCGCCCGCCCGGAGTACACCACCCGCGATGGGCGGCGGGTCACCTACACCCGAGGCGACGTGATCGCCGTGGTGGAGGACGACGCCATGGTGGTCACCGTCATTGATCGTTTCGAATCCCTGCGAGACGCCCCGCGCTCGCCCGCCCAAGCCCCGGCCCCGATGGTGGCGGCCGAAGATCCGAAAGGCATCCCCATGTCTACATCCGCGAAGATCCGTGACTACGCCCGCACACTGGCCGGCGACTTCAGCGTCGGGGCCATCGTGGCCGCGCTGGATGACCCGCTGGCCTCCTCATCGCTGGTGTCCACCATCCTGGCCAACATGCTCGACGGCGGCGAAGTGGAACGCGTCGCCCGAGGCATGTACCGGCTGACCCGCCAGCCGGCCCAGCCTGTCAAGATCGAAAAGCTCGAGCGGTCCACAGTGGACACGCCGCCGCCGGCCAAGGTCGCACCTCGGCCCCCGCGCCCGCGCACCGAGGCAGACACGCTGGTGGTCGAGTTCGAGTGGGCCACCATCGACCCGCCCGCCCGGGTGAGCCCCAAGCAGCGCGACGTGGCCCAGCTGGCCGAGGCGCTGACTGACCACCTCGACGCGCTGAAGAACAACCCGGGGCGGTGGGCGGTGCTGGCCACCTTCGCCCCGGGCCTGTCGGCACCGACCTATCAGGACCGCGCCCGCTCGCTGCGGGCGGCGTTCCCCGGCGTGGCCACCCGGGTGGTCGGCCGAACGCTGTACGTGTCGTGGACGGGGCAGTGATGGCGGTGGTCAACACCGTGGTGGAGGTGGCCAAGGGGCTGGCCGCATTGCACCGTAAGAGCCCCGCTGCGGCCCTAACAACCACCCGCTGGATGGTGACGATGGCCCCGCACACCGCACGCGCTGTAGCGCTCGTCTACGCCGCTTGGCTGGCCACCCCGCTGCGGGTCATGGCCATCCAAACCAACGGAGAGGTTCGATACGGCGTGTTCGGCCCCGACGGGCTGCCCCGGCCCATCGATGCCGAACCGCGCCCGGTGGCCACCTTCGCCCGCATGGTCGGGTACCTGGCCAACGGTGACCCCGGCGGGGCCGAGGCGGCCTGGGACGCGCTCGCTGCCGACGGCACCCGCTGGGACGCGGTCATGACGCTGCATGAGTTGTGCTGCAAAACGTCCACTGTGAACGGTGGCCCGATCACCGTCGTCGCCAGCTGCAAGGGGAGCCACTGACCATGACCACGCCCGACCCGCTCGCGCTGGCGCTGGCCTGCGCCGAGGCATTCAGCAAGGTCAACGCGACCATCTTGGCCGCCGATGCTGACCCGGTGCAGCTGGCCGCCCGCGCCCGGGTGGGGGCATCGCTGGCCTTGATTTCGATGGCCGCCGACATCCGGCGCGTCGTCGATCTGATGGACACCGACACCGACGGTGACCACGTACAGCCATTGGGGGGAATGTGACCCGACCCGATCGGTCAGAGCTGCGCTTTGACGGGCGCGCTCTGGCCGCCGCTCGCATCCGTGCCGGCTTCCGTAGCCGGGAGGCCTTGGCCGAGGCGGTCAATCTGGCCTACACCACCATCACCGCCTACGAGACTGACTACCGTCAGCCCAGCTGGGCATCGGCGCTGCGGATCGCATCGATCCTGGGCGTCGACATCAACTCACTCTTGACCGCTGACCCGCCGCCGCCTCGACGCACGAGGGGACGGCCGTAGATGTCCGGGTGGTGCACAGCTGGGTTGGGGATGCCAGCGCAGCTGGGAACGCGGGGCGGTGCTCCCGCTGCTGTGCACCATCCGGGCCCACCCCCCGCCCGTCGGGTCGACGCCCGTCCCCGACGGGCGGGGCTTCCAGACGTGCACCCGGGTAGTCACACCATGCACCGGTCAGCGCGCTACCCGGGTGCACCGCTTACCTCGATATCCAGTACGGCCGATGCGCGTACCGTGTCGCTTGTGGACGCTGTACAGCTGGCGCTGTTCACCGCGACGTTGCCCCGCCGCCCGGAGCCTCGGTGCCGGGTGTGCGGGGCTGAGCATCGTCCCCGCGCCCGGCACGCGCCGGCCTGGGCTGAGCCACCATGGCCCGCGCCCGAGGCTGACGCGAAGCAGCTGGACCTATTCGCCGAGGGGGATCGATGTGGGTAACGGTATCGGTCCAGTGGCTCGCAATCGCCGCGCTCGTGACCGTCGTGCTCGTCCTTTCGAACCGGAGATAGACGTGGCCCTATGGTTTGATCTCATGGTCAACGACGTCCAGATCGGACGGTTCGTGGCCCGCCGCCTCGGCCCCGTCATCGAGGACCGGGCCAACCACTACGAGGTGACCGCCTACGCGTTCAACCCGCCGGTACATCGGCGTACCGAGGTGCGTCACTTCTACGGTGACGGTGCCTGGGTCCTACTCAAGAACGCGATGACCGCGCTGGCCACCGCCCCCGACGAGGCGGGCGAGTGACATGCGCGGTAAAGACTGGGTGGCCATGACGCTGGCCGTGGGCATCGCCACCGCCGTCAATGCGATCACCGTCGCTGTGCTCTGGGATGCGATCCACTCAGCTGGCCCCGGCCTGAGTGACAACGCCACGCAGGTCATGGTCGCTGCGTTCGGTGGGATCATCGGCGTTCTCGGTAGCTACATCGGCTTTCGGGCCGGCGCACAGTCCACGAGGGATGACCGATGACGCGGCGGTGGTACGCGCTGGCCATCTGGGACGGGCGGGTGCGCCGGCTACGCCAGCGCTTCCCCATGCTGGCCAGCACCAGCCGAATGCGCATCGTCCGATCGAGGTGGCCCGTCATCGTGCTGATCACAAGAGCCCCAACATCCCGGCGTAAGGCCCTGGTCGCGCTCAGCCAGGTACCGGATCAGGCCGGCTGATGCCCAGGCACAGCGCGCTGTACGCCGCTCACGTGTCCGCCCGTAGTCCGGTGTGGCGCATGATCGTGGCGATCGCCCGATGGCGGGCGGGCGGCCGGTGCGAGGCAT
>Ga0066905_100000159_pt1 | contig 14682 bp, 31 predicted proteins | sample PanSoiMetaPlot36_FD_67483 | JGI IMG/M metagenome (GOLD analysis project Ga0066905, IMG submission 67483) | Tropical forest soil microbial communities from Panama analyzed to predict greenhouse gas emissions - Panama Soil Plot 36 (version 2) | ecosystem: Environmental > Terrestrial > Soil >... | reverse complement strand
CAGCCACAGCCACAGCCACAGCCAAGCGCACCCGAGCCGATCAACGGCCTAGACGATCTAGTCGGCGCAGTCGTCAACGCGGTCAACGGCCAGATTCAACCCAAGCTTGACGAATTGCACGCACGAGACAACGGCCAGCAGGCGCAGATTGACGCACTCGCTGGCACCGCGTCTCAGCCGACCGCAATCACGGTGCAAGGCGGCAACACGACGGCCAACACCTACACCGTGCCCACGGGGCATCAGCACCCACGGTTCCCGCTGCTACTGCAAGCGCTCCTCAACCTGCGGAACGATGACGACAGCGCACCCACGCGCGATTGCAACGTGGTGCTGATCGGCCCGGCCGGTAGCGGCAAGTCGCACGCGGGCAAGCAGGTAGCCGACTGCATCCGTCGCACGCGCGACGCTGAGGGTAACCCCATGCCAGACGACAGCACCGAGACGCTGCCCCTGTACGCGCAAGGCGCGGTGTTCCGCGAGTCCAAGCTACTGGGCTACTGCGACGCGAACGGCGAATACGTCTCCAGCCAGTTCTACCGTGCGTACCGCTACGGTGGCGTGTTCGTGTTCGATGAGCTGGACTCATCCGACCCCACGCAGCTAACCGCGTTCAACCAGGCCCTAGCGAACGGCTACTGTGACTTTCCCGGCCATGACATGCCGGTCACCCGGCATGCCGACTGCTACCTGATCGGGGGCATGAACACGGCGGGCATGGGCGGCGATGCGCTGTACGCACGCAAGCGGCAGGACGCGGCGACCATGGATCGCTTCCGGAAGATCACATGGACCTACGACGAGCCGCTAGAACTGCTGATCAGCGGTGCCGACCATGAGACATTCGTCAAGCTCGTGCAGCACCTACGCAAGTGCGCCGAGACGACTGGCACCGCGATCGTCATCAGCCCACGGCGCAGCATGCAGGGCGCGCGCATGCTGCGGAGAGGCATGAGCCGCGCGGACGTCGCCGAACTGTGCTTCAGTGAGTACAGCACCAACCCCGCGTTCGCTCAGGAATGGCAGTCCAAGTGCGACGGCGCGTCTCTCACCCGTTGGGTCAACACAGGCACATTCACACCCACGGTCGGATTCCCGCGCCCACGCATGGGAGCGCTCTGATGCGGTACAGCCAGTTCCCGATAGCTCGCCGTCACTTCAGCAGTGTCTACAGCTACTCGGACTACTGCGAAGCCAACCCCTACCGCGACGGTGGGTGGGGATACGGCAAGGATCGCCTAGCCAACGGCATACGCATGCTTCGCGAGGGTGACACGCAGCTAGTAGCGGCTGCCGAGCAGTTCATGGCCCAGGTGTCAGCCAAGCTGCCGAGTCTCGCGCCTGTCACGGTGTGGGATGTGAGCGGTGACTACGTGGATGTGCCCGCCTACCTCAGCGGTGAGCCAGAGTGCATGACCTACGAGGAGTCCGACGATGACCCGTCCGCACCCATCCGTATATGGGTGAATGTCCTACCGTCCGGAGGCATCAGTAGCGCACAGCTATCCAAGCACGGCGCAGTCATCAGCGCGCTCGCCATGGTGCTGCAGCAGGCGCGTTCGAACGTCAAGGTCACCGCGTACGCCGACCTTGCATGGAACGCACGCAAGCAAGGCGCGGTTGTCTCGTGGGACTTGCCCACGTCTCCGCTCGTGCTGTCCGCGCTCACCGCGAGCCTGGCGCAGCCGGACATAGCGCGAGCTACCACCGTGCATGCCTGCCGTACCCTCAACCCCGGTATCGGTCAAGAGGGTGACTGGCTACGCGGCCACTGCCCTAACTACGCCTACGACGATGCATGGGTGCGCGAGGATCTAGGCGCAGCACCAGATGACGTCGTAGTGCCAGGCCTACATCTGCACTCGCCGCATCTAGTTGACCCGCTCCGATGGGTCAACGATCAGATCGACCGCATCTTGCACGGCCGCAACCAGGGCGAGGCGGGCGGCAGCGTAGATGCCGCAGGGGGCACCGAATGATGGCGTTCGCGGTCTGCCAAGCTTGCCGACGCACCACACCACGACCAGGCTACGCCTACTGCGCCGAGTGTCAGCGTCGCATACATCACCACTACCACGGCGCGCGCGTCGGCGGTCGGAATGTCTGCCGCCACTGCGGATTCAAGGCAGCGCATCCAGTCCACATCATCTAGCCCGCAGTCAAGCACGGCGCAGGGGGCAGTCAGCTTGACTGCCCCCTTTCGCTTGCCCACGCATTAGCACACCTGTTCGCATGACGCGCTACGACGCGATTTTAGGGGGGTCTAGCCTTAAAACGGCCCCAGACACCACTACCCTAGCCTTAGCCGTCTCTAGCCGATTCAAACCCCAGTAGATTGCAGCCACGGCCACCATGCCCCTTAAGCCTAGCCCACACTCCGCAGTACAAGGCGCACGCTCGGTCGCTTGCTTATCCACGGTCAGGCTAGCCTTAGTGATACTCGGTCGCAGCGTGTAGGGCGATTCTGACGCATCCTAGCCTTAAACCGCCTCAGGACACCCCTACCCTAGCTTTAGGCGACTGGAGCCCAAAACCCGGCCCACAGGTTAAAGCTATGACGATCCGGCAGCCAGACTGCGTCTCTCCAGCCTAAGCAGCCAGGCAAGCTAGCCCTAGGCTTAGCCGGCCGCTATGTTACCTAGATACCATGGCACCTTAGGCACCTTAGGTTAAGAGAAGTCAGCCGAGCTAGCCCTAGGCTGCCTACCTGCTTGTTTAAGTTTAAGGTTAACCCGACTTTTTAGACGGCTTAGCCCTACCAGCGCTTACCCAACATGCAATTTAAAATACGCCATGATCAACGCCTAGGTATTCAGAGCAGCTCACCTCACGTTCAGAGCAGCCGCTATCTCTACGGTACAGAGCAGCTATAATCAACGCTGATCTAATCAGAGCAGCTAATCCTAGCTACTACCTACCTTATCTTTAAACAAGCTACACCCTTGACAAAAGGCTAGAAATAGTGTATATACCTAGTGGGAACCGGGGTAGAGGGAGCAGCTTGAAGCGTTTTGACCTACACATCTCATCGATTTAGCTGCGAAAACTGGCACTTGACAGGCAGCTCACCATCGTGTACACTCGCGCATGCGAGTAAACAAAGAGAGGCAGACAGGCAATGTTCGCTAGGTGTCCGTCCTGTAACCGGAGCGGCGCAATCGTGCGCCTGCGCGCGGGGTACTACTGCGTCGAATGCGACCCCGAAATGGTTCTCGGTGAAGCCAGGGAACGCGCATGGCACAAGGAATACAACGACGGCAGGCCGTATATACCGTGGGCGAAGCGCCCTCATCTACCGCGCGGCAGATACCTCTAGTATAGCGGCTATCCTGCACATAGCAACTATGTGCAGGATAGCGACTTTATTAGGGGCAAGCTAGATGTACCACGTCGATAGCCGTATCTACACCGCTAAGAGCGTCATAGGTCCGATCCCCTGTCACCGCTGCCGCACCATGATCACGCAGTTTAAGACTGCAGAGGTCTATAACATCTATCTTGAGTATCAAGGTCTAGCTAGCCTGTGCGTATCCTGCCATGAGGCTATCCTTAACGCACAGCAGGCGCATTCTAACTCGCTGATTTAGTATAGAGGCAGTAGCTATGTATCAGGAATTCACTATCAAGATCCACTCTACTTGCGCTTATATACTTAGAGGCAAGGTAGTTAAAGCTTACATCTACAAAGACGATCATACGTACGCTGCCGTGGTCGAAGGCTGGTGGATGGGATCGTTTAAGTCTATGGACGAAGCATTGACCGCAGCTAAGAAGCGCGTAAGGTAGCGAAACGTTAACACAATCTCAACCATCAGGTACTTGACAGTACCGTAGCTGCGTGGTAAGATGTAGTCATCAAATCAAAGAGGCAGGGCTAGATGCGGTACTGGATCATGGTGCAGATCGAAGGCGAGTACGAGCAGTTCAGCGGGCCGTACACCGTCAAAAAGTTCGCCAAGCGTGCGCTTAAGGATTACACCAAGCAGTATGCCATGGACACTTTCAAGCTGATTGAAGTCGAGTAGGTTAGGCGCGTTGGCTGGCTGAGCTTACACTTAGCCAGCCACCGGACCCAATCTAAATTTAAGAGGCAGCTAGATGACTCCGCGACAGGTTTTCATGCAGAGCGTTCAGACCATCAGATTCGCAGACGGAGCGCAGGCTTTTGCGTTCGCTAATGCCTACTTCATGTCGCAGGAACATGAGGAAGTTATCGCCATCTTCGCGCGCAAGGATACGCGACCGTACATCGCTGTTCGCTGCTGCGAGGCAGACGAAACACGCTATCCCGAGTCGCCTATCGCAATGGTCGCGCCGTCCGGCGATATCCTGCTGCCCGCAGACGACGCCGACACGTTCAGCAACTAGCAGCTTAATCGCCATTTGGCCCGGCTTAAGTGCATCTTAGCTGTATCTAAAACCGGGCCAGATGACAGATTAAACTAGGCGGGTATAAAGCATGTGGGAAGCTTCCCGCTGCCGCTAGGGTATCCTGTGGATGTCGGCTTTTGTTGCATCTTAAAGGAGATTGAATGCCGTCTGTTATAAGACTGGTGGGTCTTATTTCCGGTCAACCACATCCGTTCGATGGCGCCTACGTTGTAGAGTACGATCCTAGTCCGGCATATCTACCGCCGAGAGAATGTGTATTGAGAGTCACCACAGACAAAACCAGAGCCAAGCAGTATGTAGACAATCGAGCAGCTTTCAATGAGGTGCATCGTGTAGACAAACGTAACCCTATAAGAGCCGATGGTAGGCTGAACAAGCCACTAACAGCGTTCAACATAAGCATAGAGAGGATTGATTAGCATGAACTACGACACCCGAGCCGCCGAGGTAGAACTACTTAACCTCGCAGCAGACATGGCAAGCGCAATCGTTATGAATAAGAAGCGCGTCTACGAAGTCCGAAACAAGAAGCTGCGTCAGGCTATACGGGATGCGCTACAATCTGCGTACATTGCTGGTGCTGAAGATATCAAAGAAGGAAGGCTTATAATCTAATGTCAGAGCGGGAGATTGACCCTAGATTATTCGATCCGAGTATACCGTCGTACTATCTTAAGTACAGATACATAAACATCAACAGGAAGCGCTTTGAACGTGTGCCTTTCGGCGAGGAAAAGCTGTTTAAAGTACACGATGACGATGTTGAAATATGCCATGACTGTCTAGCTAGGCGCGGCGAAGTGCATAATATTTCTTGCGATAGCGAGGAATGCCCACGCTGTCAAAGACAGTTACTTAGCTGCAGATGTAAACCACAGAACGTTTATAACATAAGGATGGTAAAATAAGCATGGGCTGCATAGCTAACATCATTATACTTAGTATCATAGTTCTAGTAGCTACGCTTTTCGCGTTCGTGTTTCCGCCTGGATTGTTTCTTATACCTGTGGTTATAGTCGTGTGGGTGGTACACGTAGTTAACAAGTCTCGCACTCGTAGCATCGAACGTCAGACCGAACGTATCGTTAGTGCCATCGAGCGCACCAACAGGGGAAACAATGGCTAACGTAGAGCAGATAGAGAACGCTCGTAGACGGATACTCGCCATCATAGAGGCTTCGATGCCGAGTGATGAATTTATAATTCATCCTACCTACTCTACTAGTGAGGTACATCTACGCACAGTAGACGAAGAAGCGCTTTACTTTACTATCACAATTAGACGTAATCCTTATCCCCCAGGAGGTTAACTCTTGTCACAGGTAATGCCGACGCAAAACTGGACGTTCAAGGCTAAACTAATCCGGGTTGTAGACGGTGATACTATAGACCTGGAGATAGACATTGGTTTGCACGGAAGGCGCATAGAACGTATGCGCCTTCTTGGCATTAACTGTCCAGAAATGCATGGAGATGCACGACCGGCCGGACTCGCTGCTAAAGACTATACTTCCAAGTGGCTTGAGTCCTTGGATGTTGACTGGCCCTTAGTTATCTCAACTTACAAGAGTGATGTATTCGGTAGATATCTTGCTGTAGTATGGAGACGCAGCGACGGATCTTGTTTAAACGACGACTTAGTTGCTTCGGGTAACGCTATACCTTTTATGGTATGATATGACTAATCAAACGAAATTCCTGTTTTATATCTCAATAGAACTACGTGATAAAGTGCAGAACAGAGCAGCACAAGAGGGCATTAGCGTAGCTGGACTTATACGAAAGGCATTAGTGAACTACTTAGGTTGTGAGCTTAATATGTTTGATGAAGTACGACCTAGAAATACGGAGCGCAAATCTAAAAAAGATAGCGATGCACGTATGATCTTAAACTATTTAGCGAAGAACTATCCTGGCGTAGTAGAAGCTATCCTATCTACCAACAAACAGGAGTTCGATAATGCCGCAATTAGTGTCGATGCAGAGCGGTCGGCTTCTTAAACACTACTTGTATATTAGGCTAGATAGAGCGCTCAGCAAATCAGCCGAGCTGTGCATCGATTGGCAGCAGACGATTTATATTACTATTCTAATCAACGAACAGTACGAGGAGCTATACTACGTTAGCATAAACCAGATACCGGAGCTAGAGTATAAAGATAAGAAGTACCTGTCTAAAGGGTATTATGTTCTGAGGCATAGGGAGTTTTAAACTTAGGCTGAAATTGCCTATTGACAAGCTGCCCAAGATCTGATAGAATTTCCTGGGTCACCCTAGGAGAAACGGCATGGCGAACAGTCCTGAGGTCAGGCTGATAGCTCATACTCTAGCGGCCTTGTCTCACAGCGAACTGATGACCATGGCGAATGCTATGTGCAAGGAGGCGGTAAAACCGAGTAGTGATAAAGTACAGCTAGTTGTTCTTATTCTCAAGGCGTCGGGTTATTCTTACGCAGAGGTAGAAGATGCAGGTAAATCGGTAAAGACAGCTCCCAAGGTACTAACCATAGAGCAGGTCAATCATCTGCTACTTACCTACGTAGATGACGAGATAATGCTACTCGAAGCTACAGCGTCTATGCTGCGTACAATCGCCACTGTAGCTAGAGAGCGAGGCGCTACCACGTCCACTACTCAGGCCCTCGCCAGAGACAGTGTAGCTGAGTGCCAGCGGCTTATGGCACACAGCAATCTAACACGTCTAGTGCATCTTCTAAAGAGTCTATACCCAAGGCAAGGAGAGCTGTCTAGATGAGCATGGAAGCGTCCAACAGGATTATAGTCTACAAGCTAGACGAATCTGATCCAGACTTTAGCTGCTTCAAGTGCGGTAAGTCATATCGTCTTATGTTTGTCGTGCGTCCTGCTAAACTTATCTACTGCTACTGGCACATGGCTGAAGTCTTAGGTGTTAAGCCTGATGCACAAGTAGCTTATAATGCGTTTCGTAAAGCGAGAGACTTAAACTAAGATGCGCTGCGACTTCTTTATAAGCGACCGCAGCATGAAGAACCTGCATGCCATGGCTAGAGGCTACGGTTATCCTCCGCAGCGTACAGCAGCGTTCTTAGCTGCATGCCTCATGAGCCCTGACACCGTGTGGCAGGATCGCCGCCCGTCCTACGTGCGCGAGTTACCTCCTGTCCATGGCGCGCCCGCGTGGTGGGATGGTACGAAGCGACGGCAGCACACGCTAGGGACCGTCCCCACGGAACCCTTGCTAGCTCTAGCCGAGACACACATCATACGTTCGGCCCTCAAGCAGCTAGCGACCCTGGAACAGGCTACGACCGAACGCGCCACCTACTACCGGAGCGACACAGAACATGCGATCTGTTCGGCCGTGCTTGAGGCTATCGGCATGGGTTGGCTAGTTCCTGTCGGAGTGCCAGCCTACGTCAAAACTCATGCTTGACACGCGCACGCACGCATGGTAGTATTCATCCATCAAGAGCGGCACAGCCGCAAGAAAGGCAACTAGACAGATGACCGACACAGCGCAGACCCCGGAGACTCAGACCCCGACGGCTGAGGCTCCCAAGAAAGTCAAGTCTCAGATCAGCATCATGGTCCACGTTCCGGCCGAGCTTAAGAAGCTCATCGACGACAAGGCCAAGGAGCTAAACACCAGCGCGGCCGGCTGGCTGAGGCAGCTTGGGGCCAACGAGCTTCACTACACCCTGACGGCTAGCACGGTCCGGCGTAACGGTCGATTCGCGGGCATGACCAAGGATCAGAAGAATGCGGCTATGAAGGAAGATCGTAACCGCAACAAGATGACCCTTCAGGCGGTCATGGCTGCGTACCAGGCCGGCGAGCTTGATCTTAAGGAGATCATGGCTAAGTACGCTAAGGTTGAGGCCGCCGAGGCCGAGGCTGCGGCTAACGGCGATGCAAGCGAGCATGATGAAACCGAAACTGCGCCCGAGGGGGAAGCGCAGATCCAGCCGGTGAGCTAACTTCCGCTTAGTTCACCGGAGGCCCGGCTAGGCTTAAGCCTAGCCGGGCCTATTTGCGTTTAAGCTGCACCTTGACAAGCCCCCGCCTTTCGGTGTAGAATCCGGCCATGCCCCGGAGAGCCGCACCCAGGTTAAGCTTAAGAAAGGCTGCGCCTAGTATAAAGCAACGCTACGCTAATCGAATGCAAGCTAGCAAGAAGCTACTAGGTGGACGTTGCTTGATATGCGGCAGCAATCGCCAGTTAGAATTCCATCATATAGATCCACGTTTAAAGAAGCACCACATAAGTGTGCTATGCTTAGGTCAACAGTACGCAACAACGTTATACTACAAAGAGCTATCGAAGTGTATCCTACTATGCGACAAGTGCCATGACGAAGTACATTCCAAAGCATGACCGCGAACGGCAGCATGCGGGTTCGATTCCCGCACGCGGTCCCGTGGTGGCCTACGGCGTCATGAACCGTGGACTACCGCGCAGCGTCGGCCCTACGCTGCATGAAGGGTTTTCGGGTCTACCCCGGCCCCTGAACGCGCATTGGCTAGATGCGCGCATGAGAGCCGTCCTAGGCGGCATGGGCACCCTGCACGTCCCTCAGCCTTACTGGGAATGGGTTACGCCGCTCAGCGTAGGCAGGAACGCGCGGGTCGTTTCTAGGGCATCCTGGCGCGCCACGGTGCCAGGATGCCACCACACAGCGAGGGGAGCATGACGCGCGTACGCAGCATCGTACCCACGCCACCACCAGCACTACAAGTAAGTATCGTCAACGATGTACATTGCGATATATGCGGAGAACAAGATAACTGCCTTATAATCAACGGAATCTATAGGCCACTTAAAGAGCACGAAGAAGAAAGTTGGACGTTATGTCCTGAATGCTTCTTTAGCATTAGCAAGGAAGCTAACACTTTGTTCTCGCAGTCTATGCCTAACGACTGGAAGCGTTGGCATGATCCTACAGTGTGGCAGAATGCTTAATGCCAAGCCGCGTAATGATAGCAGTAGCAGAGCTTCTTAAGGAGATGAACACCAAACAAAGATCGGATACCATGGTTAATCTAATACATGAAGTGTTTTTAGCTGTAAACAGAGCACCTAACGAGAAGGTAGAAGCGATCATAGAGTTTATACTTGCCGCGTCCAAAGAAGTAAATGATTAAGCGAAATGAGAATCTTGGTGTGTGGCGACCGTAAGTACAAGCGCTACTCCGCTATACTCCACGAATTAAGCAAGTATGACGCAGCTACCACGTTGATTATACATGGCTGCGCTCAAGGTGCAGATACGCTAGCCGGCGTAGCAGCAAAGAAACTCGGCATGCGTGTAGCGGAATACCCTGCAGATTGGCGCCAGTACGGTAAAGCAGCCGGACCCAAGCGTAATAAGCTTATGCTCGATGACGGTAGACCCGATCTAGTTCTCGCTTTCCACGACAGCATAGCTACATCCAAAGGCACGGCCAATATGCTCCGACAAGCAGAGATAGCAGGCGTTGAAACGAGGCTTATAGAATATGTTTAAAGTTAGCAAAGAACAGCGTAAGCTAGACAAGGAACGCGGCGAACAGTATAACGAACGTTGGTGTCAGGATTGCTACGACGAGATACCCGATAATCAGAGGCGCCGGCGTTGTAATAATTGCGGTAAACTAGTCTGTGAGTGGTGCATGAACCATGTACATGGTCTATACGATCAAACACCACGAGACATACTAGGTATGGAATGCGTTAAGAAATAGCAGCAAAGCGGGTATGGTGGAACTGGAAATACACGGAGGTCTTAAAAACCTCTGCTCGTAAGAGCGTGGGAGTTCGAATCTCCCTACCCGCACCTATGATCATAAAGCTATACCAAGCATCCAAGCTTACATCGAAGGGCTGGCGTGTGGCCGGCTTCGAGGCTAGCAACGATTGGGTTAACATGAGCGCGCCGATTATAGCACATCTAGTCTTACATGAGAAGTTGCATACCGCTCTCGCTAAGCTACAGAGGGAGCTATACAAGGTGGAGCTAGTTGCCACAAGTGAGAAATAAGCGTAACTATAACGGTCCAGGTATCTTAGTAGATCGCACTACTAAGTGGGGTAACCCATTTATAGTAAGCTATGCTCATGAACCTAGCTGGAACATGTCCAGAGAGGAAAGCATACAAAGCTACGAGAAGTATCTTAAGAGCAGACCTTCTCTCGTGAGTGCTGCTAAGTCAGAGCTACGAGGTCATGACTTAATCTGTTGGTGTTCTCCGCTACCTTGTCATGCGGATATTTTAATCGAGATCGCCAACTCGCCTTAAACATAAGAATACTTGCGTTTTTTCCGACGCATGGCGTAACATGAATATCATGTACCAGAAAACGGAGCGCCATGCCCCGTCCCGGTTTGCCACCAGGAAACCTCCCTCACACGGGCACCGGCGTCCTAGTGCGCCGATGCTGCAAGGTTGGAGCATGGCATAAACTTAGAAAGGCATAAGCCAAAATGCAACCAAGGATACGCAAGAACGTACGGCAGGAAGCGGAGAACAGCGACAAGCCGCGTGCTGCGTACAATCAGGATATCATCATCGATGTGTTGGTCTGGAATCCGCAGACTGGTGAGCATCGTATGAGCATCAACGCGAATCAGGTTGAGAGCGTCGGAGAGCACGCTTACGATAACCGTGGATCGCCTTACCAATCTGTGCTAACCACAAAGACCGGAAATACGTATTACATTCGTAACACATACGACGATGTGGTAGCGCAATGGCGTGGTTGGTCCTTGGAGTGACGACCGAACCTAAACCTAAGCTGTGCGACTACTGCTCGCAATCTAACCCGACGTATATCTTTAAGTGTCCATCGTTCGATGTGAACATAGAGTTATCCGTCGAAGAAGGGCTTACAGGCAAGTCTGTTTCCGACTGGCTGGCATGCGATGAGTGCGCTAAGCTGATATTAAACAATCAACTTAGCGCTCTTAGCCTACGTTGCTTGCTGCGTATGCAAGGTTATCAGTTTGCTAAGCAAGCCGGATTCGATAGAGAAATCCGAGCTAAGATAGCCGAATGGCATGCGGAGTTTTATAAGCACTGGACTAAAGGCGGCAGCAGGTTCAAACGCATATGATCGATTATCGTTACACCCCGCCGATGCTGGCTAAGAACGGTGATCTTAGCTATCTCAACCTAAACACCTATCAACTAGAAGTCAAGTACGACGGTATGCGCTGTATGGCCGCTATAACCGACGACGGTAACGGTGTAGTTCTAATCTCTCGTACTCTTAAAGATGTAACACGCAGCTTCCCTGATGTTATACTACAACTAAGTGGGCTGCCACCTAATACCTTGTTAGACGGTGAGATAGTCTGTGAGCAAGGCTTCCAAGCTTTGCAAACGCGGTTTCAACGTCAGGAAGATATAGCCAAGGCTTGCGTAGCCACGCCAGCTAAGTTTATAGCTTTCGATGTGCTACAAAGCGATAACGATCTTTACTTAGATCAGACCTTGTACCACAGACGAGTCTGTCTTGAAGTCTTACATAGACACTATGGCTTGTGCATATCTAGAGTTATAGATCCTACGGAAGCTATAGAGATTCTCAGCGACGGTAAGACCGAAGGTATAATGGCTAAGCTTCGTATTAGCTATTACTATCCTGGTTACCGCAGCGGAGATTGGCGTAAGATTAAACCCGTGCAAAGTTTAGAAGTGGTTATAGGAGGCTGCACCTGGGGTACAGGTAAGCGAGATTCCACCTTCGGTGCATTACTTGTGGGCGTGCCCAAAGATGATAGCCCTAATCATATGCTTTGGTATCAGGGTAACATCGGAACAGGCTTCACGGACGAAATACTAAGCTACATGCATGGTCGTATGAAGGAGATAAGCACACTAGAGAATGTATTCATGGACGTGGTTAAGTTTAATATACCTGTGCAATTCTTCTGCGATACTCATCCAAGTAGAGCACTACGCTGCATAGCAAAGTATCAAGAACTAACCAAAGACGGTCAGCTAAGATTCCCTGTGTTCGGAGGTTTAGTTTAGCCTTGGCAGACTTCACCACCATAAAAGAATGCATGACTTGCCGCGAGGTTAAACCTTTAACTGACTTCTACCGTGCTAGCAGTACGCCTAGGAAAGATGGCACTATCGCTTACAAAGCACAGTGTAAGTCTTGTGAGAACAAAGCTAGCTGGCAGAAACAGAAAGCCCGAAGGGAATTGCTTATGCCTATGCACAGCATGGACTACACAACGGTTCAGCGCGCTCCTAAGCTACCTCTCTCCACGTCCGATGATCCCGAGGTAGCTGAAGCCTTAAAGATAACAGCCGAGTCGGTAAAACTGCCCCTTGACAACCAGGCCCCGAATGTGCTAGACTTCCGACCAGAGGCAAACCCTGTATACTCGGCCGCTCAAGCGATCATCAAGAGCGGTGATGAGTTAGGAGCGATACAGAAAGAGTTAGACGAAGTTAAGAACATGCTGCGAGAGACAGAGCAGAAGTATCAGGAGGCTAAGCAGCGTTGGTTAGACGCTGTAAATGTAATCAAACAGTATGAGTCCATTAATCGAGGCTGATGCGGAGCTTTTAGCGAGCTTACGCGCTTTAGCAAATTACGTAAAGAATAAGCCGGTGCCGGTGCAGGTTGTACCTGCACCTACAATTACACCCGTTTTAGACCCTGTAGACATAGCAATCATAGAAACTGCTCCTGTGGCTGCGCCCACAGAGTTACCTAGCGTTAGCGAAATAGCTAACGAAGATTTACCGGAGTTAGCTGATCTTCTAGCTGCGTCTGTTGTAGAGAACATCGAAGCTACCTCCGAAGTAAGCAGCGATATAGCTACCAACAAACTAATACCGAGAGGCTACCAGCTTGAAGGTATAAAGGTATTACGAGATAAGAAGCGTGCGCTGCTGTACGATCTCGCTGGCTTAGGTAAGACGTTGCAAGCCACTGAGGCAGCAGTCCCACCAGTTATAGTGGCGTGCCCTACCTATCTTGTGTACCAGTGGGCAGATTTCCTAGAGAACCAATATCCTGGGCATAAGGTAGTAGTATGCGATGGCCCTAGACTCAATCGTGAGAAATTGCTGTCCGAACCAGCAGATTGGTACATCATTAATATTGAAATGTTGGCTGATCGTAAGCTTAAGAACAGTGACACCATTCTTAGCTACGAGTTCCCCAAAGTTACAACGTTCATCATTGATGAGAGCCATCATGTGCGCGGGCGCAATTCTTCGCAGTCCAGGGGAGCGCTTGAACTAGCCGAAAAGACCGAGCGCGTCTATCTTCTTACTGCTACGCCACAGTACAAAGCTGTAGATGATCTCTTTATGCAGTTAAGAATCATAGACCGCAAGCGTTTTAGCTCGTACAACTTATTCTTAGCCTACTACTGTCGTGTATCTCAGAACGGCTTCGGCCAGCGCATCCTAGGTCCACGTTCCCACAGAGACATACAAGAGCTTCTTAAGAGCGTGGGTATAGGTCGCACCTACGCAGACGTAGCCGTAGAGCTTCCAGAGTTGATTCGTACGAATGTCTCCATTCGTGCGGATGAGAACTTCATGCGTGAGTACAATAAGATCAAGCATACGTTTACCTATAACGAGCATGATCTTAACTCCATGATGGAAGCTATGCAGGTATTACGTCGAGTTACGGCTAAGGTTAAGGTCGGCAAGATGCTCGAAATCTTGTTGGCTAACCCTGAGCCAGAAGGCTTAATCATAACGTGGTATAAGGATACCGCCCGCACTCTATCAGAGATACTTAAAATCCCATGCATCACCGGTGAGACACCGCTCAAAGAGCGGGCGCAGATTGCTAAAGATAACAACCTGCTTGTAGCTACGATGGCTAGCATAGGCGAAGGTGTGGACTTGTCTCACCTATCTGATATCATCTTCGTGGAATCCGACTTCGTACCTGGACGTATATACCAAACGCTGTCTAGAGTTAGACGTGCTAGGACGAATCCTGCTCCAGTAAAGTGTACATTTCTCTTTGTAAAAGGCACTATAGACGAGCAAGTTTATATCGCCAGCGGCCAACGTAATGCGGACATTAGAAGAATTATGAAGGCTACACTACTAGGGGATGATTACATTGGGACACATAGTTCCACAAACTAAACTTATAACGCTCCAGCTACCAGGAGGCGAGCGCACGGAGACTCTGACGCCGGACGAATATGGGTTTTATCGTATCCCCCTCGAATGGCGCTACATCATAAGCGATCCACCGCTGGATAACACGCTCAGAGCCGCAGGCTTAACTTATTTTAAGCGGCCACCAGACAAGATGCATGAGCTATGGAGATTGATTT
>Ga0066905_100000158_pt1 | contig 14687 bp, 11 predicted proteins | sample PanSoiMetaPlot36_FD_67483 | JGI IMG/M metagenome (GOLD analysis project Ga0066905, IMG submission 67483) | Tropical forest soil microbial communities from Panama analyzed to predict greenhouse gas emissions - Panama Soil Plot 36 (version 2) | ecosystem: Environmental > Terrestrial > Soil >... | reverse complement strand
TGATGCCAGCGACCCCGCCGCGCCGGCGGCGGCCGCGGCCTGGCTCGAGGCACAACTGGCGCGGTTCGGTTCCGAGATGACCTTGGGGGTGGGCGGCCCGCGCGAAAGCGAAGCCCCCGGCATCTATGGCGCGGCGAAAACCATGCTTGCTGCCACCCTCGATCGCATGGCGCGCAAAGCGGCGCCGCCGGCCTGAAGCCGGAGCCGTCGGTCGCGACCCTCACCAACGCCGGTTGCTGCCGGTCGACCGATCGCCCAGACCGGCGCTGCCGTGCCCCGGGGCCGGCAGGATGGCCGTGGGCGTGCTCAGGACATAGGTCACGTAGGCCTGGCCGGCGGCGCCGATGGCGGCCTCGACCTCGGCCTGCTTGGGAACGTTGGGCCAGTCGCGCAGCACGGTCATGGCCCCATCGGCGCGCACGCCGATCAGAATATGCGTCTTATAGTCGATCGCCGCTGGTTTCATAACCGCTCCCCGTGTTCTCCGGTCGCTGGAACAGCCCAGCGGGTTTCCGAAAACACCACCCGCCCCCAAAATGCCGGGGCGCGTGCTGGCTGCCTCGCTGCTCACCTTATGCAACTGGGCCGCGCGGGCGCGCGCCTTCTCCACCCAAGACCGCTGTCGGGGGCCTCGCCTCGCCGCGGGCGACGGGGGGCAGCAGCCAAAATGGAGACCGCTAGGCGGCGGCCGTGGCCGCCTCGGCCCTCACATCTGCGCCGGCTGAGCGAGCCACGGCGCATTCAATCACAAACATAGGGTGTGCGCGCCAGGCCTCAAGGGTGCCAAACCACTAGGCGCTTGCCCGGACGGCAGGGCGCGGGCGGTCGACCATTCGCCGTTGACAGCATGCGGGGGGTTCCGGAATGTCGCCTCGCCGAGGCTGCGGCCCGCGGGCATTCGACCTCGGCAGGCACAGTTCGGGTTGGCGGAGACGGGGCATGCGGCACGGCGGCAAAATTCTGATCGACCAGCTCGAGGCACAGGGCGCGAGCTCAGTTTTCACGGTGCCGGGTGAAAGCTTTCTTGCGGCCCTCGACGGGCTGCACGACAGCAATCGCATCAAGACCATCATCTGCCGGCAGGAGGGTGGCGCGGCCATGATGGCCGAGGCCTGGGGCAAGCTCACCGGCGAGCCTGGGGTGTGCTTCGTCACGCGCGGTCCTGGGCTGGCCAACGCCATGAGCGGACTGCACGTCGCCCAGCAGGACTCCACGCCGCTGGTGCTGTTTGTCGGCCTGCCCAACTCCAAGTTCGAGGACAGAGAAGCCTTTCAAGAGATCGAGACCAAGAGCCTTCTGGGCTCGTTCGTGAAGTGGGCGGCGGTCATTCGCCAAACCGAGCGCATCCCCGAATACGTGAGCCGCGCCTACCATCGCGCCCGTTCCGGGCGGCCAGGGCCGGTGGTGCTGGGTGTGCCCGAGGACATGCTGGCGGCCACGGTCGAGGCGCGCGATGCCCGCCCCGTCGCGGTCGCCGAACCGGCACCCAGCGCCGCCGATCTGGCCGGCGTAGATGAGGCACTGGCTGCCGCCCGGCGGCCGCTGGTGCTGGTCGGCGGCCCCGGCTGGAGTGGTGCGGCCAAAGCCGCGCTCGAGGCGTTCGCCGACCGCTTCCAGCTGCCGGTCGCCAGCGCCTTTCGCTACCAGGATTACATCGACAACCGCCATCGCTGTTATGTCGGCTGCGTCGGCATCGGCGTCGAACCGAGCCTTGGCAAAGCCGTCATCGACGCAGACCTGTTGATCGTGATCGGCGCTCGTCTCGGCGAAATCACCACCGGCGGCTATAGCCTGCTGACGGTTCCCAATCCGAGCCAGCGGCTGGTGCACGTGCACCCGTCCGCCGATGAGCTGGGCTCCGTCTACCGCGCTGATCTGCCGATCCTTGCCACCACGCGTCGCTTCGCCGAGGCGCTCGCTGCGCTAGAGCCCACCGCCGGCGTGACCTGGGCGGGCCGCACCGAGAGCCTGCGCGCCGCCTACCGCGGCTTCCTTGCGCCGGTCAACATGCCCGGTGCCGTCAAGCTGGCCGAGGTGGTGCGCATCAGCTCCGCGTTGCTGCCCGATGATGCCTTCGTGGTCAACGGTGCCGGCAACTACGCGGCCTTCCTGCACCGCCATTTTGAATACAAGGCCTACCGCACGCAGCTGGCCCCGACCTCCGGCTCGATGGGATATGGCTTGCCCGCCGCCATTGCCGCCAAGGTCGCCCACCCCGGGCGCGTGGTCGTCAATTTTCAGGGCGACGGCTGCTTCCTCATGACCGGCCAGGAGCTGGCGACCGCGGTGCAGTACGGATTGGCGATCATCACCATCGTCGCCAACAACGGCATGTACGGCACCATCCGCATGCACCAGGAGCGCGAATTCCCGCGCCGCGTGGTCGGCACCACGCTGATCAACCCGGATTTTGCCGCCTATGCCCGCAGCTTCGGCGCCGAGGGCTATACGATCGAGACAACTGCCGATTTCGCCCCGGCGCTCAGCAGCGCGCTTGCCAGCAACCGTCCCGCGGTCATCGAGCTGAGACTCGACCCGGAGGCGATCAGCCCGCGCAAGACGTTGGCGGAAATCCGTGATCGCCTCTGAAGGCGGCGACCCGCCGCCTCACCAGGCGATCGAAAGCTTCAGGCGCGTTCGCGCTGAGCACACCAGCGCCCAAAGTCAGGCTCAGGCCGCGGTCGCAAAATCCAGCCGAAAACCGTGCGCATCGGCCAATGTCGTCACGGCCTTGCGGGCGTCGGCCTCCGCCAGCGGCGTGAACGGCGGCCGCAGCTGCGCCCAAGCCGGGTCCTGGCGATAGTGGGCGATGATCGCCTTCAGCGCCGGGATCATCGGATAGGCCTGGATCGCCTGGCGCAGGGCCGTAATGCCCTGCTGCAGACGATCGGCATCGCCGCCACGCCAGTTGTCGTAGACCTTGCGGATCGCCGCCGCGCTGACGTTGCAGGTGGCGGAGATGCAGCCCGCCGCGCCGTGGCGCAGGCCGTCCAGCAGGAACACCTCCGAACCGGGGAACACCTCAAACTCCGGATAGGCCTCGAGAATGGCGCTGGTGTTGTTCCAGTCGCCGGAGGAATCCTTGAGGCCGACCACGGTCTGCGGGAAGGCCTTGATCAGGCGGCCGATCAGCGGCAGGGCAAAGCCCACCTGCGCCACCGGCGGAATGTGGTAAAGGTAGATCTTGAGACGGTCATCGCCGACCGCCTCGATCACCTCGGCAAAGAAGCGGAATAGCCCATCCTCGCTCGGTGCCTTGTAGTAGAACGGCGGTAGCATCAAAACGCCGCCGCAGCCGAGTTCGACGGCGTGCCGTGTCAGCACGATGGCATCGGCCAGCGAGCACGCGCCGGTGCCGGGCATCAGCTTACTGGTGTCGATATCGCCGTCGGCCAGCTCCTCGAGCAACTCCATCCGCTCATCGACGCCGAGCGAATTGCCTTCGCTGGTGGTGCCGAATGGCGCCAGCGCGGTGCAGCCCTCGTCCATCAACCATTGACAATGGGCGACGAACCGCTCCGGGTCCGGAGTGCCGTCTTCGCCGAACGGCGTCAAAACCGGGGCAATGACGCCGGAGAAATGCCTGTCTTTGTGCATCTGAGGGCCCTTCATTGAAAACCGCTGCACCTAGGCCGGCATCGGGATGCCGGTCTGTTTGACGGGGACGTCGTAGCCCAGAGCCACCGCCGGCCGCGCCGCGATCGCCTTATACCAACGCGCAACGTTGGGGTACTGATTGAGGTCGACCGTGTGCCATTCGAAGCGCGAGATCCATGGCCAAATCGCCATGTCGGCGATGCTATAGGCACCGGCCACGTAGTCTTCCTGTTGCAGCCGCTTGTCGAGTACGCCGTAAAGGCGGTGCGTCTCTTTGACATAGCGCTCCTCGGCGTAGGGCGCCTTGCCTTTGTTGTTGCGCACGAAATGGTGCACCTGACCGATCATCGGCCCGATCCCGCCCATTTGCCACATCAGCCATTCCATCGTCTGCCAGTGGCGGGCGGGCTCCTGCGGCCAAAACTTGCCGGTCTTTTCCGCCAAATACATGAGGATCGCGCCCGATTCGAACAGCGAGCGACCGTTGTCACGGTCGACGATCGCCGGAATGCGGTTATTGGGGCTGATCTTGAGAAACTCCGGCTTGAACTGTTCGTCCTTGGTGATGTTGACGGCGTGGGCGGTATATTCGAGCCCGCATTCCTCCAACATGATGGAGACCTTGCGACCGTTGGGGGTCGACCACGTGTAAAGATCGATCATTGCCAGTCCTTTGCTGAGCGGGCTTCATCATCGAGCGGGCGGCGCCGGCGGCAAGCAACACCACCCCCGCCGTCACAACCAATGCCGACATCGGTGGCAGCCGATTGGTTTGGAAGATCCGATCCGGCGGGCCCGGCGTTGAGCATTTGCCACCTCAATTTCCACACCTCAAATTCCAGGCGAGGCCTTGGTGCCAAGCATGCGGAACGTGGTCTTGATGCGGCGCACGGTACCGGTCTTGGAGCGCAGCACCACGGTTTCGGTTTCGGCAAAGTCGCCGCGGAAGTGCACACCATCGAGCAGCGAGCCATCGGTCACCCCGGTGGCGGAGAAGATCACATCGCCGGATGCCAATTCGTGCATGTCGTATTTGCGCTTAATGTCGCTCACGCCCATGGCGGCCGCGCGCGTCTCCTCGTCTTTCTTCAAGGGGTGCAGCCGGCCCTGCATCTGGCCGCCGATGCAGCGCAGCGCCGCCGCCGCCAGCACACCTTCGGGCGCCCCGCCGATGCCGAAATAGATGTCGATGCCGGTCTCGTTGGGATCGGTGGTCCAGATCACGCCGGCGATGTCGCCATCGGGGATCAGCTGCACGCCGGCCCCGGCCTTGCGCACGCTGGCGATCAGCTCGGCGTGGCGCGGACGGTCGAGGATGCAGGCCGTGATCTCCGATACCGGAACGCCGCGCGCCTTGGCCATGGCATTCAAGGTTTCCGCCGGCGGTGCATCGAGATCGATGATGCCCTCGGGATATCCTGGCCCGATGGCGATCTTGTTCATGTACATGTCCGGCGCATTGAGCAAGCCGCCACGCTCGGAGATCGCCAGCACCGCCAGCGCGTTGGGCATGGCCTTGGCGCAGATCGTGGTGCCCTCGAGCGGGTCGACGGCAATGTCGACCTCCGGGCCATCGCCGATCCCCACCTGCTCGCCGATGTAGAGCATCGGGCTTTCGTCCATCTCGCCCTCGCCGATCACGACGCGGCCCTGGATGTGGACCTTGCCCAGCTCGTGCCGCATGGCGTCGACGGCCGCCTTGTCGGCGGCCTTTTCGTCGCCGCGCCCCCTGAGCCGCGCCGCGGCAATGGCGGCGGCCTCGGTGACCCGCGCCACCTCCAGCACCAGCACGCGATCGAGCCCACCCACGATGTCATGCCCCTGGATCGCGTTTTTCATCGTGCTCTCCGTCTTAGTGATCGCGAATTGCCGCTACAGCGGCTCGATCCGGATCATCTGCGGTGGTTCGGAAACGTTGCCATCACCGTGGATGGCCTTGAGCGCGGCACGAATCGCCTCCTCTGTGGTCTCGTGCGTAATCAATATCACGCTGGTCGGCGCCCCCGGTTTGGGCTTGGCATCGATGCCGGGTAGCGCCCAGCGCGGCCGCCGCTGCACGATACTCTCCAACGACACGCCGCGTTCGCCCATGCGGCCGGCGATCGAGGCCATGGCGCCGGGCCGGTCGAACACCGAAAGACGCACGTAGTAGGCACCCTGGTGCTGGCCCAGCCTGGCGCGCCGATAGGGCGTGAGCCGCGCCGCCGGCACCCCGAACGGGGGCGCGGTGCCGCCGCGGGCGATGTCGAGAATATCCCCGGCGACGGCGCTCGCAGTCGCCTTGGCGCCGGCGCCCGGCCCCGCCAGCAGCACGTTGCCGACGAAATCACCGTCGATGGCGATGCAATTGGTCACCCCCGACACCTCGGCGATCGCCGAGTGCTTGGGCACCATCGCCGGGTGCACGCGTTGCTCGATGCCGCTGTCGGTGAGCAGCGCGACGCCGAGCAGCTTGATGCGATAGCCCAGATCGTCGACGGCCTCGATATCGGCCTGGGTTATGCTGGCAATGCCTTCAACGTGGATCTGATCGAGCGCGACCTTGGTGCCGAACGCCAGGCTGGTGAGCAGGGCGAGCTTGTGGGCGGTATCGAAGCCGCCGATATCGAAGGTCGGATCGGCCTCGGCATAGCCGCGGTCCTGCGCCTCCTTGAGGACGTCGGCAAACGCGCGGTGCTCCTCCTGCATCTGCGTCAGGATGTAGTTGCAGGTGCCATTGAGAATGCCGTAGACCCGGCGGATCTGATTGCCGGCGAGCGCTTCCTTCAAGGTCTTGATGATCGGGATGCCGCCCGCCACCGCGGCTTCGAACTTGAGGGCGACGGCGTTGGCCTCGGCCAGATGCGCAAGCTCGGTGCCGTGCTTGGCGAGCAGCGCCTTGTTGGCGGTCACCACGTGCTTGCCGGCCTTGAGCGCGGTCTCGACGGCGGCCCGTGCCACGCCCTCCTCGCCGCCGATCAACTCGATGAAGACGTCAACGCCGGCGTCGGCCGCCAGCCGTTGCGGCTCGTCAAACCAGTCGATGCCCGCCAGCTCAACCCCGCGCGCCTTGCCGCGCGAGCGGGCACTGACGCCAACGATGCGAACGTCACGCCCGAGCGCCAGCGCCATTCGGGCGCCGTGCTCCTTGATGAGCTGCACCAATCCGGTGCCGACGGTGCCGAGGCCGGCGACGCCAAGGTTCAACGGCTGGCGCATGGGAACCAATACTAACGCGATGCCTTTTGCGGAATAGGGATCACGTTATGCATGCTTTCCGGGGCGCGCGCGAGGAACTTTTTGATATTGCGCGCCGCCTGCCGGATGCGGTGCTCGTTCTCAACCAGGGCAATACGCACGTAGCCTTCGCCGTACTCGCCAAAGCCCAGGCCCGGCGCCACCGCGACATCGGCCTTGTCGATCAGCAGTTTGGCGAATTCCACCGATCCGATTTGACGATAGGCCTCCGGGATCGGCGCCCAGGCAAACATCGAGGCGGCCGGAGCCGGGATGCTCCAGCCGGCCCGGGCAAAGCTTTCGATCAGGCAATCGCGTCGCGCCCGATAGGTCCGGCGCATGTCCTCGACGCAGTCCTGCGGACCGTTGAGGGCGGCGGCGGCCGCCACCTGGACGGGGGTGAAGGCACCGTAGTCGAGGTAGGACTTGACGCGTGCTAGCGCGGCGATCAGGCGCTCGTTGCCGACCGCAAACCCCATCCGCCAACCTGGCATGGCATAGGTCTTTGACAGCGATGTGAATTCGACCGTCACGTCCATTGCCCCGGGCACCTGCAGCACGGACGGCGGCGGGTTGTTGTCGTAATAGATTTCCGCGTAGGCGATATCCGACAAAATGATGAGCTCGAGCTTTTTTGCCAGCTGCACCACCTCGACGTAGAAGGCGAGCTCGGCGGTCTGCGCCGTGGGATTGGACGGGTAGCTGAGCACGACCGCCAGCGGCCGCGGGATCGAATGTTTGACGGCGCGTTCCACGCCACGCAAGAACTCCGCGTGCGGGTCGCCGCCGGCGCCTGCGCCGCTGCCGGTCGGAATGTGACGGATGGCGGCGCCGGAAATGATAAAGCCGAACTCATGGATCGGGTAGGTCGGGCTTGGGCACAGGATCACGTCGCCGGGTGCGGTGATCGCCTGCGCCATATTGGCGAAGCCTTCCTTGGAGCCCAAGGTGGCGACCACCTGGGTCTCGGGGTTGAGCTTGACCCCGAAGCGGCGCGCGTAATAGCCGGCCTGCGCCCGTCTGAGGCCGGGGATGCCCTTGGAGGCCGAGTAGCGGTTGGTGCGCGGCTTGGCGACGGTTTCGACCAGCTTATCGACGATATGCTGCGGCGTCGGCATGTCCGGGTTGCCCATGCCGAGATCGATAATGTCGGCACCGTTGGCCCGGGCTGCGGCCTTCAGCCGATTGACCTCAGCAAAGACGTAGGGCGGCAGCCGCTTAACCCGATGAAAATCTTCAATCACGTGTCTAGCCGTTCAAACGCTCAAAACGCTACCACTTGCGGCCCATCCGGCCGGCCTCGTCACTTGACCTGCTCGATCTGCTTTGCCGCCTCGATCTGATGGGTGTGCCCCCGCTCGATCATTTCGTTGATCTTCTCCTGCTGCTCGTCCTTGCCCATAACCTTCTGCGGCAGCTTGCTCAAGTCCGGCAATTGGGAGAACGGCAACGTCTCCGAACAGGCAGCGAGCTGGGCCAGCAAAGTGGCACCCGCTAGCAAGGTGATCATGCGTCGCAAAGGCCGCAGCATGCGGACACCCCCACACCCCTGAAGTGGACGAGATCCCCTATATTTAGGCGCGACTGTTAACAGTTCCTTGCACCCGCGTCTTGGCGCATTGTTGACAACGCCTACCAGATTCTCGTGTAAATAGTCACGGGCCTTGCGATTTTTCGGCAAAGTTGCAATCCAATCCCTATCTCTATGGCAACCGTGGCGTTGACATGGGGGAGTTCACGTGTCGACGCCGTCCCTGCAACCGTTCGAGTGAGAAATGCTCAAAAAAGCACCGGAATCTCCGCGCCCCATACCGATGTCGATTGATCTTGCCGCCTACCGCATCGGCAATCCCGAAGAGTTCGGCCGCAACATGCTGCGGCTGATGGAAGACGGCGGCAGGGTCATGAGCGGGCTGCTCGAGCGCGCCAATGGCAAAATCAGCCCGATGAGCGCGGCGAGCGACATGGCCGAGGCCGGCCGCCTGTTTGGCGAGATCGCCCAGCATTGGGTGGCGGCTCCCGGCAAGTTGGTGGAGGCGCAGGGCGAACTGACGCGCAGCTTCATGGAACTTTGTTCCGGCTCCATGCAGCGGCTGATGGGCGGTGCCGCGGCGCCGGTGGCCGAGCCCGAGCCCGGCGACAATCGCTTCAAGGATCCCGACTGGAGCCGCAACCCCTACTTCGATTTCTGGAAGCAGTCCTACCTCATCACCACCCGCTGGCTCGAGGACCTGCTCGACAAGACCGAAGGCCTCGACGAGCGCGCCCGCCAGCAGGCGACCTTCTATCTCAAACAGCTGGCGAGCGCGCTCTCGCCGTCAAACTTCCCCCTGACCAACCCCGAGGTGTTGCGCGAGACCTTCGTTTCGAGCGGCAACAACCTGGTGCAGGGGATGGCCAACCTCATGCACGACCTCGAAAGGTCGGGCGACATTCTGAGCATCAGCCAGACCGATACCGAGGCCTTCGAGGTCGGGCGCAACATCGCCACCTCCCCGGGCAAGGTCATTTTCCAGAACGATCTGTTGCAGCTGATCCAGTATGCGCCGGCGACCGACAGCGTCTATCAGCGGCCGCTTTTGATCGTGCCGCCCTGGATCAACAAGTTCTACATTCTCGACCTCGGCCCGCAGAAGTCCTTCATCCGCTTTGCCGTCAGCAAGGGCTTCACGGTGTTCGTGGTCTCCTGGGTGAACCCGGATGGCCGGCTGGCGCACAAAACCTTCGAAGACTACATGACCGAAGGCATTATGACGGCCACCGATGCGGTCAAGCGCGAGACCGGCAGCGACAAGGTCAATGTCATCGGCTACTGCGTCGGCGGCACCTTGCTTGGCACCACGCTCGCCTATCTTGCCGCCCGCGGCGAAGAGCCGTTCGCGTCGGCTACCTTTTTTGCCGCCCAGGTCGACTTCACCAAGGCCGGCGACCTGATGCTGTTCATCGACGATGCGCAGCTCAAGGCGCTGGAGGAGATGATGGCCGAGCGGGGCTACCTCGATGGCTCGGCCATGGCCACGGTTTTCAACCTGTTGCGCCCGAAGGACCTAATCTGGCCCTATATCGTCAACAACTACCTGTTGGGGAAGAAGCCGTTCCCGTTCGATCTGTTGTTCTGGAACCAGGATTCGACGCGGATGCCGGCCGCCAATCACAGCTTCTACCTGCGCGAGTTCTATCACGAGAACAAGCTCGCCCGTGGGCAGATGGCAATCGGCGGCGTCAAGCTCGATTTGGGCAAGGTCAAGCTGCCGATCTACGAGCTGTGCGCCAAGGAGGACCACATCGCGCCGGCAAAGTCGGTGTTTATCGGCTCGAAACTGTTCGGCGGCCCGGTGACCTACGTGCTGGCCGGCTCGGGCCACATCGCCGGCGTGATCAACCCACCCGACCGGCCCAAATATCAATACTGGACCAATGACAAGAAGGCGGCGACCTTGGAGGCCTGGTGCGAAGGCGCCCAGGAGCATGCGGGGTCGTGGTGGCCGCACTACGCCGACTGGCTGGCCAAACAGTCCGGCGGCCAGGTCAAGGCCCGCACCCCCGGCGATCGGCTGGGAGTGATCGAGGATGCGCCGGGCCGCTACGTCAAGGTGAAGAGCTAGCCGTCGCGGCCCGCGGCGGTGCCGATGCGTTCTCGCGCCGGGCCGCCAGCTCGCCCGGGCCCGAGGTTCAGATCACGACAGCGTGATCTCACCTTGGGTTGGCTTCGATCGGCGGCGTTTGCCTGAGGGCGGGCAAGGGCCGCGCCCTATAGATCCGCCGCCTTGGCCAGCAATTGATAGCTTTTACGCCGGGCGGCTTCGTCATAGGTCCAGGTCACCACCGCCATTTCAGCAACGTTGAGGCGCCGCGCCAGCTCGTCGATACGCGCCATCACATCGCCAGCGGTTCCCACAAACGCCTCGCGACGCATGTCCGAGATGCGGGCAATGTCCGCCTCGCTATAGGGGTGGGCCAGGGCCACCTCGGCCGGCTCGAGCGGGGCGAAGATGCCGCGATCGCGCAACAGACGGACCCGGGCGCGCGAGGCGAAGTGATAGTGGGCCTCCTCCTCGGAGTCGGCAGCCAGCGCCCACACGCACAGCGCTGCGTGCGGCTCGGGATGGCGGCCACTGGGCTGATAGAGCCGGCGATAGAGCTCGAGCGCCTCCGCGCCACCCTTGCCGTCGGTGAAGAACCAGGCAAAGGCGTAGGGCAGACCGAAATGCGCCGCTACCTGGGCGCCGTAGTCGGAACTTCCCAGCATCCAGATCTCGGGCACCGTCTCGCCTTCCGGATAGGCCCGCACCTGGCGAAAGGGATGGCCCTCGGGCAGCGCGGAGCCCGTGAGCCACGCCATCAGATCGCGGACGTCGGCGGGGAAATGCGCCGGCCGCTCGTTGGCGAGCGGATTGAGCGCGAATGCCGTGCGCCCGTCCGACCCCGGCGCCCGGCCGAGCCCGAGATCGATGCGGCCCGGGGCGATCGCCTCGAGCACGCGGAACTGCTCGGCCACCTTCAACGGCGAATAGTGCGGCAACATCACCCCGGCGCTGCCGATGCGGATGCGCTCGGTGGTGGCGGCGATGGCCGCAATCAAAATTTCGGGAGCAGTGCCAACGATGCTGCCGTGGTTGTGATGTTCGGAAAGCCAGAAGCGCCGATAGCCAAGGCTTTCACAATGCCGCGCCAGGGCCATGGTGTTGTGGATCGATTCGGCGTGTGGACGATCGACGAGGGCAACCGATTGGTCGAGCACCGACAAGCTGATGGGCACAAGTCTTCCTTTCGTCAGTTGGCCGATCCTGCCGCAAGCTCAACGATAGTAAGCCGGCGGGATGCCTGTTGCCGGCGGCTCGGCTAGCCGCAGCAGATTGCCGGCGCCTGGAGGCGGCCAAGCAACCGGGCGCACACGCCAGCCGACCTCACCGTTGCCGCCGCAGCAACCGGCCCCAACGGCGCAAGGCCTTTTCGCCGGCGGCCGGGCTGTGACATAACCGGCTGGAACCGCTGCGGCGGCCAGCAGTCAACCGGAGACCACCGATGTTGAAGTTCTATTACAACGGCTCACCCAATCCGACCAAGGTCGCCCTGTTCCTCGAAGAGGCGGGCCTCCCCTACGAGGCCATACCCATCGACACGCGCAAGGGTGATCAGTTCAAAGGCGACTTCCTCGCGGTCAATCCGAACGGCAAGGTTCCCGCTATCGTCGATGGCGAGGTCACCGTGTTCGACAGCAATGCCATCCTCCTCTACCTCGCCGAGAAGACGGGCAAGTTCCTGCCCGACAACACCGCCAAGGCGCGCGGCGAAATGCTCTCCTGGCTGATGTTCGTCGCCACCGGTGTCGGGCCGTTCTCGGGCCAGGCTGTGCACTTTCGCCACTTTGCACCGGACAAGGTGCCCTATGCGGCCAACCGCTATGCCTTTGAGGTCGAGCGCCACTACACCATCCTCGATCAGCGCCTCGCCAAGCAGCGCTACATGGTGGGTGACCGCTACAGCATCGTCGATATGGATGTGTGGGGCTGGACCCGGCTCGGAGCGTTCGTGCTGGGCGAGGAGGTTGCCGGCCGCTTTGCCAATCTCAAGCGCCTGATCGACGAGATCGGCGCCCGGCCGGCGGCGCAGCGCGCCGTCGCGCTCAAGGATCGCCATACGTTCAAGGCCGAGATGGACGATGCGGCGCGCCGCATCATGTTCCCGCACAATGCTCGGCTCGCCGGTCAAGGCGCCGCGCCGGCCTGATCTTTGCCGGCGAAGAAACGATGCCGCCGCGCGGCCGATCGGCGCTAGCGGCGTGATGGCAGGACCCACGGCACACGCTGCTGGGTCCGGCCGCCAACGCCGGGAGCAAGCATGCCCTATTCCAATTACCGGCCCGATCTGATGGGCTCGGCGACATTAACGCCCACCGGCAGCTTCGAGGCCGGCTCGCTCGCGAGCTTCACCTTGGTTTATCGGGCGGGTCAATTCGGCCTGGATGATACCGGCTCGATCAAGATCGGCATGCGCTTTGCCACCGACTTCGGGCCGGTGCAATTCAAAGATCCGGCCGGCGAGGGCTATACCAGCGTTGAGGCCTCCAACGGCGCCACGCTCGAGGCCAAGTGGGAGTTCAAGCGCAACATCCGGCCCTGGAGCCGGTCGCTCTACATCGGCGTCGTGCGCGATTTCCTGGCGCCCGGCGATACCATCACCATCCGCTTCGGTGACCGCCGGTTCGGCTCGCCCGGCATTCGTCTGCAGACTTACTGCGAGAGCGCCTTCGAGTTTCGGGTATTTGCCGACCCGATCGCCACCTACGACTATGTGGCGCTGAACGATCGTCCGCAGATCGCGATCGTGCCCGGGCCGGCAGTGGATTTTATCGCCGTGCTGCCGACCCTGGTGCGCGTGGGCGAGCCGTTCCGTCTGGCGCTGGCCGCCCGCGACAAGTGGGGTAATGCGACCGATCGGGAGCAGCGGGTGCTGCGGCTCAAGTGCGATCGGCAGATCGCGAACCTGCCCGACACTGCGCGCCTCAGCCTCGGCGCCTACGCCAGCGTGGTTGAGGGTCTGAGCGTGGCGACGCCGGGCCAGATCCTGATCCACGTTGGCGATGACGCCGGCAGGGAGCTGTGCCAGTCCAACCCGCTCAAGGTGGTGGCCGAGGCACCCAGACGGCATTTTTGGGGCGATACCCACGGCCAATCCAACGAGACCCTGGGCACCAACTCGGCGCGCGAATATTTCGAGTTTGGCCGCGACAAGGCCTTCCTTGACGTGATCGGACACCAGGGCAACGACTTTCAGATCACGACGGCGTTCTGGCAGCAACTCAACGCGCTGACGCGTGACTTCGACCGGCCCGGCCGCTTCGTGTGCATTCCGGGCTACGAATGGTCGGCCAATACCGCGGTTGGTGGCGATCGCAACGTCTACTATCGGCATGAGGGCGAGAGCATCCACCGCTCCTCGCACGCGCAGATCGCGGAGCTGAGCGACGAGCCGTCGGATGCCCATACCGCACACCAGCTGTTCGACAAGCTGCGCGGCAAGGATTGCGTGGTGATGGCGCACGTCGGCGGCCGTTATGCCGATATCGCCTATGCCCACGATGCCATCGAGACCGCGGTCGAGGTGCACTCGGCGTGGGGCACATTCGAATGGATCCTGCGCGATGCCTTCGCGCAAGGCTACCGCGTCGGCATCGTCGCCAACTCCGATGGTCACAAGGGCAGGCCCGGCGCCTGCTATCCCGGCGCCTCGTTTTTCGGCAGCCGCGGCGGGCTCACCTGCTTTTTGGCCACGCGGCTCGACCGCGGCGCCATTTTTGAGGCGATGCGGCGCCGTCACCACTACGCGACCACCGGCAACCGCGCCTACCTCGACGTCACGGTCGAAACCGCCCGCGATGCGCTGCTGTTTGAGCGCGACCCGGCTGCCGGACCGGCGCCATCGACCGCGACGCGCCGGCTGATCATGGGCGACATCGCCCGCGTTGAGGATGGCGAGGTCGAGCTTGCCGTCGAGGTGATCGGATCGGCACCGGTCGAACGCCTGGACATCTGGGACGGCCTCGATCATGTGGAGACGGTTCGGCCCTATGGCGCCGCCGAGCTCGGCGCACGGCTGCGCCTCATCTACGAGGGTGCCGAATACCGCGGCCGCGCCCGCACCACGGTCTGGGACGGCTCGTTATCCTTGGCGGGCAATCGCATCGTGCGCACCGCCGTCATCAACAATTGGAACCTCGATCGCGGCATTGTCAGTGAGACCGCCGATCGCCTCCACTGGAAGGCCGTCACCACCGGTAATTATGGTGGCATCGACCTGTGGCTGGAGGCACCGCTGGCAGGGCGGCTGTCGTTCCGGACGGCGCCGGTGGCGGGCGAGGTGGCCATCGCCGA
>Ga0066905_100000157_pt1 | contig 14707 bp, 15 predicted proteins | sample PanSoiMetaPlot36_FD_67483 | JGI IMG/M metagenome (GOLD analysis project Ga0066905, IMG submission 67483) | Tropical forest soil microbial communities from Panama analyzed to predict greenhouse gas emissions - Panama Soil Plot 36 (version 2) | ecosystem: Environmental > Terrestrial > Soil >... | reverse complement strand
AGAACGCCGCGCGGGCCAGACGGTCGAAGTTAAGTTCGCCCCCGAGGCGGCAAGCAGCGACGACATGCCACGACATAACGGGAGCTAGGGGTTGATGCGCCCGAATCCAGGAGATACGTGGTGCCGAGCGGAGCACCAGCAACAGGGTCACGGTGCCCGCGCCGGAGCGACCTCAGGTGGCGGCTCGGGAGAGTCGGCCCGCAGTCAGGGGGTGGCGACCGCTTCGGCAGCTTCCTCGATCAGCTTCGTGACCTTGGTTGGTTGCGAGACCAGCACAGCGTGGGATGCCCGGACTTCGACGATCTGTGAACCCGCTCGCACGGCCATGGCCCGCTCCGCGTCGGTTCCGATTGCGCGGTCCTCGGTTGGCAGCAGATACCACGAGGGGATTGTCTTCCACGCTGGGTCGTGCGTGGGCTCGGCAAATATGCCCGCATCGATCGGACGTTGGGTGCTGGCCATCACCTCGGTTACTGGTGGCGCCAGGTCCGCGGCGAAGATCTCTCGGAACCGGTCCTTCTTGATGTAGGTGTCGAACCCGGTTCCTCCGCCGGGCAAGGGGTAGGGACGGATGTCGAACGCATCCGGAGTGAGCAAGCTGTCCTGCGAGCCCGCGTTCGTGGCTCCCAGCGGCTCTCCCTCGTCGGGAACGAACGCGGCGACGTAGACCAGCGCCTTGACGTTGGGGTTTCCACTGGCCGCATTGGTAATCACTGCACCGCCGTAGGAGTGGCCGACGAGAACGATCGGTCCCGAGATGGTGGCGAGAACACTGCGAAGATAGGCGGCGTCCGAAGCGATGCTGCGCAGCGGATTGGCCGGCGCCAGCACTGTATATCCATCGCCCTGAAGCTTCTTGATCTCGCTGTTCCAGCTGGAGGCGTCGGCGAAGGCCCCGTGGACAAGCACGACGGTGGGTTTTGGACTGGTCGGCGTGATTTGGCTCGAGGCCATCGACGTCGTCAGAGCGAAGGCGATGAGCACTGAGACAATGATGGCGACGGCGCGCAGCAGACGCACCGAACGGATACGCGCGATTAAGGATTGCGAAGTCATTTCGACCTCCTCTGCTTGGTGGCGCTAGCCGCACTGGATGAGTGGCGCGTCCCGGGCACCCAGCTGCCAGACCCGCCGGCTCCTGAGCCGTCGGCGAACGGAGCAGATACGGCATCCGCTCGCCGAGATCTGATGTTGGATCCCTGAGCATGCTGCTACGACCAGGCTCAGCCGTGTCAAGGCCTGGCACCCCCGGGAGTGGCGCGTTAGTTGGCCAGTTAGCCAGAGCAGTTTGCGCAGTCTGATTGATCATTGGACAAGCAGCCAGCCGAACGGCTCGGCCTAGAGCCTGTTGCACAATCCCGATCCGGCCCGAGAGAAGGGTCAGATGTGGGGAGTCCGGTGCTAGCTAACACCACATCTTGTAGCCGATCTGGCACGGAAACCCTTTGTGCGACAGGCTCCCTAGTCTGGCTCACGGTCCAACGATGAACGAGTCCGGCCGTTTTGTTCTGGGCCAGTGTCCACCGTTCATAACCCCGACCGAGGAGCTGGGGGGAAGGCCAGGATGCGCCCGCCGCCGGGCTCGAACCACCAACCCGCCGGACGAAGCTGCGCACACGTCGCCGTTTGGCCGCGTCCGACAATGGGATAGCGGTTGGACTGGCCATCGACCGGTCTATTCGCCAGGGCCGTGGTGGGGGACAGCGGAGCCCGGTTCGTAGGCTTTGCATGTGACCGTTGTGAACCCGGATGACGACACGGTCCGCCGCTATGTGGTCCGGCATTACCGGTACGACCCGGACCGTCACGAGCGTCGCCATGTCGTCGTTGGCGCGTTCGACAACGAGTCCGAGTACGACGCTTGTTTGGTCGCCACAGGCGCAGCGCTGGACGCGCGGCGAGACTCCGCCGAGGCCGTGGATCCCTGCGAGCACGTGTCCGGCACGGTGTATGAGCCCGGGTATCGGCGGCTGCAGCAGAACGGGCGCATGCTCAGGCGGGCAGCCGAGCACGGAGTCTGGCCGCCGAACTGGCAGGACCTTGAGCTGCCATCCAATGTCGCTATCGTCCAAACGGGCCCACCCGATAAGCGGACGCCCGGGTGGGAGGAAGACGAGGCCGAGCGGCTCGCCCGTTACCAGCAGGAGATGGACGAACCAGCACCCATCAACATCACCAAGGGCGAGGCGACGCTGCTCTGCGCTGCTTTGGACGTGTACCTCAGGCACATCGAGCAGCACGCAGCCGAGGACAACTACAGAACCCACCCCCGCGAGCAAGTGCAGAGTTCGCGCCGTGAGTTGGGCCGCCTCATATGGCGCCTAGAGGATGCCGCCGCGTGGCCTCGCTCAGTCGCGCAGCACAGCCGGGAGGCGGTACCGCCCGACCAATGACGGTCGCCGACGCCCTTGCGTAGGCCACACAGGTGGACTCGGTGCATGTACATCCTCATTGCCGCCGATCGCGGTCGGCACCGTGCGCCTAGCCGAGGACACCTGCGTCGCGGCGTCTTGAGGCTTGTGCCTGCATCCACAGTCGGGTCTGATAAGTCGCCCGTCGGCCACAATGGTGAAGCCGGCTGCGGTGTCGTACTCAACAACGCCCCGCGGCACAGCCGCCGTCGAAGGAGGTCGTCGTGAAGCTGCAGGACTTCCCTCGGTATCCGTTGATGTTCGGGCCAAGCCCGGTGCATCAGCTCGGTCGACTCACCAGGCATCTCGGCGGAGCTACCGTGTGGGCCAAGCGCGAGGACTGCAATTCCGGGCTCGCCTTCGGCGGCAACAAGATCCGCAAGCTCGAGTACCTCGTTCCCGATGCCCTTGCCAAGGGAGCCGACACCCTGGTCTCAATTGGGGGAGTTCAGTCCAACCACACCCGCCAGGTCGCGGCGGTCGCGGCCAAGCTTGGCCTGAAGTGCCGCCTCGTCCAGGAGAAGTGGGTGGACTGGGATGACCCGGTCAACGACACGGTGGGCAACATCCTGCTGTCACGCATCATGGGCGCTGACGTGCGCCTCGACCCGGCTGCGTTCGACATCGGTATCCGCAGCTCCTGGGAGGAAGCCATGCGTGATGTCGAGGAAGCCGGCGGGACGCCCTACGGCATCCCTGCGGGCGCTTCGGAGCATCCGCTCGGCGGACTCGGCTTCGCCAACTGGGCCTCCGAGGTCGCGGACCAGGAGCGGCAGCTCGATGTCTTCTTCGACACGATCATCGTCTGCACGGTGACCGGCTCCACCCATGCGGGCATGATCGTCGGCTTCGCAGCCCTGCAGGAGAGCGCCCGTGGCCGGCCCCGGCGGGTCCTCGGCATCGACGCATCCGCGACGCTCGAGAAGACCCGCGACCAGGTTGCTCGGATTGCCCGCCACACAGCCAAGCTCATCGAGCTCGGCCGAGATCTGACTGACGATGAGATCACCGTCCTCGAGGGTTGGGCTGGGGACCACTACGGCATCCCGGTCGATTCGACCATCGACGCCATCAGGATGAGTGGCTCGCTCGAGGGCATGATCATCGACCCCGTCTACGAGGGAAGTCCATGGCTGGACTGATCGACCTGGTCAGCTCGGGCGAGATCCCAAAGGATTCCACAGTCCTGTACGCCCACCTAGGTGGACAGCCGGCGCTCAACGCCTATGCGGGCATCTTCGACTGACTGTCACACCGACGGGCGGGCCGTCGGTGGTGGTCTCGTTGCTGTATAGCCGGTGCAGCGGGTAGCACACCCGCCCGCCGGCGGAGGACCGAGCTCAGAGGGTTATGCATCGTTGTGTGCCGCAACTGCTGCGGCGATGGTGAGGTCTTCCCATGCCATGCCAACGCTTTTGAAGACCAGCGGTCGGTCGGCAGGCGCGGTGGCGACGCCGGCCAGCAGGTGGCGCATCGGCACTAGATCGTGAGCGGTCAGCGTGCCCTCGGCGATCGCGAGGACGACGTCACCGGCCTCGCGAAGGGCGGTGGCGATGTCTTCCACGACCACGGTGCCACGTCCGAGTAGAGCGGCGTCGAGCTCGCGGGCGTCGGGCTCGTGAGAGCCGACGGCGATCACGACGGCGTCGTCCCGTACCAGAGCTGAGTCAAACACTGGCGATCTTGCCGACGTCGCGCAGATGACGAGGTGGGCTGAACGAAGCGTCTGGTCGGCTTCTGGCGATCCGAGCCTGACCGCATCCAGGCATGTCCGGGTCGGATCTCGGACGAGGTACGTGACGACCTCGAGCGAGCGGACGGCGGCAAGGGTGGCGACGTGCCCGGTAGCCTGCGGGCCGCCTCCGATTGCTGCGACCCGTAGCGGCCGATCCGGCAGCCGCTTGAGAACGGCCGCGACCGAGACCGCAGGGGTGCGCAATGTAGTCAGCGCAGTTCCGTCGAGCGCAGCGCGCAGCGCGAGGGTCTCATGGTCGAACAACAGGTAGACGGCCTGGATGCGAGGAAGGCCCTGGCTCGGGTTGGCCGGAGCGATGGTCACAATCTTCACTCCGGCCGCGGCCGGCGTCTGCGACGGCATCAACAGGAACTCACCCTGCGCCAGGCCGACCGAGGCGCGAGGCGGATCGGTGGCCGGGTCCACCCCGCTGAGCAATGCATCGGTGATGGCCTTAACGGCTGCGGCGGGTCCGAGCGCGGCCACGGCGTCGGAGTCGAGGAACCTCATCGCAGCACGAAGCCGGGGACCAGCGGATCGTGCGGGTCGATCGAGAACACGTGCGCTCCCGTGTGGTAGGCGATGCCCGTGACCTGAGGGATGACGGCGGGACGGCCGTCGACATTGATGGTGCCTAGCACCGTCCCAGTGAAGGTGCTGCCGACGATCGAGTCGTGCCGAAGTACCGTGCCGTGGGGCAGGCGACCCTCGGCGATGAGCACCGCGAGCCGCCCACAGGTCCCCGAGCCGCACGGGGAGCGGTCGACCTCGCCGTCGGCGAAGACGGTCACATTGCGCTGGTGTACCTGTCCGGCGCTGTCGCCGAGGTCGTCAAACCAGATCGTGCCGTAGATGCCGGTCAACCGGGGGTCGCTCGGGTGCCGGGCATACTCGGTGTCGTTGAGCGCCCACTTGATCTCGCGGCCCAGCGTGATGAGTGCACTCAGGTGCTCCGGGGTGACCGACAGACCCAGCTCAGCTGCGGGCAGAGTTGCGTAGATGGCCCCTCCGTAGGCCACGCTCACCCGCACCTCGCCGCGCGACGTGACCGTCGGCACGTCGGTGGCGATCACCCAGCTGGGCACGTTGACGAAGTCGACGGCGACGACACGGGCGTTCTCGCGGTGCACACGCGCCGTCACTCGGCCCGACGGCACATCGATCACCACATCCACGCTGCCGGTCACCGGCGCCGCGACACGGCCGTTCTCCACCGCCCACACGCCCAGCGCGATGGTGCCGTGCCCGCAGGCCGTCGAGAAACCGTCCTTGTGCCAAAAGAGCACGCCGAGGTGAGCGCCGTCATCATCGGGCGGCACGATGAACCCGCCATACATGTCCGCGTGTCCCCGTGGCTCCGAGCAGAGCAACGCTCGCAAACCCTGGAGGTCGGCGTCCTCGATCGCCCGGACGCGGCGCTCGGCCACCGTTGAGCCCCGGATCGGCAGCGGTGGATCCACGACGATCCGGAACGGCTCCCCGCCCGTGTGATAGTCCGTGGTCGCAATCGTCGATGGCAGCACGGTGTCAGCCTGTCACGGCTGGGAAACGACGGCGTGCGTGACGGCTTGCTCGGGCAGCAGTGTGCACCTATATCCGGCTCACCGTCCGCGGCGATCGCCAGGACTGGGCAAGCGCGGATCCCTGCGGCGCCATACCTGCGCCCGAACGGGACCACGACCGGCGAGGTGGCCTGCGGAGATCGTGTCACCCGCAGCGTCCAGGAAGAGCCGAAGGGCGGGTGATGGTGTGAGTGGTCCGGCGTTCTCGGCCTTGGGGGCAGACCACTGCAGGCGGTGATCGCCGTCGGCTCGGTGGAGACGCTCATAGCTGCCGGACTGGCATCGGCTGAGTGTCCACGCTATACCGATAGCCAAGATGGTCAGGCTGCGTGTGTCGCGTGTGCAGATGGTGAACTACCGCCTGGCCGTCAACAACCTTTCGACCCGCCTGTCGGCTGGCTCTTATGTCGAGGCCGCGTACGTCGGGTTGCAGGACACCGCCCCTCGCGACGCGCTTCTGGGCCTGCACGCCCGCGTAGAGGCGTGCGAGCCGTCCGCCTGGGAGCATCCGCGCCTGATCCAGACCTACAGCCCGCGCGAGGCGGTGTACGTCCTGCCCGTCGACGACTTCGGAGTGTTCACAGTCGGTCGGCTACCGCGCGAGCCAGGGGCGCTCCAAGCTCACGAGGATCTGGCCGACGAGATGTGCGCTGCGCTGGGCGGACAGGAGCTGCGCGCGTCGGCGTGGCTCGTGCGGGCAGCCTGCGCGACCGGCCGGATCGCAATCAGATGGACGACCAGCGCCGTATATGTGCGTGAACACGAACGCCCGTCGATTGATCCGGAAACCGCCCGGATGGAGCTGTGCCGTCGACACGTGCACGCGTTCGGTCCCACCACTCCAGCGGCCTTCGCTTGGTGGTCCGGCGTGTCGGACCGGATGCCAGGAAGACGTTCGACCTGATCGCCGCCGAGCTGCTGCCGGTCGACCTGGCCGGTCACGACGCCTGGGTGTTGGCAGCCGACGAGTCCGCGCTCAGGTCGGCCGAGCCGATGCGTGGCGTCCGGCTACTGGTCGCGTCTGACCTGCGCCTGCTCGGACAGGATCGCACCAAGCTCTTCGTTGGTCCGGGCCAGAACGAACGCTCGTCGCTGCAGGACTGGTTCCACCCACACGGACTCGTGGTAGACGGCCGACTCGCGGGTGCATGGGGCCGCCGCGGGGGCCAGGTCAACATCAAGGCGGTCGGCCCGATGGCTCCATCCATCCGAGCCGCCACTCATGCCGAGGCGGCGAGCATGCCCATACCGAACAAGGCCGTCACCGTATCGTTGACCGAGCACTGACAACTGGGACCGAACCTGGTCGGCTCACTGCTGCGCGGCGCAGGAGTTGGCCGGCGGGGCACCGGGATGTCTTGCGCGGCCAGAACCGTACGACGCTCGGAAGAGGTCACGCCGAGCCCCGCGGGCTTCGAACGGCAGGTGTGGGGCACCATACACGGCTTCGTGTCTCCTGGAGCACTGATGGCGCGCCCCACCGTCGACGGTGCCTTGAACGACCTTCGGCGCCGAGCGCGTCAGCTGGGACTGTTGCGCTTCGGCATGCCCGTTCGGCAGCTCGTGCCTGCGCGCACCCGGCTTGCTCGCAAGATGCTCCGTGCAGCGGAATCTGACTACCCCTGGCCTCCGACGCCGGAGACAGATGATCGTCCCATCGAGGAGCGAGTGGGGATGGCCGTGGCACTGCATGGCAACGCCGCGCTGATCGTGTTGCTGCCACAGTTCGCTCGTGACAGCGGGCTGCTTGATCGAGCAGGGGTAGATGGTTTGGATTGGGCCGACCCGGAAGCGCCGGGTCCGATCGGGCGCTACGTCTAGACACTTCAGGGTCGTAGGCGAAGGCACCTCACTCGCGTCACTTCGGAGATGCGAGGTTCAGCTCTTCACGGCGAAGGTCAGACCCCATTCCGCGAGAGCCCGTCGTAGTTTTTCGATGGCGTTCGGGCCCACACCGTGCAGTCGGCGAAGGTCTGTTTCGCTGACCCGGGCTAGTTGGGCCAGGCTGGTGTACCCGGCGGCGGCAAGGGCCCGTTGCGCCGGTTTGGGCAGCCCGGAAGGAAGGTCGCCGTGCTCAGGGGTGTCTCGGTCAGTTTGCATGTGGTGACTCCTCGTGGGAATGAGCGGTGTACTCCTTACTGGTAGTACGAGGCGGCACCGGCAGACTCATCGCTCACCCGGGAAATTCCGCACAGTCGCAGTGGGGTTCGGCACGAGTGCTGCCCCCGGTGCCGTTAGGCAGAAAGAGCTGGACCAGACGCGCGGCGTTCAGGTATGTCCGTTCTCTCGCTGATCAGGCCCTCCGACAGCCCGATCACGCTAGGCGCGCTTCGTTGTAGACAGGCAGTCTGGCGTGCCAGCACTGTCCGTCCATGCGGACGTTCTCGACTCAGCAGCGCGTTTCGACGCTAAACGGCGACGTCGTTGGTTCAGCGTTCCACTGCCGATGATGGGGCGGCTGGGTCCCGCGAAAAGACCGAGCATTGACGGCGCCCACCGTGTCAGGATGCTTGGCGTGTCTGGTCGCGCACTGAGCTTCGGAGTGGCGGCGGAAGCGTACGAACGGTTCCGGCCGGGGTATCCCGTGGAGCTTCTCGACATGGTGATGACATACGCGGGTCAGCCGGTTCGGACTGCCCTCGAGATTGGCGCCGGGACAGGCAAAGCAACACGTCTGTTCGCTCAAGGAGGGGTCACGGTCACCGCGACCGACCCTGATGTGGGTATGCTCGCCGAGCTGCGTAAGCACGTGCTAGCAAGCGTGAAGACTGTGCAAGCCGCGTTCGAGGACTTGCGACCGGGCGAGAGCTACGGGCTGGTGTATGCGGCAGCGGCGCTGCATTGGACGAGCCAGGAGGGGCGGTGGGCGCGCATGGCCGCCCTCCTGGAGCCGGGTGGTGTGTTTGCCTCGTTCGGTGGACCAGTCCAGCTGGCTGACCCGTCTGTGGAAGAAGCTGTGCGTGCAGCCCGGGCACCGTTCCTGGAAAGCGACGAGGTTCCGTCTCCAGACGGGACGGCTCCGGGAGATGACATCCAATGGCCGGGTTCGGAGCTCCAACGGTCTGAGTGGTTCTCCGATGTTCAGCAGGCCGTGATCGAGCGGCGCTTAACGATGAGTGCTCGCGACTACGTTGGCTATCTGTCGACCATCTCGGCTTATCTCCAACTGCCGACCTCGGAGCAAGAGCGGGTATATCGCCGGATCATGCAGGTTCTGCCTGAGACGGTCGAGATTGCCGCCGACATCACCGTCCATCTCGCGCGTCAGTGCTGCGAGCAGTAGTCCCGATACTGCCCGGCCGATCGCTCGGGAGCGGGCAGTCTAACCGCAGTCGCAGGCGAACGGAGTGCGTTAATGGCGGAGGAGCCCACACCTGGTGCTGGCGTGACGACCTGGCTGGTTGCGGACCAGGTCTGGGAACACGACGAAGAAACCGGTGGCCAGGTGGCGATGTTGGTCGACAGCCCGAACGTCCAGGCCGGGCTGTGGAAACCCGGGCGGAGTGGCCTCGGACCCATCGAGGTCGAGCTGCACCATACGGAGATCATCCTGGTCCTGTCCGGCACCGGCCAGCTGGAGGTCGACGGAGGAGCGCCGCTGGAGTTGACCCCCGGCCGGGCGGCCAGGATCGATGTTGGCGCACACACGCGTTGGCTGGTCGACCAGGAGTTCACTGAGTTGTGGCTCTATATTTGACGCGAGCAGGGCTTGGGCGTCCAGGTACTTGAACGCGCTGAGCGGTAGATCAGCGTTGAGCAAAGATGCATCACTCAGCCGTCAGCCGGCAGGGCTGGCCTCGATGTGCCGCGCCCAGTAGGCAATGCGCGCCCGCCGTTGTCTGCGCAGCCGGGACCACAGGACCGTGTCGCCGCTTAGCAGTGGCTCGCATGGACCCCGAATGGCTTCCGCGTATGCAGTAATCACCGCGGGATCATTGCTGTACAGCTGGCGGGGGTTAAACCGCGGCCGTCGGCCCGTTACGAGCCTGACCCCATCGAACGCGTCAAACCACTCGATACGCTGCCGCGCGCCGTACTCCTCGGGGCGGGGCGGGAACCGTCCTTCCGGCAATGGGCAGACATCCACCGTGAACGGATCGCGGTATTGGACCAAGACCCGCACTCCGGTGACGGCGTTCCAAAAGAAGACCTCCAGCCCACCGGAGATGTATCGGCCTCGCCGCCGACAGGCGTGGTCCGAGATGAGGAAGTCGAACTGGCTTTCGCAGAGCGCCCGAAGCTCGCGCTCCCAAGGGTGAGCCGGCACCTCGCCATCCTAAGAGCGCAGGCAGACCAGAGGCGGACGGTTGGTGCCTGCAGTTGCCGGCCCACCGGATCGAGAGAGGACAGCACGCCGAGAACGCTGAGCTCTGAGGCCACTCCCGAAAGCGGCCTCTATCCGGCTCGAGCCCGGACAGTGGGCCGTAGAGCCAGTCCATGAGATCGGGTACGTCGGCCATCGGTCGGCTGCGCGGGACGCCGCGCTCCGGCTGTCCAATCGGATCGATGGCATAACGCGTTACTCGCGGCCGAGGTCCTCCCCGTTTCCGACCCACACCGTCGACGTTGCGCCGAACTGGCCTAGCAGCACTTCCGCGCATGAGATCAGGCGTCGTGCGCCGAACCTGACTTCTTGCCGCCTTGTGATCAAGCATTGTGCGCCTAGCTGGACATCGACGGTCCCAGCGTCACGATTCGGCGCACAATGCCTGGTCGCGATTCGTCGGAAAGTCAGGTTCGACGCACATCGTCTGATCGTTCACCTCATCACGCGAGGACTTGAGCCTCTCGCACGATGTCGACGGCACGTGATGTCTGATCTCTGAGGCCACTCTCGAAAGTGCCCTCATTCGCGATCGGGACTAGCCGGAGTAGTTGCGCGCCCGCAAGGCAGCGCCGAGGTCGCGGATGACGTCGCCGATCGAGGGCACGAGCCCGTACCGGCGCCGGATGACGTCGGCCACGATCCCGGTCCATCCGGTCTGGTGTGCGGCGCCGAGGCCGGCGGCACTGTCACCGTGGAAGTACTCGCTGAAGATCAGGTTGTCCTTCCAATTCGGGTCGTCTTGGAGCCGGTCAATCCAGCCGAAGCAGGGACGTCGCCCATCTGGGCCGACGAGGAAGATCGACACCAGCCGCGCCCATAGATCGTTGGCGACATCGCCCAAGTGCATGAGACGACCCGACCCGGTGGGGTATTCGACGGTCAGATCCTCACCGAAGAAGCGGTGGTAGCGCTCCAGTGCGCTGGTCACAAGGTAGTTCAGCGGAAACCACACGGGCCCGCGCCAGTTGGAGTTGCCGCCGAACATGTTTGTCGTCGACTCGGCCGGCTCGTAGTCCACCGCGGCGCGCATGCCCTCGACCTCGAGGACGTACGGGTGGTCACGGTGGTGCGCGGACAGCGAGCGCAGCCCGTAGGGGGACAGGAACTCGTCCGGGTCGAACAGTTTGTGGAAGAGGCGCTTGACCCGGTCGACACTCACCGCGCCGAGGAGCAACCGCCGCTGCCCGGGATCGCCACGCAACAGACCGGCCTCGGCCAGCTTTTCGCGGTCACGCAGCTCGTGGCGGTCGAGGAAGGCCGCAAACTGCTTGCCGGGAGCAATTGCCCTGCCGAGAAGCTGCTCGTCGATCACCGCGGCGGCCAGCAGCGGGATGATGCCGACCATCGAGTGGACCTTCACCGGCACCGCCGCACCGCCGGGCGTGACGATCCGGTCGTAAAATAGCCCGTCGCCCTCGTCCCACATCCCTTGCCGCTCCATGGCAGCACGGATTTCGGCGAAGTGCTCGAGGAACTTGTACACGAGGTCGAGGGCCGGCCGATGCCCCGTACGGGTCAATATCACCGCGATCGTGGTCATGGCCAGCGCATAGGTGGCCATCCAGCCGGTGGCGTCGGACTGTTCGAGGACACCGCCGATGGGCAGGTGCGACCGGTCGAGCGGACCGATGTTGTCCAAGCCAAGGAACCCGCCCTCGAACAAGTTCGACCCGTCGGCGTCCTCTCGGTTGACCCACCACGTGAAGTTCACCAGCAGCTTGTCGAACACACGGCTGAGGAAGTCGATGTCATGGCCGCCGTCGATGGCGAAGACCTCGAGCGCCGCCCACGCCTGCACTGGCGGGTTGACGTCGCTGAAGTCCCACTCGTAGGCAGGAAGCGCGCCGTTCGGGTGCTGGAACCACTCGCGGCAGACAAGAAGCAGCTGCTCTTTCGCGAAGGCAGGGTCGACGTGCGCTAGCGCCACGCAGTGGAAGGCCAGGTCCCATGCCGCAAACCAGGGGTATTCCCACTTGTCGGGCATCGACATGATGTCGAAGGCATCAAAGGTGCGCCAGCGCGCGTTGCGGCCGGTCAGTCGCGAGGCAGGCGGGACCGGCTGTCCGGGGTCGCCGTCGAGCCAGCGGCCTACGTTGTAGTAGTACAGCTGTTTGCTCCACAGCATCCCGGCGAAGGCCTGGCGCATCACCAGCGCCTCATCGGCAGCGGCGTCCACCGGTGTGAGGTCGGCGTAAAACTCGCCGGCCTCCGCTAGCCGTGCCGCGACTACCTCCGCGAAGTCGGGTCCCAGCGCCGCGGCCACATCGGGCCCGGACCCGGCAGGACACAGCCGCAGCCGCAGCTCCACGGTTGCTTCGGGTGCAACCGTCACGCGGTACCAGGCGGCACACTTCGTGCCATGGCGGGCGGGGTTGATGCTCGCCGCACCGGCCACCACGTGGTCGTTGATCCCGTCTTTGGGGTACGGGGTCGTCCCGGCCACACCATAGAGGTGCTGCAGGTTGGTCTCGTTCTCGCAAAACAGGAGAGTCGGTTGCGTGCCATCGGGACCTGGGCCGGCCAGGAGCTCGAGTTCACCCAGCGACGGGTGGTGAATGCCAATGACGGCGTCCGCCGTGGCCTCCAGCCGGGGCTTTTGCGTGCCAGGCTCCCACGACCAGGTGTTGCGAAACCATGCCGTGGGCAGCACATGGAGCGTCTCAGTTGTGGGTCCCGCGTTTGTGATCAGGATCGACATCAGCAGGTGGACCGGGCTCGCCTTCGCGTAGCGCACCTCGACGATCCAGTACCGGTCGTCGTCGAACACGCCCGTGTCCAGCAGTTCGTACTCCGGGTCGTGTCGTCCGCGTCTGCTGGACACGGCCCGCAGGCCCTCGTACGGAAAGGCGGCATGCGGGTAGTGGTAGCGCCACCGGTTCCAGGCGTGGCTGGGCACGCTGTCGAGGTACCACCAATAGTCTTTGACATCCTCGCCGTGGTTGCCTTCGGGTCCGGTCAGCCCGAAGGGTCGCTCCTTGAGAAACGGGTCACGCCCATTCCACAGTGCCAGCGCGAGGCACAGCCGCTGCTCGGCGTCACTGAACCCAGCCAGTCCATCCTCGCCCCAGCGGTAGGCCTGCGAGCGGGCATTGTCATGCGGCAAGTACCCCCAGGCCCCACCGTCGGCGCTGTAGTCCTCGCGAACGGTTCCCCACTGACGTTCACTGAGGTACGGCCCCCACATGCGCCAGTCGTTCGCCGTCCCATCGCCAGATGTGCGCCGAACCACATCCGCCATCCGCTGTCGTTCCGCGCCCGAGGTCTCCGGCTGTTCAGTCACGGTCCGTTGCTCCCCTCGGTCGCGGAACGCGAGCGGCGCGCAGGTCGCCTGGCCGCGTTCCCATCCGACGTTTGCTGACTGCCCACGAGCGCTGCACCGGTCTGCCGCGCCGGAGCCGATCGCCCCTTCAGTCTGACTTGTCCCGGCGGTGGGTCAGCCACGGGGCGTGCCTGAGCGTCCCGCTGAAACGATGCGTTCATGGTGCTGGAGCAAGAGCGCGGTCAGATCGTCGAATACTGTCGCAGGCTGCCGTCAGATGGTCTTGTGGTTGCAACATCGGGCAACATCTCGGCTCGCTCGGGCGACATGGTCGCGGTGACTCCGAGCGGGGTGGACTACGAGCAGTTGACGGCTGACCTCGTCGGCGTGTACCGGCTCGATGGCGCGCCGGTGGAGGCGCGGCTTGCGCCCACGACCGAGCTGCCGATGCACCTGGCGGTGTACCGGCAGACCAGGGCCCAGGCCATCGTGCATACTCATTCGACCGCTGCGACGGCCGTCTCAACCCTGCTGGACGAGCTGCCACCGATCCACTATCTGATCGCGATGTTTGGCGGTCCGGTGCGCGTCGCTCGTTACGCGACCTACGGCACCGACGAGCTAGCCGCGGAAACCGTCGAAGCGCTGGGTGCCCGAACTGGGTGCATTCTCGGCAACCACGGCACTGTCACCATCGGAGCAACGCTCGGCGAGGCATATACGCGGGCCGTGTATCTGGAGTGGCTCTGCGATGTATGGCTGAGGGCGAGTGCGGTTGGCCGACCGCGGGTGCTGACGCCGGCGGAGCTCGAACAGGTGCGGGTCAAGCTCTCCACCTATGGCACGTCGCGACCGCACGGCGAAGCTGGGGATTAGGCCATCCACGGACGAAGGCCCAAGCGAAGGATGCTTTGCGCATCGCCATGAGAATCGATGGCGACGTGTCGCGTCCGGCTCTCAGAGCCCTTGAAGATCAGATCCCTTGAAGATCCGCTCCTCGGTGACGATCGCAGTCACCAGGTCCGCCGGGGTGACATCGAAAGCAGGGTTGAAGGCCGCTGCGCCGTCCGGCGCGATCGGCTGACCGTCCAGGTGGGTGACCTCCTCCGCGGCGCGTTGCTCAATGACAATCCCGCGACCGCTCGGAAGCGACAGGTCCAGGGTCGACTCGGGCGCTACCACGACGAAGGGAACGCTGTGCCGAGCGGCGGCCAGCGCCAGAGAGTATGTGCCGATTTTGTTCGCGACATCCCCGTTCGCAGCGATCCGATCCGCGCCGACAAGCACGCAATCGACGAGGCCCTGAGCGATCGCCGCAGGCGCGGCCGCGTCGGGGCAGACCCGGTAGGGGATGCCGGCCTCGGCCAGCTCGAAGGCGGTCAGTCGGCTTCCCTGGAGCAGCGGCCGGGTCTC
>Ga0066905_100000156_pt1 | contig 14733 bp, 13 predicted proteins | sample PanSoiMetaPlot36_FD_67483 | JGI IMG/M metagenome (GOLD analysis project Ga0066905, IMG submission 67483) | Tropical forest soil microbial communities from Panama analyzed to predict greenhouse gas emissions - Panama Soil Plot 36 (version 2) | ecosystem: Environmental > Terrestrial > Soil >... | reverse complement strand
ATCGACCTTGCCGTCGGCGAAGGCCTCGGGGAAGAGCCGTTTCAGCTCGGAGATACGTTCGGCGTTCGGGTCGGAGGACGAGCGCGCGACGGGTTCGGCGACGGGTTGCATTGGCGAGCGGCGTCGCGTGAGCGACCCGATGGTGTTGGACGGCGAGCGGCGTCGCGTGAGCGGCCCGATTAAGACATCATCGGGTCGCTCACGCGACGCCGCTCGCCTTAGCTTGGGAGAGATTATGCTTGGCCCGCAGGCGAATGTCCAACGTGAAAAAACCTCGCCACCCCCACTAAGAAACCCCCGACCTCATCCGTTATCCCGGTGCACGCGAAGGAGCCGGCATGGGGCAGGACCATGACTGGGTGGTCGCGGCCGCACGGCGGTTTGAGCGACCGCTCCTCGCCTACGTCCGCCGCCTGCTCGGGGACGCCGGCGATAGCCACCGCGGCCCGGACATCGTTCAGGAGGCGTTCCTGCGCCTCTGCCGCCAGCCGCGCGCCGAGGTCGAGCCCCACCTCGGGCCGTGGCTGTTCGCCGTCTGCCGCCGGCACGTCGTTGACGTCCTCCGCAAGGAGAACCGCATGTCCTTCCTGAGTGAGACCGCGGACCCGCCGGCCGCCCGGACCGGGCCCGCCGAAACCGCCGAGGCCACCGACCTGAGCCGGGCCGTCCTTCAACGCCTGGCCAGCTTCCCGGCCTCCCAGCAAGAGGCCGTTCGCCTCAAGTTCCTGCAACAGTTCTCGTACCGCGAGATCGCCCAGGTCATGGGCCTGAGCGAGTCGCACGTCGGCGTCCTGATCCACACCGCGCTGAAGAAACTCCGCCAAGCCTTCGCCGAACCACTTCAAACCACCCTGGGAGTCCCGTCATGACCCCCGAAGAACTAGAAGCCCCGTTGACCGCATACGCATTGAACGATCCCGGCCTGTCTGCGGCCGACCGGCAACAGATCGAGGCACAGCTCGCGAGCGATCCGGCCGCCCGCCGGGCCGTGGAGGAGACGCGCCGACTCGCCGCGGTCCTCACGGAAGCTCTCGGCGCCGAGCAAGCGGCCACGCTGCCGGAAGCGATCGTGACCATCCCCGCGGCGAAGCCGACCGGGCGCCGGGTCGCCGGGTGGACGAAGTACGTCGTCGCCGCGGCGGTGCTGGTGGCGACCGCCGGCGTTGGGTACATGGGCTGGGCGAAGTGGACGAAGCCGGAGCGTGACAACTTCCATCAGGTGGCCGCGACCGGTGCGCCCACTGATCCGGAGAACGCCGGCTACGGTGACGGGTATGACCGGCAAAAGGCGCCGGTCCTCCTGCAGGGCGACGCCCGCGGTGGTGACATGAACGGTGGGTTCCAGGGCGGCGGGGCCGGGATCATGCTGCAGACGCCGGCGACCGAGGGTGCCCCCGCCCCGCGCGGGGACACGAAGGACAGCGGGGCCGGCGAGGTCCCCCGGACCGTTGACGCGCCCCGGGGACTTGACGGTAAGCCGAACAAAGCCATCCCGGACCGCTCCGACCCGCGGTCGGGGTCGGACAGCTCGCCGGCCAAGTCCGCCCCAGACGGGCGCGGGCCCGGCTTCGGCGCCGGCGGATACGGGCCCGGGACCCCCGGCTCCAGGGTGCCCGGCCCCGCCGGCCGCAGCGGCGCCGGCGGCATGCCCGGCGCCCCGGGTGGTGTCGGCGGGCTCGGCTTGCCCTCCGGGTCGGGCCCGGTCGGCGGCGGGACCATCCGCTCGTCCAGCCCGGCCGGCACACCGGCACCGATCAGCGGGCCGGCCGGCGCGCTGCCGAACGATCCAGGGCAGCCGCTGCCGGCCGTGGCGCCGCCGGCTTCGACCCCGCCGGCTTCGGTCGACGACAAAGAGAAAAAGCTCATGGACGAGTCGGAAGGTCGCGACCGGTTCCCGCAGATGCAGGAGAACCCGTTCGTCCGCGTCAAGGGGATCGACGCCCTCTCGACGTTCGGCGTGGACGTGGACACGGCCAGCTACGCCATCGTCCGCAAGTACCTGTCCTCGAGCCAGCTCCCGCCGGCGACCGCCGTCCGGCTGGAGGAGATGGTCAACTACTTCCCGTACGCGGACAAGCCGCCGGACGGGAACGACCCGTTCGCGGTCACCGTTGAGATGGCCGATTGCCCGTGGGAGGCGCAGCACCGGCTGGTGCGCCTCGGCCTCAAGGCCAGGCCGATCGACAACGACAAGCGGCCGGCCAGCAACCTGGTGTTCCTCATCGACGTGTCCGGGTCGATGAACGCCCCGAACCGGCTGCCACTGGTCAAGGCGTCGCTCAAGCTGCTTGTCAACCAGCTCGGCGAGAAGGACCGGATCGCCATGGTCGTCTACGCGGGGACCACGGGTGTCGTCCTCAACTCGACCCCGGCGAGCGAGAAGGAGAAGATTCTCAACGCCCTCGACGCCCTGGAGGCGGGCGGCTCGACCAACGGGTCCGGCGGCATCCAGCAGGCCTATGAGGTCGCGGCCGGCAATTTCGTCAAGGGCGGGACGAACCGGGTCATCCTGTGCACCGACGGCGACTGGAACGTCGGCACGACAAGCACCGACGCGCTGGTCAAGCTGATCGAGGAGAAGCGCGAGACCGGCGTGTTCCTGAGTGTGTTCGGGTTCGGCATGGGCAACCTGCGGGACGAGATGCTGGTCAAGCTCGCGGGCAAGGGAAACGGCCAGTACGGCTACATCGACACGCTCCGCGAGGCGAACAAGGCGTTCGTCGAGCAGATGGGCGGGACGCTCGTGACCGTGGCCAAGGACGTGAAGATTCAGGTCGAGTTCAACCCGGCGGTGATCAAGGCGTACCGGCTGCTCGGGTACGAGAAGCGGATCCTGGCCGCGAAGGACTTCCACGACGACAAGAAGGACGCGGGCGAGATGGGGGCCGGGCACGTGGTGACGGCCCTGTACGAGCTGGTCCCGGCCGGGGCCCCGGACCCGGTGGTCGGCAAGGTGGACGAGCTGCGCTACCAGAAGGAGCCCGCGCCGCGGCCGCCGGAGACGCCGATCAAGGCGGACGAGGCGTTCGTGGTCAAGATGCGGCACAAGAAGCCGGACGAGGACAAGAGCGTCCTCCGAGAGCTGCCGATCAAGGACCGGAAGCTCGACTACGAGCGGGCGTCGGAGGACTTCCAGTTCGCGGCCGCGGTGGCCTCGTTCGCGATGCTGCTGCGGGATTCGCAGTACAAGGGGCAGTCGAATTACGGGCTGGTGCTGGAGCTTGCCGCATCGGCCAAGACGCACGACCCCGGCGGGTACCGGGCCGAGTTCGTCGAGCTGGTCAAGAAGGCGAAGGCGCTGAGCGGGAAATAGCGCTTTGCGAATAGGAAACGCGCGAAGCCCAGGGCCGTACGGCCCTGGGCTTATTGTTTAGAATCTCCCCATGCTTGCACGCGTGCTCGAACCGGAAGTGATGGACACCCCGGAAGAGGCTCGCGACTACGACGCGATGGACCACTCGGAGGTCAACCGCGTCTTCGTCGCGGACTTCCTCGCGATCTGGGACAGCCGCGGGCCGGTCCTCGACCTGGGCACCGGGACGGCCCTCATTCCGATCGAGTTCTGCCGGCAGGCCCCGACCGGGCAGGTCGTCGCGGTAGACGCGGCGTTCCAAATGCTGACCGTCGCCGAGGAGAACGTTCGTCAAGCTGCGGTGGACGAGCGAGTCTTCCTGCACCTCGTGGACGCCAAGCGGATGCCGTTCGACGACCACTCCTTCCCGGCGGTTATGTCGAACAGCATCGTCCACCACATCCCGGACCCGCGGACGGTGTTCGCCGAGATCGCCCGTGTGGTCATGCCGGGCGGGACGATCTTCGTCCGCGACCTGCTCCGGCCCGCCGACGCGGCAACGTTACGACATCTCGTGGACACGTACGCCGGATCGGCGAACGAGCACCAGCGGAAGATGTTCGCCGAGTCGCTGCACGCGGCGCTGACGGTTGACGAGGTGAAGGAGTTGGTGGCCGGCGTCGGATACGATCCGGCCGGCGTGCGGCAGACAACGGACCGGCACTGGACGTGGTCAGTTAGCCCCCCGTGAACACACGGGGGGCAGGACGCGGGGCGCGGATCAACAGCTGGGCCCTCCGGGTGAGCCAAATCCTTGACCCGGGTCCCGCCGCGCGACTCCCCCGTGTGTTCACGGGGGGCTAAATACGTTCCGGCTCTCCCAGCTCCGGCAGGTCGTCCAGTCCGCGCAGGTGGAATACCTCCAGGAACCGCGCGGTCGTCGCGTAGAGCGTCTCCTTCGACTCGCCCTCCCCCGAAGTCGTCGCGGCCACCAGGCCCAGCCGCACGAGCTGCCGCAGGACGCCCCCGGAGTCCGACCCGCGGACGCTGTCGATTTCCGCCTTGCCGACCGGCTGGCGGTACGCGACCAGCGACAGCACGTCGAGTGCTTGCTGCGTCAGCCGGGCCTCGCGCGGGCCGCCGTAGAGCTTCTCCCGCACCGTCGCGAACCGCCGGCCGACGCGCATGACGTAGCCGCCGCGCTCCGGGACTACGGAGTATGGCCGGTTCTGAGCCCGGTAGACGCGGTTGAGCGTCTCCACACAATCGCGGAACTGCTCCGCACTCAGCCCGCGAATGGCATCGGCCGCGTGCTCGGCCGTCAGCGGCGGGCCGCCCACGAACAGGAGCGCCTCGACGATCTGCAGCGGGGTCGGCGGGACGGTCGGCTCGTTGACCGGCTCGGCGAGGGGCGGTTGGGTGGTTGGGTGGTTGGGTGGTTGGGCGGGTTCCGGCTCGCTGAATGAAGCCGCCTCCGGGACCTCATCTACCTGCCAGTCCTGGTTGCCGACCAGCGCGGCGAAGCTCTCGCCCAGTTGCTGGGCCGTGGCTCGGTCGTCGGGCTCCGTCCCGGGTTCGGTCATGGCGTCGGGTCGAACGTGTGTGGAAGGTAGAACATCCCGGTTATGAACGTCCCGGCCCACAGGGCCAGGAATAAGATGGCGAGCAGCCGGTGGGCTTTCTTGTGCTCCCGCCGGCCTGTGAACAGCATGGCCGGGAGCATGACCGCGGCCGGGACCGCGAACCCGAGGTGAATCGTGAGCGCCTCGCGCTGCTCGGTCGTAAACCCGGCGGTCAGGTCCGGCTGAACGAACCGGATGACGACCTCAAAGCCGAGGACCGCGGTCACCGTCAGCGCGAAGAAGACGGTGTTGATGCGACCGTGCCACCTCGGCTTGCCGGCGACGAGTGCGCCGAGGGACGCGATCAAGAGCACGGTGACCGCCCCGACGGCGATTTTCAGCGTCAGGATCACGTCCCCCGGCGATAGCATCCCGCCCTCCGTCTCCGCCTCGTAACCCGGCCCGGCCTTCGCGTTTTACTCGCCGGCCACACAGAGTACAATCGCACCTACCCTACTTCGCCGGAGGGTCGCCATGACCGCCCCGCTCCTCGTCCTGGCCGCCACGCTCGCCGCCCCGGCCCCGGCCAAGGCCAAGGACCAGTGGGTCGGCTCGGTCGTCTGCTGCAAGTCCGGCAGCCCGGAGACGTACCGCCGGGGCAGCGACGGCTCGTTCGAGCTGCACCGCTTCCCGCTGCGGTACCTCGACTTCCGCGTCGTGGACGAGCAGGGCGACTACGTCGCCGTCCAGGCGGACGACGCGGTGTTCTGGATCAAGAAGGAGTCGGCCCTGCGCCCGCGGGACGCGATCAACCACTACACCGCCGTCCTGGACAAGAACCCGGAGGACGAGCGGGCCATCTCGTGCCGGTGCTGGGCGTACATGGCGATCGGCGACTACGACCGGGCGCTCAAGGACGGTGAGGAGGCGGTCCGCCTCAACCCGGACAGTACCGCCTGGCGGAACAACCGCGGGGAGGTGCTCATCAAGCGCAAAGAGTACGACAAGGCCATCGCCGAGTTTTCCGCCATCCTCGACCAGAACCCAACCTACTTCTTCGCCCTGTACAACCGGAGCGAGGCGTCCATCCGGTCGCGGCAATTCGCCCGAGCGCTCGCGGACATCGAGCTGGCGCTCAAGAACGAGGGCAAGGTGCCCGCGCTGCACATGAACCTCGCGCGCGTGCTGGCCACGGCCCCGGACGCCAAGCTGCGGGACGGCAAGCGGGCCGTGGAGGCGGCCAAGAAGGCGGTGGACATGATCAAGTACCGCGACGGCCGGTTCTTCGACACACTGGCGGCCGCGTACGCCGAGGCCGGGGAGTTCGACAAGGCGGTCGAGACCCAGCAGAAGGCGATCGACGACCCGGAGTTCATGAAGGACGACGGCGCCGCGGCCCGCAAGCGGCTGCAGCTCTACCGCGACAAGAAGCCGTTCCGCGACGAGTAGGCCGGGGCGTCCTGGTTCTAGCCCACGGCAATCGGCTCTCGAACTACGCACGGTTGGATGACCAGCGCGTGCGTGAATCCCATCGGGACGGTGGCGTACCGATCGTCCTCGTTCAGTACCTCGCCCCGGGTCGGGTGGACCAGGTCCCGGACCGCCCCCAGCGGGGCGAAGGCCCGCCGGCCGGCGGTGTCCGGCGTAAAGAACACCGGCAGCTCCGGTGGGAACTCCGCCAGCAATCGCACAACCTCGGCGACGGTCATTTCTAGGCCTCCCCCGTGGCACTCGCTCGTCCGGCACTCGCATGAACATTGCGATTCCCGGTCGTACCGGACACCTGGGGCGCGGAATAATGGCGCAGCCCGCGGGGGTCCACGCTCATGGGCCTCGACTACCAGTTCATCCGCCGTGCCGGAGCCTTGCACGTTGAAGACGGCCGGGCCGGCGCCGCGGTCGCGGACCTCAACCCGCCGCGGGCCGTCCTGGAGCTGGTCCCGCAGTCGGTCGCCCGCGAGAACCAGATCCTTCCGCTGTCCATCGACGGCGAAACCCTCACCTGCGCGGCCGCCAATCCGGACAACCTGCTCGTCCAGGACCAGCTTTCGTTCATCCTGAACAAGAAGGTGCGCCTCGTGGCGGCCCCCCCGGCCGCGATCCGGGCCGCCATCGACCGGCATTACGGGCAAGTGTTTGCCTCGTCCACGGACTCGATGCTGGCGGAGTTCACGGACACGGCCGTTGACTTTGAGGACCACAACCAGCCGGCGCGGCGGGGGCGCCTGGCGGGTCTCGGCCGATCCCTCGGCAAATCGGTCTTCGAGTTCAAGCGCGGGGTCAAGAGTCTGGGAGAAGGACGACTCGCCGGAGAATCGATCGCTTCGCTGGCCGCGAATCTCAACACCGCCGACACACGGTACCCCGGCCTCGACCCCACCGGCCGGATCGGGAAACATGGCATGCTCCACTACGTCGTCGAAGAGGGACAGCGCGCCCTCATGGTCCGGCGCGACGGGCACATGGAGGTCATCGTCGGGCCGCGGCGGGTCTGGCACGGGCGGAATGAGTTCCGCCCGATGAAGCACTTTGTTGCACACCCGGGCGAGTTCCTCATCGTCCGCTATCGGGACGGGCGCCAGGAGCACCGACCCGGACCGGCCGAGGTCTGGTTCGACCCGCGGGTGCACCTGAGCATCAGCCGCGAGGACGCGTTGCAGATCGCGGCCCGCGAGGCGGTCGTCGTCTACAGCCGCTCCGGGGAGAGCGAGCGCGTCAGCCGGCGGATCGTCTACGGGCCGACGTTGTTCGTCCCGGCCCCCGGCGAGTGGCTGCACACGTTCACCTGGCACGGGGCCGACGGCGGGTCGGAAGGGGCCAGGAAGGTCGCCAAGGGGCTCGTCTTCCAGAAGCTCTGGCTGATGCCGGACCAGATGTATCACGACGTGAGCGACGTGCGCACGGCCGACGACGCGGTGCTGACCATCCGGCTCATGATCTTCTTCGAGCTGCTCGACATCGAGCGGGTGCTCGACACGACGCACGACCCGATCGGCGACTTCATCAACGCGGCCACGTCGGACGTGGTGGACTTCACCGGCCGGCACAGCTTCGAGTCGTTCAAGCAGAACACCAGCCACCTCAACGACCTGGACACGTACCGGCAGCTCACGAGCCGGGCGGCCCAGTGCGGGTACCGGATCAACAAGGTGGTGTACCGCGGGTACGGGGCGCCCGATCGCCTTCAGGGCATGCACGACCAGGCGATCGAGGCCCGGACCAAGCTGCAACTGGAGCGGGCGACCGAGCAGCAGGCTCAGGAGCTGGAGGACTACAAGCTGGACGCTCAGATGGCCCGGGCGGCCAAGCGGCGGACGGAGCAGTCGGCCGAGGTGGATGCCGAGTTGGACCTGGCCCGCAAGCGTCAAGAAGCGGAACTGCGGCAGAAGGAGGCGGCCCGGGCAGCGGCCCGCGAGCAGCGTCGGGCGGACGCAGAGGCCACGGTCGAGGTACAGGCGTCGGCCGACGCCCGGCAGCGGGAGCACCTGGCGGCCCTGAAGGAGATGGGGGTGGACCTGACCGCGTACCTGACGCAAGGGCGGGCGGATCGGGTGATCGAACTCCGCGGCGCCACCGGCACGCACGTGCACCTGGACCGGGTGGAAGGCAACGGGCAGGCGGGATAGGCCGATAGGGCAAATTCGGCCTATAGGGCCTATAGGCCCCATTGGCCGTATTCGCCTCATTGGAGAAATCGATGCCCACACCCGACGCCCCCGGCTTCCTCCCACCGCGCGGCAACTACCGGGGCCTGCTCGCCTACCAGAAAGCCGAGGTCATCTACGACATCACCTTCCGCTTCTGCCACCGCTTCCTCGGCATGGGCGACCGCACCGTCGATCAAATGATCCAGGCCGCGCGGTCCGGCAAGCAGAACATCGCCGAGGGCGCCAAGTCCGGCGTGACTTCCTCGGAGACGGAGATCAAGCTCTCCAACGTGGCCCGGGCTAGCCTGGAGGAACTCCTCACCGACTACCAAGACTTCCTACGCGTCCGCGACTTGCGCCTCTGGGAGAAGGACTCGAAGGAGGCCCGCTACGTCCGCGACCTGGGCCGGAGGGCCAACGACACGTATGAGGCCTGCCGCGAATTCGTGGACACCCGCCCGGCCGAAGTGGTCGCCAACATCGCCATCTGCCTGATCCACCAAGCCAACTATCTGCTAGACCAGCGCCTCCGCCGGCTCCAGCAGGACTTCGTTCGCGACGGCGGTATCCGCGAGCGCATGACCCGCGCCCGATTGCAACATCGCAATCGGGCTCCTTGAGCTTGGCCCGGGCGGGGGTCGGGGGTCCACATATTCGCCTGCCACTTTTCATTGCCTTTTCGTGGCAACGATGGCAAAAGTCAGCCGAGATTTGCGAGCCCGAAGGCGCCCGGTAGCAATTCCCGGACGGTCGTCCGAATGCTCTCCGGCCCGTCGCAGACGCTCAGCACCTCGGCGTCCGGGTTGAACTCGTTGAGGACTTGCCGGCACGCCCCGCACGGGGCCGTCGGGGTCGCCGTCGGGGTGTAAATGACGATCGCGTCGAAGGCCCCCTCCCCGGCCGCAACCATCTGGAAGACCGCGTTCCGCTCGGCACAGATGGTCAACCCGTAGGAAGCGTTCTCGACGTTGCAGCCGGCAAAGACCGCTCCGGACCGGCCGCGGATCGCCGCCCCGACCCGGAACCGGCTGTACGGGGCATACGCCCGACTCGCGGCACTCTTTGCCCGGTCAATGAGTTTCTCGTCGGCGGACATACACAACCTCCGGCGGGACGGGGACATGATAAGCTCCGAAAGGGCCCCTCATGCCCCACGAACGAGTCATTGGGCGCACACCTCCGACGCCGAGTCCGTCCATGCACGCACAGCTCCAACTCCTCATCCAGGCCGGCAACCCGCTCATCTCCGTCGTCTCCCACGACGAAGAGGGGGTGACCGAAGTGGTCCACTGGTCGGCCGAGCGGCTCGGCCTGCCACTCTTCGAGTGGAGCATCACGACCGGGATGTTCCAGAAGCTGCCGGCGCACGCCGACGTCGACGTCAAGCCGGGCAAGGCGGTCCACGCGCTCAACTACATCCTGCAAAACCCCGGCAAGAAGGAGATCTACTTCCTCAGGGACCTCGGCCCGCACCTGAAGGACGCGTATGTCCAGCGGCAGCTCCGCGAGATCCACCTGAAGCGCCGGGTCTCGGTCGTCATGCTCGACGCGGAGCCGCTGACGGAGGCAATCCGCCGGCTGGCGGTGAGCGTGGAGATGCCGCTGCCGACCGCCGAGGAGCTGGAGAAGGTGATCGGCGAGACGTTCCGGGACATCCAGCACAAGAGCTACGAGGAGATCACGGCGTCGGTGTCCCGGAAGGACATCGAGCAAATGGCCCAGACCCTCCGGGGGCTCACAAAGGGCGAGGCGGCCCGCGTGGTGGCCGCGGCCGTCTACGACGACAACGCCCTGACCCCAAAGGACCTGCCGCGAATGGTGGAGTACAAGCGGAACCTGCTCAAGTCCGCCGGCTGCCTGGAGACGATCGCGGTCAACGTGACGCCCGACGAGATCGGCGGGCTGGACAACCTGAAGCTCTGGCTGGCCAAGCGCCGCGGGGCGACCACGGCCCGGGCCCGCGAGTATGGCCTCGACCAGCCGCGGGGCATCCTGCTCTTGGGCGTGCAGGGCTGCGGCAAGAGCCTGTGCGCGAAGGTGGTAGCCGCCGACTGGCAGATCCCACTCTTGCGCCTCGACCCCGGCGTGCTCTACCAGAAGTACATCGGCGAGAGCGAGACGCGGTTGCGCGAGGCGCTGGCCCAGGCGCAGGCAATGGCCCCGGTGGTGCTCTGGATCGACGAGATCGAGAAGGCGTTCGCGTCGGCCGCCAGCACCTCTTCCGACGGCGGTCTGTCGCAGCGGATGTTCGGCACGCTCTTGTCGTGGATGCAAGACCACCGCAGCCCGATCTTCATCGTGGCCACGGCGAACGACATCGAGGCGCTGCCGCCGGAGCTGATGCGCAAGGGGCGGTTCGACGAGGTGTTCTTCGTGGACCTGCCGGACGCGGCGGCCCGGCGCAAGATTCTGGAGATCCACCTGCGCCGCCGGCGGCGGGACCCGGGCCGGTTTGCTCTAGACCGGATCGCCGCGGCCACGGAGGGCTTCAGCGGGGCGGAGCTGGAACAGCTGATCGTCTCGGCCATGTACTCCGCGTTCCCCAGGAACGAGGAAGTCACCGACGCGCACCTCCTCGCCGAGCGCGAGACGACCAAGCCGCTGTCCACACTGATGCGGGAGCGGGTTGTGCAGCTGCGCGAGTGGGCCAAAGACCGCTGCGTCCCGGCCGACTGACGAATTGAGGTCGCCATCCGTCCGGCGGACCGGTATCATCCCCCGAACCGCCGGCCCCGGCCGGCGGTCGTGCGCCACGTCCCGGGCGTTCGCCCGACTGAACCCCGTTCGCCACGCCACCCGAGGTCTGCCATGCCGTTGCGCACCCGTCGCCCCGTCCGCCTTGCGCTCGACCCGCTCGAAACGCGCGACACGCCGGCTGGGACGGTCACCGCCACGTTCGCCGGCGGCGCCCTGACGTTGGTCGGGGACTCGGCCGACAACGCCGTGACCGTCAACCAGTTGGCCGACGGCCGGCTCGCGCTGACCGGAAACCTCGGGACCACGATCGGGCTCAACGGCGCACCCGCCATTTCGTCCGTTACTCTGCCGGCCCCGCTGACCCGCGGGCTGACCGCCGCCTGGGGCGCGGGGAATGACCAGCTCACGCTGAACGGGGTCGAGCTGCCCGCGTCCCTCACGGTAAACGGCGGCCCCGGAGACAACTCCCTCGTCCTGGCCGGTCGCGTGGTGGTGAACGGGAACTTGACCGAGACCAACGGGGCCGGGTTCGACACCACCCTTCTGAACGGGCCGGTGACCGTCGCCGGCGGGATGGCCATCGCCAACGGGCCGGGCGGGGCCCTGGTTGACGACGACTCCTCGACGGAATTGCAAGTCACCGGGGCGCTGACGATCACCGGCTCCGCCGGGCCCGACTCCGTCGCCCTGGGGGACGCCGCCCGGATCACGGCCGGGAGCATCCGAGTCGCCGGCGGGCCCGGGGCCAACCAGACGGACATCGGCCCGGCCGGGCCGCTGGCCGTCGCCCGTTCTGTTCAGGTCACGGGCGGACCGGACGCGGACACGGTCCGCCTCGAGGGCGGGTCGGTGGCCGTCGGCGGGAACGTCAGCATTCGACTCGGGGGCGGGGCGAACGACGCGCACGTGCAGTCGGGCATGGCCGGGCTGTTCGTGGGCGGATCGGTCAGCATAACAGGCGGCGCCGGCACAGAGGACGTCACCGTCGGGGCCCCGACGGCCCCGACTGCCATCGGCGGAGGAGTAACGGTGAGTGTCGGGGTCGGCGGCAGCACCCAAACGATTCAGGGGAGCCGGCTGACCGTCGGCGGGGCGGTCCGGGTCGCCGCCCGGGCCGGCACGGACACCGTCCTGATTCGTTCACTGCTCGGAGACGGATCGGTCGGCCGGGACGTGACGGTCGGCCTCGGAACCGGCGACGGCCAGACCGTGGGCATCGCCACGCTGACGAACGGGACCACCCTGTCCGTCGGTGGGGCCCTGCGGGTGACGACGGCCGACACCACGCCGGCGGCCGGCGGGGACAACATTAGCGTGGTCCGGGTTGGCGTCCGGCTCGGCACCCAGATCACTACAGGGGCCGGGCGCGACACGGTCACCATCGACGACTCCATCTTCCAGGCATTCGCGCTGACGACCGGGGGCGGGGCGGACGTCGTGGAGGTCGAACGGGCGGACTCCGCGGGGACGACGCGGTTCTTCGGCCCCGTCCGGGTGAGCACCGGGGACGGCGACGACGGTGTCCGGGTCGGGAACAACAACCCCGGAATCGCCCAGGCGGTGTTCGCGGCCGCCCAGGTCTGGGACGGTGGCCCGGGCGGGGCGGACAGCCTGGTGCTGAATAGCACCGGGAACCAGTTCTACGGCCCAGATCCAGTCATCACCGGGTTTGAGAACATGAGCTAAGTGTGCGGCGGTCGATAGGCGGGCGTCACTTCCCCGCCTTCGCAGCCGCCTTGCCCCGCCGCGTCTTGGGTTTGCCCTTCGGGGCCGCGTAATGAACCGCGTACTCCAGCCCGACGATCCCGGACTTCGGGTACACCTTGTGCCCGGTGAGCTGGAGCCGGGCCTGGGGGGCCGACGGCTCGACGAACGGGACGCCCCCGCCCAACAGGTGTGGGATCAGCCCCACTTCGACAGCGTCCACCTGGCGCAGGTCGAGGAGGCTCCGAAACAGCGACCCGCCGCCGAACAGCCAGATGTCTTTGCCCGGTTGTTCCCGCAGCTGGGCAAGGACCTTGTCCGAGTTCTCGTTGACGATGACCACCTTCGGATGGTCCGCCTGCCGGAGCGTCCGGGAGAAGACGACGACCTTCAACCCGCCCGTCCCGCCGCCCCCGCCTTGGCCTTGCATGAGTTCGTAGGTCTTCCGCCCCATGAGCAGGGTGTCGAACCGGGCCCAGATCGCGTTGAAGTCGATGTCCGGGTCCGTGACGATCCAGTCGTACTCGCCGTTCGGCCCGGCGATGTACCCGTCCAGGCTCATCGCCACCTGGTAGATGATTCGTCGCATGGCAGCCTCCAACGGGTTCGCGACTTGCGGTGAAAGATTGTCCCTTGGGAGTGGTAAGAACACAAGGAAGTGGCGGTCCCGAATAATCGCCCCGCGCGGGCCGTCCAATCCGGGGCCACGGAACCGAACCGGGCGAGCCGGGGTTTTCCCTGGTACCCAGCCGGGCCGCGGAGCAACCGGTGTCGCTATAATCTCTTCGGTCCGAACCCGCCTGCCGGGGGCCGCCGCCCCGTTCGCGACAAGGAACCCGCCGTGCCGCCGTTGCTCGACTCCGAGGCCCCGCCGACCTCCCCACCCGAGCTGAAGTCCAAGAAGGCCACGACCGCCCAGTTCAAGGTCATCCCCGAGACCCGGCCGCTGCGGGACCGGATCCGGGACGCGGCCGCCGCCTTTGCCCGCTCGCTCGAGAAGGCCCGCCCGCTCACCAAGGATGAATTCCGGGCCCACGCCGACTCCCTCCTCAAGCAGATGGGGTTGGGCGAGCAGTACCTCGGGTTCACCCTCGTCTGCATCGCCAACGAGTTCTGGCGTGACCAGGTGGCCGCGATCCCGTTCCACCGGCGGCTGATGCTCCTGCCGCATTGCCTGAAGAACGCCGAGGGGTGCCCGGCCGAGTACGACGAGTTCGGGCTGAACTGCGAGAAGTGCGGGGCGTGCAGCGTCGCTGATTTCAAGGGCAAGGCCGAGCAGCTCGGGTACAAGGTGCTCGTGAGCGAGGGGACCCCGATCGTCCTGAAGATCATCGTCTCCGGGCACGTGGACGCGATCGTCGGAGTGGCGTGCCTCAATGTACTCGAAAAGGCGTTCGACAAGATCCTGCTGGCCGGCATCCCGTGTGTGGCGACGCCGCTTTTGTCGAGCAACTGCAAGAGCACCTCGGTCGATGACGACTGGGTGTTCCAGATGATCGACCTGAAGACCGAGCCGGCCGCGCAGCTGACCAAGAGTTACGTGCATCTCATGCGGGCCGCGAACGGGATGTTTGAGTCGCCGGAACTGGCACGGCTAGCTCCGAGGACAAGGGTGGTTGGGTTGTTAGGTGGTTCGGTGGTTAAGCAAGACCCAACGACCCAACCACCCAACCACCTAACCACCGATCCTCTGGCGCAGCACGAGACCATCGCCTACGACTTCCTCGCCAAGGGCGGGAAGCGGTCGCGGCCGCTCATCACGCTCGCCGCTTACGACGCCCTCACCGGCGGGAAGGGGACGCTCTCGGCCGACGGACTGAACCTGTCGGAC
>Ga0066905_100000153_pt1 | contig 14789 bp, 16 predicted proteins | sample PanSoiMetaPlot36_FD_67483 | JGI IMG/M metagenome (GOLD analysis project Ga0066905, IMG submission 67483) | Tropical forest soil microbial communities from Panama analyzed to predict greenhouse gas emissions - Panama Soil Plot 36 (version 2) | ecosystem: Environmental > Terrestrial > Soil >... | reverse complement strand
CGAACACGATCTCGTTCGGCTCGTCGGGGACCGTGGCGTGCACCGGGAAGACGGCCACTTCGTTCATCGGCTGCAGCGGCGGCACGGCTGGGGCTTATCCCTCGGGCGCGGCCGTGACGAGCCCCGTCACCTGGTGCGCGACGACGAGCGGGCCGCCCTATCTGCTCAAGCGATATGCGACGAACGCGTCGGTGCCCACTGGGGCGTGTTCCGGCACCGGTGGCGTCCAGCGGACCGAGTGGCTCGTCTCCAGCTCGGTGTTCGGCTCGTACACCCGGCCGACGACGGTCGTCGCCGCGCCGACGTTCACGGCCGCCGCGAGCGGGGGGCGGATACAACCGGGGGTCTACTGGTACGACGTGACCGCGGTCACACCGAACGGCGAGTTCTCCGGCACGCCGACCCAGATGACGGTTCCGACGGGCTCCACGAACAACACGGTCACTCTGAGCTGGAGCCCGTACACCGATCCGAGCGGAGCGGCGGCGACGGGCTACCGGATCTACGGCCGCGACAACGGGAGCACGACCGCGGAGGGCCTGCGGCTGCTGGCGACGGTGCCGACGACGTCCTGGACCGATACCGGTCCCCCTCTCACGACTTTGAGCAGCAACGTGACCCTTCCAGCCGTCACGATTCCGGTGGTCAGCACGTCGACGTTCACCTGGTCACCGAACACGATCTCGTTCGGCCCGTCGGGGACCGTGACGTGCACCGGGCAGACGGCCACGTCGTTCACCGGATGCAGCGGCGGCCTAGCCGGCACGTATCCGTCCGGCACGGGTGTGTTCCAGGATCGGACAGCGGCAAGCCCGGTCGATGCGGTTCCGCCGCTCGCGACGCTCAACGTGTTGCTCGTGCTCGACCAGACTCCCGCGAACACGTTGCAGCGCTTCACCCTGAGCGACGCGATCTCGCTTCGGAACAGCGGGAGGTTCTGAGTTGGGAGTGACCGTCGCTGCCATCGCGTTTCTACCGGGCCTGGCCTTCGGAAGCTTTCTGAACGTCGTCGCCGCGCGCATCCCGCTTCGGCGCTCGATCGTCAGCCCCGGATCGGCCTGCTTGGCGTGCGGGACTCCGCTCGCGTGGTACGACAACGTCCCGCTGCTCTCGTTCGCGCTGCTGCGTGGACGCTGCCGCTACTGCAAGACGGCGATCCCGTGGCGGTACCCGCTCGTGGAGGCGACGACTGCACTCCTCGTCGCGGCGTGCGTCTTCAGCTTCGGGCTCACCTGGGATGCTGCGGTGGCCGCGTTCTTCTGCGCCGCGCTCGTCGCCATCTCCGCCACCGACATCGAGCATCGCATCATTCCCAACCGCATCGTCTTGCCGGCCGCGGGCGTCGTGCTCGCGGCGAACACGATGCTCCACCCGTCGCTGGAGTGGACTGTGGCAGGCGTCGGCGCTGCGCTCTTCCTCCTCGTCGCCGCGCTCGCCTACCCCGCGGGCATGGGCATGGGTGACGTCAAGCTCGCCCTGCTGCTCGGCGTGGCCCTCGGCCGCACCGTTCCCGTCGCGATGATGGTCGGCATGGTCTCCGCGCTCGTGCCGGCGATCGTCCTGTTCGCACGTCACGGAAGCGCGGTGCGCAAGATGAAGATTCCTTTCGGGCCGTTCCTCGCCCTTGGAGGCGTCATCGCGCTCTTCGCCGGGCAAGTGCTCCTCGACGCGTATCTCCGCCTGCTGTAATGGAGGCGGCGATGGATGAGGACAGACCGGAGTTGCGTCTCGCCGGCGACTCGTTCTCGGATGCACTGCGCGACGAGGAGCTCGCGGGAGCGCTAGGGGTCGCGCAGACGCTCGCCGAGAAGTACCACCTGCCGCTCGTCGACCTCGGGGTTGTCGGCGTCGACGCCGAGGCTGCCAAGAGGATCGCCTTGCCGGTGCTCAATCGCGTCGTCGCGATCCCCTTCGCGTCCGAGGACAGCAGGCTCAAGGTGGCGATCACCGATCCCCAGGACGTGCGCGGGCTCGACGAGCTGCGGCTCGCGACGCGCCTGTCGGTGGAGTTCTACGTCGCGGCGAGGAGCGACGTCCTGAGCGAGCTGCGCCGCCTGTCGCGTGCGGCCGAGGCGATGAATGCGACCTTCGCCGAGGAGATTGCCGACGCAGAGGAAGAGGACGAGGTCGACGACCTCGAGGCCGACGACGGCATCTCCGACGCACCGCTCGTTCGCCTCGTCAACTCGATGATCTTCGAGGCTGCCGAGGACGGGGCGAGCGACATCCACGTCGAGCCGCAGGAGGACGACCTCGTCGTCCGCTACCGGATCGACGGCGTCCTCCACGTTGCTCACCACATTTCGAAGCGGCTCGCCTCGGGCGTAACGACCCGCCTCAAGGTGTTGGCGAAGCTCGACATCGCCGAGCGGCGCAGGCCTCAGGACGGACGGATCTCGCTCAACGCTGCGGCCGCGGGACGAATGCTCGACATCCGGGTGGCGACGCTCCCCACGGTCGACGGCGAGTCCGTCACGATGCGCCTCCTCGACAAGTCGCGCGAGGTGCCCACGCTCGGCTCACTCGGCCTCTCCGACCGGATGAGCGAGCAGATGGATGCGATTCTCGCCCGGCCGACGGGGGCGCTCCTCGTCACCGGGCCGACCGGATCCGGCAAGTCGACGACGCTCTACGCAGCGCTGAATGCGGTCAGCAGGCCGGAGATCAACATCATTACCGTCGAGGACCCTGTCGAGTATCGGCTCCCTGGCGTCAACCAGGTGCAGATCAACCCGCGCGCGGGACTGAGCTTCGCCACCGCGCTCCGCTCGATCATCCGCTCCGACCCCGACGTGATCATGGTCGGCGAGATCCGCGACGGCGAGACCGCACGGATCTCGATCGAGGCCGCGTTGACGGGTCACTTCGTGCTGTCCACGCTGCACACGAACGACGCGCCGTCCGCGATCACGCGTCTGACCGAGATGGGCGTCGAGCCGTTTCTGACGGGTGCGGCCGTCTCGGCGGTCCTGGCGCAGCGCCTCGCGCGGAGGCTGTGCCCGCACTGCGCCGAGCAGTACCTGCCCACGTTCGACGAGTTGCGGGGGCTGCACCTGAGCGAGGAGCAGACGGTCGCACTCGACGGCGTGCCTTTCCGTCGCCGCCGCGGCTGTGCCCGCTGCGGGCAGACCGGCTACCGTGGGCGCGTCGGCGTCTTCCAGCTGCTCTCGATGAGCGACCGCCTCGAGCAGCTCGCCGCCGAAAAGGCGCCGCGCGAGGAGATCGAGCGCGCCGCTGTCGAGGAGGGCATGCGGACGATGTGGGAGGACGGCGTGGGCAAGGTCGCCGCCGGCATCACGTCCGTCGAAGAGCTCGCCCGCGTCTGTACCGCCTGACGTCGATCAGGCCGGGCGCATCCCGTCCGCGACGGCGTCCAGTCCGAGGCGGTACGCCGTCAGCGCCGCCTCGGTGCGGTTCGCCACCCCGAGCTTCCGGTAGACCTTGCGCAGGTGGCGCTTCACCGTCTGGTCGGAAAGAAACAGCTGCTCGGCGACGGTGCGGTTCGGAAGGCCACGCGCCACCATCTCGAGGACCTCGAGCTCGCGGGTGGTGAGACCGGTCTCACCGCAGGCCTGGGCGCGGGCCTTGTCCAACTGGCTCTGACGCGTCGCCTGCGTCACGACGGCGCGCGCGATCCGCGGGGTCGCGAAGTGGACGCTGCCCAGCAGCACCTGGCGGAGGAGCACGGGGAGGTCTGCGGGGGAGATCGACTTCCTCACGACGGCGGCCGCGCCTCCCGATAGCGCCCTCTCGACGATCTCGTCGTCCTCGACGCCGGACAACACGACGACGGTCGTCTCAGGGTGTAGCTCCCGCAGCAGCGCGAGGCAGCTGAGGCCGTCGAGCCCGGGCAGCTGCAGGTCGAGCAGCACGAGGTCGGGCAGGGTGCGCGAGACGAGCGGCTCGGCCTGGAGGCCCGAGGTGGCGGTCCCAACAACGGTAAATCCGTTGGCGCGTTCGAGGGTCGCCTCGAGCGCGCTCTGCATCAGAGGGTGGTCTTCGACGATCACGACTCGTCGCATCTCAGGCCTCCGACTCGCCAACCGGAGGACGATCAGCAACGTAGATCAGAATCGTCCACGTTACGCCAACGCGGATCGACGTTCTCATAGGTTTTCCCACCCTCTGTTTGGGCGGCGAAATCGCCGCAGGGCCGCAGTAACTAATGGCAAATTCTGCCGCGCCTTTCGTGCGTAGGCAATGGGCCGATCGGCCTGACTCGCGCGTGTCAGAGACCTACCTCAAAGGGGGTAAAGAGGGGCGAGATGACCCAAATGGGTCGCCGAAGATGACCCATCTAGGTCGTTCCGGCGACGAGGCGGAAACGGCATAAACAGCTTGTGCAGATCCACAAACCGAAGGAGACATCCATGCACAAGCTGTGGCAGCGGCTCCAGCGTGAGGAAGGGTTCACGCTGATCGAGCTCCTCGTTGTCATCGTGATCATCGGCATCCTGCTGGCGATCGCGGTTCCGTCCTATCTCGGCTTCAAGGATCGCGCCAACGCGCGCGCTGCGTCGGCTGACGTCCGCGCGGCGGTTCCTTCGGCTGAGGCGTACTACGCCGATCCTGCCGGCGGCAACGGCAGCTACGGCGGTATGACCGTAGCGAAGCTGAAGCTGATCGACCAGGGCCTCGACATCAGCACCGTGAAGCTCTACGGCACGGCTGGAGCGGAGGAGACGTACTGTCTCGAGCAGACCGTGGGTGGCAAGGTCTCGAGTGCCACGCGCGGCGCGGCTCCGCTTAACGGCGGCAAGGTCCAGGAGGGTACGGCCTGCGCATAAGCGAGCACTAGCTCGACACGCGCGAGAGGGGCGCGGGCCAGCCACCGCGTCCCCTCTCAGCCCTCGTGCCAACGATCTCCGAGCCTTCAGGTCGTCAACTACACCCATGCCAACTGAACTTCATTCAATCGATGAGCTGCTCGCCGTGATGGTCGAACGCAATGCGTCCGACCTCCACCTGACGGCGGGCTCACCTCCGGTGATCCGCGTCAACGGCCGACTCGAGCGGCTCCCGGATCACGAGCAGCTGACGCCGCAAGAGACGCGGACCATGATGTACCGCGTCCTCTCGACCGAGCAGCAGAAGACCCTCGAGACGCGCCGGCAGATCGACTTCTCCCACTCGATTCCCGGCCTCGCGCGCTTCCGCGTCAACGCCTACTTTCAGCGCGCGGCCGTGGGCGCCGCCTTCCGGCTCATCCCGGACAGGATCAAGACGCTCGAGGAGCTCGGCCTCCCGACGAGTCTGTACGAGCTGGCAGACAAGCCGCGGGGCCTCGTGCTCGTCACCGGGCCGACCGGCTCCGGCAAGTCGACGACCCTCGCCTCGCTCCTCGGCCACATCAACCGCTCGCGGCACGAGCACGTCCTCACGATCGAGGACCCGATCGAGTTCCTGCACCACCACGGGACCTGCATCGTCAACCAGCGCGAGATCGGCCTGGACGCGACGACGTTCGCGGAGGGGCTTCGTGCCGCCTTGCGCCAGGACCCCGATGTGATCCTCGTCGGCGAGATGCGCGACCTCGAGACGGTCGCGACCGCGCTCACCGCAGCCGAGACCGGGCACCTCGTGTTCGCGACGCTGCACACCCAGAGCGCGCCGACCACGATCGACCGCGTCATCGACGTCTTCCCCGCCGAGCAGCAGGGCCAGGTGCGCGTGCAGCTCGCGTCGACGCTCCAGGGCGTCGTCACGCAGAACCTGATGCCGACCGCCGACGGGCTCGGGCGTACGGCCGCGCTCGAGGTCCTGATTCCCGACGACGCGGTGCGCAACCTGATCCGGCAGGCGAAGGTCGAGCAGATCTACTCGGTCATGCAGACGAGCACCTCGCGTGGAATGCAGACGATGGAGCAGTCGCTCGCGGATCTGGTGCTACGCAGCGTCATCACGCCCGAGCTTGCCTTCGCGCGCTCCTCCCGACCCGATCAGCTTCGGGGCGTGCTCGAGCGCTCGGGCATGACGAACTTCACGACAACCGCGGCCGGTGGCGACGGCGCCGCCGGCGACAGGACCCCAGCCGAGAGTGGGCTTCGGCTCGCCCAGGAGGTGTAGAGAGACCCGTGGACCTGAACAGGGAGATCAAGCTGTCGGACCTCGTTCGGCGGCCCAGGAAGAAAAAGACGACCGGCGTCACCAAGCCGAGCGCCGCGAGGCGCAAGCGGCGTCGGAAGCAGGAGATCGTCGGCCTCAAGATCGGCGCCTCGCAGATCGCGGCCTCGCGCGTCGTCAACAACGGCGGGCCCGCGAAGCTCGTGCAGCTCGCGCGGGTTCCGCTCGAGCCCGGCGTCGTCGTCGGCGGCGAGGTGCGTGACGTTGCGGCCCTCGCGGCAGCGCTCGAGCGCTTCTTCAGCGACAACAAGCTTCCGCGGCGGGGTATCCGGCTCGGCATCGGCACCAACCGCGTCGGCGTGCGCACGGTCGAGATCGACGGCGTCGACGACGAGCGCCAGCTCGGCAACGTCGTTCGGTTCAGAGCGCACGAGGCCCTCGCGATCCCGCTCGACCAGGCCGTCCTCGACTACCACGTCGTCAGCGAGACGGTGGACGAGTCCGGGGCCGTTTCACGGCGCGTCCTGCTCGCGGCCGCCTATCAGGAGCCGATCGACCATTACGTCGAAGCGTGCCGCGCGGCAGGTCTCGAGCTCGCCGGCATCGACATCGAGGCGTTCGCGCTGCTGCGGGCGATTGCGCCGCGCCATGGCGCCATGGAAGTCGCACCCACCGCCGCCTCGGTCGTCGTCTCGATCGGTCACGATCGCTCGACGCTGGCGATCTCCGACGGCATGGTCTGCGACTTCATGCGCGTCCTCGATTGGGGAGGATCGAAGCTCGAAACCGCGATCGCGCAGGAGCTCGGGCTCACCAGGCCCGAGGCTGCCGAGCTCAAGCTCGAGCTCGATCTCGGAAGTGATGCGCCGGACGGGGACGATCCTCGTGCGCCGTTCGCCCGCGCCGCGGTCGAACGTGAGCTGCAAACGCTCGCGCGGGAGCTGGTCGCCTCGCTCCACTTCTACCAGGGCCAGCCCGGGTCCCTTGCCATCTCCCAGGTGTTCGTCACCGGCGGCACGACGAGGCTTCCGGGGCTGGCCGAGGAGCTCGAGCGACTGGCTCGCGTCCCCGTCCGGATCGCAGACCCCCTCTCCAGGGTCGAGGTCTCCAATGGGCTCGGCGAGCGGGACGACCTCGCGTCGCTCACCGCTGCGATCGGACTGGGGGTGGAAGCCTAAATGGAAGCCGTCAATCTCCTTCCGGCCTACGCGCGACCCGGTCATCCGTGGGCCGCGGTCGGCAAAGACCTTCCCGCGCGCCGCGTCGTCAAGGCCGGCGTCGTCGCCGCGTGCGTCGTGGGAGTCGGCGTCGGTCTCGCCTACTACCAGGAGCGCTCGGTCGTCAATTCGAGACAAGCCACGCTCGACGATGTCCAGGCGCAGGTCGCTGCCGCCGACGCACAGGCGGCGCCGTTCCGCGCCGCCCAGGCCGCAGCGGCTGCGCGAATGGCCGTGACCGGCACGGTCTCGGAGAGGCGGGTCGCCTGGGAGCGCCTGCTGGCAGACGTCTCGCGGGTGCTCCCGAAGCAGGTCTACTTGCAGGGCCTGTCCCTGCAGTCGCCGAGGCCGCTGGCACCTGGTGCGGTGACTCCCGCAGCAACGGCTCCGGCCGGAACGCCGGCGCCGGCCACGACCAGCACCTCGGGCTTCTCGGCGACGGGTGTCGCGTCTTCGCACGTGAAGGTCGCGGTCGTCCTCGACCGGCTCGCAAGCCTGCCCTGGCTCACGAACGTAACGCTTCTCTCGACTGCGAACGGCAGCGCGAGCGGCACGACGCTGTCCCGCGGCGACACGTTCTCCGTCTCCGCCGGCTTCAACCCGGACGGAGGTGCGAAATGATCGACCGGATCAACGGGCGTCTCGCCCTCCTCTTCGCGATCTCCGGGCTGCTCATCCTCGTCCTGGTGGGCTGGTTCGTGTTCGTGTCACCCCAGAGCTCGAAGGCCTCGGCGCTCGACACTCAGATCGACGACGCGAACGTCAAGCTCGCCACGACGCAGACATTCATGCAGAGCCCTGCGTCCAAGCAGAGCGTCACGAACCTCCGACGCCTTCGCCGGGCGATCCCGGACGACGTGGAGATGTCGGAGATCCTTCGGGAGCTGGCGTGGGCGTCCCGCGCTAGTGGCGTCAGGATCCAGAGCATCACACCCTCCCAGCCGGTTTCGTCGGCCGGGGCGCAGGCGGTGCCGATCAGCCTCTCGGTCAAGGGTCGCTACTTCCGCCTCGCGAAGTTCATGCACCTGCTCCGGCTCGAGGCCGGGGTGAGGGACGGAAAGGCGTACTCCTCCGGGCGGCTCTACGGCATCGACAACATGTCGCTCTCGACCGGTGACAAGAGCGGCGTGATCATGGCAACGCTCGCGCTCAACGCGTTCGTGTCCAGATCCACTAGCACGCCGGCGCCGGGCTCGACGACGACGGAGCCATAGATGGCCTCGGCGGCAGCAATGAGACGCCGGCGATCGGCGAACAATGCACGGATCGCGGCGAAGCAGCGCCGCCAGAAGATCCTGGTCGTCGTGCTCGCGGCCGTTCTCGCCGCTCTGCTCGCGTACGAGGTCCCGCAACTGCTCGAGCGCTCCAGTGCCGGCGGCTCGGCGCAGGCCGCTACCCCGGCTGCGTCGATTCGGAAACCCGAGAACAAGCGGGCCCCGCGCGGTGGAAGCGGCGCCGATCCGTTCGCGGTCAAGTCGTTGCCGGACGGTGACGCCCATGCCGTGACTGCGGGCGGGCCCGATCCCTTCAAGGCATCATCGTCGTCGTCCGCTGCCAGCTCGACGGCCGCGCTCCCGAGTCGGATCGTGATCGGCCGACCGGGCGGTCACAGGGTCGCACAGCGCGGCTGGATCGTCATCCTCGCCTCGATCCCGACCGGGAACGGCCGTTCGACTGCTGTGCGCTTCGCGCGCGGAGCACGCGGGACCGTCGGCAGGCTCTCGGTCCTCAACTCGTCGAGCCGCCGACCGTTGCGCGGCGGTTACTGGGTCGTCTACTCAGGTCCTTACTCGACGCTGGGCGCGGTGTCCCGGCGCGCGGGCGACATCCACGCCGCCGGATACCGATCGGCCTACATCCGCGAGCTGATCACGTACCGGTGAGAAGGCTGAGGACATGTCTGCGCGCGGACGAGGGCATGACGCTCGTCGAGCTCCTGGTCGCAATGGTCGTGATGTCGATCGGCGTCGCCGCCCTCGTCGCCGGCTTCAGCTCGGGCGTCTTCGCCATCAACCGTGCGCGCCTGACGTCGACGGCAGGCACGCTCGCCGACCAGCAGATGGAGATCTATCGCCAGGCGGCGTTCACGGCGCTGCCGGTGGGGCTGCAGACTCCGACCACGCCGAGCGGGCCGGACGGTCACACGTACTGGATGCAGGTCGACGGGGCCTGGACCTGCGCTGTCGGCACGTATTCGGCCGGGCCGCCTGCGACTTGCTCCGGCACCCCCACGAGTCGCCCGCTGAAGCTCCTGACGATCACGGTGCGCGACGGCTCGGCGACCGCAAAGCTCCTGTTCACCGAAAACGCGACGTTCGACTCATCGACAGGCTGACAACCCACTCCCCCTAAGGAACACACATGGCCGCATTCGCATACGAGGCAATCAACGCACAGGGGCTCGAGATCTCCGGCGTCATCCACGCACCGGACGTCAGCGCCGCCCGCGAGCAGCTGCAGACGCGCGGGCTTCTCCCGCATTCGCTGGCCGAGCGCAAAGCAGCAGGTGAGCGCGGGGCCGCCAGTGCGTTCAAGAAGGTGAAGCCGAAGTCGCTGCAGGTGTTCGCCCGTCAGTTCGCGACGATGATCGGGGCCGGCGTCAGCGTCGTCCAGGCGCTGGTGACGCTCGAGGAGCAGACCGACGACAAGTATCTGGCCGATGTGATCGCGGACGTTCGCTCGGACGTCGAAGGCGGCATCATCCTCTCGAAGGCGCTGGCGCGGCATCCGAAGGTCTTCAACCGTCTGTTCGTCGCGATGGTCGAGGCCGGCGAATCGTCGGGGACGCTCGACACCGTGCTCGACCGCGTCGCGACGCAAATCGAGAAGGAGACGCAGCTCAAACGGCGGGTCAAGGGAGCGATGGTCTATCCCAGCGTCGTCGTCTCGTTCGCATTCCTCGTGCTCACGTTCATGCTCCTGTTCATCATCCCCGTCTTCGTGGACGTGTTCGACTCGCTGAACGGAGACCTGCCGAGGCTCACGCAAGCGGTGATGAACGTCTCGTACGCGACGCGGCATTACTGGTTCATCATCTTCCCGGCGATCGGTCTGCTGGTCTTCGCGTTCCACCGGCTCAAGCGCACCGAGCGCGGGCGGCGGGTCTGGGATCGATTCAAGCTCAGGATTCCCATGCGCGTCGGCGATGTCGTCCACAAGATCGCGCTGGCGCGCTTCTCGCGCACCCTCTCGACGCTCGTCTCGTCGGGCGTCGACATCATCAAGGCGCTCGAGATCACCGGCGCGACCGCCGGGAACTGGGTCGTCGAGCAGTCGCTTGCAGAGATCCGCACGCGCGTCCACGAGGGCGTGCCGATCAGCCAGCCGCTTCAGGAGGACCCCGTCTTTCCGCCGATGGTCGGGCAAATGGTGAAGATCGGCGAGGAGACGGGTGAGCTCGACGGAATGCTCGGCAAGGTCGCCGACTTCTACGAGGACGAGGTCGATACGAGCATCCAGTCGCTCACGTCCATCATCGAGCCGATCCTGATGATCGGCGTGGGGATCATGGTGGGCACGATCGTGATCTCGATGTACCTGCCGATGTTCAAGATGCTCACGCTCATCAAGTAGCGCGTCGCTCAGCCGAAAGCTGTCTGCGGCGGCCCGCCCGCTCGGTACTGTGGGACCGTGCGCTCGACCGACCGGCTTCTCTCCTTCGTGGTTCCGGCGGTCGTGCTCGTATCAGTCGATCAGGTCGTGAAGGCGAGCCTCGGCACGCCGGCGTGGGCGTTCCACCACCGTTCCAACGGCTGGGTCTTCCTCTCGATCGCGGTCTTGGTCGGTGCCGCCTTCCTCACCCTCGTGCCATCCCGTGTCGTGGCCGTCGCGGCGGGGGTCATGAGCGCGGGCGCGATCGGGAACCTCATCTCCTGGCGCTTGGACGGGAACCGCGTCCCGAACCCGCTCGTGATCGGCAACTACCAGCAGGGCCTCGCCTTGGCCTTCAACCTCGCGGATGTCTTCTTCCTCGTCGGGAACTTGCTGCTGATGGCCGCGCTGATCGTGATGATCGTTCGCAGACGCGAGCGGCTCGCCCCGCCGCGCGCCTGGGAACGCGCACTTCTCCGGCAGATCCACGTCGACGGCTGAACCGCGCTTCACAGCCGAGCGGCACATCCCTTGGGCCGCTAGCCGTACGATCCCGCGGACATGAAAGGCGTCATCCTTGCCGGCGGCACCGGGAGCCGCCTCCACCCGCTGACGCGGATCACGAACAAGCACCTGCTGCCGATCTACGACCGGCCGATGGTCACGTACTCGATCGAGGCGCTCGTGTCCGGTGGGCTGACGGAGATCATGGTCGTCACAGGAGGCACGCACGCCGGCGAGTTCTTCCGGCTGCTCGGCGACGGTCACGAGCACGGGATCGGGCTGCTGCAGTACGCGTACCAGGAGCGCGAAGGGGGGATCGCGGAGGCGCTGGGGCTCGCGGAGCGGTTCGCCGCGGGCGACCGCCTGCTCGTGATGCTCGCGGACAACGTCTTCGGGCAGTCGATCACGCCGGCGATCGAGAACTTCGCTCGGCAGGAGCGGGGCGCTCGGATCGTGCTCTCGAAGGTCGAGGAGCCCGACCACCTTCGGCATCTCGGGGTCGCGGAGCTCGACGGCGACAAGGTGGTGCGGATCGTCGAGAAGCCCGAGCAGCCCCCCAGCGAGTTCGCCGTGACGGGGCTCTACTTCTACGACGCGTCCGTGTTCGAGTTCCTGCCGTCGTTGTCGCCGTCCGCCCGCGGGGAGCTCGAGATCACGGACGTGAACAACTGGTTCGTCGAGCGGGGCCTGATGGAGTACGACGTCGTCGAGGGCTTCTGGGGCGATGCGGGCGAGTCGATCGACGCCTACTACGAGGTCAACGACTACGTGCGCGAGAACGGCGCCAACCGGTGATCGACGGGCTGCGCCGGATCCCGCTGCGGCGCTTCGAGGACGAGCGCGGCTGGTTCGTCGAGGTCAACCGCGCGAGCTGGCATTCCAAGCCGATGCGGCAGACGAACATCTCGTTCTCGCGGGCGGGCGTGATCCGTGGGCTGCACTTCCACGAGCGCGGGCAGGACGATCTCTTCGTGTGCGTGGAGGGGACGGCTCGGGTGGTCGTCCTGGATCTCGAGAGCGGTGAGACGTTCACCGAGGACATCGGGGACGCGAATCCGGTCGCGATCTACGTTCCCGGCCGCTGCGCCCACGGCTTCGAGGCCCTGACAGACCTTCTGTTCTGTTACCACGTGACCGACGAGTACGACCCGGACGACCCGGATGAGCACGAGGTGCCGTGGAACGACCCTCGCGTCGTCGACCTGTGGAGCACGAGATCGCCGATCCTGTCGGTACGGGACCGGGCCGCGTCCTGATCACTGGCGCCGGCGGGCAGCTGGGGACGGCGCTCGCAGAGGTCATCCCGGAAGCCGACGCGCTGACCCGCGCCGACTTCGACGTCACGCGACCGATGGAGTCACGCCCTTTGCTCGTCCTGCACGCGGCTGCGTGGACCGACGTCGACGGGGCCGAGGCCGATCCGGACCGGGCGGCCCGCGTGAACGTCGACGGGACGCGGAACATCGTCAGCTTGGGGGCGCCGGTCGTCTACTTCTCGACCGACTACGTCTTCGATGGGCTGAAGGCGGAGCCGTACGTCGAGTCGGACGCGCCCAGTCCGCTTTCCGTCTACGGGCGAACGAAGCTCGCCGGCGAGCGCGAGGTGCGCGAGGGCTGGATCGTCCGCTCCTCGTGGCTCTTTGGCTGGACGAGCAAGAACTTCGTGCGGACGATGGTCGAGCTGGGTGCGAGGCAGGACGAGGTGGCGGTCGTCGACGATCAGCGCGGCTCGCCGACCTTCGTGGGGCATCTCGCGGAGGCGACGAAAGAGGTGCTCGAGCTGCCCTACGGCACGTACCATGTCGCGGCCGGCGGCGACTGCACCTGGGCCGATTTCGCCGAAGTGATCTTCGAGGAGGTGGGCCTCGAGTGCCGCGTCCGCCGGATCACGACAACCGAGCTGGGCCGCCCGGCCCCACGACCTGCCAACTCGCTCCTGCGCAGCGAGCGAGGCGCACCGGAGCTCCCGCACTGGCGCGAAGGCCTGCGGGAGTGTCTCGACCGGCTCAGCTCTTAGTCCAGGCCGTCTCTTCGACCTGCAGCCGTTCGCGGAGCGGCTCCCACCAAGCGCGGTTTGCGGCGTACCACTCGACTGTGTCGCGCAGCCCGTCCTCGAAGCCGATCTCCGGCTCCCAGCCGAGCTCGCGGCGGAGCTTCGACGAGTCCAGCAGGTAGCGGCGGTCGTGGCCGGGCCGGTCGGGGACGATCGCCTTCAACGAGTCCGGCTTCCCGGTCAGCTCCAGCACGCGGTCGGCGATCTGCTCGATCGACGCCTCGAAGCCGGAGCCGACGTTGTACGTGTCGCCCGACTCACCCTGCGCCAAAACGAGCTCGATCGCGCGGCAGTGGTCGCGCACGTGCAGCCATTCCCGCAGATTCGCGGTCGACGCGTACATCGGCAGCGGCCGGTCGTCGAGCGCATTCGTGACGAAGAGCGGGATCACCTTCTCCGGAAACTGGAACGGCCCGTAGTTGTTGGAGCAGTTCGTGATCGTCGTCTGGAGCCCGAACGTCTCGCGGTACGCGCGCACGTAGTGATCCGCGGCAGCCTTCGACGCGTTGTACGGCGTGCGCGGGCGGTACGGCGACTCCTCGCTGAACGACTCGTCCGAGTCGAGCGACAGGTCGCCGTAGACCTCGCAGGTCGAGATGTGATGGAAGCGCTCGATCTCCGCGCGTCGCGCGGCCTCGAGCAGGAGCTGCGTGCCGAGGACGTTCGTCCGCGCGAACAGCCCGGGATCGACGACCGCGAGGCTGTTGTGCGACTCGGCCGCGAAATTGACGACGACGGCGATGTCGTGCTCGCGCAGCACGTTCTCGACGATGTCCAGGTCGGCGATGTCCGCCTGGACGAACGGGACGCGCTCCTCGGTGCCGTCGAGGTTCGCGCGGTTGCCCGCGTACGTCAGGAGGTCGAGCGCGACCAGCGAGTCGTCCGGATGCCGCTCGAGCCAGTAGTGGACGAAGTTGGAGCCGATGAACCCGGCCGCGCCGGTGACGAGGATCCGCACGGCGGCATCGTACGCGTCACCCTTCGTCGCCCTGGCCGTCACCGCCTCGCCGTCCGTGGCCACGGCCTCGTCGGCAGAGCCTCTCCGCGTCGCGGATCTCGGGCCTGTTGCCCTGGAGCTGCCGCGACTGCTCGAGGTGCTGGAGCGCCTCGTCGCACTGACCGAGCTGGGCCAGCGCCGCGCCGAGGTCGTACTCCGCGTACGCCTCGTAGGGCTTGCCGGTACCTGCAAGCGAGGCCAACGCCAGCCGCGCGAGTCGCTCGGCGCTCGCGGGGTCGCCGTCTCGAAGGAACGCAGTCGCCCGGTCGGTCAGGCTGGTGCCGTTGGCCTGGGGCGGGGGCGGTTGCGGTGGTGGACGAGGCGCCGGTGGCGGCGGAGGCGGCGGTGGCTGCGGAGTCGTTGT
>Ga0066905_100000151_pt1 | contig 14823 bp, 14 predicted proteins | sample PanSoiMetaPlot36_FD_67483 | JGI IMG/M metagenome (GOLD analysis project Ga0066905, IMG submission 67483) | Tropical forest soil microbial communities from Panama analyzed to predict greenhouse gas emissions - Panama Soil Plot 36 (version 2) | ecosystem: Environmental > Terrestrial > Soil >... | reverse complement strand
ACGAGAAGTGCTCGCGCTGTCGTCCGGATGCTCACAATGAGGGGGCCGGTCGCGCTCGAAGTGGCGGAGCCTAACAGGTGCCCGCGCGAACCTCGGATTTCGTGTCCGTGGTTAGAGTCCCTGCTCGTGAAGATCGCGGTCTGTGTCAAAGAAGTCCCGGATTCGGGTGTCACCAAGCGCATCGACCCGAACACGAAGCGGCTTGACCGTTCCGGCGAGGGCGCGCTCAACCACTTCGACTCGCAGGCGGTCGAGGAGGCGCTGAGGGTGAAAGAAGCGGCGGGCGAAGGTGAGGTCGTGCTCGTCTCGATGGGGCCCGCGGGCGCGCTCGATTCGCTGCGCAAGGCGCTCGCGATGGGCGCGGACCGGGCGGTTCTCGTGTCGGACGACGCCGCGGAGGGATCGGACCTCGTCGCCACGTCACGCGCGCTCGCGGCCGCGCTCGAGCGCGAGAGCGCGAACCTCGTCCTGTTCGGGCAGCAGTCGAGCGACTCCGACGGCGCGGTGCTCTGGGCCGCGGTCGCCGACCGGCTCCGGCGGCCTGTTATCTCCCAGGTCGCTGAGCTCACGGTTGCCGATGGCAGCGTGCGCGGCAAGCGCCAGACCGAGTTCGGGTACGACGTGATCGAGGCGCCGCTCCCGGCGATCGTCGCGGTGTCGGACGCGATCAACGAGCCTCGCTACCCGTCGCTGAAGGGAATCATGGGCGCGAAGAAGAAGCCGCAAGAGACCCTCTCCGGCTCCGACCTCGGGGTCGACACGGCCACGCTCGGCGAGCAGGGCTCGGGCACGACCGTCCTCGCGCTCGGCGACCCGCCGCCACGCGGTGACTCACGCAAGATCGAGGACGACGGCAGCGGGGCGAAGCAAATCGCCGACTTCCTCGCGGAGAAGAAGCTCCTGTGAAGGTCGCGGTCTTCCTGGAGCACCATGACGGCGAGCTGCAGAAGGGGTCCCTGGGCGTGCTCGGCAAGGCCGGCTCGCTCGGCGCCGACGTGGTCGGGGTCGTGCTCGGCTCCGGCGTAAATGACCTAGCCGCGGACGCCGGCAGCTACGGAGCGAGGAAGGTCTACGTCGCCGACGCGCCGGAGCTCGAAGCGCCGCTTCCGCAGCCGCGGGTGGACGCGCTCGCGCAGCTCGTCCGCGACCAGGGCATCGACACGGTGCTGTTCGCCGCCTCCGTCCTGGCGTCGGATACCGCCGCTGGTCTCGCGGCGCGGCTCGATGCGGGCCTGAACTGGGACCTCGTTGACATCGCAGTCGAGGACGGCTCGCTCGTCTGCACGCGACCCGCGCTCGAGGACAGCGTCTACGCGGAGGTCGGCTGGACGAGTGACGTGAAGCTCGCGCTCTTCCGGCCGGGGGCGTTCGACCCCGCCGAGTCCGGCGGCGACGCCGAAGTGGAGGAGTTCACGCCGTCCTTCGAGGGCTTCTCGACCCAGGCGACGATGATCGAGCAGGCGCACGAGGAGTCCGAGGGCCCGTCGATCGAGGACGCGGACGTGATCGTGGCGGGAGGCCGCGGGCTTGGCGGCCCTGAGAGCTTCACGCTCGTCGAGGACCTGGCCAAGGCGCTCGGCGGGGCGGTGGCCGCGACCCGTGCCGTGGTCGACGCGGGCTGGTACCCGTACGCGAGCCAGGTCGGCCAGACGGGCAAGACGGTCTCGCCGAAGCTGTACGTGGCGTGCGGGATCTCGGGCGCGATCCAGCACAAGGTCGGGATGCAGGGCTCGGGCACCGTCGTCGCGATCAACAAAGATCCGAACGCGCCGATCTTCGAGTTCTCCGACCTCGGCGTCGTCGGCGACCTGCACGAGATCGTTCCGAAGCTGACCGAGCTCGTCCAACAGCGAAAGAACTGATGGCGCGTCGACGCCGCCCCCGGCCCGCCGACTATCCGCCCCCGTTCGACGCCCGGGAGTTCGTCGCCGAGCCGACCGACCCGCCCGACGAGCGGATCGAGGTCGGGATCCTGATCGTGGGAGCCGGCCCGGCGGGGCTCGCGTGCGCGATCCGGCTCGGCCGGCTGATCCAGGAGTCGCCGGAGCTCGCGGAGCGGCTGGGCGAGGTCCCCGTGGCGGTGCTGGAGAAGGGCAAGCAGCCGGGCTCGCACTCGCTCTCCGGCGCGGTGGTGAACCCGCGCAGCCTGCGCACGCTGTTCCGGGGCGAGAAGAACGTCGCGGACATGCCGTTCTACGGCGAGGTCCGGGCAGAGGGCGTCTACCTCCTGCGCCGCAACGGCTCGATGCGGATCCCGACTCCGCCGACGATGAAGAACCACGGGAACTACGTCGCCTCGCTGTCGCAGCTCTCCCGCTGGCTCGCGGAGGGGGCCGAGGAGGCCGGCGCGACGATCCTTCCCGAGACCGCCGCCGAGACGCTCCTCGTCAAGGACGGGCGCGTGCTCGGGGTGCGCACCGGCGACAAAGGCCGTGGGCGGTTCGGCGAGCGCCTCCCCAACTTCGAGCCCGGCTCGGACATCCTCGCGCGCGTCACGATCCTCTGCGAGGGAACGCAGGGCCACCTGAGCGGAGTCGCGATCGACACGTTCGGCCTCGAGGGTGAGAGCCCGCAGGTCTGGGCGCTGGGCGTGAAAGAGGTCTGGAAGGTGGCGAAACCGCTGCGCCGCGTCGTGCACACGGTGGGCTGGCCGCTGCGCTCGCAGGCGAAGTGGCGAGAGTTCGGCGGCTCGTTCATCTACCCGATGGGCGAGGGCATGCTCACGATTGGGATGGTCGTCGGGCTCGACTACCGCGACGCCGACCTCTCGGTCCACGACCTGCTGCAGCAGCTCAAGACGAACCCGTTCGTGCGAAAGATGCTGGACGGCGGCGAGCGCATCGGCTGGGGCGCGAAGACGATCCCGGAAGGCGGGTTCGTCGCACTGCCGAAGCGGTTGCACGCCCCCGGGCTCCTGCTCTGTGGCGACGGGGCCGGGATGGTGAACGTGCCCGCGCTGAAGGGGATCCACTACGCGGTCGAGTCGGGCCGGCTCGCGGCGGAGGCGGCTGCCGACTCGCTGCGGCCGGGACGGACGCCCTGGACCCCGGGGGTGCTGGGCGCCTACGACGAAGCGGTTCGCAAGAGCTTCATCTGGAGCGATCTCGAGGAGGTCCGGAACATGCGCCAGGCGTTCGGCCGCGGCTTCTACGTGGGCGGAGCGCTCGCGGGCGCGATGACCGCGACCAAGGGGAAGCTCCCGCCCGGGGACAAGCCCACCGAGCCCGACGCCGTTGCTCCGGCAGTCCGCACTGACCGGCGCCGTCGCTATCCGGCCCCGGACGGCAGGCTCACGTTCGACAAGCTCTCGAGTGTCTACCTCTCGGGCAACCGCACACGGGACGACGCGCCGAACCACATCCGGCTGCGGACGACCGTGCCGGAGGAGATCGCCGTCCTCTGGGAGCAGATGTGCCCGGCTCAGGTGTACGAGGCGGCGGACGGGCACGTCGAGATCACGCCGTCGAACTGCGTCCAGTGCGGCGCGATCACGGCGAAGGGCGGCCGGCTGACGCCACCCGAAGGCGGCTCCGGCCCCGAGTACACCCTCACCTAGCCAGGGGTCTGTCCCTCGTTAGCGACTGTCCCTCATGACAGAGATGTGACGCAACCCAGCACGTAGAGTCAGGTCATGAGAGCCGGAGAACTGTTCGGTGCGTTGCGGGAGCGCAGATTTCGGCTCCTCTGGCTCGGGCAGGCGACCTCGACGCTCGGCGACGGGCTCGTCCCGGTGGCCCTCGCATTCGCGGTCATCCAGACGCTCGACGGCTCGCCGACCGACCTCGGGATCGTGCTCGCCGCACAGACCCTCCCGGTGGTCGTCTTCGTCCTGGCCGGGGGCGTGTGGGCGGACCGCCTCCCGCGCCAGATGGTCATGCTCGTCTCCGACCTCATCCGCTGCGCCGTCCAGGCGACGATGGCGATCCTGCTGCTCTCGGGCCAGGCCCAGCTGTGGGAGCTTGTCATCCTCGTCGCGATCTACGGCACGGCGCAGGCGTTCTTCCAGCCAGCCGCAACGGGCCTCGTCCCGGCGACGATCAGCCCGCCGCGCCTCCAGCAGGCGAACGCGCTCCTCGGCCTCTCGCGCAGCATGGCCTTCGTCGTCGGCCCGGCCGTGGCCGGCGTGATCGCCGCGGCGGCCAACCCCGGCAGCGTCTTCGTCGTCGACTCGGCGACGTTCGCCGTCAGCGCGACCTCGCTCGCGCTCCTGCGCCTGTCCCGAAGCCGGCGGGAGGGCGAGCGGCGCAGCTTCTTCGCCGACCTCAAGGGCGGCTGGCACGAGCTCATCGCGCACACGTGGCTCTGGGTGATCGTCGCCTGGGCGGCGACGTACCTCGGGATCGTCGTCGCGCCGTGGATGACGCTCGGCCCGGTCGTCGCGAAGGAGTCGCTGGGCGGCGCCGCCGCCTGGGGGCTGATCGCCGCAGGGTGGGGCGCGGGCACCGTCGCCGGCGGCCTGATCGCGCTCCGATGGAAGCCCGTCCGCCCGATGCTGACGTGCACGTTGTTCGTCCTCCTGATGGCTCCAGCAGTCGCCTTGCTCGCCCTGCGAGCGCCCGCGCCGATGATCGCGACCGCGCAGGCGATCGGCGGCGCCGGCATGGGCATCTTCATGGCGGTCTGGCAGACCACGCTCCAGCAGAACGTCCCCGAGGAAGCGCTGTCCCGCGTTAGCGCCTGGGACTGGATGGGCTCGTTCCTGTTCCTGCCGCTCGGCCTGATCGCCGCCGGCCCGGTCGCCGACCTGATCGGAATCTCGGCCACGCTCTGGATCTCCGTTGCGTGGGCTGTGCTCTCGACGCTGATCGTCCTGCTCGTGCCGAGCGTGCGCAACCTGCGCCGCGTGGACGAGCCGGAGGAGCCCCAAGAGATCCTGGCCCGCCTCCCCGGTGAGCCGGCCGAAGTGCTCCATGGCGGATGAGCTCTCGCTCGACGACGTCGTCGCCGCGCGGGCAGTGATCGCGGGGCGGCTGCATCGCACGCCGATGTTCTCCTCGGCGACGCTCTCGAAGCGGGTGGGCGCCCCGGTCAACCTGAAGGCCGAGCTCTTCCAGCGCACTGGCTCCTTCAAGCCGCGCGGCGTCCTCACGAAGCTCGCGTCGCTCTCCGAGGACGAGAAGCGTCGCGGGGTGATCGGGATCTCCGCCGGAAACCACGCGCAGGCACTCGCCTACTGCGCCGCCCTCGAGGGGATCGACGCGCTCCTCGTCATGTGGGAGGGCGCAAGCCCGCAGAAGATCGAGGCCACCCGCGCGTACGGCGCAACCGTCGACCTGGAGGCCGATGGACCGGGCGACGCCTTCGACCGCCTCCACGAGCTGATGGAGATGACCGGCCGCCCGCTCGTGCATCCGTTCGACGACCCGAAGACGATCGCGGGCCAGGGCACGGTCGGAATCGAGATCGTGGAGGAAGTCCCCGAGACGACCGTCATCCTCGTCCCCGCCGGCGGCGGCGGGCTCGTCGCAGGCGTGGCGCTCGGCGCGGACGGGCGCCACGTCGTCGCCGTCGAGCCGGAGCTTTCCGATGCGCTGAGCCGGGGGCTCGAGGCGGGCAAGTCCGTCCGAGTCGAGCCGAAGTCGGTGGCGGACGGCCTCAGCGCTCCCTTCGCAGGCGAGGGCCCGATCCGGATCTGCCTGGACCGCGGCGTCGAAAGCGTCCTCGTCTCGGAGGACGAGATCACCGAGGGAATGCGGTTCCTCTACGGCCGCGCCAAGCTCGCCTGCGAGCCCGCCGCCGCGGTCGGAGTCGCCGCCCTTCTGGCCGGAAAAATCGCCGTCGAGCCGCACGATACGGTGGCAGTAGTTGTCTCAGGAGGCAACGTAGCGACCGAAATGGCCTCTGCTATCCTGGCCGGAAATGAAGGCCGGAATCCATCCTGACTACGACCTCGCGATCGTTCGCTGCTCCTGCGGCAACGAGTTTCAGACGCGCTCGACGAAGCCAGAGCTGCACGTCGAGATCTGCTCCGAGTGCCATCCGTTCTATACGGGGAAGCAGAAGCTCGTCGACACGGGAGGCCGCGTCGAGCGGTTCCAGCGCCGGCTGGAGAAGGCCGGCGGCGCCCGCAAGGGCTAGCACCTAGACGTGTCCAATGCGCCCATAGGCGGCCAGGCCGTCCTCGAAGGCGTGATGATGCGGGGACCGTCGACCTGGGCGCTTGCGGTGCGCAAGCCGGACGGGGAGATCGCCGAGGTCAACCATCCGATCAACTCGGTCATGGCGCGGCACTGGTTCTTCCGCCTGCCGATCGTGCGCGGTGTGATCGCGCTGGGCGAGTCGCTTGCGATCGGGTTCCGTGCGCTCGCAATCTCGGCGAACTACGCGGCGCAGGAGGAGGGCGAAGAGGTCGAGACCGAGCTCTCGCGGGGCGCGATCATCTTTGCGTTCGCGATCGCGATCGGCTTCGCGCTGATGCTGTTCAAGGTGACGCCGGCGCTGATCACGAACTGGCTGCCCATCGAGACGACGGGGTGGTTCGTGATCGTGGAGGGCCTGATCCGCGTCTCGATCTTCATCCTGTACCTGTTGATCATCTCGCTGCTCCCCGACCTGAGGCGCGTCTTCGAGTACCACGCCGCCGAGCACAAGGTGATCAACGCCTACGAGGCCGGCGAGGAGCTCGTGCCCGAGCGGGTCCAGCGGTTCAGCCTCATCCACCCGCGCTGCGGCACGGCCTTCCTGCTCTGGGTGATGGTGATCGCGATCTTCGTGTTCGCGTTCCTCGGCCGGCCCTCGCTCCCGTGGCTGATCGCGAGCCGCATCCTGCTCCTGCCTCTGATCGCAGGCCTCGCCTACGAGCTCATCCGCTTTGCCGGCAGGCATACCGACAACCGCGTGCTCATGACCTTCCTCGCGCCGGGCCTGTGGCTCCAGCGGCTGACGACCCGGCAGCCGACGCTCGACCAGCTCGAGGTCTCGATCCGCGCGCTCAAGGAGGTCCTCCACGTCGAGGGCCGCATCACGCCGGACGAGCGCAAGGTCGAGGTCATGGCGTAGCGCAGCTGCGCCGCGCTCGCCTCACGGATGAACCCCTGGTTCCCCCGTGTGCCCCCCTCCTTGCGCCCGAAGGCGCCCTTCGCTCGTTTCAGGAGCCGTCCGGGGTTTCACGTCCGGACGTTTTCCTTTCGTTTGTGAACCTCCCGCCGGGCAAAGCCCGGCTCCGGCGGCGGTTGGTTGGTCCGCTAGTTGGGCGGCTTGCGCAACAGAACAATCCCTGCGAGGAGCAACGCCACGCCCGCCGAGATCGGGATGGATGCCGCGTAGTAGCCCGGAGTGCACTCTGATCCGTTGCAGTACTCCCACTCGCTACCGACGATGGCCAAGTACGTCCAGGTGACGCCAATCATGGTTGCCCCCGTGCCCCCTACTACGAAGACGACGCCGGAGAGTTTGCGGATCAGCGTCATCGGGGCTTACGACCGGTTGGGCGCTTCGAGTCTGTATCGAACGTAAGGCCTAGGCGGTCTTCGGGTCGCGTTCCGAGCCCAGCCGCTGCACGAGGAAGCCGCCGAAGAGGAGTACCGCGCCGACTGCGAGGAACGAGAGCGCCCGTGTGACGGAGCTCAGGAACCTGAGGTCGTAGAGGAAGATCTTCGCGAGACTGACTCCGAACAGCCCGAAGCCGATCGCCTGGAGCCAGACGATGCTCTTCCGCAGCCCGAGGTAGAGGGCGACTAGTCCGACGAGCCCCCACATGGCGCTCACACCGGAGTGGCCGGCATGGAACCGTGCCGCGACCGAACCGCTCCCGAGCTCCTCGGCCAGGCCCAGGATCGCGAGTGACGCCGCGTACATGAGCAGCACGGCCATCGCGCCGATCGACATGCGCTTCCACAGCGGCTCGTGGCGGATGAGCCAGGCGCGGAAACCCTGACCCTCATCGGCCGGCCGGTCCGCGGCCCGACTGCAGTACCAGGCGAAGGCCGCGCTCGCGAGCGCGACGAACAGGATGCTCAGGACGCCTCTCTCCGGAGAGCTGTTCGACTCGAGGAAGTCGCGCGGAGGCCCGTCCAGGGCGAGCGCGTGCCCCGCGGCGAAGACGAGGAACACCAGCGACGCGAGTTGCAGGCGCGTCTCGCCGGATCGGTCGGCGACCGCCACGGCGGCGACGGAAATCCCTGACCAGGCGAGGACGAGCCACGTGCCCGAGAGCAGGAGTCCGGTCGCGCCCATCGTGACGTAGAGAGCCGGTGCCCACAGCAGCGTCGACAGATCGCGATCCCGCTTGAAGACGAGCGCCGCGACGGCGCAATAGAGACCGGAGACGACGAGCAGGGCCGTGCCGCGCGCGGTTTCTCCCCCCGCCAGGTCAGCCGCGGCTGTGCAGGCGAGCCCGAAGCTGAAGAGCGAGTAGACCGCGATGATCGGGAAGAGAGGCCGTTCGCGCCGTTGGAGACGGTCGACCAGGCAACCGGTCAAGAGCGCGGCAGCGACGATGAGGAACCCGATGTCGCGCGGCTCCGAGCCGAACGAGCTCACGTAGCCCACGGCCTGCGCGAGGGTCACGCTCAACCAGAGGAGGCCTCCAACGCGGAGCTGAAGGAGCGACCAACGGTGGCCCGCGTAAAGCACGGCGAGCGCCACGATGCCCCAGAGCGCGAGGACCGCGACGTGCCCCCATTCGAAGGCGTCCTGCAGGCCCGCGCCCGACGACCACTCCGCAACGCCCAGCAAGCCGAGCGATGCGGAGTAGAGCGCTGCGAGGGCCGCAGTCCACCCGACGAGCGAGCGCCAGATGTCCTGCCGCGAGCGGAACGTCTCCAGCATCGGCTCGACGTCCGCGAAAGCAGGCGGTTGGGGCTTTGCGGGCCAGGGTCGGCAGAAGTACGCGACGACTGCGCCCGCTACGGCGACGCCGACGAACGCCACGACACCTTCCGCCGGCCGCGGGCTTGCCTCGTAGAACTGGCGAATCGGTGCGTCCAGCGCCAGGGCATGGCCCAGAGCGGCCGTGAGATAGGCGAACGAGGCGAGCTCGTATCGCCCCTGGCCGAGCCTCTGCGCCAGCCAGGCGAGTGCGGCGGCGCCGGCTGCCCACGCGATCGCGAGCGGCACGCCGGACAGGAGGTCGGCGAGCCCGAAGGCCGCGATCGTCAGCCCGGCGGCCGCAATGCCCACGGCCGGCAGGACGTCGGTGTCCGCCGGGCGCTCGACCGAACGGTCGCGCCGGTCGAGGAGTGCTCCTGCGACGAGTGCAGCGGCCGCGACGAGGAACGCGATTCCGCGCGGCTCCGAAGCGAAGCTCGGTGCGACGTAGAGGGCCGACTGCGCGGCAATCACGCCGAGCCACACGAGAGCTCCGGCTCGCAGCTGCCGAAGGGAAGCGACATTGCCCCAGACGAGCAGGCTCAACGCGACGACGCCCCAAAGCGCGATCACCGCGACGTGGCCCCATTCGAACACGGCCTGGACGCTGCCCTCTGACAGCCACTCCGCGAGCCCGAGGACTCCCAACGAGCTCACGTACAGAGCAGCAACCGCCGAGGTCCAGCCCACGATCGCGCGCCACCGGAGCTGGCTGGAGCGGAACGCATCGACCGCAGGCTGCAGCGGCGCGAGGATCCCTGGGGAGACCCCCTCGGTCTCCCACGGCCTGCAGTGGAAGGCGACGACCGCGCCGGCGAGAGCGACGCCCACGAAGGCGAGCCCGCCCTCCGCGGGATGCGCGCTCGCCTCGTAGAGCTGGCGTAGCGGCGCATCGAAGTAGAGGGCGTGAAAGAGCGCCGCGCCGAAGTAGGCGAACGCCGACAGCTGGTACCGGACCTCGTCGATCCGCCGAGCCAGCCAGGAGAGAATCGCCGCTTCGGCGGCCCAGGCGATCACGAGCGCCGGTCCGGAGACGAGGTCGGCGACGGCGACAGCGACGATCCCGAGCGCGACGACACCCACGAGCGCGCTCAGGTCGCGATCGAGCTTCCGGGGCAGCAATGCGGCCGCGAGCGCGCCGTAGACGGTCGCGACGACGAGAAGCATCCAGCCTTCCTGCGTCCCTTCGAACTGAGCCGCCACGGCCAGGCCGGCAAAAACGGCGCTCACGAGCGTCAGGGACGAGGGAAGCGGCGCGAGCTTGGCCGAGTCGAATCGACGTTGCAGCGCGACCGCGGAACCGAGGAACAGCAGCCACAGGAGCGCGCTCACGGCGACGACGTCCCACTCGGTCGGACTGGATTGCGCGATCAGGATCGCCCCCTGCGGCAGCGCGGCGGCCACGCCGACGACGAGGAGCTTCTGCCACTCCCTGCCGACGGCCACGACTGCCGTTCCCGCAAAGACGAGCGCGGCAAAACCGGTGCCGGCCGCGCTGAGCTCGCCGCTCTGGAGCCCGACCGCTGCGGGCGCGACCAGCGCGCCGATCAGGCCGAGCCCGGCGATGAACTCCGACGACCAGGCGAGTGCGGTCGCGGTGCCGATGCCCGCAATCAGCGCTGCGAGGATCAACGCCGACCAGTCGGAGACGAGGTCGTAGCGCAGCCGCGCCGCGAGCAGCGTCGCGTAGCCGCCGCCGATGCCCGAGCCCACCGCTGCGTAGGCCGAGTAGTAGAGATGCCCGTACCGACGGCGCACGAAAAGTCCGGCGGAGAAAAGGAGCGTCGAGGCGGTCGCGCCGAGGCTCACGCGCGCGACAGGCCCGATCCAGCCGCGGTTCACGGCAAGCACGAAGAAGAAGAGGACGCCGAGCAGCGTGACGACGCCGCCCGCCCACGCCAGCACCTTCGCGCTGAAGAGGTCTGCAAAGGTGAGCCCGCTCCACCAGGGCGGCTCCTTCGGCGGAGGAGGAGGTGGCGGTGGGAAGACGCGCTCGGCTGGTGCGCTCGGTGCCCACGCCACGGGTGCGGGTGCCGTCGGCGCAGGGGTCGGGACCGGCTTGCGCCCGAGCCGCGGGGCGACCGGTGGCGGGGCGACCGGCGGGGGCGGGACGACCGGAGGAGGCGCGACCGGCGGCGGAGCGGCGGTCGGCGTCGCAGGGGCCTTCTCGGTGCCGGTCGAGACGGCGCGGCGGAGATCTGCTAGCTCCGTCTCGAGGTCGCCGAGGCGCCGCGCGAAGTCCTCGACCTTTCTCCGCAGCTCGTCCCTCGACTCAGTCATGATCGTCCTCCCAGTCACACGAGAGGTGGTCGACGTACAGCTCCACCTCGACGTCGTCCACCCGGCCGCCTGGAGCGGGGGACTGGTCGCAGACAGTCCAGTTCGAGCGGATGATCACTTTGTCGTCTGCGTAAACGTAGTACTCGAGGCCGCGTCGTCCAAGCTCTTCCTCGGCGGCGTCGAGGCGCAGGCCGACCACGTTCGGGACACCGCGCCGCGTGAAGGTGCGTGGGCACGAGCGAGCAACGACGAGCTCGACCGAGCTCGCGCGCCGACCCGCCTTCGGATGTTGCTGGCAGACCTGCCAGTGCGACTCGACGACGACGCCGAAGGTTCCGCCCCCGATGACCTTGTAGCCGAGCCCAGCGTCGTCGAGGGTCTCCTTGGCCACGTCCAATCTCTCTCCGCTGACCCGTGGAACGGCCTTCGCCTCGCGGCCTCCGCAACCCGCGAGGACCGCTGCGAGAACGACCAGCGGGAGGACTGAGGCATATCGCATACCTGCTATCATAGCAAACAAGCTATGCGGGTCAAATCTGAGTTTGGACACGCCTCGAACGTAGTTCCTGCGCTTCTTCTGCGCCTCAGGGCAAGCCCGGAATCGGGCCGGGGGCGACCCCTGGACTCGGTACGCTTCGCCGCATGAGCGTGATGGAAGAGCTGGTCGGTGAGCTCGAGCGCTCCTACGGCGAGACGCAGGAGCGTATGTCCGACCCTGCTGTCTACAACGACCACCGCGAGGCGGCGGAGGTCGGCCGGCGCCTGAAGGAGCTCGAGGCCGCGCACAGGCTGGCCCAGGAGTGGCGCGAGGTGCGCGACGACCTCGACGCGGCTCGCGGCGACGGCGACCTGAAGGAGCTCGTCCCGGAGCTCGAGGACCGCCTCCACACGCTCGAGGAGGCGCTGAAGCTCGCGCTCGTCGAGTCCGACCCTGCCGACGCGAAGGACGTGCTCGTCGAGGTCCGCCAGGCGGCCGGCGGGGACGAGGCGGCACTCTGGGCCGGCGACGTGTACCGAATGCTGAACCGCTACGCCGAGCGCCGCGGGTTCAAGACGGAGACGCTTTCGTCGAGCCCGAACGACGGCGGTGGCTTCAAGGAGATCACGTTCGCGGTCAAGGGCGACGGCGCCTACTCGGTCTTCAAGTGGGAAGGCGGGACGCACCGCGTTCAGCGTGTGCCGCAGACGGAGTCGCAGGGGCGGATCCACACGTCCACGGCTACCGTCGCAGTCATGCCCGAAGCCGAAGAGGTGGAGATCGAGATCGACCCGAACGACCTGAAGATCGACGTCTACCGCTCGACCGGGCCCGGCGGCCAGAGCGTCAACACGACGGACTCCGCGGTCCGGATCACGCACGTCCCGACGGGCCTCGTCGTCGCGATGCAGGACGAGAAGTCGCAGCTCCAGAACAAGGCGAAGGCGCTTCGAGTCCTCCGTGCGCGACTCTACGAGCGGGAGCGCGAGGAGCAGCGCAAGGAGCAGGAGGCGACGCGCCGGTCGCAGATCGGCTCCGGCGAGCGCGCGGAGAAGATCCGCACGTACAACTTCCCCGCGAACCGGGTCACCGACCACCGGATCAAGCTCACGCAGCACCGGCTCGACCAGGTCCTAGAGGGCGACCTCGACGAGTTCACCGAGGCGCTGATCGCAGAAGACCGGCGCCGCGCTCTCGAGGAGTGACGGTCCGCGACCTCCTCGTCGCCGGGACGGAGGAGCTGAGCCGTGCCGGCGTGCCTTCCCCGCGCGTGGACGCGGAGTGGCTGCTCGCGCACGCGCTGGGCGTGTCGCGCACTGAGCTCTATGCCGACGGGGAGGAGGCGCCTGCCGAGCAGGAGCGAGCGTTTCGCGAACTGGTCGCCCGCCGGGCCGCACGCGAGCCGCTCGCCTACGTGCTCGGCGAGTGGGGGTTCCGTCGGCTGACGCTCTCCGTCGATCCGCGCGTCCTGATCCCGCGGCCCGAGACCGAGGTGCTCGTCGAGCGCTGTCTCGAGCTGATCGCGGATCTGGTAGACCCGAGCGTGCTCGACGTCGGCGTCGGATCGGGCGCGATCGCGCTGGCGATCGCAGACGAGCACCCGGGCGCCCGGGTGACCGGCACGGACAGCTCACCGGACGCTTTGGCCGTCGCCTCAGAGAACATGACCCGAACCGACGTGTCCATCGACCTCGTCCAAGGGGAGTTGGTCGCGGGGCTCGAAGGGCCGTTCGACCTGGTGGTCTCGAACCCGCCGTACGTCGCCCCGGAAGACGTCGAATCCTTGCCGCCCGAGGTCGGCGAGCACGAGCCGCGGGCCGCGCTGATCGAGTCCGGTGCGACCGAAGCGATCGCCAAGCAGGCGCTGAGCCGCCTCGCTCCCGGAGGCGCGGTGGCGCTCGAGGTCGCCAACGGGAAGGCGGGCGAGGTGGCCGAGCTGCTCCGACGGCTCGGCTACGAGCAGGTGACGATCGGGGAAGATCTCGCGGGACGTGAGCGAGTGGTCGACGGAAGAGCGCCTCGTTGAGGAGGCCGTGGCGGCGATCGGCGAGGGCAGGCCGGTCGTCCTCCCGACGGACACGGTCTACGGTCTCTGCACGACGCCGCTCGCCCCCGAGTCGCTGTCCCGGCTGAAGGGCCGCGGAATTGATCAGCCGATTGCCCTCCTCGCCTCCGAGGTCGACATCCTGCTCGAGCTCGTGCCCGAGCTGCCCGAGGCGGTCGTGCGCGGCCTGCTGCCCGGACAGTTGACGCTGATCTTCCCGAACCCGGAGCGACGCTTCCCGCTCCTCTCGGCTCACGAAACCATCGGTGTGCGCGTGCCCGTGCTGCGCGGTGCTGCACGGCGGATCGTCACAAGGGCGGGCGCGGTCGCAGCGACAAGCGCGAACCTCCACGGCGGGCCTGATCCGAGACGGATCGACGAGGTTCCGGAGGAGGTCCGCGAGCAAGCAGTGCTGGTCGACGGCGGCGAGCTGCCCGGCGTCGCGTCGACGGTCGTCGACCTCACCGGCGACGAGCCGAAGATCCTCCGCGAAGGCGCTGTCTCGACCGAGGATGTCCTGTCGCGTCTCGAGCCGCCCGGCTGAGGCTCACTTGGTGATGAGAATCTTCGCGCAGCTGACCTTGCTGCGGTTGCCCGACTCGTCTTCCGAGAGGATGCAGAACCTGACCTTCTCGAGGGTGCGCCGTGGCACACGCCATCTGAAGTAGTAAATGACGCCGGGTCGCGCGGGCCCGTACTCCGTCGCACCGGCGGCCAGAGCGCGGCGTCCGGCGAAGACGACGACCGCATCCCGTGTCACACCGCTGTCGTCCCAGACGGTGTACCTGAGCCGTGCGACCCGTCCGCGCCGCCCTTCGCTCCTGAGGGCATGGACGTGCGGACGCTCGGTGTCGAGAGGCGGAGGCGGCGGTGGAGGCGGTGGTGGTGGTGGAGGTGGCGGTGGTGGTGGCGGCGGTGGTGGTGGTGGTGGCGGCGGTGGTGGTGGTGGCGGGGGCGGGGGCGTGAGAGTTTGGCGGAGGACGACGAGGCTGCCTTGCTGGTTTGCGATCGCGATGTCCGGCAGCCCGTCGCCGTTGAGGTCACCTGGCGAGATCCCCTTCTGCCCGTAGTCCACATCGGGCAACGCAAAGAGGCCCTCTGGGTCCAGCGTGCCGGACGAGCTCTGCACATAGACGCCGGCTCGCAACCATCCGGCGTGCGCGGTCACCACGTCTGCTCGTCCGTCGCCGCTCATGTCCAGCGCCTCTATTCC
>Ga0066905_100000150_pt1 | contig 14869 bp, 10 predicted proteins | sample PanSoiMetaPlot36_FD_67483 | JGI IMG/M metagenome (GOLD analysis project Ga0066905, IMG submission 67483) | Tropical forest soil microbial communities from Panama analyzed to predict greenhouse gas emissions - Panama Soil Plot 36 (version 2) | ecosystem: Environmental > Terrestrial > Soil >... | reverse complement strand
TCGTCGCCAGCCTCCGGCTGACCTCATCCCACCGGTCGGCGAAGACGCCGGGATCCACGCAGGCGTCGATGATCTCCTTGGCCTCGCCGAGCGTCCGTCGCGCCTCGTCGGTGCGACCCCGCGCCGCGAGCACGTCGGTCAGGGCCAGCAGCACCTGGGTCACGAGCACCGGCTCCGAGCCCGCACGCATGCGGTCGATCCCGATCGTCAGCAGCCGCTCGCCCTCTTCCGGCTCCGCGCCGCGGGCGAGGACGGCACCCAGAGTGGCCGCGGCCCAGGCCCCCGTCCCCGTGTCGGCGAGGCCCTGCGACTCAACGACGTCCACCGCCCGCCGAGCCCACCTCTCGGCCGAGTCCGTGTCGCCGGCCTCGAGGTCGACGTACGCGAGGAGGCAGTCGGCGCCGATGGCGTTGAGCCACTGCTCGGTGCGGGGAGCCAGGACCGCGCCCCGCTCGAGGAGGGGACGCGCCTCCTCGGCGCACCCGGCGAGCGCCAGCGCCCACCCGAGCTGGACGTGGACGGTCACGCGCCACATCGACTCGCGGTGGCCCTCCAGTTCGAAGGCGCGCCGCGCCGCCGTCAACATCTCGCCCACGTTTCCCCAGGGGAACCCGGCGCGCAGCAGCGCCCCTGTCGCCTCGATGGAGCTGGTGCCGTCCGGGAGCGCGCCCTCGTGGCCCGCGTCGAAGGCGTTCTGGAGCGCGGCCAGGGCGGCATCGCGGCGGCCCTGGAAGCTCGCCACCCAGGCCTCGACGACGGAGAGCCGCGCGTCGCCCGTGACCGCGCGGCGGGGGAACGCCTCGAGCCATCGCGCCACCGTGGCGTACCCGCCCCACTCGATGGTCGACAGGTAGTTCTCGGCGACCAGGCGGATCGCCGTCTCGATCTCCTCGGCCTCCACTGCGTGCCGGATGGCCTCGCCCACCCGCCCAGCGTCGGCGAGCCAGGCGAACGCGTGGCGGTGGAGCTCCCGGCGCCGCTCGGTCGGGCGTCGCCGGAGCTCGGCACGCAGCAGGTCCGCGAAGAGGTGGTGGTAGCGATACCACTCGCGATGATCGTCCAGCGCCGTCAGGAACAGGTTGCCGCGCTCGAGCTCGATCAGGAGCTCGGCCGAGCCGCTCCGACCGGTGGTGGCGTCGCAGAGCGGGCCGGACATCCGCTCGAGGATCGACGTCTCGACGAGGAAGTCGCGCACGGGCGCCGCCAGCACATCGAGCGCAACCTCCTTGAAGTAGTCGCTGACGTGGCGCGTGGAACCGCCGAAGCCGGCCACGGCACGGTCGCGGTCGCCCTCGTCCCGCAGCGAGAGGTACGCGAGGTAGAGCCCGGCGGGCCATCCCTCGGCGCGTTCGTGCAGGGCCATGGCGGCGCGGGGCGACAGTCCCAGGCCGAAGGAGTCGTTGAGGAACCGCCTGGTCTCCTGGGCCGTGAAGGCGAGGTCCGCCTCGCGCAGCTCGAGCAGCTCGCCGCGGGCCCGCAGCGTGCCCACCGGGAACGGAGGGTCGACGCGGCTCGAGACGACGATGTGGACGTTGGCCGGCTCCCGGGTCAGGAACAGCTCGACCGACCGGTGGCATACCGAGCTGGTGATCACGTGGTAGTCGTCGAGCACAAGCGCGACGTCGGTCTCGAGCGACGCCAGCTCGTTGAGCAGCCGGGGGACGACCGCATCGACGAAGTCCTGCTCCCCGAGGATGCCCGCCGGCGGCGTCAGCGGAACGCCCGGCTCCACCGCCTGCAGCGCCGCGACGACGTAGTTCCAGAAGAGCATGGGATCGTTGTCGGCGGCGTCGAGCGACACCCATGCCAGCGGGAGGCGGGCCGATCCCCACCATTGACCCAGGAGCGTCGACTTCCCGAACCCGGGCGGCGCCACCACGAGGACGGGTCCGCGATGCGACGAGAGGCGGCCGAGGAGCTCCGCCCGCTCGATCGTGCTCGACCGCGTGCGCGGCACGCGCAGCTTGGTGCCGAGCAACACGGGCACGGCCGATTCCCGTGGCCTCCCGCGCCGCTGCGTGGATCCCCCTGCCACGGGACAAGTCTGCCACGGCCGCGCTAGTCATACTGGCCCTACCGGTGACCCGGTCCCGCCACGCGGGATGTCCGCGCTCGTGGGACCGGGATCGCCGGTGAACCCCGTGTGATGCGCGCCTAGGTCGCGGTCATGCGGTGTCGAACTCGTCGGAGGCCGCCAGCAGGGCCCAGATCACCGTCATGTCGATCGCCAACACCACGAGCGCCCAGATCGGTGCGACGAAGATCATGAACACCGCCAGGGCCGCGCTGATCGACGCCCACAGGACGCCGAGGATCTGGCCCATCGGGTGACGAACGAAGATCAGGTAGGCGGTGATGAGCTGCAGCACGCCGATGATCAGCCAGAACCATCCCCACGCAGTGATGTTGACGCCGAACAGCACCTCGTTGAGCGCTTCGGTCTGGTCGTCCTTGCCGATGGCGGCGATGCCGCTCAGGATGTTCCAGATGGCGACGATCGATGCCACGACGCCTGCGAACGTGACCCAGCCACTGCGAAACCGTGTGGTTTCCACGCGCACCTCCAGGAGTGATGTACCGACGCACCGTGCCGTCGGGGGTGTCCGATTGCTTCACCCCGGTCGGGTGACGATCCGTCCGGAGACCATCCCGAGCATGGGCCGATGACCACGAGCCGACCGGCGGTGGCCACCGGGGCGGCCGCACCCGGCCCGCACCCCGACGGGGGGATGGCCTGGGTCCCGGGCGGCACGTTCGTGATGGGCTCGGACCGGCACTACGCCGAGGAGGCACCCGCCCATCGGGTGACCGTGGACGGCTTCTGGATGGACCGGTGCACGGTCACGAACGCCGAGTTCCGCCGGTTCGTCGACGCCACCGGCCACCTGACCGTGGCCGAGCGGGAGCCCGACGCGGCGGACTACCCGGGTGCCGACCCCGCGCTCCTGGTGCCGGCGTCCGCCGTGTTCCGCAAGCCGCGCCGGCCCGTGGACCTCCGCAATCCCTACGACTGGTGGATCAACGTCCCGGGCGCGTCGTGGCGCCATCCCCGGGGGCCGCAGAGCTCGCTCAAGGGCCTCGACGAACACCCGGTGGTGCACGTGGCGTGGGTCGACGTGGAGGCGTACGCGGCCTGGGCGGGCAAGGCGCTGCCCACCGAGGCCGAGTGGGAGCGGGCGGCACGCGGCGGGCTCGAGGGGGCGGAGTACGCCTGGGGTGACGAGCTCACGCCCGGCGGGAGGCACATGGCCAACGTGTGGCAGGGTGAGTTCCCGCTGCGGAACGACATGCTCGACGGCTACGAGTACACGGCGCCGGTGCGGTCGTTCCCGCCCAATGGCTGGGGCCTGTTCGAGGTGACAGGCAACGTGTGGGAGTGGACCGTCGACTGGTACCAGGGTCACGGCGCGATCGTCGACGCCTGCTGCACGCTGGACAACCCGCTCGGCGGCGACCGCGAGGCGAGCATCGACGGCGCCGACCCGGCGCGGGTTCCCCGCCGGGTGATCAAGGGTGGGTCGCACCTCTGCGCGCCGAACTACTGCCGGCGCTACCGCCCGGCGGCGCGCATGGCGCAGGCGGTCGACACGTCCACGTCGCACCTCGGTTTCCGGTGCATCGTGCGGGTGTGACCACCGGGCGCCGGGAGCCGGCGGGAATTCGTTTGCGTCGAGGGCCGCGGCCCGGCTGACCTGACGGCCGCACCGCCGGAGCGGCGGGGCCATCGCGAGCGGACGGGAAGGTGGTGACCGATGCCCAGGTTCACGAGCGCCGGGCGTCGCGCGCCCGGGTTGACCGTCCGGCCCTCGCGCCGGCTCCCCTGAGCCCGGTCGAGCCCAGCCACTGAGACGGCACCCGGCCCACGCGACGCGGTCCACGTCCCTGCTGTCTCGGAGGTCATCCCTTGTCGCGCGATCAGCGCAACTCCAGCCGGCGCTCGCCCACGTTCCGGTGCCGCAACTGTCGGCTCGACGTTCCCGGCGACGCGCCGGGCACGGCCCACCGCAACCACTGTCCCAACTGCCTGTGGAGCCGCCACGTCGACGACTCGCCGGGCGATCGCGCCGCGCTCTGCGGCTCGTCGATGGAGCCGATCGCCATCTGCGTCCGCGGCGCGGGCGAGTGGGTCCTGGTCCACCGCTGCCTCGGCTGCGACACGGTGCACCTCAACCGCATCGCCGGCGACGACAACCCGCTGTTGCTCGTGCGCATCGCCGTCGGCCCGCTGGCGCAGCCGCCGTTCCCGCTCGACGTGCTCGGTCGCTTGTGAAGCGCCTAGTGGCCCACTACAGATCGAACTGGCGGGGGTCGGTGCGCTCCGGGTCGATGCCGTAGTGGGCGATGGCCTCTGCCACCGTCTCGGCCTTGACCTCGCCGTGCTGGGCCAGCGCCCACAGCGTGGCCACGACCACGTGCGGCATGTCTGTCTCGAAGAACTGCCGCAGCTTCTCGCGGGTGTCGGAGCGGCCGAAGCCGTCGGTGCCCAGCGGCACGAACGGCTGGCGCACCCAGCGTGAGACCTGGTCCGGCACCGCCTTCATGAAGTCGGTGACCGCCACCACCGGTCCGCCCTCGGCACCGAGCAGCTGGGTGACGAGCGGCGTGCGGGGAGCCTCGGTGGGGTGGAGGCGGTTCCAACGCTCGGCCGCGAGCGCCTCTTCGCGCAGCCGCTTGTAGCTGGTCGCCGACCACAGGTCGGCGCCGACGTCCCAGCGCTCCGCCAGCTCGGCCTGCGCGGCCCGTGCCGCCCCCTGCGCCGTGCCCGAGAACAGGATCGTCGCCCGGTGCGCCGGGCCGTCGGGCGCATCGGCCCAGCGGTACAGGCCCCGGATGATGCCCTCCTCCACGCCCTCGGGCATCGGCGGCATCACGTAGTTCTCGTTGTAAAGCGTGAGGTAATGGATGACGTCGCGCTCGTCCACGAGCATCTCGCGGATGCCGTGGCGGATGATCGTGGCCATCTCGTACGCGAACGCGGGGTCCCACGCCTCGATCGTGGGGTGGGCCGAGGCCAGGATCAGGCTGTGGCCGTCCTGGTGCTGCAGGCCCTCGCCCAGGAGGGTGGTGCGGCCGGCGGTGGCGCCCAGCAGGAAGCCCCGTGCCCTGGAGTCGTTGGCCGACCAGATGAGGTCGCCCACGCGCTGGAACCCGAACATCGAGTAGAAGGTGAAGAACGGCACCATGGGCACGCCCCGGTGGGCGTACGAGGTGGCGGCGGCGATGAACGTCGACATCGATCCGGCCTCGGTGATGCCCTCCTCGAGGACCTGGCCGTCCTTGGCCTCGGTGTACGACAACAACAGCTGGGCGTCGACCGGCTCGTAGACCTGGCCCTGGGCGGCGTAGATCTTGAACTCCTTGAACAGCGCGTCCATCCCGAAGGTCCGGGCCTCGTCGGGGATGATCGGCACCACCCGCGGGCCCAGCTTGCGATCCCGGCACAGATTCCGCAGCAGGCGGGTGAAGGCCATGGTGGTCGACACCGCCTGCTTGCCGGACCCGGCCAGGACCTCGGCGAACGGCTTGTCGTCCGGCATGGCGACGGCCCGCTTGGTGGTGACGACCCGGCTGGGCAACGGGCCGTCGAGCGCCTTGCGACGGTCCATGAGGTAGCCGCGCTCGATCGTGCCCTCGTCGAAGTTGATGTACGGCGGCTCCTTGTCGTCGGCGAGTGCCTCCTCGGGGATGACGTCCTGGAGGTAGAGCCGCTCGCGGAGCACCCGCAGCTGATCGACGGTCATCTTCTTGATCTGGTGGGTGGCGTTACGGCCCTCGACGTCGGGGCCGAGCGTCCAGCCCTTGATGGTCTTGGCGAGGATGACGGTCGGCGCCCCGGTCTGCTCGGTGGCGGCCTTGTAGGCCGAGTAGAGCTTGCGGTAGTCGTGCCCGCCCCGTGGCAGCGTGCGCAGCTCGTCGTCGGACAGGCGCTCGACCATCTTGCGCAGCCGCGGGTCGGGGCCGAAGAAGTGCTCGCGGATGTAGGCACCCGACTCGACGGCGTAGCGCTGGAACTCGCCGTCGACGGTGGTGTTCATCTTGTTGAGCAGCACCTGGTCGCGGTCCTGCATCAACAGCTCGTCCCACTTGGAGCCCCAGATGACCTTGATGACGTTCCAGCCGGCCCCGCGGAAGATGGCCTCGAGCTCCTGGATGATCTTCCCGTTGCCCCGCACCGGGCCATCGAGGCGCTGCAGGTTGCAGTTCACGACCCAGATGAGGTTGTCGAGCTGCTCGCGGGCGGGAAGCGACAGGGCGCCCAGGGTCTCCGGCTCGTCGACCTCGCCGTCGCCGACGAAGCACCACACCCGGCTGCCGCCGGTGTCGTCGATCTTGCGGTTGTGGAGGTAACGCAGGAAGCGGGCGTGGTAGATCGAGTTGAGAGGGCCCAGGCCCATCGACACCGTCGGGTACTCCCAGAACTCGGGCATGAGCCGCGGGTGGGGGTAGCTCGCCAGCCCGCCGCCGTCGACCTCCTGGCGAAAGCCGTCGAGCTCGCGCTCGGTGATCCGGCCCTCGAGGAACGCCCGGGCGTAGATGCCGGGTGCCGCGTGGCCCTGGATGTAGACGGCGTCGCCGGCGAGGCCGTCCTCCTTGCCGCGGAAGAACCAGTTGAACCCGACGTCGTAGAGGGCCGCCGAGGAGGCGAAGGTCGACAGGTGCCCGCCGATGCCCTCCGCGTGCTTGTTGGCCTTGATGACCATGACGGCGGCGTTCCAGCGGATGTAGGCGCGGATGCGGCGCTCGAGATCCTCGTCGCCCGGGAACCACGGCTCCTCCTCCGCCGGGATCGTGTTGACGTACGGCGTCGACACGGTGGCCGGCGTGCCCACCTGCAGCTCGCGGGCGCGCTCGAGCAGCTTGGACATCAGGAACCGGGCACGGGTCTTGCCGTGGGCGTCGACCACCGCGTCGAGCGAGTCGAGCCATTCACGGGTCTCTGAGGGATCGGTGTCCGGAAGCTGGTGGACGAACCCGTCGATGATCATGCGTCCATCGTGGCACCACTGGGACGAATTCCAAACGGGCGGGTCGTCGGGCCGCGAAGCGCCTGACCACATCTGCGGTCCGCCTAGGGTGCCGACGTGCCAGCCACCCCCACGCCCACCATCGTGTTCACCGACGGTGCCTGCCTCGGCAACCCCGGGAGGGGCGGGTGGGCCTGGGCCGAGGAGGGCGGCGCCTTCGCATCCGGCCACGCAGCGAGGACCACCAACCAGCGCATGGAGATCACGGCGGCGTACGAGGCGGTGCGCGCCCACCCCGGGCCGCTCGAGGTGGTGAGCGACTCGACCTACGTCGTCAACTGCTTCCGCGACCGCTGGTGGGAGGGGTGGATCCGCCGGGGCTGGGTCAACTCGGCCCGCAAGCCGGTGGCCAACCGCGACCTCTGGGAACCGTTCGTCGAGCTGGTGCGGTCCCGGGGCGACGTGACCTTTCGCTGGATCAAAGGCCACGCCGGCCACCCCATGAACGAGCTCGTGGATCGGCTCGCCGTCGAGGCCGCCCAGACCCAGCGGTCGAGATCGGGCAGCGACCACTAGGCCGGGACCGTGCAGATCGGCGTCGACACCGGGGGTACGTTCACCGACCTGGTCACGGCCGGCGGTGACGTGGTCAAGGTGCTGTCGACGCCCGGGGACCCGGTCCGAGCCGTGCGCCGGGCCATCGCCGACGCCGCGCCGCCAGGGACGGCGGCTCCACCCGAGCTCATGGCGCACGGCACCACCGTCGCCACCAACGCCCTCCTGGAGCGCCGTGGCGCAGCGGTGGCCCTGCTGACGACCGAGGGTCTCGCGGACGTCATCGAGATCGGCCGCCAGGATCGGCCGTCGCTGTACGACCAGCTTGCGTCGCGGCCCGAGCCCCTGGTGCCGCGCGCGTGGCGCTACGAGGTCGCCGGCCGCCTGGCGGCCGACGGCTCGGAGCTCGCGCCCGTCGATCCCGGCGGGCTGCCGGCCATCGACCCGGAGGTCGAGGCCGTGGCGGTCTGCCTGCTCCACGCCGACATCGAGGCGGCGCACGAGCGCGCGCTGGCCGATGAGCTGCGCGCCCGGGGCCACGACGTGAGCTGCTCCCACGAGGTGTCCCCGGAGATGCGCGAGGTCGAGCGCACGGTGACGACCGTGATCAACGCCGCGCTGCGGCCGCTCTGCCGGGAGTACCTGCGGGGCATCGCCGACCTGGCCGGCGAGGCGCTGGTGATGACCTCGGCCGGCGGGCTCCTCCCGGCGGCGGAAGCCGCCGAGCTGCCGGCGGCGCTGCTGCTGTCGGGGCCCGCCGGCGGCGTGCGGGCGGGGTCCGCGGCGGCGGTCGCGAACGGCTTTCCCGACGCGATCACCTTCGACATGGGCGGCACGTCGACCGATGTGTGCCTCGTGCTCGGCGGAAGCCCGGCGCCCGCGGCCGAGCGCGCTGTCGCAGGGTTCACGGTGCGGTTCCCGGCCCTCGACGTGCACACCATCGGCGCCGGGGGCGGATCGATCGCCCGGATCGACCCGGGCGGCGCGCTGGTCGTCGGCCCGCAGAGCGCGGGCGCCGACCCCGGGCCGGCGTGCTACGGCCGCGGCGGTGTCGCCGCCACGGTCACCGACGCCAACCTGGTCGCCGGGCGGATCACCGCCGATGCCGCCTTCGGTGGCCTGAGGCTCGACGTCGGCGCCGGGCAGGCGGCGTTGGACCGTGCGGGGGTGACCGCCGGCGGCGTCATCGCCGTGGTCGACGCCAACATGGAGCGTGCGCTGCGCGCCGTTTCTGTGGAGCGCGGCGTCGACCCTGGGGGGCTCGCGCTGGTCGCCTTCGGCGGTGCTGGGCCCCTGCATGCGTGCGCGCTGGCGGAGGCCCTCGGGATGGCCGCCGTGATCGTGCCGGCGCGGGCGGGCGTGCTTTCGGCGGTGGGGCTGCTGACCGCCCCGCGGCGCCGCGACGTCGTGCGGTCGTGGCCGACCCCACACGACCACGCCGGCCTGCCGGGGGCGCTGGCGCTGCTGGCGAAGGAGGCCGCCGGGCTGGTGGGCCAGGCCGACGGAGAGCACGCCGGCACGACGGTCGAGACCGCGGTGGACTGCCGCTACCGCGGGCAGAGCCACGAGCTGAGGGTGCCCACCGTCGCCGGGTTCCACGACGAGCACCGCCGCCGCAACGGCTACGCCCGGCCCGACGAGCCGGTGGACGTCGTGGCGCTCAGGGCCGTGGCGACCCGTCCCCCGTCGGTCGGGCCGGACGACCTGCCGGCGGCGGCGCGTCTCGATGGGGAGCTGGCCGGGCCTGCCGTCGTCGCCGAGCCGGACTGCACGATCTGGGTCGCCGCCGGCTGGACGGCGCGGGCCGGCGCCGGAGGCGCCCTGGTGCTTCGTCGCGGGGCCCGGGCGTGACCGGGTCCGCCGACGCCACACCCGTTTCCTGGCGCCGTTCTGGCTGCCGGGCAACCGATTCGGCGCCAGGAACCAGGCCCGAGCCATGAGCATCGGTCCCGCAGAGCTGCAGGTGTTGATCTCTCGGCTCACGGGCATCGCCGAGGAGATGGGCGCCGTCCTCCGGCGGGCGGCCTTCAGCCCCAACATCAAGGAACGGGCCGACTGCTCGGCGGCCCTGTTCACCCCGGCCGGCGAGCTGCTGGTCCAGGCCGAGCACATCCCGGTCCACCTGGGATCGATGCCCGCGAGCGTCCGCGCCGCGATCGACGCGTTCGGCGGTGGCCTCGACGCCGGGGACCAGGTCGTGCTGAACGACCCCTTCGCCGGCGGGACCCACCTCAACGACATCACGCTTGTGGCGCCGTGCGTGATCGACGGCGAGCTGGTGGGCTGGGCCGCGAACCGCGCGCACCACGCCGACGTCGGCGGCTCGGCGCCGGGGTCGATCCCGGCGGACGCGACGGAGATCCAGCAGGAGGGCCTGCGGATCCCGCCCACCCGCCTCGACGAGAGCCTGCGGCGGCTGCTGCTGGCCAATTCTCGGACGCCGACCGAGCGGATCGGTGACCTCGACGCCCAGGTGGGCGCCAACATGGTCGGCGTCGAGCGCCTTGCGGCCATGGCCGGCGCGGCGGCGCCGCTGGCGGAGGTCGTCGACTACGGCGAGCGGCGCATGCGGGCGGCGCTGGCGGACCTGCCCGACGGCACCTGGCGGGCCGACGACGTGCTCGACTCGACAGGAGCCGCGGCCGACCAGCAGCGACCGGCGCGTGTCACCGTCGCCGTCACGGTCAGCGGCGACGGGGTGACGTTCGACTTCACCGGCACCGACCCCCAGGCCCGCGGCAACGTCAACGCCGTGGAGGCGGTCACCGTCTCGGCCGTGTCCTACGCCCTCCGGGCCGCCGTCGATCCCTCCATCCCCGCCAACGGCGGCGCGCTGCGTCCGGTGCGCGTGGTGGCGCCGGCCGGCACGATCGTCGCCGCGCGTCCACCGGCGGCCGTGGGCGCGGGCAACGTGGAGGTGAGCCAGCGGGTGGCCGACGTGTGCCTGCGGGCGCTGGCAGAGCCCTGCCGAGCGCGCGTCCCTGCCGCGGGCCAGGGCACGATGAACAACGTGCTGATCGGCGGGGACGGCTGGGTCTACTACGAGACGGTGGCCGGCGGTCAGGGTGGCCGGCCCCACGCCCCAGGGATGAGCGGCGTGCACACGGGGATGACCAAGACTGTGGAGGATGTGCTCCAGTCAAACCCGGGCCTACCTGGTCAATCGGGCATTCACACGGGCATGACTAACACCAAAAATACGCCGATCGAGGCGCTGGAGCGGACGTTTCCGCTGCGGGTTCTGCGCTATCGGCTCCGGTGGGGGAGTGGCGGCGCCGGTCGGGCGCCAGGCGGTGAGGGGATCGAGCGGGACCTGCAGGTGCTGGAGGATTGCACGGTGTCGCTCATCACCGAACGCCGGGTGTCGCGGCCGTGGGGTCTGTGGGGCGGGGAACCGGGAGCGCCGGGTGAGAACTGGCTGCTGCCCCAGGGTGACGAGGACCGGGCTGAGCGCTTGCCCGACAAGTGCACGATCCGTCTGCGGGGCGGTGATGTTCTGCGCATGCTGACGCCCGGAGGCGGAGGGTGGGGACCACCACCGGTCAGCGCCAGTGGGTTGAGGTTTTGAAGGGTCGGCTGGGCCTCAGCCAGGTGTTGCTCTCCACTGGAACCGGCGGGTCCGGGCTTACTAGCTCCGTCGTCATCAAGGGGCGACTTGGGCATCGGTTCCACTGCCGTGTTAGCCGGCGTCACGCACGAGCCAGATCAGGACGACCGAATGTCTGCCGAGCCGTCCGAACGCGAGCCCGAGTGCAGTCCAGTCCCTCGCCGGGCTGACCACTGGCACGAACGCCGACGCGCGTAGATCGATGGCCGCGCCAGGATCGTGGAGCCGTATGCTGCTGACCGGGCGTTCGTACCTCACCTGCAGAGTTGCGTCGCCGCCGGGCCCGGTAAACGTCCCGCTGCCCGTCACCTTCGTCAGCTGACCGCCGGCGTCTCGAGTGAACACGAAGTCGCCCTGGGTGAGCCGGCCGTGCGCTGCGTAGAGAACGCCGCGGCCTGGGCGAATCACGGCCGTCGCGATCTCATCCAGAAGGGGCGCGACGATGGTCGTCGAGGCGAACGCGGGCTGGCCGGGATCGAGCGTGCAGTTCACCGTCCCGAAGACGGCGAGCTCGGTCGTGATGTTCCCCGGAAGGAACTCGATGAGGGATCCCACCGGACCCGATGCGAGAAAGTCGAACGACATCGGCGGCGACACGATGGGCTGGCCGGGTGGGGGAGTGAACGGGCCGGGGGTCGTCACGCTGAGGGGGCTCAGCGGCGTTGCGTTCGCGGGGCTGGCCAGCGAGAAGGTCGTCGACAACACGGTGACGCCCACAGGTGCGGCCCCCGTCGTGACGACACTCGAAAGCGTGAATTGTGAACTGCGCGGCGCGGTCGCGGGAGCCGAACCGACGACGTCGATCGTCTGCGGGATGCTGAGACCCAGCTGCGGGACATTGCACGTGTACTGATAGCCCGGCGCGTCCTCGACGACCGACGATGCGAACGGCGGCGCGTCCGGCGCAATGGTGCAGCTCACGCTGAGGCCGGTGCCGAAGGCGAAGTGCAAACTGGCCGGACGGACCGGGAGCAGAGTCCCGGGAAGGCCGTTGGCGACGTAGCGAAGTGTGCCGCCGAACTGAAAGGTGCCTCCAGCGGGGATCGCAAACGGTGCCGGACTCTCGAACCCGGCGATCGACACATCCGAGTCGGTTGTCATGGCCGCGCTGAAACCGATGACGCTCCCTTCGATCGGGAACGCATGCGGATTGCCGAGAACCACGGAAACCTCGGTCACGTCCAACGTCGTGCCGCGCACAACCGACGCCGGAGCCGTGCCCGTGACGTCCAAGCTCAGCTCATCGAGGCCCGCCGGCGGTGTCCCCGAGCCGGCTTGTTGGCACCCCGAGAAGGTGTAGGAGGCGGCAGCGGCGTCGGGCGCTGCGAGCGCGAATGCGCCAAGCGTCAAACTGGTCGTGAGCACAGCGACCGCGGTCTTTCGCACTCAGAGCCCCCTCCGGCCGGAAAGTAGGAGCGGTTCGTGGTGCCGTCAAGGCCTGCGACGACGGGCGGTGTGCGCCGACGATCGTCAGCGTAGGTTTCGCGCGGTCGGAAGACTGCCTTGCCGCGGAGCGGTACATCGCCGCAACCGGCAACGCCGTGCATGCAGCGATCAACGCGGCCGATGCAGTGTTGGGCGCCCGGACACGCCAACGACCTGCCGCCCAGGACCACGGCCAAGCCCTCGACCTGCTCGATCAAGCAGGCCGCGACGGCAAGGACCTCGCCAAGCATCTCGATCGCCTCCTACCCCCTCAAGGCGAAGGCCGAGTACGACCCAGACGACGTGCCACGCACGACAGCCGCGAAGGCCGTCGGGTCCGCCCGCCGGGCCGTAATCGTCGCCAGACGGGTCCCGCCACCCGAATTGGGCACTACGCCCGGCAGCTGAACCCGACGACAGCGGTGTCCACACCGTTGACCAACACGAAGAACACGCCGATCGAGGCGCTGGAGCGCACGTTCCCGCTGCGGGTCCTGCGCCACCGGCTGCGCCGGAGGAGCGGCGGCGCCGGCCGGCAGCCCGGTGGGGAGGGCATCGAGCGCGACCTCGAGGTGCTCGAGGACTGCACGGTGCGCCTCCCGGACAAGTGCACCCTTCGCCCTTCGCTCCGGCGACGTCCTCCGCATGCTCACTCCCGGAGGCGGAGGCTGGGGTCGAGCATCGAGGCCCTGAATCGCCGAGACCCCGCGGCATCGCCCAGATGTGACGACGTCGATCGCCTCCTAGCGTCTTTGCCATGGGTCGCGATGCCCGCGGGGTCTTCCATCTCGGGGAGGGTCGGGCGCTCTACCGGGGACCGGGGCTCCCGGCCTCGGTTCACGCGCATCATGCGACGCAGTTCTGCCTCCCGCTCAGCGGTGCTGTTCGCTTGCGCTCCGGGCCAGCCGAGCCTTGGCGCGAGTGTGCGGCGGCTGTCATTCCCTCGGATCTCCCCCACGAAAGTGACGTCGCGCTCGAGGAGATCGCGACCGTCTGGGTGGAACCGCCGTCGGCGATCCCGGCGCCCGGAGGCCAACGGGTGGACGCGATCCGGCCCCTGCCGGAGCAACTTGCGGCGGGGGCGCTCGCCCACCTGACACGCCTGCATGCGTCCACGCCCGACGAGGACCGCAGCGCCCTCCTCGACGACGCCGTCGCTGTGCTCACCGGCGCGCGCCGGCCGCCCCCGCCGATGGACACTCGTGTGGAACGAGCCCTTGTGCAGATCGACGCCCTACTCCCCCTGCGCCTCTCCGCCACCGGCATCGCCGCTCACGTCGATCTCTCGGTGAGCCGCTTCGAGCACCTCTTCACGACGTCGGTGGGCATCTCGTTCCGGCCCTACGTCCTATGGGCGATGCTCAAGCGAGCCGTGGGTGAGCTATCGGCGGGCGCCTCGCTGACCGACGCCGCCCACTCGGCCGGGTTCGCCGACCAGGCGCACCTGAGCCGCACGTTCCGGAGGATGCTCGGCTTCACGCCCTCGGCCGCGGTCAGCAGGTTCGTTCAAGACGGCGGTCAGACGACTCCGTACGGTCGAGGTCATGGATGATGCGGCGCCCGCCGGAGTCTCGGCGACCAGCGAACCCGGCCTGTCCCCCTCTCGAGCCCTCGGGGCCGCAGCGGCCGTCACAGCTCTCGCTGTCGTCGCGGTGGTGGTCCGCGGTGACGACGCCTACGACATGATCGCCCGCGCCGTCATCGGGGTCACCGCGACGGTCGAAGGCATCCTCGGCGTTCAGCAGTTCGCCTTCACGCGGCGATTCCTCACCACGTCCGGGCGACCCTACGTCGCCGCCTACCACGACGTGGTCCAAGATGCAGGCCTCTACAACCTCGGACTTGCCCTCGCGCTGGCCCTCGCCGCGTTCGACCCAACCCGTGCCCGCGCCCTGCTCGCAGTGGTGCTCGCCCTGTACCTCGTCCACGGAACCGTCCACCTGCTCCGCTACGCAGGCGTGCAGTTCGGCCGTGAACCGTTCCGGGCCAGGGAGGTCGACCTCGTCGCCGGGTGCCAGCTCCTCCTCGTTGCGCTCGCACTCGCGCTCTTCTATCCGTACTGACCCCTCGGGCGCGTGGCCCGCGGACGTCACGGTCAGACCGTCGCGGTGGCCTCGTGGCAGTCGCCGTCGCGGGCCCAGGTGGCGGTGATCTCGTCGCCGGCGTGGACGATCCGTTCGACCACACCCAGCTCACCGGGGTCGTAGAGCGGGGCGCCGGCGATGGTGAGCAGGACGTCGTGGGCCCGGACGCCGACGCGGTCGGCCCACGAACCCGGCTGCACGTGCTCGACCCGGAGGCCGAAGGGCTCGTTGGT
>Ga0066905_100000149_pt1 | contig 14881 bp, 5 predicted proteins | sample PanSoiMetaPlot36_FD_67483 | JGI IMG/M metagenome (GOLD analysis project Ga0066905, IMG submission 67483) | Tropical forest soil microbial communities from Panama analyzed to predict greenhouse gas emissions - Panama Soil Plot 36 (version 2) | ecosystem: Environmental > Terrestrial > Soil >... | reverse complement strand
CCAGAGCGCCGCCGTTGGGCTGATGAAGAAGATATGTCGATTTGGGATTATCTTCACTCGAGATAATTAGGCCTGAATGGGAGTTTTCATGGTTACTGGAGAACGAATCGTTGCGCAGGATTTGCGCTTAAGCCTTCGCCTGTTGCGCAAATCTCCAGGCTTTACCATTGTGGCCGTTGTGACGCTGGCGTTGAGCATCGGCGCCAACGCCGTGGCTTTCAGCGTATTGAATGGGCTGATACTGACCCCGTTGAAGGTTCCTCGGGAGCAGAGCCTCTACGCGCTCCAGCGGGGGAGCGATAATTCTCTGGGGCAGTCGTATCCTGACTATCGCGATCTGCGCGATCGCAACCGCAGCTTTGATAGCCTGGCGGCTTATAGCATCTTTCAGGTAGGGCTGGACACTGGCGATAGACCGACCAGCGCCTGGATCTATGAAGTGAGCGGGAACTACTTCGACACATTAGGCATTCAGCCCTATCTTGGCCGTTTCTTTCACGCTTCGGATGAGCGTGGCCCCAACAGCGCTCCGTATATAGTGCTCAGCTACGAGTATTGGAACAACCATTTTCTTGGCGCCGCCGACGTGGTGGGACGTATTGTTCGGCTCAACAAGCATCCTTTTACCATCATCGGCGTAGCGCCGCCCGGGTTCCACGGGACTTTGCTGTTTTTCTCTCCCGCTTTCTATGCGCCGATGGTTAACGTGGAACAATTGGAGGGACAGAATGTTCTGGAAGCGCGTGGGAAGCCTTGGGTTTTTATGACCATGGGACATTTGAAGGCGGGAGTCACTCCGGCGCAGGCTATTGCCGATCTGAACTCGATTGGCTCCTATCTGGAAAAGACCTATCCCAAAGAGGCCGGCCCGCCGACCTTTTCACTGGCGCGTCCGGGTCTTTATGGCGACTTTCTTGGCCGTCCGATTCAGGCGTTCGTCACGGCATTGATGTCGCTGGCGGGATTGATTCTGTTGGCCGCCTGCGCCAACCTGGGCAGCCTGTTTGCCGCGCGCGTCGCCGACCGTTCCCGGGAAATCGCGCTGCGACTCGCGCTCGGATCGAGCCGCATTCGCATCCTGCGACAACTATTTACCGAATCCGTACTGGTTGCGTTGATTGGAGGCGCCGCCGGACTATTGGGCAGCCTAGCGCTATTGCGCCAGCTGAACGCGTGGCGGCCATTTCCCAGATTTCCCGTCACTGTGCCTGTGAACCCGGACGCTAATGTTTATGCGATGGCTCTGCTGCTGGCATTAGTGAGCGGGTTGCTCTTTGGCGCAGTCCCGGTAAGGCAGATCCTTCGCACGGACCCCTATCAGATCATCAAGTCGGGATCAATCGGCGCGCTCGGGCGGCGGATTGCGGTCCGAGACCTGTTGCTTGTCGCGCAAATTGCGATCTGCGCGGTCCTGGTTACTTCTTCGATGGTTGCCGTGCGCGGATTGGCGCGCTCGCTGCGCGGCAATTTCGGATTCGAGCCGCGGGACGCCATGCTGGTCGAGATAGATCTCCGTATGGCCGATTATACCGGCGACACGGCGCCCGCAATGCGAAAGCGCATGATCGATGCTACGCAGACGATTCCCGGCGTAGAGTCCGTGGGACTGATTGATAAACCTCCGTTGACTATGGAGGTGGCCGAATCGCTTGTCTTCACCGACGAAACGGCGGATCTGAGGCCAGTGAACGCCGTTGCTGAAGTCTATACGCACAACATATCTCCAGAATACTTCCACGCTGCGGGCACAGCGTTATTGGCGGGCAGGGCTCTTTCATGGCATGACGACAAAGGCTCGCCGCCCGTAGCCGTCGTGAATCGGGAGTTTGCAAGGAAGATTTTTGGCTCCGTAACAAACGCAGAAGGCGGATATTACAAGGGGCAAGATGGAACGCGCATACAGGTGGTGGGTATAGTAGAAGACGGAAAATACTTGAATCTAACTGAAGATCAGCGGCCGGCAATATTCCTGCCGATTCTGCAGGCGCCACCGAGCGCTACCAAGATATCGCTGGTGGTGCGCTCGAACGGCGGCCCGCAGCGACTGGCGGCGGCCATACGGGGCGTTCTGCGCGACCTGGATTCAGCGATGCCTTTCCACATGGCGACCTGGAACAAAGAAATGGACGGAGTTCTGTTTGCTCCGCGCATGGCGGCGGTGTCGCTCGGCGTGCTCGGCGTGATGGGCGCCGTGCTGTCCATCACCGGCATCTTTGGAATGGCTGCGTACTCGGTCAGCAAGCGGCAGCGCGAGTTGGGAATTCGTATCGCCCTCGGCGCGCGGCGTAAGGAAGTGTTACAGGCGGCGTTGGGGCGGGCTTTCAAATTGCTGGCCTCCGGTTCGGCGGCGGGATTGGCGCTCGGAATTCTGGCGGGCCGAGTGCTGGCTTCGATCGTGTATCAGGCGACCCCCCGCGATCCTCTGGTATTGGGCGGTGTTGTTCTAGTTATGTTGTCGCTGGGGCTGCTGGCCACCTGGATTCCGGCGCAACGCGCGCTGTCGGTTGATCCTCTGATATTGCTGCGCGCCGAGTGAAAATGACGGATCGCCCGTCAAAAATTCTCAGCCAATGAAATCTCTTAAATACACGAAGGAGGCGTGAATACCATGCACATTGCGCTTATCTGCCCGGAATCGCCCGGCCACCTCAACCCGATGGCCACGCTCGGTCGCGAACTGGCGCGCCGCGGGCACCGAATCAGTTTCTTCGCCCGGTCGACAGCCAAGCCGAAGGCCGACGCCTGCGGGTTCGAACTGCTCCCCATTGACGTGGGCGAGCGCGAAACCCGCGAATTTCAGGCCTTATTCCAGAAGACCGCGCGCATGAAGGGGCTTGGCGCGGTGAGGCTGACCGCACAGCTCTTGCGCTACCAGGCCGCGCTCATGCTACGCAACGGCCCCGAGCGGCTGCGGGCGGCCGGCGTGGAGGCTGTGGTTGTAGATCACATATCACTGTCCGGGGTGGCGCTGGCCGATACTCTCCGGCTTCCCTTCGTGATGGCGTGTATCTCGCTGCCCATGCACTACGAGCCGGGGGTGCCGCCCTGGATGTTTGGCTGGCGCTACCGCCCCGACCCCATCGGCCGCCTTCGCAACCGCCTCGGTAACATGTTGCTCAAGCTCATCGCCAGGCCGGTCGTCCGCCCGGCCTCCGAGTTCCGCCGCCGGCATGGGTTCCCGCGCTTCCGGCTAGACGACATCAACGAATTAGGCCTCGCGCAGGTCGCGCAGCAACCCGAGTTCTTCGATTACCCGCGCGCGGAACTGCCGGCGCACTTCCATTACACCGGGCCGTGGCACGAACCGACCCGCGACAGTGAATCGATCCCGTTCCCGTGGGAGAAGCTCGACGGACGACCGCTCGTCTATGCGTCTATCGGGACGATGTTGAATCGCCAGCGCGTCTTACGCGCGATCCTCGACGGCTGCGCGGAGTTACCGGTCCAGGTCGTGTTGTCGCTCGGTCATAAGGAAGCCGACATCCCCGCGCCGGCGAACGCCATCGTGGCGCCGTTCGTCCCGCAACTGACGCTCCTCGAACGCGCAAGCCTGTTCATCACGCATGCCGGGATGAACAGCGTGCTCGAAGGACTGAGCTACGGCTTGCCAATGCTGTGCATCCCGATGGCGAACGACCACCCTGGGGCCGCGCGGCGGGTGGAGCGGCTCGGCGCGGGCGAGGCGCTCAAACCCGGGCGCGCAAACATGACGCGTGTTCGGGCGCTCGTCGAGAAGTTGCTCGCCGGCAAGTACCGCGAGGCGGCGCAGAAGTGCCGCGAGCAGTTGAAAAAGAACCCGGGGGTGGCCCGCGCCGCAGACATCGTCGAGGAAGCCTTCCGCACCGGGCGACGCGTCGAGCGGTGAGGGCGCCCCCGGTTTCAAGATTTTCCGCAGGAGTTCTCATGATCACCATAAAGCGAATCAAGACCATATCGAAGTTGGCGTTTCCCATAAACATTGCCCTGGGTCTGAATTTGATGATGGCGTTGGTCGATCTTGCCCTGGTCGGGAGATTGGGGAGCCACGCCACGGCGGCGCTGGGACTGTCAATCTACAGCAATACGCTTGTTTTGGCTTTTGTGCTGGGGCTTGCGCCCGCTGTACAAGGCATCGTCGCTCGCAGAAGAGGAGAGGGTTCCACGGAACCCGGATGTTTGCCGCTTAACGCAGGCCTGTTGATCGCCCTCCTGGTGGGAGCGCCTCTGACGATTATTTGCTATTTGCTTACTCCCTTTTTCTTCTCGTTGATTTCCTCCGATCCTGAGGTCATCAGGATCGGCGTGCCGTACCTTCGGACTCTATACCTCGCCATCGTTGCTGTAGGCATGAACGCGGCTTTCATGGGGTTCTGGACCGGCATGGAAAAGCCGAAAGTGCATATGTTGACCGTCCTTTTCATGCAGTGCATGAACGCCTTCCTCGCCTACGCGTTGATTTTCGGCCATTTCGGGGCTCCCGTCCTGGGAGCGACGGGAGCCGCAATCGCCACGGTTACGTCTATCTACGCGGGCGCGGTCATCAATTCTGCGATTACCTACATACGGTTCCGAAAGGATGGCTTCCTGAGCTTCAAACCGGAGTGGGCGCTTATGATGCGCGTTCTCAAGTTGGGGGCGCCTAAGACCTTCCAGGAGTTCTTCATTTCGGCCGGCTTTGTCGTCTTCTTCTGGCTGGTCGGACAGATGGGAACGGCAGAGTTGGCGGCCGCGAATGTTCTAGGCAGGTTCACGATGGTACAGGTTCTCCTGGCGATGTCTCTGGGGATGGCCTCCGCGACGCTTATCAGCAAAACTGTAGGCGAGGGCGACACGGCAGGGGCGGCCCGGTGGGGGTGGGATTCAGCAAAACTCGGGGTCAGCGTAATCACGTTGCTCGGGCTCCCTCTCTTTCTGTTTCCGAGAGTGTTTCTTTCGATCTTTCTTACTGACCCACACACAATATCGATCGCCGTCGTACCTCTGCAAATAGCCGCGGCCGGGACCGGAGCGGCCAGTCTCATTTACATCTTCGCCTATCCGTTATACGCCATGGGCGATGGCAAACGAGTTATGCTTGTGTCGTTCAGCACACAGTGGATCTTCTTTTTACCTGCGGTGTGGATTATCGGCCCGTATTTACATTACGGTCTTTTGCAGATCTGGCTGCTACAGGCGGCCTACGCCGTAATTGCGGCTACGCTGATCACCACGCTTTGGACCCAGGGCAGATGGAAGAAGATCAAAATCTGATCCGCGCTCGTTGTTTTGGAGTATCCCTCACGACGCCACATCCCCTGAAATCTTACTAGGAAATACTATGCTGAAGTATACCGTGGATAAACAGCTTGGAGGCGAATTCGACGCCATCGTTGTAGGTTCCGGGCCTGCCGGCGCGACGGTTGCGAGAGAATTGAGTAAAAGAGGTCAAAGAGTGCTGATTCTCGAACGAGGCGACAATGAGCCCCTGAAAGAGGGGCTCCGGGCGGCTGCTTCCATTCTCAGCACTGTTTCAGTTGGCGACAACCTCGTTACCGCAAGGGCGTTTACGACGGGAGGCGCGACAGTTGTGTATTTTGCAGTCGCGGACTTTCCTCCATTGGAGACCTTTCTGTCGCTGGGAATAGATCTCTCCGGAGAGCTCGAAGAGGCGAAACGGGAACTGCCGCTGACGGTATTGCCAGATGAGCTTTTGGGATCTCAGGCCCTCAGGGTGCGAGACAGCGCGCTGGATCTGGGATACGAGTGGAAAAAGAACATGATGTTAATCGATCTGTCCAAACTCGCGCCGGGCCGCTCCCGCGAGGCGAAATGGAATGCGAGGCGCTATGTGCAGGAGGCCGTTGCGGAAGGGGCTACGTTAATAAATCGAGCCAGGGTTCTCAAAGCGCTCGTCGAAAAGAAACGCGCCATCGGCGTGGAGTACGAAATCCAAATAGGGAAAAAAGAATTCGAGATCCGTCATGCCTTTGGAGCCAAGATCATTCTCTCCGCAGGCGCAACAGCTACGCCGATCGTTCTTCGCGACAGCGGGTTACGAAACATTGCGAGCGACGGATTCTGTTGCTATCCCAGCTTTGTGGTATTTGGCATGGCGCCGGGGCTGAAGGCGGGGGAGAATTTCATAGGGTGCATGGGGGCGCATGTAGACGAGTACATAAATGTGGGCGACGCGAATTTCGCTCGCGCCTACTACCGGATGTTCATGCTTGGTAGCCGTCGATTTATCCGCGCGTTTTGTCACTCGCGAAGCGTCGGCGTGGGTGTGGCGCTAAAGGATGAATTAGGTGGAGGTTTTCAGGAGGACGGCCGTTACCACAAGCGGCTGACAAAAGAGGATATCGGGAGACTGGAAAAAGGCGAACAAATAGCCCGGCGGATCATACAGAACGCCGGCGGCAAGCGTATTTTTACATCTCCCCTCAGAGCCATGCATGTGGGCGGCGCAATTAGAATCAAAGAGCACATCGATGAGAACCTGCAAACGGAATACGCCAACCTGCACGTCTGTGACACCTCGGTGATTCCGGAAAGCGCCAAAATCACCCCGACGTTAACCTTGATTTGTTTGGGAAAGTATCTTGCCAATCGCTTGTCGCAAGCCGCTTGACGAAGCCGATCAGCGAAAGCCGAGTACCATCCCAATAGTCATTATCCGTAACTGCTCGGCCTTTGCCGTTAACGCGGCAATGGCTGAGTAAATACCATTATCCAACCGGAGGCCGGTATGAAAAATGAAGATGCGATAGCCAGACCCGGAAATTGGGTCAGAAGTCTTTTCAAAGTCAATGAAAATACGACAGTCAGGCCCAGAACGTGGGTCAGAAGATTTGTCAAGATCGTGGCGCGCGTGAGCGTAACTCTTATGGCGCTATTTATTGTCGCGCATTTTGGCTGGAGATTTTCCGGCTCCAATAAATGGGAATTCGTCGAGGAACGGAACGGAGTTAAAGTCTATACTTTGAAATCGCCCGGTTCGGACCTGTTACAAGTGAAAGGCATTGTGCGGGTTCGCTCGACACTGAGAGGCCTCATGAGCTTCCTGATGGATCCCAAAACTACCACCGACTATGGATATACTGAACAACGAACCATCGAGCGAGTGGACGATTGGCTTCAGTATGCGAGTTTTCGACTCGACTTACCTTTTCCTTTTCCTACCCGGACGAGGGAATTCGTGACCAGGTCGCAGATTCATCAAGACCTGCGTACCAAAGAAGTTCTGATGATAGCCGCCGCAGCTCCGGAAAAAGCCCCTCCAAATGACTGCTGCTTCCGTGTGACGGAAATGAACAACACGTGGCGATTTACTCCGCTGGAAAATGGTCAGATCGAAATCGAGTACGTAAATAACACGAATATGGGTGGATTCATACCGAATCTGTTGATCAATACGTGGAAGCCCAAATTTATGGTTGACGTACTCTCGAAGCTGCAAGATTTGTTGGATAAGAAGAAATCTCAGGACGCGAAGCTCGATTTCATAAAGGAGTAGCAGCGATCTGACATCGCATATCATCCAGGCAGGCGCGACAGAAATGATAGACAGTTTTACAAAGCGCGACTATATCATCCGGCAGGCGACGGAAGCCGACCTGGAGCGGCTTTGTCAGCTTGAAAAACTTTGCTGGCGGCATACGCGGACACCCAAGAAGCAGATCCGCGCGCGCTTGCGGAAATATCCGCAAGGGCAATTCGTCCTGGAAAAGGAAGGAAAAACGCTTGGCGTGATCTACAGCCAGCGCATTGCGCGCACGGACGCGCTGATGACATGCGCCGCCGCGGACGTCCATAAGCTGCATCAAGACTCGGGCGCGATCATTCAGTTGTTGGCGGTCAATATTGATCCTCAAGCGCAGGACCTCGGTTATGGCGATCAATTGCTGGAGTTCATGTTACAGCAGTGCGGTCTCATCCCCGGCGTCAAACAAGTTGTTGGAGTGACCTTATGCAAGAACTATGACGCCGAGAGCTCTCAATCCTTCGAGGAATATATTCGACTCCAAGGCGGCGGCCAGGATCCCGTCCTGGCCTTTCATCAGGCTCATGGCGCCGAGATCGTCAAAGCCATCCCGGGTTATCGCCCGCGGGATCGCGCCAACCAGGGTAATGGGGTACTGGTGTCATACGACATCCTCAATCGAACGCCTCGCCGGCGGCGGATCGAAGCGGCGGCAAATGCGGCGACCGCCACTGACTCAATGATAACGACGATCGATCAACAACAGATCAGTGAGTTCGTCCGGGGAGAAGCGGCGCAGTCGCTCGGGGTCGGCAAGAGCGAGTGTGATATCGATCGCCCCCTAATGGAAATGGGCCTGGATTCGGCCGACCTATTAAAATTGCAACAGCGATGTGAAGATAGATTTGGCCTGGAATTTCAGGCCGGATTCTTCTTTGAACACAACACTGTTAGAAAAGTCGTCGAATATTTGACGGCAAGGCTGGCGGCCTTCCCGGAGGCGAATCGGGCGCCAGGCGTCAATGCTGCGCCGCGCCCGAGGAATGTTACGCCGCCGGCTACTAGCCACGCGCCGGATAAAGAACGCGCCGCGACATCAGATATTGCGATCATCGGCATGTCTTGCAAGCTTCCGGGCGGTATAGAGACTCCGGATCAATTATGGCAGGCGCTGGCCTCGAACGAATGCGTGATCGGTTCATTTCCAAGGACGAGGCGGAGTTGGCCCGGCGCCGATGATTATCCCGGTATAGATCAAGGCGGCTTTGTCAACGATGTCGACGCTTTTGACGCCCCCTTTTTCCGCATATCCGCCGCCGAAGCGCAAGTCACCGATCCACAGCAACGGATGCTACTGGAACTCGCCTGGGCCTGCCTGGAAGACGCCGGCATTTTACCTACGGCTTTAAAGGGCTCGAATACCGGAGTTTTCGTCGGCGCCAGCAATTGCGACTATAGTCGGTTGATACAAGAAGCCGGCTTAGAAATAGAAGCCCACCACGGCGTCGGCAGCTCTTTGGCTATTTTGGCCAACCGTCTTTCTTATTTTCTTGACCTTTCCGGCCCTAGCCTTGTAGTCGACACCGCCTGTTCTTCCTCCCTGGTAGCGTTGCACTCAGCGGTTCAATCATTGCGTTCGGGCGAATGCGCCGCGGCTTTGGTCGGCGGCGTCAATCTGATCTGTCATCCCGATTTATCGATTGCTTACCACAAGGCAGGCATGCTGGCGCCCGACGGCAGGTGCAAGGTGTTCGACGCCAAAGCCGATGGTTATGTGCGTTCTGAAGGCGCGGTGATTTTGTTGCTCAAGCCACTCAGCGCGGCCGTCGCCGAAGGCGACCTGATTCATGCGGTAATCAGAGGCGGCGCTATCAATCACGGCGGCCTTGCCGGCGGTCTAACAGTTCCCAATCCGCAAAAGCAAAGCGAATTACTAATAGCCGCCTGGCAGGACGCGGGGATCGCCGCTCAGGATCTGACATATATAGAAGCCCACGGCACTGGCACCTCATTGGGCGATCCCATTGAAATACAGGGAATACAAGCCGCCTACACGCAACTGGCTTCGAGAGAGCAAGCCAGGCCATGCGCGATCGGCTCAGTCAAAAGCAACCTCGGACACCTGGAGTCCGCCGCGGGAATTACAGGCCTACTAAAGGTTATTTTATCCATTCGGCATCAACAACTTCCTGCGTCGATTAACTTTGCCCAGCTTAACCCTAAGATTCGGCTGGAAGACACGCCTTTTTATATACAGAATCAACTTCGCGAGTGGGATGCAGACGGGCCCCGCCTAGCTGGGGTGAGTAGCTTCGGGTCAGGCGGAACCAATGCTCATGTTGTCGTGCAAGAGTATCGTCGAGACGCCAGGCCCCGTAGCCGGGAGCATGATCACCTCTTCGTCTTGTCAGCGGCCAGTCATGATCGCTTGCGAGTTTACGCTCAGAAAGTGATTAGACGCCTGGAGCAAGAGTCGATCGGAGCAGAGTTTAGCGACGCCATTTATACCTGGCAGGTCGGTCGTACGGCCATGAAACAGCGTTTAGCGATTAGAGTGAAGGATCACCTAGAGTTGCTAGACAAGTTGAAGCGGTGGTCGGCCGGAAATAGTGGTGTGGCCGATGTCTGGTCCGGTCAGGCGCCTCCAAGCGACTCGAACATCAACCAGGCGTGGCGGGTGTGGCAAACGAAATCAGGTCAGCAGTTAATTGATCAAGCGTTATTCGAAAGGGACCTGGAACAACTCGGTATTCTATGGGCGTCAGGCATCGAGATAGATTGGAATAAATACAATGATGGCGCATGGTCCGGAGAAAATAAACCCCGACGCGTCAGCCTACCCTCGTATCCGTTTGCCAAAGAACGCTACTGGATCGATACGGCAGCGAGCCAGCAGGGCGCGTCTCGCCGAGTGGCGCCGACAGGCCCGACGACGGCAGTTCTTCACCCGTTGCTTCACAGCAACACGTCCGATCTGAGCGAGCAACGCTACAGCGCGACGTTTACCGGTGAAGAGTTTTTCTTAACAGATCATCGAATACGTACGGCCGGCCCCGCCGCACAAAAAGTCCTGCCTGGAGTGGCCTATCTGGAAATGGCGCGGGCAGCGATCGAGCGCGCGCTGCCCGTGCGGCCCGAATCGACCGTCCTGGAGCTGCGCAATACCGTCTGGCCACAGCCGATCGTGGTCACCGGCGCCAAGCAAGTCGGCATAGCGTTGTTGGCGAACGACAACGACGAGATCGACTACGAGATTTACAGCCAGGGCGCGGACCAGGAGATCGTCCATTGCCAGGGTCGCGCGGTCTTGAGTCGTCAAGCGGCGCCGGCCAAGCTCGATATCGAGCGGCTCAAGGGACAAATGGGGCGGGGCCAGTTTGAGCCGAGTAGCGTGTACGCGGCGTGCGCCAGGAGGGGTCTGGTCTATGGACCCGCTTTTCAGGGAATAACCGCGCTCCATCAGGGGAGTGGCCAAGTATTGGCGCGCCTGCGGCTGCCGAGGGTCGTGGAGGACACGTCGATAGACTATGTCCTGCATCCGAGTTTGATGGATGGCGCGTTGCAGGCTTGTGTGGTGTTGATCGGCGACTCGTCTGAAGGTTCCGACCAAACGCGACTGCCCTTTGCGCTGGAATCATTGCGCATCGCATCGCCGTGTACTCCGGAGATGGTCGCCTGGGCGCGTTGCGCGACGGGCAGTCAGGCGGGGGACGACGTCGTCAAGCTGGATATCGATCTGTGCGATGAGCGTGGGAATGTCTGCGTAGAAATGCGAGGGTTTTCTTTCCGAGCTCTGAAAACTGGCGAAGGGGTCCCACTCCATTCCCGGCAGGAAATCCGATCTGGGCTGCAATGGTTTATTCCGGTCTGGAATCCAGTTCGGCCGGAAACTCACAAGAAGACGATCCCTCCGGAATCGACAAAAATGCTGCTGTTGGGAGCCGATCAAATTCACTTGGACTGGGCTCAAAAATCCTACCCCAACGCGTACCTATTGCCCTTGCCCTCAACCGGCGCCGTCGACATCATTCAAGCAAAGCTAAAAGACTGCGCGTTCGACCATCTGCTGTGGATTGCGCCGGACGTCGCCATGGCGGAGGGGCGATCCAAGGAAGGCAAGGAGGGCGACGATCAGTTAATCGAGCAACAAGAACTGGGAGTACTGACTGTTTTTCGCATCATAAAAGCCCTGTTGGGTTTGGGGCATGGGGATAAAGAGCTGCGATGGACTATCATTACTGGCAGAACACAGCGGGTGAAAAAAGATGAGCGGGCGCAGCCAACGCATGCCGGAATATTCGGACTGGTAGGCAGTCTGGCGAAAGAATATCCCCATTGGAACTTAAGCTTGCTGGACGTGGATTCACTGGAATCCGTGGCCGCTCATGAATGCCTGTCTCTGGCTCCGGACAAGCGTGGCAACGGCTTAGCCTATCGTCATGGGGAATGGTTTTATCAGGAGTTCGCTCATATACCATTCCTGCCACAGCCGCCGGCTATCAGCTATAGGCAAAAAGGTGTTTACGTCGTCATTGGCGGAGCGGGTGGTCTTGGCGAAGTATGGAGTCGGTTCATGATCGAGCGCTACCAGGCCAACGTGGTCTGGATCGGCCGAGAAGAAGAAAGCGCCGCCGTAAAAGACAAGATCAATTCGCTAAGCCGGCTGGGGCAGGCGCCTCTGTACATCGCAGCGGACGCGACGAAGCTAGATGCCTTGCAGGGAGCATTGAACGCCATCTTGGAGAGATATCCGTCCATTCATGGCGTCGTGCATTCGGCGTTGATTTTGCAAGATCAAAGTCTAGCCCGTATGGAAGAATCCGGATTTAGGGCCGGCCTGTCCGCGAAAGTGGATTTAAGCGTGAATATGGACCGGGTATTCGGCGAGCAAGAGCTTGATTTTATGCTCTTCTTCTCGTCCTTCATGTCTTTCGTTAAACCGGCCGGCCAGTCCAATTATGCCGCCGGGTGTACCTTCAAAGACAGCTTTGCGCAAAAGCTGCAGCAGCGGCGCGCTTATCCGGTAAAAATCATGAACTGGGGGTATTGGGGCAAGGTAGGCAGCGTAGCCGACGAATACCACAACAAAGCCATGGAGCGCGCTGGTGTCGGCTCGATTGAGCCGGATGAGGGCATGGTGTCCTTGCAGACATTCGTTAGTTCTGAGCTGAGTCAGGTGGGCCTAATCAAGGTTATCGACGCTCAGGCTGTTGCGGACGTGAGTTTCTCCGGGAGGCTGACTTATTATCCCAAAGTCGCGACCGCATTTCCGCAAATACACAGAAACGCGGTCAAACAAGTTTTCGCCGGGCCACCGGAGGCCCTGGGAGAAGGACTGCAACCCACGGGAATGGATGCTTTGTTGGCGGAAATCATTGCATCCAGTCTGCTGTCGTTAGGACTTTTCAGGCGGGGAGCCCGTCGAATTGCCAGCCTGTCGCTGGACAAACAACCGAAGCCATTTTACGAGCGATGGCTCAGCAGCAGCATCGATTACCTGCAACAACGAAAGTTGCTTGGCGCCGACTTGACGGTCAGTCACGGCGTCCGAGCGCTCGCCGATTTGTGGCTGGAGTGGGAAGCAAAGAGATCCGAATGGGCCGCCAACCAGAATCTGCGCGCGCAGGTCGGTTTGCTGGAAGCTTGTTTGAAAGGATTGCCGGACATTCTGAGCGGCCGAAAGCTGGCGACGGATGTGATGTTTCCTGATTCGTCGATGCAGTTGGTCGAAGGCGTTTACCGTGGTAATGCGCTGGCGGACTATTTCAATGAAGTACTCGGGGACACGTTGTCGGCATTCATCGAGCGTAAGCTGGATGAGGGCAAGGAACACAAGATCCGCATCCTGGAAGTCGGCGCGGGCACCGGCGGCGCCACGGCAAACCTATTGCCGCTGTTGCGACAATTTCCGATTGACGAATATTGCTACACAGACATTTCCAAAGCCTTTCTGATTTATGGCGAGAAACAGTATAAGTCGCAATTCCCTGCGTTGACCACCGCGATCTTTGATGTCTCCCAGCCATTGGCAATGCAATCGATTGCGGCGGATCATTATGACGTGGTTATTGGCGCCAATGTATTACACGCCACGCCGGATATCAGGCAAACTTTGCGCAATGTCAAAGCGACGTTGAAGAACCAGGGAGTTCTTCTACTCAATGAAATCAGCTCCTGGTCCTTGTTTACCCACTTGACCTTTGGCTTGTTGGAAGGGTGGTGGTTGCCTGAGGATACGGCGCTGCGTCTGCCGGGAAGCCCGGGGTTGGCGCCCGGGACTTGGCAGGAAATTCTCGCGGAGGAGGGGTTTGAATCGATCTTCTTCCCGGCCGAGGAAGCGCATAAATTCGGACAGCAGATTATCGCCGCCAGCAGCGATGGATGGGTGCGGCAACGGCTCGACAAACCTCCAGTTGCGGTTTTGGAGCAGGAACCTTCTGTATCAAGAACCACAATGCCGGCGCCGACAGTGAAGGAATCTGCGGGCGCTGAAGAACCCCTGCGCGAAAAAGCTGTTTCCTATTTCCAAAAAATAGTCGCGTCGACTTTGAAGATGCGGCCTGATCAGATAGATCCGGGCCGGCCCCTGGCGGAATATGGCCTGGATTCCATCCTTGTTGGGCATCTCAATTATCAGCTACGCAAAGCATTTTCTGAGATCCCAGGGACGCTGGTTTTTGAAGTTCAGAGCGTCGACGGATTAGCGGATTATTTCTTGGAAAACAAGAGGCAAGAGATGGTCACGGCGCTGCCAGTGACCGCTACCGTACTCCAGCAGGCGCCAGTAGCCAAAGTTGAGCCGAGGGCAACTTCGATCCAGTGCATGCGCAGGCAGAGAAGCTTTCCGCGGCCTTCAGCCAGCGTTGTTGCCCAAGAACAAAAAGCGGCGGCTTCCAATGCAGCGCCCGGCTCTGCTCTGACCCCACTCATCTTTGACGTTGCCATTATCGGCCTGAGTGGCCGGTATCCCCGATCAAATAATTTAAAAGAATTTTGGGTCAATTTATCGAATGGTGTTAATTGCATTACGGAAATCCCTAGGGATCGCTGGAACTGGGAAGAGTATTACGACCCGGAAAAAGGCAAGCCGGGAAAAATCTATACCCGATGGGGCGGCTTTTTAGAGGGCATCGATCAATTTGATCCTTTGTTTTTCAAGATTTCGCCCAAAGAGGCCAAACGCATGGATCCGCAGGAGCGGCTCTTCGTAGAAGCTTGCTATCATGCCATAGAAGATACCGGTTATACCCCTGAGAATCTGGGAAGGGCCGAAAAGGTTGGGGTATTCGTGGGTGTGATGAATTCCAGATACACGCCGCAGCCTGCTCATTCTTCCATTGCCAACAGGGTTTCGTATGTTTTTAATTTCCAAGGGCCTTCCATGGCTGTGGACACAGCCTGTTCGTCATCATTGACGGCCATTCATGTGGCCCTGGAAAGCAT
>Ga0066905_100000148_pt1 | contig 14908 bp, 12 predicted proteins | sample PanSoiMetaPlot36_FD_67483 | JGI IMG/M metagenome (GOLD analysis project Ga0066905, IMG submission 67483) | Tropical forest soil microbial communities from Panama analyzed to predict greenhouse gas emissions - Panama Soil Plot 36 (version 2) | ecosystem: Environmental > Terrestrial > Soil >... | reverse complement strand
TTCTGGACGATGTTCGCGCGGCCGGGCATCGTCGGTGCGGCGGCGAACTTCATCTACCCGGCCCAGCTGCGGGCCTTCGGCGCGAAGACCGTCTACTGGGAGATGAACCTCCGCCAGCGCGTGGGGACTCCGACCAACCCGATCGACCCGAACCTCGTCGAGGACTGGGCGGACCGTGTCTTCTACCGGGCAGTCGCCTCGTCGGGATGTGCCACGCCGTGGATCGCGCTCAACGAGATGTGGGGCTCGAACCTCGCGACGCCGTGGTCGCCGACGAACGCGCAATACCGTGACAACGTGCTCCAGTTCGTGCGGCGGCTGAAGGCGCTCGGCGCGTATCCGTTCCTGCTTCTCAACAGCCGCCCCTTCACCGACGGGGAGGCCGGCGACTGGTGGCGCCAGGTGGCCCTCTACACGAACTTCGTGCGCGAGGTCTATTTCGCCGCGCCGCAGATCTACCACCAGGGCCCTGTGCTCGGCTCGCGGAACTTGCGCGTCGCCTTCCGCCAGGGCGTCACCGACCTGACCTCGATCGGGATCCCGACGGCGAAGATCGGGATCTTCCTCGGCTTCCACACGAACCCGGGCCAGGGCGGCCGTGAGCACCTCAAACCCGCGAGCGCGTGGTTCGACACGATCAAGTGGCAGGTGCTGGCGATCAAGCAGGTCAGCCGCGAGCTCCCGCTCGCGACGGTCTGGTCCTGGGGCTGGGGTGAGTGGGCTGCGGCGGATCGCGACCCGGACAAGCCTGCGGCCGCGTGCGTCTACCTCTGGACCCGCAACCACAGCCTCTGCGCCGGACCGAAGATGGCCGGGCCCAAGTTCGACACATCGCTGACCGAGGGCCAGCTGATCCTGCCGGCCGGGGCGCAGTGCAAGACGCCGTGGGGCCTGCTCGGAAGCGGCCCGCTGTCAAGCGTCGCCCACGTGACCCGCGACCGCGAGATTGCGTACACGTCGCTCTTCGGCCGCCTCGTCCTGAAGAGCGCGGTCAAGGTGAAGCCGCAGGCGCTCAAGGCGGCGCAGCGGGCGATCATCCGCTACCGATTCGGCGGAAGCGGCGGCGCTTATCGGGCCGCGCTCTCCAGAGCGGGCGCCTCGACCGCGATCGCGCGCGGGGTGATCGCCGACGAGCTCCGCCAGGCGCGGATCGAGCGCAACTTCCACGTGAAGGCTCCTTCGGGGAAGGCGATCGCGAGCTACCGCGAGAGCTACGCCTCGACTCCGGCCCGACTCGTCCAGGTCACGCCGGCTCCGTCCTGGCTCGGGCATCGCGGCCGCGGTGTGGCGATCGAGGGCCTGGCGCCGGCCCCGGTGTTCAGGGTCTCAGGGCACGGCTGGGTCAAGGTGAAGACCCGCGACGGCGTCCTCCGCGTCCGCGCGTTGAGCCCGACCGCGCCGCTCGGTGCGTTCTCGCTCCGCGACGCGTGGTCGTCGATCCGCGCCGCCCTCGTGCTGCACGCTCAGGACTCGGTCTTCGACAACTGGCTCATGCGCCGCGAGTCGGCGGCACTTCAATGGACGACGTGCCGCAAGGACTGGCTGCCGGCGGTAGGCCCGCTGGAGCTCACGACCGAGCTGCCGTTCCTGGCGCTGGCTTCGTAGAAGGTTTCGGAACCGCGACCTCGGATCGCCGGGACGCTCGCAGACGGATGTCCGGCAAAGCCGGCCACCCTGATTCGCGGCACCGCAAGCGGCGCCGCGGGCCCGCTGGAGCTCACGACCGAGCTGCCGTTCCTGGCGCTGGCTTCCTGAAGACGACAAGATCTTGCCGGCGGCTCCCGACGGTCCCGCCGTCGGGGGCGAGCTCGAGCAGCTCGAGCCCGGGCGCGAGGTGGGCGCGCACGTACGGCTCCGGATGGAAGGTCGTGCACAGGTTCGACCCGGCGACGCCCGGCCAGCGGACGACCGGCTCGCCCGAGTCGTACCGCGCGCGCTCGTCCGCGTCGAGCCGATCCGCGTACGCGTCTCCGTGCGTCGTCAGGAGGAGCAGACCGCCTGGAGCGGTGATCCGGCTCAGCTCGTCGATCCAGCCACGCTCGAGGTCATGCGGCAGGTGCGTGAAGACCGAGATCGCGTACACGAGGTCGAACTGCCCGTCCTCGTACCCGGTCGGAGGATCCAGCCGATTGACCGACGCAGTGACGAACGGAAGGTTCGCAGCGCACCAGCCTAAGAGCCGCTCGTTGTAGTCGCTGCCGTGGATCTCCGACCCGCCGAGCCCGGCCCAGTGCCGTAGGACGCGCCCGCAGCCGCACCCGAAGTCGAGCATCAGGCCGAGCTCCTCGAGCGGCCCGGCGTTTCGCTCCGCGGCGGAACGGATGATCTCCGCCTGCTGCCTGCCGCTCTCGAGGAACCACTCGATTCCCGGCGTCCCGGCGACCTCGACCCGCAGCCGGGACGGCGGCACCGGCAGGTCACCGGCATCCTCCCAGCGTTCCGAGGCCCGCACGGCGCGCGCGCGTTCGTAGGCGCGGTAGACCGGTGCGAGCAGCGACATGCGGTCGAGCGCGCGCAGGGTCGCGTTGCGGGCAGAGCGAAGCCGCGGTGCCATGAGGCTACGTAGTCTGAAAGACCTTGGCACGCCGGGGCGGACGAACACGTTGCCGCCCGGTTCCACCTCCAGCTCCTAGGCCTCGCGACGCGCGACCTGAGCCCAGAGGTCGCGCCCATCCCCGATCGTCGTCACCTGCATCTCGTCGTCCCCTAGGCTTCGGCGACGGCGCGACCGTTCAGGCGCCGAACCTCCGTCAGCGCCGCTCCGATCGCGCCCGCCACGAGGATCACCGGCACGAGGATCGTGTAGGCGGGGAACTCGACCAGCCGGACGCCGCTCGCCAGCAGCACGGTGCCGAGCCCGACGCGGAGCGCGCCCTCGGGTACCCGCACGGTGAGCTTGCTCGCGAAGAGGACCCCGGGGATCGATCCGAGCAGGAGCCAGCCCATCGCGTGCAGGTCGACGTTCCCGTGCAAGAGGTAGCTGATGCCCGCGACCCAGAGCAGCGCGGCCGCGTGGAAGATGTCCGTCCCCACGATCTTCGCCGCGGTCAGCGGGAACACGAGCAGCATCACGAGCCCGAAGAACGTGCCGCTGCCCACCGACGTGAGGCCGACGAGGAAGCCGCCGCTCGCCCCGAGGGCGACGCAGATCACGCGGTCACGGTTGGAGAGCAGGAAGGGCGCATCAGACGGCTGGACGCCCCGCTTGATGAACGTCTTCGCGAGAAAGCCGAGCCCGCCGAGGATGAGCGCGGCGCCGATCACCCTCGCCATGGCGTCGCCGACGCCGCTTCCGTACTGGGCCTCGATCCAGTTGGCCAGCTCGACTCCGACCAGCGACATCGGCGCTGAGCCGAGGAACATCCAGAACGTGATCCGTGCGTGCACGTTGCCGAGCTTGCGGTGCCGCACGGCGCCGAATGATTTGAAAACGGCGCCGTGCAGGATGTCCGTGCCGACCGCGAGCGTGGGCTGGAAGCCGAACAAGAGGATCAGGATCGGGGTCATCAGCGACCCGCCGCCCATCCCCGTCAGGCCCACGAGCGACCCGATGAACAGGCCCGTGAGCGTGAACTGCCAGGTCATCGGTACGCGTCTATGAGGACTTCTGCGACCTCGGGGCGTGAGAACTCGACGGGCGGCAGCTCACCGGCCGCGAGCAGCTCGCGCACCTTCGTCCCGGACAGGAACACGTGGTCGTCGGCGCCATGCGGGCAGGTCTTCGGCGTCGCCATCGAGCCGCAGGCGTTGCACCAGAACGCGTGCTCGAAGAACATCGGCTCGATGTCGAGCTCGTGGGGCTCGAACTCGTCGAAGATCCGCTGCGCGTCGTAGGTGCCGTAGTAGTCCCCGACGCCCGCGTGGTCGCGGCCGACGATGAAGTGCGAGCAGCCGAAGTTCTTGCGGCAGATCGCGTGCCAGATCGCCTCGCGCGGGCCGGCGTAGCGCATCGCGGCGGGGAACGCGGAGACGATGACGCGGTCGGTCGGGTAGTAGTTCTCGACCAGGACGCGGTAGCACTCGACGCGGGTCGCGGCCGGCACGTCGTCGGACTTCGTCTCGCCGACGAGCGGGTGGATGAGCAGGCCGTCGACGGTCTCGAGCGCGCCCTTCGTCAGGTACTCGTGCGCGCGGTGGATCGGGTTACGGGTTTGGAAGCCGACGATGCGGCGCCAGCCTCGTTCCTCGAACGCCTTGCGCGTGTCCGCGGGATCCAGGGCGAGCTCGGGGAAGGCCGGCGCGGCGCGGTCGAAGACGGTCACCTTGCCGGCGACGTACAGCCGATGCTGCGCGTAGAGGCGCGCGACTCCGGGATGGGCCTCGTCCGTCGTGCGGAAGCAGCGCTCGGCTTCGCGCTCCTTGTCGTATTCGAACACCTCCTCGACCTCGAGGACAGCCAGCGGCGTCCCTTCGCTGTCGGCGAGGGCGACGCGGTCTCCTTCGGGCGCCGCTTCGACGGCCAAGCACACAGGAAGCGCCCAGGCGAGCCCGTTCGCGAGGTGCATGTCCTCCACGACGCGCTCGTAGTCGTCACGGCCCATGAAGCCCTCGAGCGGAGACAGCGCGCCGGAGGCGAGCAGGTCCAGGTCGGACACCTCACGCGGCGTGAGCCTGAGGGCCTCGAGCCGGCCGAGATCGTCAGGACGCGCTCCCGTACGATCGACGAGAGCGCCGCCGTGAGGCTCGATCAGGCCCGTCTTGGCGGCGACCGTCACGCGGCCACCTCGACCGGCACGAGCCCGAGCTTCTCGAGCTCCGCGACGACGAGCGCCGCGCTCTCCTCGGGGCTGTGCGCCTCGGTGTCGAGAACCAGTTCCGGGCCCGCGGGCTCCTCATACGGGTCATTCACGCCGGTGAACTCCTTGATCTCGCCCCTGAACGCCTTCTCGTACAGGCCCTTCACGTCTCGCTTCGCGCACTCCTCGACCGAGGCCTTGACGTACACCTCGACGAACGTCCCGACTTCCTCGACCATCTCGCGCGCAGCTCGCCGAGTCGCCTCATACGGAGAGATCGCTGCTGCGATCACGGCGCCGCCCTGGCGTGTCAGCCTGGAGGCGACCCACCCCACGCGGTCGATGTGCGTGTCCCGGTCCTCCTTCGAGAAGCCGAGCTCCTTCGAGAGGTGCGTGCGCACGTTGTCGCCGTCCAAGTACTCGACGACGAGCCCCCGCCGGTCGAGCTCGGGCCCGACGAGATGGGCGATCGTCGACTTGCCCGATCCGGACAGCCCCGTGAACCAGAGCGTGAACCCGCCCGGTCGCAGGCGGTCGGTGTCGGGGTGTTCGTGGGCGTAGATGTGGTCAGCCATGTGCCTCCTTGACGAGTGGCGTCTCTTCGTGGATCCCGCACTCGAGCTTGTCCGACCCGGCCCAGCGGCCTGCCCGCTCCTCCTCGTCGGCTGTGATCGGCCGCGTGCAGGGAATGCAGCCGATCGAGCGGTAGCCCGCCTCGTGCAGCGGGTTGTAGGGGATCTCGTTCACCTTGATGTACGCCCAGACGCGCTTCTCGTCCCAGTCCGCGAGCGGGTGCACCTTCCAGACGCCGTAGCGCTCCGACCACTGCATCTTCGGCGTCTCGGCACGACTCGGCGACTGGTCGCGGCGGATCCCGGAGATCCACGCGTCATAAGGGTCGAGAGCATCGAGGAGCGGCTGGACCTTGCGAATCTCGCAGCAGCGGTCGGGGTCGCGCTCCCAGAGATTCGGGCCTTCCTGACGGTGCTGCTCGGCGACCGTGATGATCGGGTTCGAGATCAGGTTCAGCCCGTAGCGCTTCACGAGCCGGTCGCGCGTCTCGTACGTCTCGCGGAAGAAGAGCTGCGTGTCGAGCTCGATCACCGGCAGGTCGAGGCCGAGCTCGGAGACCATGTGCACGAGCACCGACGACTGCTTCTGCCACGAGCAGGTCAGGCAGAGCTTCTCCCCGTACTCGCCGTAGACCCACGTGAGCAGGTCCTCGGCGGACAACGCCTCGAAGTCCACGTCAGGAAGTGGGGGCCTGCTCTTCAGCAAGCAGAATCTCCTTGATCGTGTCGGCGCGAAGCCCGAGCCGCAGAGTCTCGAGCGGAATCACCTCGTCGGGCGGGATGTTCCCGAGGTTCACCTCCGGCCCGAGGTGCTTCACGAACCAGGCCTGGGCGGCCTTCACCGGCGCCTCGAAGATGAGATCGCCAATGTCGATCTCGTGCGCGAGCTCGTCGACGAGGCCGGTACGGAGCTCGCCGGTCGGGCGGAAGATGCCGGCCGTCCCGCTCTCGCGCGCCTCGGTGATCACCTTCCAGGCGCCGGCCTCGAGCTCTTCCTTGCTCCACTGCACCCAGAGGTACGGCGCGTAGTTCACGTCCGCGTCCTTCGAGCCGACCTCGGACAGCACGGTGAAGTCGCGAGCGAAGTCGGCGATCAGCTCGAGCTTGCGCTCACGCGGGATCTCGATCGCGCCGTCCGAGATCTCGACGTGCGAGAAGCGCTGCTCGACGAGCCAGCTCTTGTACTCGTCGAGCTTGCCGCGGGCGACGACGGCTTCGAAGAGCGTGCCGCCGCAGACGACCGGCGTCTCGAACGAGCGGTAGAGCGCGATCTTCTTCTCGAGGTTCCGGGTCACGTACGACGTTCCCCAGCCGAGCTTGACGATGTCGACATAGTCGCCCGCGGTGTCGAACATGCCTTCGATCTCGCGCAGGTTGAGGCCCTTGTCGATGATGTGCGTGAGACCCGTGTGGCGCGGCTTCGGAGCGCGCGGTGGCAGGTCGAGGAATCCGTCAGAGTCCAGCAACGATCTCCTCCAGTCTCTTCGTGGCTTCGGTCTGAACGTCGCGGTACATCGAATTGCCGTGCGAGTCGATGCCGACCCAGAGCGGGCCGAAGCCCTTGACGCGGAACTTCCAGAGACACTCGGGCATGAGCTCCTCCCAGTAGACCTCCTCGATCTCCTCGATCTGGGTCGTCTCCAGCGCGGCCGCGCCCCCGACGAGCGCGAAGTAGACCATCCCGTAGCGGGCCATTGGCTCGATCGCTTCATCGGGGAGGCCGCCCTTGCCGGCGATCGCGCGGACGCCGTGGTCGCGGCCGAGCGGCTCGGTGAAACGCACCATGCGGGCGCTCGTCGTGGTGCCGACGCAGAGCGGCTCGTACCTGCCGGAGCCGAGCTTGCGCACGTTCGGCGCCGTATGCAGCAGGAAGGCGCCGTCGAGGTCGAGCGGCGGATCGACGCCCTCGTCGAAGATCCGGATCTGCGTGCGGTCGCGGATGCCGATGATGTGGCCGTCGACGGTGACGAGGTCGCCCGCCCGGAGCTTGCGGATGTCCTCCTCGGTGGCCGGGAATGTCAGCTCGTGCTCGGCCATCAGAACTCCCGGTCGAATTCCACGTCCCCGTTGGCCGACACGTGCGCGCTCGCTCGGCGCGCCGCCCAGCACTGGTAGTTGACGGCGACGGGGTTGAGGGTCATGTGGGTGTCCGCGTGCTCGACGTGGCACGACAGGACGGTCACGTCGCCGCCGAGGCCCATCGGCCCGACGCCCGTCTCGTTGAGCAGCTCGAACAACTCCCGCTCGAGCTTCGCCACCTCCGGATCCGGGTTCGTCGTTCCCACGGGACGCCCGATGGCTTCTTTGGCGAGGTACATCGCGTAGTCCGCCGAGCCGCCGATGCCCACGCCGACGATTCCCGGTGGGCACGGCTTGCCGCCTGCGCCGACGATCGACTCGAGGACGAACTGTTTGATCCCCTTCACCCCGTCGGCGGGGACGCACATCTTCAGGAAGCTCATGTTCTCGGAGCCGGAGCCCTTGGGGATGCACTTCACGTCGAGCCCGTCCCAGTCCGGGACGAACTCCCAGTGGACGATCGGCAGCCGGTACCCCGTGTTCGGGCCGGTGTTCTCGCGCGTGAGGGTGTGCACGGCGTTCGAGCGCAACGGCGTGTCGACCGTCGCGCGCTCGGTGCCGATCTTCAGCGCCTCGTAGATCTTGGCGGGATGCAGCGGAAAGTGCTCGCCGACGCGGCAGGCGTACACCGCGATCCCGGTGTCCTGGCAGACGATGTTGTTCTCCGTCTCGGCGACGTCGACGTTCTTGACGATCGTCTCCAGCACGCGCCGGCCGGGAACTGAGGTCTCCTTGTCCTTCGCGTCCGCGAGCGCGTCGCGCAGGTCCTGCGGGATGTCCTTCAGCGCCCAGACATAGAGGTGCGCCGCAGCGTCCTCGACCGCCTGGCGCAGATCAACGGCGACCGTGCTCATGCCGCCTTCTCCGCCGCGGCCCTGCCCGCACGCCGCCCGAACACCGTGCACTCGAGCAGCGAGTTGCCCATCATCCTGTTCCGCCCGTGCGTCCCGCCGGCGATCTCGCCGCAGGCGTACAGGCCCTCGAGGGTCGTCTCGGATTGCTCGTCGATGACGAGCCCGCCGTTCTGGTAGTGGAGGACGGGATAGGTCAGGATCGGCTCGTCGAGGGGGTCGATGCCGCCGGCACGGTACCGGCGGAGCATGTACGGGAGCGACACGTTCGCGTCGTCCTCCGCGATCCGGGTCGTGTCGAGGTAGACCGCGGGCCTCCCGTCGCGCGTCTCCACCCCACGTCCGGAAGCGACCTCGTCGACGATCGCCTGTGAGACCTCGTCGCGCGGGCCGAGCGAGTCGGTGAACTCCTCGCGATCCGCGTTGAGCAGGACGGCGCCATACGCGCGCGTCGTCTCGGGGATCGAGTAGCCCTGCATCGGTGGCGGCCAGGCGCCTCCGTTCGGGTGGTACTGGAGCGCGTCGTAGTCGCGGAGCTCCGCGCCGAGGTCGACGGCGATCTGCGTCACCTCGCCGGTCGCGCCGGGATGGTTCGTGGTCAGCTCGCCGCGCTCCTCGGCGATCCGGTAGCAGCGCCCGCCGGCGGCGAGGACGACCGCGCCCGCGTCGATCACGTGCTCGCCGCAGACCGCGCGCCAGCCGTTCTCGCGGCGCTCGAGCTCGGTGAGCGGCGACTTCGGGAACGTCTGCACGCCCGAGCCCTCGACCCACTCGCGCATCGCCTTGGTGATCGCGTGACCGGTGCGGTCGCCGACCTGGAGCAGCCGCTTGCGTGACGCGCCGCCGCAGCGTGCGAGCCGGTAGCCACCGTTCTCGCGCGTGAACTCGACGCCGAGCTCCTCGAGCCAGTGGATCGCGCTCGACGCCTCTCCGGTCAGCACCTCGACCAGCTTGCGGTCGGCAGTCTCGTGCGAGCTCTTCCAGACGTCCGCCGCGTGCTGCTCGGGAGAATCGTCGTCGCCGAAAGCGGCCTGGATGCCGCCCTGAGCCTTCGCCGAGTTGCAGGACTGGACCGCATCCTTCGCGACGAGCCCGACACTCGCTCCGGCCCGATCCGCGGACACCGCGGCCGCGAGGCCGGAGGCGCCGCTGCCGACCACGAGCACGTCGAATGCGAGCGGCGCGGCCACGCGGCGACTATACCAGTGAACGCTAATCGCAAGAATAAGGGAGTCTTATCGTGCGCTCAGCGCTGGATGCGCGCGGTCTCCTCCTCGAGCGCGTATGCGATCGCATCGTCGAGCGGGAGCTCCCGTCCCTGCCGCCAGAACCCGGTGAACCGCTCCTCGTCGAGCGCGCCGCGCACCGCTTCGACCGTCTCGTCGTGCGTCGTCTGCTCCGCGGGAGCGAGCCCGACGCCGAGGCTCTCCCGCAGCGCCTCCGCGGCGCCCAGCAGGCGCGCGGCCTCCTCCGGGCGCTCCGTGAACGCGAGCACGGCGGCGAGCCCTTCGAAGCAGTAGCCGATCACGTCCTTGAACTCGAGCTCGGCGAGCCGGCGCAGCGCCTGCCGGAGGAGCTCGATCGCGCGGTCGTGCTGCTTCTGGGACAGTGCCGCGAAGCCCTGGTTGACGAGCGCGAACGCCATGCCCTCGCTGTCCTCGAGCGTCTCGAAGAGCCCGTACGCCTGCTCACTCAGCGAGGCAGCCTTCGCGTACTCGCCGCGCTCGAGCGCGATCCCGCCGAGATTGCTGATCGCGAGCGCGTGGCCCCGCTGGTCGCCCGACTCTTCGTAGAGCTCGGCCGCGCGCTCCGAGAGCTCGATCGCCCGCGGCTGGTCCCCCTGCTCCGCGGCGACGGTGCCCATCGAGAGCAGCGAGCGAGCGGTTCCCGGAGCATCGTCGAGCTCCTCCCACATGGCGAGGCTCTCCTCGAACAGCCCCGCGGCCGCCTCGTAGTCGCCCTGGCGCGTGGCCAGGCTCCCGGCCGCGTGCAGCGCTCGAGCGCGGAGCTCGGGCGGGGCCGACCGACCGCGGATGAGCGCTTCGTGGAGCCAGCCGCGCCCCTCGGCGAGATAGCCGCGCACCCACCAGAACTCCCAGAGCGCGGCCGCAAGCCGCAGGCCGAGACTCGCCTCACGCGTGTCGAGCGACCAGGAGAGCGCTTCGCGGAAGTTGTCGCGCTCGGCGTCCATGCGGGCCAGCCAGGCCGCCTGTTCCGGCACGGGATCGGACTCGGCGAGCTTGAGGAAGTGCTCCGCATGGCGGTGCTTCACGTGGTCGGCCTCTTCTTCCGCGGCCAGCTGCTCGAGTGCGTACTCGCGGATCGTCTCCAGCATCTTGAACCGAGGGCCGTCCCGCTCGAGGAGGCTGTCGTCGAGGAGCGTCGCGACCCCGTCGAGGGATGCATCGCACACCGCGACGGCGGATTCGAGCGTGAATCCGCCCCCGAAGACGGACAGCTGGGCGAAAAGCATCTTCTCGTCGGGCCCGAGAAGGTCGTAGCTCCAGGCGACCGTCTCGCGGAGCGCTCGGTGGCGTTCGGGCAGGTCGCGGGCGCCTCTGCTCAGCAGGTCGAGGCGCTCGTCGAGCAGGGCGAGCATCGCGTCGGGGGGCAGAAGCTTCGTGCGCGCCGCGGCCAGCTCGACCGCGAGCGGCAGACCGTCGAGGCGGCCGCAGATCTCGTGGACCGAGGCCGTGTTCTCGTCCGTCAGGCTGAAGCGCGGATCGGCCCCCTTGGCGCGCTCGACGAAGAGCGCGACGGCGTCCTCGAGGTCGAGCGGGTCGAGCGGATACTCCTGCTCGCCGGAGACCCGCAGCGCCGAGCGGCTCGTGACGAGGAACGAGAGCCCCGGCGCGGCCTCGAGAATCTCGGACAGGGACGGAGCCGCGTCGGCGAGCTGCTCGAAGTTGTCGATCACGAGCAGCGCCTGCCGGCCGGACAGGCGCTCGGCGAGGCTCTCCGGGAGCGATTTGTCGCCGCTCTCCTTGACGGCGACCGCCTCCGCGATCGTCGGGAGGAGCAGCGCCGGATCGCGGATCGCGTCGAGCGCGACGAAGAAGGCGCCGTCCGCGAGCTCCTCGGCGAGGACGTTCGCCGCCTCGATCGCAAGCCTCGTCTTGCCGGATCCGCCGGGGCCGGTCAACGTGAGAACGCGCGTCGGGCCGCGCAGGGCACCCGTGACCTCCTCGAGCTCGCGTCGGCGCCCAACGAGGCTGCTCGCAGGCACCGGCACGTTGCTCTGAGGCAGCGGCCGGCGTGAGAGCGACTCGTCCTGACGGAGGATCGCCTGCTCGAGCTCGCGGAGCTCCGGGCCCGGCTCCAGTCCGAGCTCGTCGAGCAGCGTCTGGCGAGCCTGCTGGTACGCCTCGAGCGCGTCCGCCTGGCGCCCCGCCCGGTAGAGCGCGAGCATGTGCAGGCTCCGCACGCGCTCCCGTGTCGGATGCTCGACGATCAGCGGCTCGAGCTCGCCGATCATCTGGTCGTGGCGCCCGAGCCCGAGCTCGGCCTCGATGCGGTTCTCGTTCGCGACGAGGCGCAGCTCCTCGAGGCGTGCGGTCTCGCCCTGTGCAAACGACTCGTAGCGGAGGTCGGCGAGGGCCGGCCCGCGCCAGAGCGCGCGCGCCTCGCCGAGGAGCTCGGCCGCCTCGCGAAACGAGCGGCGCCGCAGCGCGGCATCGCCTTCTTCCGCGAGCTGCTCGAAGCGCTCCGCATCCAGCTCGCCCGGTTCGATGCGCAGTCTGTACGCGGATCCTTCTCGCGTCAGGCGGTCGGCCACGATCTTCCGCAGCTGCGAGACGTAGACCTGGAGCGTGTTCGCGGCGGTCGCCGGCGCCTTGCCGCCCCAGAGGTCCTCGATCAGCAGCTCGGTCGGCACGGGCTCGTTCCGGCGCAGGGTCAGAAGTGCGAGCAAGGCACGCGGCTTCTTGCCTTTGACTGACAGCGGAGGGCCCTCCTGCTGGATCTCGACCGGGCCCAGAATGCGGAACTCCAAGCCGTACCTCCTGCTGCGCGGTGATCGTAACCTGGAGGCCTTCAGGGACTTTTCAGATCTCCATGTGAGCATCCTCTCGCACGAGGAAGACGAGCAGCCTCCAGGCGGTGTGGAGTCGTCGGACCGCCTGGGGGCTGATCTCGAAGAGAGGGGAGCCGCAATGGGCGAGAAGAAGAGCTGGTGGGAAGGAGCAGGCCCGTACTAGTAGACCGACTGCAGCAGGTCTGAGATCTGGGAAGGCGTTGCTGGGCGCGGATTCGCCCGCGCGCCCGGCCGGCCTGCGGCGGCCTCCGCGACCTCGGCGAGCTCGTTCTCGGGCACGCCCTGGTCGCGGAGGCGCTTGTACCCGCCAAGCAGTGCGAGCTCCTGGACGCGGGCGATCGGATCGTCGGTCCCGAGCGCTGCGCCGAAGCGGGCGATCTCCGCGCCCGCAACGGGCTCGTTGAAGCGGAGCGCGGGTGGCAGCGTGATCGCATTCATCGCGCCGTGCGGGAGGCCGAAGCGTCCGCCGAGCGCCTGCGCCATCGCGTGGGCGAGGCCGAGCCCGGCCGCGGCGAGGGCTGCCCCACCATGACTCGCGCCCTCGAGGAGGCCGCGCCGCGCTTCGAGGTCGTGGGGCGCCTCGACGACCCGCGGGAGCCACTCGCCGATCAGGCTCGCGCCGGCCAGCGCTTCGCGGTCGCCTTCCTCGTTCCGTCCCTTGACATAGAGCGCCTCGGCCGTGTGGTCGAGCGCGTTCATCGCCGTGCCCACGGTTGCGGGCCTCGGCAGGCCGAGGGTCAGCACAGGGTCGTAGACGATCGCGATGAGCCTCGCGCCGGAACCGCCGCCCCTTATCAGCCGGTCGCGATCGCGGATTCCGAAGCTCGGCGTCCACTCGGCTCCGGAGTACGTCGTCGGCACCGACACGAGCGGAAGGCCGGTCTCCGCCGAGATCGCCTTCGCAAGATCGATCGCGCTTCCGCCGCCGACGGCGAGGACGCTGTCTGCGCCGACCGCGGAACTGACGGCGTCCTGGATCCGGTCGGACGGCACCTCGCGCCACTCGCCGACCACCTGAACGGGCGCGGGCCAGCGGGGGCTCGCGACGAGGAATGGAAGCGCCACGCCGAGCTCCTCGAGCAGGCCATCGAGCTCGCCGACACCCCAGCGGACGATCACATCTGCTGACGCGCGAATTCGACGAACGCGTCCGCTACGCGGGTCGACACGCGGCCGCCGGCACGCACGAGAGAGATCTCCCGCGACGCCTCGAGGCCCCGGACCCGTGCCTCGGCCAGTGTCCCGCTGTCGAGCTCGCGCTCGACGGCCGTCCGCGAGATGAACGTCACACCGTGCCCGGCCTCGACCGCGCTCTTCACCGACTCCTGGAGGCCGAGCTCGAGGCGCACGCCGAGATCGCCGAGCCGAGTTCCCGCCGCACGTAGCTCGTCGTCGATCACCTGCCGCACACCTGCGCCCTCCTGCATGGCGATCAGGCGTTCGTCGTGCAACTCGTCGAGTGCGATCGTCTTTCCTGCGAACCGGTGGTCGGACGGGCACACCAGGATCACCTCGTCGCGAAAGAACGTCTCGTAGACCACGGCCCGGTTGCGGGGCGTCGCGCCGACGACGCCGAGCTCGAGCTCGCGGCGTGCGACCTGCTCGACGATCGTCTGCGTGTCCGAGATCGTGAGGTCGACCGTGATCCCGGGGTTCGCCTCCGCGAACTCGCAGAGGAGGACTGGCACGACGGTGCCGCCCGGACCCGTGGAGGCGCCCATCGCGAGCTGTCCGCGCAGCGGTCCCTCGGCGCCGCCGGCGACTTCGTCGAGGAGCTGCCGCTCGAGCGCGAGCATGCGCTGGGCGCTCCGGTAGAGGCGGTTCCCCGCCTCGGTCGGCTCCACCCGCCGGCCTGAGCGGTCGAGCAGCCGCTCCCCGAGGCGCTCCTCGAGCGAGCGGATCTGCTGGCTGACGGCAGGCTGCGTGACGCCGAGCCGCTCGGCCGCCTCGGAGAAGCTCTTGCGCTCGACGACGGCACAGAACGCCGCCAGCTGGCGCGTGTCCATAAGTCACGCTTATAGCACTTACCGACCTGTCCGGCAGACCCGTCGGCAACAATGACGGGCCTGTGACCTTGACCATGCAGGGCAGCGACACCCTTGCCGAGCGCTTCTCGCGCCTTGCCGAGGAGACGCCGGACCGGCGGCGCGTCGACCTCGAGGTGCGGACGCTCGACGTCGCGCTCTCGGGGTTCTTCCTGCTCGTGACCCTGCCGCTGACGGTGCCGATCGGGATTGCGAGCCTGCTCAGCTCGGGCCGGCCCGTCTTCTACCGCGGCGAACGGGTCGGACGCGGCGGGCGCGTGTTCACGATGAGGAAGTTCCGCACGCTCCGCCCGGGCGCCGAGGCGCGGCTCGGCCACCACCTCGGCCAGGACCTCGTACAGGCGACCGAGGCCGAGGTGACGAAGCTCGGCCGCTGGCTGCGCAGGACGCAGCTCGACGAGATCCCGCAGTTCTGGAACGTGCTCAAGGGGGACATGAGCCTCGTCGGACCGCGTCCGATCCGACCGCGCTTCTTCGAAGAGCTCGCCGAGGAGCTGCCCGCGTACTGGCAGCGGCTCGTCGTCAGGCCCGGGCTGACCGGCTTCGCACAGGTGCGGCGTGGCTACGAGACGTCGATGGCCGAGAAGCTCGC
>Ga0066905_100000147_pt1 | contig 14926 bp, 9 predicted proteins | sample PanSoiMetaPlot36_FD_67483 | JGI IMG/M metagenome (GOLD analysis project Ga0066905, IMG submission 67483) | Tropical forest soil microbial communities from Panama analyzed to predict greenhouse gas emissions - Panama Soil Plot 36 (version 2) | ecosystem: Environmental > Terrestrial > Soil >... | reverse complement strand
CATGTAGTAGATCTCGTGCTGGTTGTGCAGGAACGCGAGCGTGATCGTGGTGACGCAGGAGAAGCCTGCGGGCAGCAGCCGCAGATAGGGCAGGGCGACCTCTCGCCGGAACGCCCGCATGCCCGAGTTCAGGTCGGGGATCTTGGCATTGGTAAGTCGCTGTGCGATCTTGCGTACAAACCACTTGGCGGGAACCCGAAGCAGCTTGTGGCTGCCTTCCTCGTTGATGCGTGCCCCGACAACCTGGTCGTACTCGTGGTTTTCCGTGAGGAACCATACGAACTCGGGGATTCGGTCGTTGGGGTAGGTCATGTCCGCGTCGGTCCATACGACGATCTCGCCCCGGGCGGCCAGGGTGCCGACCCGCCTGACGGTGCCGGAGCCGCCGTTGCGCCGGAAGCTCATCACCCGAAGGGACGGATAACGGCCGGCAGCCTCCTCGAGAACCTTGAGGGTGCCGTCCGTCGACGCGTCGTCGATGGCGATGAGCTCGTACGTCTCGCCACTTGCGTCCATCGCGGCGACGATCCGCTCTAGTTCGAGCGCCACATGATCTTGCTCGTTGTAGCATGGCAGCACGATCGTGACGCGCGGCGATGGGGCTCCCTCCACGGGTGCCGCCTCGATGCGCATTGCGGGGGTGCTCATGGCTCGACGCAGCATACCCGCATGTCAGCAAGACAAGGCTGCAGCCTTGGCCGATCTTCCAGATGACGACTCCTGAGAGATCCCCGCCGCCTGCCGGCAGGAGCCAGATGGGCTTTCCGAGCCCTGGTAGCATCCGCTGCTGCAGGACGGCCTGCGGAGATTCGTCGGGCTAACCCCCTGGATCTTCGTGAGCGCAGGTCAGACGGCAGGGTCGGCCGGTGAGCCAACGCGGATCGATCTTCCCGCTGCCCGAGATTGTCCAGTTGGAGCGAATTCGATGACGGGCGTTCAGTCCATGCCGAGCCAACGGCAGGCGAATGAGCCCGGCTCCCCGGCGGAAGGGCGGTCAGGGTTCCGGCCCGATGTGGAAGGTCTGCGGGCTGTTGCCATTGGCTTAGTGGTTCTCTATCACGCCGGAGTGTCACGGCTACCGGGCGGTTTCGTCGGGGTCGACGTCTTCTTCGTGATCTCCGGATTCCTGATCACGGGCCTGTTGATCAAGGAACTTGAGCGGACGGGCACGATCTCGCTGAGCCGGTTCTACGCCCGTCGTGCGAAGCGCCTGCTGCCCGCGGCCGCAACGGTCCTGCTGGCCACGACGGCACTGACCGCGCTCGTTCTTCCGCAGATCCGCTGGCGGGACACCGGCGGCGACATCGTGTCCGCCGCGCTCTACGTCGTGAACTGGCGGCTGGCGGGTCGGTCCGTGGACTACTTGGCTGAGGACACTGCACCGTCGCCGGTGGAGCATTTCTGGTCCCTTGCCGTCGAAGAGCAGTACTACCTGGTCTGGCCGCTCCTCCTGATTCTGGTTACCTGGTGGGCACGGCGGCGAGGTCGCTCACTGGGTACGTCTCTCTCGATTGGCCTTGCCTTGGTCGCAGTCCCATCGCTGCTGTGGTCGGTCTACCAGACCTCCTATGAGCCAGCGGCCGCATTCTTCATCACTACGACCAGGATGTGGGAGCTGGCTATTGGCGGCGGCGTCGCGATCGCGGCGACCCGGCTGGCGAGGATGCCGCGACCAGTGGCAACGCTCCTCGGCTGGACTGGCCTCGCCGCCGTCGCCGTGGCAGGCATGATCTTCTCGGTGCACACGCCATGGCCAGGCTACGCCGCTGCAGTACCCACACTCGGCTCGGCGGCGGTCATCGCGGCGGGCTTCGCCGCGGGCGGCACCGGACCGGTAGTGCTGCTCTGCACGAGACCGTTTCAGTGGGTCGGCGCGCTGTCCTACTCCATTTATCTCTGGCACTGGCCAGTGCTCGTAGCGGCAACCGCACACTGGGGGCCCCTGTCGCTCAAGCGCGGGCTGGCTGTCGCGGCCCTGTCAGTCGTTCCGGCCTGGGTCACTTACCGGCTGGTAGAAAACCCGCTGCGGCACTCGCCGGTCATCTCCCGGTCACCGCGGCTGGCGCTGAGTCTCGGCGCTAACTTCAGTCTGATCGGAGTTGTTGCCGGCCTCGGGCTCGTGCTGGCGCTGCCATCGATAAGCGGAGCGGGGCAGGGCGGACGTTTCGCTCTCGGCGCGACGATCCTCTCCGCGCACCCTCGCAATGACCCGGCCGGCGCACCCGTCGACGAGGTCGCCTACATCACCCCGGATCCTCTGCATGCGACCGAGGATGTACCCGACCTCTATCACGATCATTGCCAGCAGGGCTTTGCCTCGAGCAAGCCCACCTCCTGCGTATATGGCCGCGAGGACGCGCCGACGACCGTCGCACTGGTTGGGGACTCGAAGGCGGTCCAGTGGCTTCCAGCTCTACAAATCCTTGCCCAAGCGAGAGACTGGCGCATCATCACCTACACCAAGGCGAGATGCTCCTTCGCCCAGGTAGAGCTGACCGTAGAGGGTCGGCCTTGGCCCGCATGCTCTGCATGGAACGCGAAGGTTCTTGATCGCCTCGTTGGCCACGACCGGCCCGATTTCGTTGTTACCTCGCAGGGCCGCAGAACCGCGGCCAATGGGCAGGGGGACCCGCTCGAAATGATGGTCTCCGGTTTGCGCGCCACCTGGAGCACGCTGACCGCCGCCGGAGTGGAAGTCTTCGTTCTTAAGGACAGCCTGCAGCCATTCATGCCGCTCTATGCGTGCGTCGCAGAGAATCCTCATCGACTAACCCGGTGCACGTACGACCGTGAGAGGGGCATCGCCGCGAGCGCTGGTCCCACTCAAGCCCTCGCTGCCATTGGCATGGACGGGGTCCACGTCATCGATATGACTGATGCGATCTGCCCAACTGTGCGCTGCGCTTCGGTGATCGGCAACGTTCTCGTCTATCGCCAGGGCTCGCACCTGACGGCAACCTATGTCGAATCTCTCGCTCCTCGCCTTGGCCAGGAGCTCGCGAGCGCGGGGCTGGGCTATTGCCCTGGCCGGCAGGCCAGCTCTACCTCCAGGCGAGGTGGGACATGCACCCCGGGCGTAGGCTCGCAGTGATCGATTTGCCGTCGTTTCTTAGGGGCGCCTTGTGATCGGCAGGTTGGCACGGCTGACGCAGAGGGTGTGGGCCCTCGTCTCTGTCGCCGCGGCGCTGGCACTCGTCAGTGTGATCGCCGCCGTGTTCGAGTGGTGGTGGCTCTGCGTCGCCGGCCTCGCTGCGCTACAGCTAGGTGTGGCGATGGGCCTGCTACTCGGCGTCAGGTGGGATTCGGCTCGACGCATGGACGCGCTGAGTGCGCGGGTGATGGCGGCCATCGAGACCGAACGGCTAACCGCGTCCGACAGGCACCGGGAGATCGTTGACCTCCTCCAGCGCAAGATTGAAGTGGCGCCCCGCGCTCCCGGCGAAGCGGATGGTGGGATCAGCCAGCCGAGCCACCAGGTATCGAGCCGTGGCGCGGGCGAAGCATGAGCGGAGGGTGGTTATCCCGGCCCGCCTGTTCCACTGGTCTCGGCGTAGTCGATTCTTGGTCAAGCCGAACACATAAGCTGTTGTCCAATCGCCCGGCGATGTGCAGCCTCTTGGCGTCGCAGTCCGCGCCGTAGGCCCACTTTCCTGGATCGACATGACCGCTGAAATCGCGACTACGGCGCAATCCGCAAGCGCAGGCACGGTGCTCGACAGTTACGCGACGCTTGCGTTGGACGCCGGCTCAGCGCGCTTGGCTGCGCCGATGCTTCGGACTCGATCGGCAGCGGCGCGGTCGATACTCATCTACCTGGCTTCTCGCGGCGAGTGTTCGTACCGTCAGCTCATCGAGGAGTTGGACAGGTCAGGCTCGCCGCCAAGACAGGCGATGCGCAGCCGGCGCCGGCGCCGTTGGCTGTTGGCGCTGGCAAGCATCATGGCTGCCCAGAACATCCAGCCGCGCGATCGCGTGCACGCAACGGCGATCTTCAATGCTGCTGTCGACAGATTCGGCCCGCGGAGCTTGACCGCTGAAGAGCAGGTCATCTACGCCCAACTGCTCTTCCTGAGCGGTGACTTCGACAAGGCACAGCGTTCCGTCGACAGATTGCGGCGGCTACCGGCCGCTATCACGGAATATCTGCGATGTGACCTCGCCAATCCCTTCGTCCGTCCAAATCTTTCGGATAAGGAGGCATGGCTTGCTAGGCTGAACGGCCCTCTCACGCGTCGCGGCCTGGAGCCGATCGTCCTCTGGGACGGGCATAGCTCACCCTTCGACCGCCTGTCGGCGAATGCACAGCCCATGCTCTCCGTGGGCCCGTTGGTCACCGTGATCATGACCACTTGTCAGCCGGGTGAGCCGCTGATAACTGCCGTCCGTTCGATCTTGGGTCAGACGTGGACGGCCCTCGAGCTCGTCATCGTCGATGACGGTTCAGGCGACGAGTTCGCAGAGGTGCTTGGCGCGTGCGCTGCTCTTGATGATCGGGTTCGGCTCATCCGGCGCGCCGTCAACGGAGGCACGTACGTGTCACGGAATGTCGGATTGGCGAGCGCTCGCGGCGATTTCGTGACCTTCCAGGACTCTGACGACTGGGCACATCCGCGTCGCCTTGAACGCCAGATCGCACCCCTCGTTGCCCAGGACGACGTCGTCGCCACCCACAGCATCGCGGTCAGGGCCCACGACGACTTGACCCACCAGTGGCTGGGGTACCCAGCGCAGCGCGTGAACGCTTCCTCCCTGCTCTTCCGCAAGGAACCTGTTCTTTCGAAGATCGGATACTTCGACTCGGTCCGCAGAAGCGCAGATTCGGAATACACCTTCCGCCTTGAAGCCGCGTTCGGGCAGCGAGTCCAAAAGGTGAACGACCCCTTGTCCTACACCCGCTTGCGGGAGACATCGCTCTCTCGGTCGGACTTCGCGTTCGGTTGGGCAGCGCCGGCGAGGGCTGCCTATCGCTCCGCGTACGCCCCCTGGCATCGTAGGATCGCCCGCGGCGCGGATCCCTACTTGCCGCAGCATCAAGTGCGGCGGCTCTTTCCTGCGCCGGCGACGTACCTCGAGAGTCACGATCGCTTTGTGGCCGGCCGGCGGCATTACGACGTCATTCTTCTTGACGACTGGCTGCCGCACAGCCGTCCGTTCGACGGGGCGCTCGAAGAGCTAGAGGCGCTGCGGCGGGGTGGCCTTGCGGTCGGGCTTCTTCACCACGAAGCACTCGGCCGGATGACCAGACCTCGCAAGCAGATGGACTCGCGCATTCAGGAGGCCGTCAACTCAGGGCTCGCGGACTGGCTCCTGCCAGACGAGGACATCTCGACTTCCTTGCTCGTCGTTCGAGATCCGTGGGTGCTGCAGTTCGCCACCTCGGTGCCAACGACGGTGCGTGCGGATCGGGTAGTGATCACCGTTTCGAGGCCGCCCACCGGTTATCCCCGGCTCCAGATCGCCTACGACCCGCAGAGCTGTTCCGATAGTGTGCGTCGGATGTTCGGCTCGGAGCCGCGGTGGATCGTCACACACCCGGGTCTCAGTGAGTTCGCGCCCGATCGCGAATCCGACGGCGGTGGGCCGGACGTAGTCGTCCCACCGGTGGAGATCGACCGGTGGGTGACCCGAGGCAGCCCGCGGCCCGGCCGTCGTCCCATCATTGGCCGGTTCGACACGGACGCGGATGTCACCTGGCCGCAGCGCCGTTCGGTGTTGCGGCGGGCCTACCCACTCACGCCTGATGTCGATGTTCGGATCTTGGGTGGCCTCAACTGTGCCTTGAAAATCTTGAGAAGGATGACGGTGCCGCCCACCTGGCTGGTCTACCGTCACGACGAGGTGACGCTCCGGGCGTTCCTCCATCAGCTTGACTTCTTCGTCTACTTCCCGAGCGATCGACTGACGTTCCCACCTGCCGACTTGCTGGCGCGGGCGATGGCCAGTGGGACGGTCGTCGTGCTGCCTCAACGATTCCAGAAGTACTTCGGCGATGCCGCACTCTATTGCTCGCCCGACGACCTTAAGCCGCTCCTGCGGCAGTACTCCGCTGATCAGGACCTCTACCATGCGCAGGCGGACGGCGCCCTGCGGTACGTCCAGCAGCACCATCACCCTGCCGCATACGTCAAGCAGATCGCCGACCTTGGCAACTGCCGGGACATCAGCCGTCTGACAGGAAGGCTTGGCCGCGATGCCTGAGTCGTTGGAGAGTGCCTCCGAGCGAGATACGCACGGGCATCCAGTCATGGCGGGCGGTCGTCCGGCGGCCCCCACCGACGGCAGCTCAGCGCCCGAGCTTGGACCACGCACGCAGATCGCTCCCTCAGCACCCCTGACAACGGGCGCACGCATCCACCGCCGATTGCGCAGGTACACCGCCACTGCAAGGGATCTGGCCCTGACCCGCGCCACTGTCCGCTCGAGTGGCTGGGATGCGATCACCGTCGCCCGCCATCAGGGCGGCAGAGCGCAGCGATACGAGCTCACTGACCCCGGCGCTGAGGTCATGATCTCCCCGCACACCCTCGTCGTCCGCGTTCCCGACGCAGCTGCTCTTGCCCGCCTCGCGATGTCAGCGGTGGTTCAAGGCCGAACGTGGCGGTTGCAGGTCCGCTTGGAGCGGTCACCTCGCTGGGTCACGGTGGGAGCGCGTCCGGCCAACGTGGACGTCGACCTGAGGGAGATGTCCTGGCACCGCAGAGGCTCCGAAGTGGAACTTCGCTATGCGTGGTCGCGGCCCCGAGACGTCTCCCTGGCCCTGCACGACGCGCTGCGAGCACTGCTCAGGACGCGCCAGTGGGACCAAACGGGTGGGCCGGTCTTCGTGAGCAATCGCGAGTCGTGGCTTGCCGGGCGTACCACGTGGCCTCAAGGTCAGCTGAGCGGGGAGGAGTACCGCGTTGGGGCTGACGAAGAAGCCCGCCTGCTCGGGCCGTTCCAACCGCCTCCGCCGGCGCTTGTCCCATTTCAGTGGCCACTGATCATTTCAATCGCGAATCCGCACGGTCGGGTTCTCGCTGGAACAGCGGCCAGTTATCGCGGCGTCGCCGGTCCTCGTCGACTCACCCTGCACAGCGAGCACGGAGCGACGAAGTTGGTCCTCGACGGAACTGAAAGTCCGGAGGGGGCGGTCGCAGCCAGCAAGCTCGAGAAGTACGCCGTCATCTCCTTCGACGAGCCGTTCGAGCGGGATCCGTTCGTCGTCCACGCCGTGCGTACGCTCGCGGCAGGTGGGGTGGTTTTCGCGGCGCGGGATCACGCGGTTCGCGCCGAGCTTGAAGACCTTGGTCTCATCGCTGTGGCGGATCCGAACATGATCACTGACCTACCCGGCTATCGGCTCAGCGTCCTTGCGTCGAGGCGAGCGATGATCAGCGGAGACCCTGCGCTGCGCTCGACCGCGCTCGGCAGTAGCGGCGGACTCCCACTGCCCACGGTTTCGGCTGTCGTAGCCAGTCGGCGCAAAGACGGCATCGGCGAGTGCATCCGGTATCTTGCCGGCCAGACCTACCCCGCCTTGGAGGTCGTGGTCGGCACTCACGGCTATACCCCGGATGAGGAGGCGGTCGAGCGGTGGCGCGCGGCGCTGCGTGCTCCATTGCGGATTGTCCCGCTGCCCGCTGACCTGACCCTGGGCGAAGTGCTTGGTCGGCTCAGCCGGATCGCCGACGGTGAATTGATCACGAAAGTCGACGACGACGACCACTACGGTCCGGATCATGTCACCGACCTCGTGCTTGCTTGGCACTCGAGTGGGGCCGATCTCGTGGCGAAGGGGGCGCGCTTCGTCCACCTGCCTGACCTCGACTGCACGGTTGACCGTGGCTGGGCGGCCCCGGAGGCATTCGATGTGACACCCGCCGGCGGTACGCTCATGCTTTCCCGAGGCGCACTTGCGCAGGCCGGTGGCTGGAGCGCGTCGTCGCGCCACGTCGATTCCGATCTCACGACCCGTGTTCGCGTCAGCGGGGGAGTCACCTACCGAACGCACGGACTCGAGTACGTCTACGTTCGCCGTACTGGTGGACATACCTGGGAAACAACCTTGGATAAGCTGACCGGGCAGGTCAGGCAGGTATACAAAGGCCTGCCGCGGGAGATCATCCACCCCGCCACGGACGGCATACCTCCGTGATCCGGAGAACCACATCGGCCCACCCTCGCATCATCCTGGCGACAAGCAACGGAACAGGGATGGGTCACCTTGCCCGGCAGGTGGCGGTCGCCCTGGCACTGGATCGCCAAGCCGAGCCAATCTTCTTGTCCATGTCGCTTGCCATGGCCTCCGTCCTCGACCTCGGCATGCGCGGTGAATACTGCCCCAGCTATCACCGTGAGGTAATGCCGCGGCCGTTGTGGGACCGATATCTGGCCGACCGCATTCGGGCACTCGTCGCGGAAACGAACGCTCACGCCTTCGTCTTCGACGGTGTGGCACCTTACCGAGGCCTGCTTTCGGCACGCGCTGAACTGCCCGAGGCGGCCTTCGTCTGGGTTCGTCGTTCATTGTGGCGACCTGGGGTCAACGCGAGGTCGCTCAAGGCCCGGCGGTTCTTCGATCTGGTGATCGAGCCTGGCGACCTTGCCGCTGCCGCGGATCGCGGGCCGACTGCCAGTCTCGCGGATGCGCGACGGGTCTCGCCGGTGACGCTGCTCGAGCAGGTCGAGCGGCTGCCACGCCAGGATGCGGCGACGCAGCTCGGCCTCGACCCGTCCCGGCCCACGGCGCTGGTGACGCTTCGTGGAGATCCTCTAACGGATGAGGGGGCGGCAGCAGCCGCAGTTCGGGAGCTGGTCACCCATCCGGACTGGCAGATTGCGGTTCCCCGTCGGCCGATCAATCAGAACAGCACTGCTCTTTCGACCGCTGGGCGGATTGTCGAGCTGCCCGGGGTCTTCCCGCTCGCGCGTTATCTGTCCGCGTTCGATATCGCCGTCAGCGAGTCCGGCTACAACTCCTTCCACGAGTTCCTCCTCGGCGGTATCCCCACCGCACTGGTGCCTACCAAGGCAGCTGTCACCGACGATCAGGAGGCTCGGGCCCGATGGGCGGCCGACCACGGACTGGCGATTCACGCAATGGAGGAAGACGGTGCCGGGATCGCGGCGGCGGTCAAGCAGTTGGCAGATCCCGCCGTCCGCGCTGACCTCAAGCGCAGGTGCGCCGCCCTTCCACAGCCGCGAGGCGCAGCCGAGGTGGCAGACCTGCTCGTGAACCTTGATGGCGCTTTCCACCCTCATCGGCCGAGTCCGCGTGAGCGTCTGGACCTCATGCTGATGACGGCGCAGTCGGCGGTGGAACGCCTCATTGGCCGGCGGGCGCGAGCTACCGCCCGTCTTGCTTTGCACCGTTCACCGGAGCGCGGTCCTGACTCGCCGCTTCGCGTTCGGTTCACCGATCGGTTGCAGCCTGGTGCAAGCGATGGCGATCGTGTGCCGCTCCTCTTCGCCGAACGGGTGAGCCAGGCAGACCTTGCCTCCGGACTCCCGGTCGAGCATGTGCTCGCCGGGAGTGGGGAAGCCTATCGCGTCGAGCGCGAACGGATTGCTAGGCGTTACTACGCCATGAGGCAGTAGCTCTCACCGGATTCCGCGTTCCTGGGCAGCTGGCGAGCGAGATTGCCCCGCCGCCGTCACACGGTGGGCGTCTGTTCATCTTCCGGGTACGGAGGCTTCGGCCCGGCGCAATCAAGAATGACGTGGGTATAGGGCACGCGAAGAAGGCGATGGTGAACCGTCGCCTTCACCTCGGCGAAGTACTGCTCGGCGAGCTCGACATAGCGGTCTACCGTTCGCACGTTGGCGCCGCGGTCCTGGCCAACGACGAAGCGGCTCAATGCTGACTGCCCATCGGCGAAGCCCGCGTCGAGCGTGACCACCCGACCGCCGGGAGCGAGCACCTGCGCTGCCACATCGAACAACTTTTGCGCCTGCTTGTCATCGATGTGATGGAGCACGCTCTTCGCGAGCACCAGGTCGAACTCCCCGAGCTCCTTGGGGTCAAGGTCGTCGACGCCGCCAACCGAGAACGTGCCGCGGCCGTTGAACCGACGACTCGCCGATGCGATGTAGGCAGCGTTCGGATCAACGCCGACATATGTGACCTCGGGGAGGAACCTCAGAATGTCTCCTGGCCCACACCCGATGTCGAGGACGCGGTCTCCAGTCTTAGGACGTACGTGCGCGCGGACGTATTCGTCGCGTACGCGCTGTGAGCCGAGACCGCGTTCCAGCAACTCATACACAACCGGTACGGAAAGCAGGGATCGGATACCCGACGTTCTCTCTGTCATGGCCCGCCTAATGCGCTGCAACTGCCAACCTGGGTCGGCGGCGAGCCTACACGGCCTCTCGGTGGATCACGAAAGGCGTGGCATTCCGCGTGGGATGCCGGCCCTGCCCTCAACGGCTCCCACCATGCCCGGTTGTGGTGGTACCAGGAGACGGTGTCCGCGAGACCCCGGTCAAAGGGGATCTGTGGCGCGTAGCCGAGCTCCTCAACGATCTTCCGGGAGTCGACCGAGTAGCGGCGGTCATGGGCCTTCCGATCCTCGACCATTTCCACGCGCTCCCAGCCGGCGCCACAGGCTTCGACTAGTCGCCGGGTAAGTTCCAGGTTGGTCAGCTCTGTCCCGCCACCGATGTTGTAGATCTCGCCGGTACGGCCCTTCTCGAAGACCAGCGCGATCGCGCGACAGTGATCGTCCACGTGCAGCCACTCTCGGATATTGAGGCCGTCGCCATAAAGTGGCACCTGCTTACCGTCGAGAAGGTTCGTCACGAACAGCGGAATGACCTTCTCCGGGAACTGGTAAGGGCCGTAGTTGTTGGAGCAGCGGGTAATGACGACATCAACATCGTGTGTTCGAGCATAGGAACGCGCCACGAGATCGGCCGCCGCCTTCGACGCCGCATAGGGGGAGTTGGGCTCGAGGACATGGTCCTCAGGCCATGATCCCTCATTGATCGACCCATAGACCTCGTCCGTCGACACGTGGACGAACCGATCGATACCACGGCGGACGGCGGCTTCCAGCAGCCGCTGCGTGCCGACAACATTGGTCAACACGAACGCCGATGCGCCCAAGATGGAACGGTCGACGTGCGATTCAGCGGCAAAGTGAACGACCGCGTCGACCTCATCGATCAGCGAGTCCACTAGCTCAGCGTCCAATATGTCGCCTTCGACGACGCGAAGCCGAGGATTGTCACGAACTGGCTCGAGATTCGCGAGATTTCCCGCATATGTCAGCTTGTCCAAGACCACCACATCGGCGGTCACCAGGGGTGGGTAGCCTCCGTCCAGCGTCGAACGCACGAAATGCGAACCGATGAAGCCCGCTCCGCCGGTGACAAGAATCTTCATTAGTCCGTCCTGCCTTACGACCGGGTCCTGCAGCCCCGCGATCCTACCCTTGGCCATCGGCGTCAGCCGTGCAGCGCTAGCCTGCCCTCCTATGCGTGGAATCATCCTGGCCGGTGGATCAGGTACCCGGCTGTATCCGATCACGAGGGGCATCAGCAAGCAGCTCATGCCGATCTTCGATAAGCCGATGATCTACTATCCGCTGTCCACGCTGATGATGACGGGCATCCGCGAGGTCCTGATCATCACAACGCCCGAGGACCAGGCCCAGTTCGAGCGTCTCCTCGGCGATGGCCACGAGATCGGCATGTCTTTGTCGTACGCCGTCCAGCCGCGACCGGAGGGGCTCGCCCAAGCATTCATCATCGGCGCGGACTTTATCGGCAACGACAGCGTCGCATTGATCCTCGGCGACAACATCTTCTATGGCCGGGGCCTGGGGATCAGCCTTAAGAGGTTCCTGAACCCGAAGGGCGGTCAGATCTTCGCGTACTACGTGTCTGACCCATCGGCGTATGGCGTGGTCGAGTTCAACCGCGAGGGGAGGGCGCTGTCGATCGAGGAGAAACCGGCGCGCCCGAAGACCGGCTACGCCGTCCCCGGTCTCTACTTCTACGACAGTTCTGTCGTCGAGATCGCCCGGTCGATCCGGCCCAGCGAACGGGGGGAGTTGGAGATCACTGCTGTGAACGAGGCCTATCTGCGCGAAGGCCGGCTCTACGTTGAAGTCCTCGAGCGGGGGACGGCATGGCTCGACACGGGAACCTTCACCTCCCTCGTACAGGCGGCGGAGTTCGTGCGCGTCGTTGAAGAGCGTCAAGGGCTCAAGATCGGATGCATCGAGGAGATCGCCTATCGCCAGGGCTTCATCTCGTCAGAGCAGCTTCGACGTCTGGCCGAGCCCTTGCGTAAGGGTGGCTATGGGGAGTATCTGCTTAGCCTGCTGAGGCGTTGACGAGCAAACGCCTCGACTACTCGAAGCCTTGCAAGATCGGAGCTTAATCCCTCTATGCTGTACGTCCATGTCATCTGGAACCCGGCTCCTCCCATCGCAGATAGCTGTGGCTGACAGCGCTGAGAGGGGCAAAAGCGCCGAACAGCGTGTCCAGTGGCAGCGGAGGGCAAGACGAGTCGCAGTTTTTGCTGCGATCGTGTGTGCGATCCTCGTGGTCTATCCGGCGCTGGCCGCTCCGATCACCGCAGACGACCGCTATTGGTATCTCTGGTCCGCGGTGCGGAGCCACGGGTCGTTCCCCACGCTCATCGATTGGACGTTCGAACACACAAGGTCGCGAATTGGTTGGGGTCGCTTGAACTTTGTCACCGAACTGGAAAGACGGGTTTCCGGTTTCGGTATTATCGAGACCTCAGTAGCGACGTCCACACCCATCACGGTCTATCTGGGGTTGTTCAAGCTCCTCCTCCTCGGTGGTGGGATGGCCACCGTGCTCGCGTTCGTGCGGAGTCTCCGCTGGCGGGCGAGTGACGGAACCCTCGTTCGGGCACGTCGGCGAACGCTCGTTTTGGTAACGGTTGCGGGCACACTGGCCGTGGCAATCGGGGTGCAAGCTCAACTGGAGGATCGCAACGGCTGGACCGCCTATCCAGTTTCGACCTACGGGGCGGTCATCTCTATTTTCGGCTCGGTCGCATTGCTGCTATGGCTCAGTCGGCTTGTGGCCGAAGGATCAAAGCGCATGCTGGTAATCGCAGTCGTCGTCCTAGCGCTCCTCGGTATAACGACTAACTTTCGATATGAGCTGGTATTCCCCGCAGTTCCCATTGCTGCGGTAGCCCTCCTGGTCGTCCCGGTCACTGCCCGTGCCAATCGGGCGGCGGGACGACGCGCGAAAGTCGTGACAAGCTTGGCCTATTTCGGCAGCTTCATCCCTGTATTCATTGCTAGTCGGCTCTATCTCGCGCATGTCTGTGAGACCCATGATTGCTATTCTGGAATTCAACCAGACCCCGGATTCGCGGCCGTGCGGACGACGATTTTCAACTTGCTGTCCACAACACCCGTCTTCGGGAGAAACGAATTCCTTGGCGACCTGAGGAAAGTCGGCTGGGAGGATCGCTATTCGGTCATGCCGACCTGGTGGTCCGTACTGGTGGGACTCGTAGCCATCGGTGCGATGCTGATGCTTTGGTGGGGGATGCAGGGCGAAAGACCACCAGCCACCGATTCGAATGCCACCACGACAAGCCGAGAGGCCCAGCGACGCGCTGAGGCCATGTTGCTCACTGTCGGGGCCGGACTCTCCTTGCTCGTGGCACTCGGCACCGCGGCGGTGATGGGCCTATCGACCCAATCGCACGAGATCATCAGCCAGCCCGGAATCCCGTACCGCAACGCGGTGGTCGGCTGGTTCGGTCTCGCGTTCTGCCTCGTCCTTCTCGTCGCGGCATTCGGGGTTATTGCGTCTCCCCGGGGTGCTCTGGTGACCTGGACGGCGCTCGCTGCCGTCATCGGAATCGTCGCCGCGCTCTATCTCCCCGCGAACCTGATGGCGCTCCGCGTGAGCAGGGTCACCCATGCCCTCACGGAGGATGTCAACTGGGAAGTCGTGAAAGGCGACACCACTCCGGAGGGGAATGCGCGGCGGTGCGAGCTCACTGCCGAAATGGGCCGCAGTCCCTCACCTGCAGTCCAGCGGATGCGACCGTTCCCGAACAGTGCCTTCCAGCTCTACACCGGCCAGCCGTTCTGCATGGATTCTGCCGGTAATCCGGTCTATCCAAGCAAATAGTCAGTCGCGGTCGGCGACGCGACCATTTACGGCTCGGTGCATCCGACCTGTATAGCTGTCACGCACAAGGCGTGGTCGGTGGCTCGCCGGCGGCGTGCTTTACTGCGGCGATGAAGATCGATGACCCGAAGGGGAGGTCGTACCTCTTCAGGAGCCGTCGATCGGCGGTGGTGCCAGCCATCAACAGCTTCTCAACGGCAGGTGGAGTCCGGGTCAGTGCCGGTCGCGCGCCAACGGTAGGCCGCCGCCGCAGCCGGCGCATCACCCGCTCGACGAGGAAAAACGGAAAAACTGCGGTGAAGCCGTAGGTCGACCTGCACACCTCGAGGCCCGCAGCCTCGACGGCCGCGAGGACTTGCGGCTTCGTGTAGCGGCGGTAATGTCCGGCCCAAACATCATGATCAGTCCATGCCCACTGGTAAGCCGGCACGGAGAGCAGCAGCCGGCCACCAGGCGCGAGCACTCGCGTCAGCTCGTTGATCGCCTGCTTTTCTGGCTCGCAGTGCTCCAAGACGTCGAATGCCGCGACGACGTCGAAGGTCTCATCAGGAAACGGAAGGGTGAGGACGCTAGCGCAGACACCCTCGCCCGGGATGAGCCCGCGAGGGTTCAGGTCTAGCGTCACCCGCCGTCCCCGCCCCTGCATCCAGCCGACGCTAGGCCCATCTGCGCTACCAACGTCCAGTACCCTGGTCGGCTCTCGCAGGTAAGGTCCGAGCACGGCCTCGAGTAGCTCCGCTCGAGCGCGGTACCACCAATAGTTCGGTTGGTCGAGCGACGAAGAACCCGACTCCGCTGTCGCATTCATGCG
>Ga0066905_100000146_pt1 | contig 14932 bp, 14 predicted proteins | sample PanSoiMetaPlot36_FD_67483 | JGI IMG/M metagenome (GOLD analysis project Ga0066905, IMG submission 67483) | Tropical forest soil microbial communities from Panama analyzed to predict greenhouse gas emissions - Panama Soil Plot 36 (version 2) | ecosystem: Environmental > Terrestrial > Soil >... | reverse complement strand
CCGCCGCTGCGAGGGATCCAGCATGAGGTAGGCGCCGACGGGGATGGCGATCCCGGCCAGGACGACCACCAGGCCGAGCCAGAAGTTAAAGATCATCAAGATGAAACCGACCACCGCGATACCGATGGCCGCCTTCCTGAAACTGGACACCTGTGCCTCCTCCTGTGCGCGAGGCGTCGCCTCGCCGCATCGTGCCCCCGACCACTTCACTCATCCTGGACTATCAACCTCAACGCTAGCCATTCTTCCAGTAGTCCGCTCCAGCCCGTGCATCGTCGCGCCGCGGGCCGTGCCGTCCTGGGTCGCGGCGGCCCGGGTGGCCCTGACAGGATGGTCGGTGTGCCCCGGGAGGCAACCATGACGCTGTCGCTGCCCATCGACGCCGACGCCAACGAACTGCTGTCACGCAGCCCGCTGGCGCTTCTGACCGGCATGCTGCTGGATCAGCAGGTGACGTTCGAGAAGGCCTTCACCTCGCCCCGCGATCTGGTCCGGCGGCTGGGTCACGAGCCGACCGCGCGGGAACTGGCCGACTACGACCCGCAGGCCCTGGTTGCGATCTTCAGCAAGCGGCCCGCGCTCCACCGCTACCCGCGCGCGATGGCGGCCCGCGTTCAGCAGATGTGCGCGCTGATCGTGGACCGCTACGGCGGCGATCCCGCGAACGTGTGGGCCGGGGCGGCCACAGGCAGCGAGCTGCTCGCCCGGATCTCGGCACTGCCGGGCTTCGGTCCCGACAAGTCACGCATCTTCGTCGCGCTGCTCGGCAAGCAGTACGGCGTCCGTCCGGATGGCTGGCGCGAGGCGGCCGGGCATTTCGGCGAAGAGGGCTCGCATTGCTCCGTCGCCGACATCGTCGACACCGACTCCCTGGCGGCCGTCCGTGCCTACAAGCAATCCCTCAAGTCCGCCGCCAAGGCGTCGCGCTAGGCCGGCAACGACCGGTCAGTTTCGAAGAAGCCGCCGGCGCGGCTTCTCCTTACCATGGGTGTTGTCCCGATCTAGACCCTTAGGGGAGGAACTGCGATGAACGACGCGCGGAAGCCCGCCAAGGGCGCCACCGCCAAGAACAAGACATCCGGGCGGTTCACCGACGACGAACGAGCCGCGATGAAGGAGTACTCCCAAGAGCTGAAGACGGCCGCACGCCGCGGCCCGCGCGCGGCCAAGGCGGACGGGGAAACCGACGTGCTCGCGAAGATCGCCGAGATGTCGGAGCCGGACCGCGCGCTGGCCGAGCGGCTCCATGCCGTCATCACCGCCAGCGCGCCGGCCCTGTCGCCGAGAACCTGGTACGGGATGCCCGCGTACGCCAGGGACGGCAAGGTCGTGTGCTTCTTCCAACCCGCGCAGAAGTTCAAAACGAGGTACGCGACGCTCGGCTTCAACGACACCGCGAACCTGGACGACGGCGCCATGTGGCCGGTCGCCTACGCGCTGACCGAGCTGACCGCCGCCGACGAGGCGAGGATCGGCGAACTCGTGACGAAGGCGGCGAGCTGAGCAGGCTCAGCGGATGCCGCGGCGGCGGAGTATCTCCGCCACGTCACCCAGGTCGTCGTCGTCCAGGCCGTTGGCCTGGCGCTTCTTCGCGGGGCTGACCGCCTTGGCCGGTTTCCCGCCGGACACCGCCGGGCTCGCGCCGGTACCCGCCTCCTGGCTGGCCGCCTTCGCGCCGACCCGCCGTTTCCCCCGGCCACGCAGGCGACCCGCCACCACGAACAGCACCACCGAGACGATCACGACGATGATGCCCGCCCAGACCTTCGGCGAGAACACGAACGACGCGGCGAAATTGCCGATCGCGGTGCCGAACCGCCACAGCAACTCGATCGCCCCGATGAGATAGGCCGCCAGCGGCAGCAACGACCATGCCACGCCACGCAGGCCCGCCGCGACGCCCCTGCGCCGCCACACGAAGAAGCTGATGATCAGCCCGGCCAGGGTGAGCCCTGCGGTAAGCGGCAGCCACGCGATCTGGCTATAAGTCGACACGGCCGCCTCCCTTTCAGTTTGTGCCGTCTCTCTCATCGTCGCACACGTTGGCCGGTGCGCCGGCCGCCGCCGGGCGGCCATCGGCTAGCGACGTCCCAGGCTCTCAGCCTGCCGCCCCGAGCCGGTCCAGGAACGCGTTCACGAGATCGGCGAACTCCTGCGGCTGCTCGGCGAAGCACAGGTGCGAGGCGTCCTCGATGATCGCGAGTTGTGACCCAGCGATGCGCCGGTGCATCTCCTCCAGGTGGGAGGGGCGGCACTCGTCGTAACGCCCGCCGATCAGCAGGGCCGGGACGTCGATCTCGCCAAGGCGGTCCATGACGTCCCAGCAGCGGAGCGAGCCGGTCACGGTGAATTCGCTTGGCCCGTTCATCGTGTTGTAGACCTGGTAGCCGGCCTCGGCAAAGGAGCGTTCCAGGCCCGCCGGCCAGGGGTCGAGCCGGCAGACGTGCTCGCGGTAGAAGCCGAGGATGGCCCCCTGGTACTCGGGGCAAGCGGTGAACCCCGCCTGCTCGTGCTGCCGGATCGTCCGGCGTACCCGCTCCGGCTGGGCGGCGAGCAGTTCCTCGCAGTCCCGCACCCACCGCGGCATGCTGGCCGGGCTTCCGCAAAGGATCATGCTCTGCAGCGGCGGGCGGCGGTCCAGCACGTACTGCATGGCCAGCATGCCGCCCCACGAGCTGCCGAACAGGTGCAGGCGATCCAGCCCGAGAGCGGCCCGCACCTGGGCGAGTTCCTCGACGAAGCGCTCCACCGTCCACAGCGACGCGTCGTCGGGACGATCCGACCGTCCGCAGCCCAGCTGGTCGTAGAAGATCACCCGGCGGCGGTCGCCGAGGGCCTCGAGCGATTCCAGGTAGTAATGGGTGAAGCCGGGCCCGCCGTGCAGGCACAGCAGCGGCGTCCCGCCCCCGCCCACCGAGCGGTACCAGACACGCCCGCCGGGGACGTCGATCGTCCCTTCGTCCGCGCTCACGCGTCCTCCACCGACGCCGGCGTGCCGCCCGCCGCGGCCCGGCTGAAGCTCAGCGGGTGATGGCAGGCGGCGACGTGATCCGGGCTCCCGTGCGCGACCAGCGGCGGCTCCTCCCGCGTGCAGATGTCGGTGGCATAACGGCAGCGCGGATGGAAGCGGCATCCCGGCGGCGGCGCGACGGGGCTGGGCACATCACCCTCGAGGACGATGTGCTCACGCTGATCCGACAGGTCGGGGTCGGGGATCGGCACGGCGGACAGCAGGGCCTCGGTGTAGGGATGGACCGGGCGGCGGTAGAGCTCCTCCGCCGGTGAGATCTCGACGATCTTGCCGAGGTACATGACCGCGATCCGGTCGGAGACGTGCCGGACCACGCCCAGGTCGTGGGCGATGAAGATGTAGGTCAGGCTCAGCTCGTCCTGCAGGTCGTCGAGCAGGTTGATCACCTGCGCGCGGATCGAGACGTCCAGGGCCGAGACCGGCTCGTCCGCGATGATCAGCCTCGGGTGCAGGGCGAGCGCCCTGGCGACCCCGATCCGCTGGCGCTGGCCGCCGGAGAACTCGTGCGGGTAGCGGTTGACGTGCTCGGGCGACAGCCCGACCAGCTCCAGCAGCTGCCGGACCTGACGTTTGATCTCGCCGCGATTGCCGCGGCGGTGTATCCGCAGCGGGTCGGAGATGATCGTGCCGACCCGCTTGCGCGGGTTGAGCGAGGCGTAGGGGTCCTGGAACACCATCTGCAGCCCCCGGCGGACCGGCCGCAGCCGGCGCCGCGGGAGCCGCGAGATGTCGCGGCCGTCGAAGATGACCGAGCCGCTCGTGAGCTCGTACAGCCGCGCGATGCAGCGGGCCAGCGTCGACTTGCCGCACCCGGACTCCCCCACCAGGCCCAGCGTCTCCCCGGAGCGCAGGTCGAACGACACGTCGTCTACGGCGTGCACCCGGGCCACCTCGCGCTGGAGGAGGATCCCCTTCCTGATCGGGAAGTGCTTCTTGACGTGCTCCACACGCAGCAGGGCGTCCCCGTCGTGGCCGGTGCTCACGGCGCGTCCTCGACCAGTTCCGGGGGAGCCGCGCCCGCGCGCGCATCCTTCTTGGCCTGCGGTTCGAGATGACAGGCGTCCAGGTGGCCGTTGCCCAGCCTGTCCAGCAGCGGGGGGGTCTGCAGGCAGCGCTCGAACCGGTGCGCGCAGCGGACGCGGAATGCGCAGCCCGAGGCGAGGTTCAGCAGCGAGGGCGGCAGCCCGGGGATCGTCGCCAGCCGCTTCGGCTTGGGCCGGTCCAGCCGCGCGATCGACCCCAGCAGGCCCCACGTGTACGGGTGCTGGGGCTGGTAGAAGACGTCGCGCCGGCTGCCCTGCTCGACGATCCGGCCCGCGTACATCACCGCCACCCGGTCGGCCGTCTCGGCCACCACGCCCATGTCGTGGGTGATGAGCACCACCGCGGTGCCGAAGTCGTCTCTCAGCTCCTTTATCAGCCGGAGGATCTGCGCCTGGATCGTCACGTCCAGCGCGGTCGTGGGCTCGTCGGCGATCAGGATGTCGGGGCTGCACGACAGGGCCATCGCGATCATCACCCGCTGGCGCATGCCGCCGGAAAAATGATGTGGGTAATCGTCCACGCGCTCGCTGGCGTGCGGTATCCCGACGGAGTTGAGCAGGGCGATTGCGCGGGCGCGGGCGGCCTTCTCACTGATGCGCTCATGAGCCCGGATCTGCTCGGCGATCTGCCACCCGACCCGATGGACCGGGTTAAGTGAGGTCATGGGGTCCTGGAAGATCATGGCGATGCCCGCGCCGCGGATCCCTCGGATCTGATCCTGGGTCAGCGCCATCAGGTCGCGGCCCTTGTAGATCACCTCGCCCTCGAAGCGGGCGTTCGGGTCGGTGATGAGCCGCATGACCGACATCATGGTCACGCTCTTGCCCGATCCCGACTCACCCACGATGCCCAGCGTCTCGCCCTCCGCGAGGGTGAGGGACACCCCGTCCACCGCCTTGACGACCCCGTCCTCGGAGCGGAATGAGACCTTGAGGTTGCGCACCTCCAGCAGCGGTTCCGCCATCACGTGGGCCGCACCCTCGGATCGAGCCAGGCGTAGCCGATGTCGACCAGCATGTTCGCCAGCACGATGAAGAACGCGCCGTAGACGACGGTTGCCATGATCGTCGGCAGATCCAGGTTGGTCAGGGACTGGTAGGTGAGATACCCGACGCCGTGGATGGCGAACACCACTTCGGTCAGGAGCGCACCGCCGGCCACGAGCACACCGAAGTCGAGGCCGAACAGGCTGGTGAACGTGATCATGGAGTTCCGGAGCGTGTGGCGCAGCAGGACACGCCGCTCGGTCAGCCCCTTGGCGCGGGCGGTACGCACGAAGTCCTCGCTCTCGACCTCGATCAGGTTGGCGCGCAGCACCCGCGCGTAGAGGCCGATGTACAGGATCGACAGCGTCACCCACGGGATGAGCAGTCCCTTGAACCACCCAAGCGGGTCCTGGGTCAGCGGCGTGTACCCGAGCGGGGGCACCCAGCTGAACAGGAACGTATCGTGCAGGCGGCTCTGGGTGATCAGGTTGGCGACCTCGCCCACCCAGAAGACCGGCATGGAGATGCCGATGAGGGCCACGATCATCAGCAGCGGGTCCCACACGGTGCCCCGGAGCACCGCCGCCGCGACGCCCATGGCGATCGCCATCACCACCCAGATCACCGCAGCGCCGAAGACGAGCGACAGCGTGGCCGGCGTCGCGGCGGCGATCTCCGGCACCACCTTCTGGCCCTGATTGGAGTAGGACACCAGGTCGCGGGTGATGAAGAGGTCCTTCATCATCGTGCCGTACTGAACCGGGAACGGCTTGTCGAGTCCGAACTGGTGGCGGACCTCGGCCAGGATTTGCGGGCTCGGGTTACGGCCGGCGATCGCCCGGGCGGGGTCGACGCCCGGGATCTTAAAGAAGATCACGAATACGAGCACCGTGATCACGAACATGACCAGCACGGCCCACAGCACCCGGCGGACGATGAACGTCAGCACGGGCGCCCCTCCCCCTCGCGCAGCGGCACCACTATCCCTTCACCCGCAGCTTGGCGCGAGGGTCGAGCGCGTCCCTGATCCCGTCCCCGAGCACGTTGAGCGCGAGCACCGTCAGCACGATCATGATCCCGGGCGCGAGCGTCACCCAGGGCCGCGTGTACAGCAGGGTCAGGCCGTCGTTGATGATCGTGCCCCAGCTGGCGTTGGGCGGCTGCACGCCGACCCCCAGGAACGACAGTGCCGCCTCGGTGAGGATGGTGGTCGCGATCATCAGCGGCAGAAGCACGATCACCACCGACACCACGTTCGGCAGGATGTCGGAGAAGAGCAGCCGCACGTTCGACGCTCCCTGGGAGATTGCCGCCTGCACGAACTCGCGATTGACCACGGTCAGCACCTGGCCCCGGACGGGACGGTACACATAGGGCACGTAGATAAGGGCGATGATCAGGGTGGGCGGCCAGAGGCTGGTGGCGTCGATGTGCACCGGGCCGACCGAGAAGCCGTTGGAATGGGTCAAGAGCACGGTGCCGAGGCAGATCGCGAGCAGATAGACCGGGAAGGCCCAGATCACATCCATCGAGCGGGACAAGAGCGAGTCCGTCGCGGACCCGAAGAAGCCCGCGATGAGCGCGAGGACCGTCGCGATGACGCAGCAGATGACCGCGGAGCCGATGCCGACGATCAGCGAGCTGCGCCCCCCGTAGAGCAACCTCGCGGCCACGTCGCGCCCCAGCGAATCGGCGCCCAGGAAGTAGTGGTGCACGTCCCAGGTGGGCCCGATGGGTGTCTCACCGAGGCGCAGGACGCCTCCGCCCTGCTCCAGCAGCGGCACCTGTTTCCCGTTGACGACTGTGGTGCCGTTGAGGTTGTTGGCAAACGCGTCGACGTGGGCGACGTGGTTGGCGTACAGCGGCGCCGCCAGGCACACCACGACGATCAGCAGGAACAGCACCAGGGCCGCCATGGCGATGCGGTTGTGCCAGAGCTGGCGGCCGGCCAGAAGCCACGGATTGCGGCCGGCGACCGCCGGCCGCACCTCCGTGGCTACTTCGGCCTGCTCCAGGATGGCAGCCATGAGCTAACTATCCTTGCGGTGACCGGCCTACTTCAACCACTGCTGGTCGATGAGGATGTACCACTGCGGGTTCCACTGGTAGCCGTGGACGCGCGCGGACAGGAAGTCGATCTGCTTCGGGTTGAAGTAGGCGACCCACGGCGCCTGATCGGTGACCGCGTGGTCGACCTGCGCCCATATGTTGTTGGCCGATGCAGCGTTGGTCACTCCGAGGTTCGACGCCTGAGTCATCTGCGCCTGGATCTTCTGGTCGCAGAACGCGGCGATGTTCGGGCTGGCGTCGCTGTGCGGATGGATGCTGCCACATCCCGTCAGCACGTTCAGGAAGTCCGACGCGGCCGGGTAGTCCTGGTACCAGTCCGACCACGCCGCGTTCCACTTGCTGCTGTTGTCGGAGTTCTGGATAAACGGGTACTGGATGCTGGAGTTGAGCAGCTGGGTGGACGCCTTGTAGCCGATCTTGTTCAGGTCCGACACCATCTGCTGGGCGAAGGCCTTGCTGGTTTCGTCGTTTTGGCTGTTGACCACGACCTTCATGCCCGCCGTGCCCGACTGCTTGACCAGTTGCTTGGCCTTGGCCAGGTCGGGCCCGGTCCACTTCGTATGGTCGGTGCCGGCCGTGTACGGGCAGTAGGGTTTGTAGCCGGGGAAGTTGGGCGGCAGGATCTGGCACGTCGGCACGGCGAGCGACGGGCCGCCCCCGATCTTGACGTAGGCCGACCGGTCGGCCGCGTAGTTGATCGCCTGCCGGGCCTGGAGGTTGTTGAACGGCGGCCGCCGGGTGTTGAGGGCGAAGTAGTAGGTGGACGTGAGCGGGTTCACGTGCACCTGCTTGGCGTACTTCGCGCTGTTGAGCTCGTTGAGCCTGTCAGACGGAATGACGTCTCCGTCGAATACCTCGTCGGCCTGGCCGTTCTGGACCGCGGTCACCGCATCGGAGATCGTCTGACCGAACTTCTCGACGATCTTGTCCGGGTACCCGGCGGGCTGGGCGGCCGAGCTCCAGACGTGGAAGTGCGAGTTGCGGACGAGCACAGCCTGGGAGTTCGGGTTGTAGGACTGCCACATGTACGGCCCGGTGCCCGGCGGCACGTTGTTGCCGGTCAGCTTCTTGGTCGTGCCGGCCGGGACCGCGTAGGCGAACGGGAGCGCCAGCTTGTCGAGGAACTCCGGGTCCGAGGCGGTCAGGTTGATCGTCAGCGTGTACGCGGAGTCGTCGGCGACGACGCCCTGGGTGAGGTCGCAGTGCTTGGTCGAGCATTTGTCCGCCCCGACGATGCCGGAATAGAACGTGGTGGGCCCGGGCACGGTGAATTGCCGCTCGAACGTCGTGACGAAGTCGCTCGGCTTGAGCGTCTGCCCGTTCGAGAACTTGATACCGCGGCGAATGTGGAACACGTAGGTCTTGCCGCCGTTGGTCGGCTGCGGGATCGACGTGGCCAGATCGGGCACGATCTTGGTGCCCGCGATCCCGCCCACCCGATTGAACTGCACCAGCCCGTCGTGGGTGTCGATCAGCAGCTGCCATTCCTGCAGCGTGTAGTTCTGCGCGGGGTCGGCCACCCCGAAAGCGGCGTGGGCGAGGATGGTGTAGGTCCCGCCCTTCTGTGCTCCCGCGGTCTGGCCGGCGGCTGGCGATGAGCTGGAACTGCTGCCGCATCCCGCGGCCGCAACCAGCGCAGCGACGGCCGCCGCGGTGCTCCATGTGTACAGCTTGGGCCCCTTCAGGGGGGCCTTGAGGGCACGTGACACTGAACGCCTCCTTAGCCGCGCGTTCGGCAATTGTAACCATGATCATTCGAACGGCCGGGGGGGCAAACGATAACGCTTTGGGAGCAAAGCGGCCTGGTGAGAGACTGGTGGGCAGCGACCGGACGGCACCTTCGCACCTGCGGGAGGCATACGTGACAACCCCACCGGATTTCGGCGGCCGGGAAATCGAAGAGGGTTTGCTAGAGGATCTGGGCGGTCATGCCGAGCACGGGGCAGCGATTCACCCAGACGATGAGGTCGCCCGGTGGGGCGACCACGAGGCGCACGCTCCGGGCAAGGTCTGCCCGCGGTGCGGCAAGGTCATCACGGTCGGCCAGGACGTGCGGCGCAGGGCCGACGGTGAGTGGGTGCACGAGATCTGCCCCATCTGACCTCAGCTGTTCTCGGGGAAGTGGCACGCGGCAAAGTGGCCCGGCGCCCTCTCCACCAGCGGTGGCTGCTCCGTCTTGCAGATGTCCTGCGCCTTCCAGCAGCGGGTGTGGAAACGGCAGGCGGGCGGCGGGTCGAGCGGGCTCGGGACGTCCCCGGCCAGCCGGATCCGGCGCCTGCGCTCGCGGCGGCCATCGGCCGTCCGGCCCACCGGCTCCGGCGACGGGACGGCCGACAGCAGTGCGACGGTGTAGGGGTGCCGCGGCCGCGCGTACAGGTCGTCCCGGTCGGCCAGCTCGACCAGGTTGCCGAGGTACATGACCGCGACCCGGTCACAGATGTGGCGGATCACCGAGAGGTCATGCGCGATGATCACGTAGGTCAGCCCGAGCTCGCCCTGCAGGTCGCTCAGCAGGTTGATCACCTGGGCCTGGATGGATACGTCCAGCGCGGAGACCGGCTCGTCGGCGACGATGAGCTTGGGCCGCAGCGCGAGCGTGCGCGCGATGCCGATCCGCTGCCGCTGCCCGCCGGAGAACTCGTGCGGGTAGCGGTTGTAGTGCTCGGGGTTGAGCCCGACGAGCTCCAGCAGTTCCTGGACGCTCCGCTTGATCCCCTTCTCGGTCCTGACCTTCTGCAGCCGGAACGGGGCGCCGACGATCGTGCCAACCGTGTGCCGGGGGTTCAGCGACGAGTACGGGTCCTGGAAGATCATCTGGATATCGCGGCGCAACGGGCGCATCGCCCCCTGCCGCAGGTGCGTGACGTCGTGGCCTTCGAACACGATCCGCCCGGCGGTCGGCTCGACCAGCCGGACGATCATGCGGGCGGTGGTGGTCTTGCCGCACCCGGACTCGCCCACGACGCCCAGGGTCTCGCCCGGCGCCACGGAAAAGCTGACATCGTCGACGGCGCGGACGTGCCCGACGGCGTGGCGGAAGATGATGCCGCGCATGACCGGGAAATGCTTGGTCAGCCCGGTCACCGTCAGCAGCGCGTCCCCGGCTGACGCGCCGTTTCCTCCCGGCTGGCCGGACTGCGCGGTCGCGCTTGCTCCCGGGGAGCCGTCCCGGACCTCGGTCATGATGCCACCTTGTCCCGCTCGGCCCAGATGCGGCGCTGCTCGTCCGTGCTCAGGTGACAGGCGACCAGATGGCCGGGGCTGACCGGGCGGAGCGCGGGCACCTCGTTCTCCGACCGGCCGTTGTTGCGGGCGGCATAGTCACAGCGCGGGTGGAACGGGCAGCCCGCCGGGACGTTGATGAGGCTGGGCGGGGTGCCGCGGATCGACAGCAGCCGGTCCATCCGGGTGCGGTCCAGCCGCGGCATCGAGCCGAGGAGCCCCCACGTGTACGGGTGGCCGGGATGGAGGAAGACGTCATCACTGCTGCCGTACTCCGCCATCCTGCCCGCGTACATGACCAGGATGTCGTCGGCCAGCTCCGCCACCACCCCCAGATCGTGGGTGATGATGATGACCGCGGAGCCGTACTCCTGCTGGAGGTCCGAGACGAGGTCCAGGATCTGCGCCTGCACCGTGACATCCAGCGCGGTGGTCGGCTCGTCCGCGATCAGCAGCTCGGGGTCGCACGACAGGGCCATGGCGATCATCGCGCGCTGCCGCATGCCGCCGGAGAACTGGTGCGGATAGTCGTCGACCCGGCTCGCCGCCTGCGGGATTCCCACCCGCTTGAGCAGGTCGACCGCGTGCGCGTGCGCCGCCTTCCTGCTCACCTTGTTGTGGATCAGGTACGCCTCGGCGATCTGGTTCCCGACCGTGTAGTACGGGTGCATCGAGGACAGCGGGTCCTGGAAGATCATCGCCATCTTGAGGCCCCGCAGCTCCCGCACCCGGGCCTGATCGGCGGCGACGAGATCCTCCCCGTCGAGGTAGATCTTGCCGCTCATCTGCGAGTTGCCACGGTTGTAGAGCCCGAGGATGCCGAGGCTGGTGACGCTCTTGCCGGACCCGGACTCGCCGACGATGCCGAGCGTGCGGCCCCGGTCCAGGGTGAACGACACCCCGTCCACCGCCTTGACCAGCCCGTCGTCGGTCGGGAAGTGAATGCGCAGATCCCGTATGTCGAGCATCGCGCTCGGCTCGGACTGGTCGGCTACTACGGTGGCCTGCGCCTCCGGCTCTGGGCTGCGCCGGTCGCCCCGGTCCCGGGCGCGGAGCCTGGCGATCCGCCCGCTTGCCCGGGGCCCCTGGGCAGGGCTGTCCCCTCCCGTCATCAGTGCCTCACTCTCGGGTCGACGTAGGCGTAGAGGATGTCGACGAACAGGTTGGCGATGATGATGAAGAACGAAGCCAGCATGACCACGCCCATGATCTCGGGGAAGTCCTGGTTGTCGATCGCCTCGATCGTGAACAGGCCGAGGCCGTGCAGGGAGAACGTGACCTCGGTGAGGATGGCGCCGCCGAGCAGCAGGCCAAGATCCATCCCGAAGATCGTGATGATCGGCGTCAGGGCGGCACGGAGCCCGTGCTTGACGATCACCGTCCGCTCCGGCAGCCCCTTCGCGCGCGCCGTCCGGATGTAGTCCTCGCTCATCGTCTCCAGCATGCCCGCGCGGGTCAGCCGCGCGTACAGCGCGGCGTAGAGAAACGCCAGGCAGATCCATGGCAGCACGAGGTTCCTGGCCCACAGGTACGGATTCTCGGTGATCGGCACGTACGTCACGTTGGGGAAGATCGGCCACCGGTAGCTGAACAGTTCCAGCGCGATCAGCCCGGTGAAGAAGATCGGCAGTGACACCCCGGCCAGGGCCACGCCCATCGAGAAGCGGTCGAAGATGCTGCCCCGCTTCAGCGCGGACAGCACCCCGATGGAGATCCCGCTGATCAGCCACAGCACGGCGGCGCCGATCGCGAGTGACAGCGTCACCGGTATGTCGCTGACCATCATCGGCCAGACCGGCTGCTGGTTCTTGAAGGAGTACCCGAAGCACGGCGGCGGGCAGTACGCGGTGGCCGTGCCGGCGTTGTAGTGCTCGCCGACCACGATCGCCGACAGGTAGTGCCAGTACTGGAGGTACAGCGGCTGGTTCAGGCCAAGCTGCTGCTCGACCTGCAGCACCGCCTCCCTGGTGGGGTTGCGCCCGACGTACTGGGTCGCGAGCCCGTAGGTGGTCTGGCCGCCCAGCTTCGGCAGCCAGAAGAAGATCGCGAAGGTGACCGCGCTGACGATGATCAGCAGGAACACCGTGGCGATCAGCCGCCGGACGATGAACGTGATCACTGTGTTCTCCGCCGGGCCCGGCCGGTGCCGGCCCAGGAAGCCGCTCCCCTGGGCCGGCACCGCGCGCCGGGGCCCCGGCGCCTCGTCCTTCCGTTCGTGATGGGGCTACCGGGCGCCGCTACTTCTTGGCGCCCAGAATGCCGTAGTTGTACATGCCGTAGTAGTTCTGGACATTGACGTTGGTCAGGTTGGGGCCACGGTAGAGCAGTGCCTTGGCGTACACCGCCGGCAGAACCACCGCGTCCTTCATGACCTGCATGTCGATCTGGTGCGTGATGGTGTTCCGCTCGGTCTGGCTGGTGGCCTCCTCCATCTGCAGGAACCACTTGTTGATCTGCGGGTCGTTCAGCTCGCCGATGTTGGTGTTCCCGGCGGGCACGATGGACTTGCCGTCCCACAGCGCCCACCCCCAGCCGTACCCACTCGGCCAGTCGGGGCCCCAGCCGCCCGCCAGCAGCCCGAGGTCGTGGCTGTGCACGTAGTTGGGGACACCGGCGAAGTTGCTGTAGTAGTTGGCTGCCGTGTAGCCCTTCAGCGTGGTCTTGATGCCGACCGAGTTGAGCGAGGCCTGCAGCGCCTGTGAGGATGCCACCTCACGGGGCCGGTCGCTGCGGTAGGCGATGTTGGTGCTGAAGCCGCTCGGGTGACCGCACAGCTTGAGCTGCTCCTTGGCCGCCGGGATGTCACCGCCGGGCTTGGTGAGCGCGTGGTAGAGGTCGAACTTCTGGAAGCCCAGGACCGTCGGCGGCATCGACGTGGAGGCGATCGAGCCACCGTAGGGGCCGCCGTAGGCGGTCTGGAGGTTGGTCTTGTTGGCCGCGAACTCGACCGCCATCCGGCAGTGGACGTTGTTCAGCGGCGGGACCTTGCTGTTGATGTAGTAGAACCACATGAACCCGTTCACCGGGTCGTCGGAGCTGGCCTTGAGCGTCGGGTTCGAGAGGATCTTGGCCCGCCCCGCCGCCTGGACGCCGCTTCCCGCCTGGTCCACCGAGATGTCCCCGGCCAGCAGCCGGCTGTCGATGTCGTTGGCGTTCACGTTGAGGTTAACGACGACCTTGCTGGCCAGCTGCTTGACCTGCGGATCCCAGGAGGGGTTCCACTGCGGGTTGGGCACCAGTGTGTACTGCTTGTTGAGCTGGAAGCTCGCGAACTTGTACGGGCCGGTGGACATCGGGTGCTTCTGGTAGTTCGCGCCGGTGTCCTTGCTCGGCGGCACCGGTGCGGTCTGCGGGAACGCCACCACGTAGTTGAAGTCCGCGAACGGCTGGTTCAGGTTGAAGACGATCGTCGTCGGGCTCGGCGTGGTGATCGCGGTCAGGCCCATGAGGTTCTTGGACCGGTTCTTGAACGGCCCCGGGTAGTGGGCGGCGTTCCCGGCCAGCAGCGACGCGAAGTAGCTCGGCCCGTTGGGCAGCACGGTCCGGTCGAACGTGCGCTCGACCGCGTACTTCACATCCTGCGAGGTGACGGGGGTGCCGTCCTCGTACTTCACGCCGGGCTTGAGGTGGAATGTCCAGGTCTTGTTCCCGTTGCTCGCCGTGCCCAGCGAGGCGGCGAGCGCGGGGACGACCTGCGCACCGCACTTCCCTGGGCAGGACTTGTAGGTCGTGAGGGGCGTGGCGTACAGCCGGGTGAAGTTGAGGTTGAACGCGTAGTAGGTGTTGCCCGCATCGGAGGAGTCCGGGGCGCTGCTGTTGTCGAAGACGAGCGTCCCGCCTTTCGCGGTCGAGGGGTTGACGACCGAGGTGACTGCCTTGTCGAAGCCAGACGACGTCGGGGTGGTCGTGGAGCTGCCGCCGCAGGCGGCGAGCGCCAGCGCACCCGCCGCCCCGACTGCCGCAAGGCCGAATACTCCGCGTCTCGCCATTAGTGAAACGCCTCCTGTCATGTGTCTTGTTCTTCGTCCGTCTGAACGAGCGAGATACCCCCCCTAACGGGATCTCGGGTCGAGCGCGTCGCGCAAGCCGTCGCCGAAGAGGTTGAAGGCCATGATCGTGATGAAGATGGCGACGCCTGGGATGATCATGTACATCGGGTCCACGAAGTAGTAGCCCTGAGACACCGCGTTGGCCAGCATCTGGCCCCAGCTCGGCGTCGGCGGGATCAGGCCCACGCCCAGGTAGTCGAGTGCCGCCTCGAACAGGATGTTGGTGGGGATCAGCAGCGTGGCGTACACGAGGATCGGGCCGACCAGGTTCGGCAGCAGCTCACGGAACAGGATGTACGGGCCGCGCCCGCCGATGCTCCGCGCCGCGTCCACGAACTCCCGCACCCGCAGCGACAGCGTCTGCCCGCGGATGATCCGGCCCATGTACGGCCACGCGAAGAACCCGATGATGAAGACCAGCAGGACCACCCGGAGCGTGTTGCCGGACAGCCCGAACGCCGACCCCGGGATGACGCCGACCAGCGCGATCGCGAACACCAGCAGCGGGAACGCGAGAAAGATGTCCATGG